>JADHEF010001001.1_pt1 | contig 39241 bp, 18 predicted proteins | sample 8952391 | NCBI WGS metagenome assembly JADHEF01 (sample SAMN16124439, study PRJNA663245) | bioreactor sludge metagenome | isolation source: sludge (nitrite) | place: India:Bengaluru | collected 2019-02-28 | reverse complement strand
CAGTACTGTAATTTTCATATACATAAAAATCATACCTGTGATAAGCCGTGTCTAACTCTTTGTTTACAGAATATGATGCAGATATTCCTGTATCACGCATTTGGTGCACTACCCACTTACGTGGTGACACCCACTGTGCATAATACCACCAAATTCCATTATTAGGAGATAATGCATCACTCCATGACCCATCCCAATGAGTTATGAATTCAACATTTTCTCCCCGTTTAGCATATACTCGAACCAAATAAGGAGGTTTTAACCGTTTAGCAGTTCTAAGTGCTGCCCGGTTCCCTGTTGCAGTGTTTGTTACTCTTAATTCCCCACCGGTTTCTACAACATTTGCATTAGTCCCACTATGAGATAATACCCAATCACTTGAAATTGAATTATCATCAAAGTTATCAAAGAAATGGTAATTGTAGTATACTGGTGTAGGTTGGTGGGGGAAGATATATCTTATTTTTATATTGTCCCATAAACCTACACCAGTTAAATTAGACCCGAATCCAAAATAATTGTTAGTGTAACCTGCAAAATGTCCATCATAATAAGTAATGTATTCTTTGTTGTCAATACTAACTATTATCCTGTTTTTAACCCCATCGTAACTGAACAACACATTAACATTATATTTAACCCCAGTTGGCACTTTACCAGCACAAAATTTAGTCCTTGTTATCTGAGAACTACTCCCTGAGGCGGTGTAACATAACCTAACATATGTATTCCCATCTCCTCCATCATAAGCAAAGTCCACCCAGAAAAAATTCCCAGTGTCATAAAATTGGGGCGAACATAAAAAGAAGTAAGGATTCCCATTAGACCCATAACTTACTATTTTAAAATCAAAATTGTATTCAACCCCATAAGCAGGGTCACCATAATTATGAGAGCATATGAAGAAGTTAGATTTGTTATCTGCACCATTACCTGTGTGCTGTATACTTTTTCCACCTGAAATTGGCGAAGTGGTATTTACACTCAGTGTTCCACCCAGTACTGCAAAATCAGATATAATTCCATCTTCAAAATCCCAAAACCAACCTTTATATACTGTTGATGGAGAACTCTTATCAGTTGCAGCACTATTCCCATAGAACAGAAGAATTGGGGTTCTGTTTGTGCTTCCACCAGGGATAGCATCTATTAATATATTAAATGTAGCCCATTCACCAGCACGATAATTTAATCGATCATAGCAGAGGAATGTTTGCCCATCAGGATGAATAAATCGAACATCTGAGAAATCTGTTTTCATCCCGGTCCTGTAATGAACTGTTACTTGTAAAGCCGGCCACACTGCAGTTTTAACTCCTACATTACTCCCTGCAAACCACATTGGCCTGCAGTAACTCCAGCCTTCTTTCCATGGAACTCCTATTTTTATTTCCTTGAAGTTTTTCCATCGAGAAGGTAATTTAAGATATATCTTCCCTGCAGTGGCCCCGGTTGAGTCAATGTATGTTAAATCTGGATGAGAACTGGAAGATGCTACATCGAATACAATATCTTCCACAGTTTCAGTTGTAGATATACTATTGCTGACGTGTTCTCCAATAAGTTCTTCCTTTCCATCCGGCCGGACGCCATATAATCCAGTTACAACATAATATTCATTAGTACTTTCATCCGCTTTTGTTTTTAATTTACACCGGGCTGAAATCCACCTAAAATTAGTAGATTCAATAGGGAAATAACTGTTTTGGAAAGTACCGATCACTGATGATCCTTCTGGTTTTTCAAAAACAGCTTTGCCGTCAGGGATAGCATAGAACTTATCAAAAGGTTTATCTGCTTCAATTGCATTAACACCCGTTTTGCGTTTTTTGATATAAGCCATAAGATGTTACCTCCTTTGGACAAAAGCACCTGCACCACTGAAACCCAAGTTTCCCAGGCCCTCCCTGGAATACATGGCCTCTGATCTCAGCCTATTTAATCCAAGTAATTCCTGTTTCATTCTTAGTACAATTGATTTAAACCTTTTAGATGGTATGTTAAGGTCTATATCTGCCCTGAATTCTCCTTTTTCTAGATTTAGCTTATTGGTCATTGATTTGATTTCATGATTCCCTGAAAGAAGAACATGTGGAACATCTGTTATAAGGTAATTAGCAGGGTTTAACTGCACTGTGCCCAGCATATCCAATGTAAAACCAATATATGAGTAAGACCTGGAATCAACTGTATCTTTAGCGTCTTTTTCAGCTTCGGCCTGGGTTGTGGTATTCGTCATGTCTTTATAATTGACCCATGTCCCATACCGAAGCATACTATCTATATTAACGTATCCTGTGCCAGCAGCTCGTTTTTCAGCATCATCAGGAGGATAGTACTTTCTGAATGCACGGTTGCAAATACTGTTATTTCCAGTTCCAATCGTGGGTTTATAGGTGATTCCAGTCACGTCCAGAATATTTAATCCCTGTTTTGCTGTCACAACTCCAGCAGATCCTGAAATCTCTTCAAAGATAAAAACATCATCTTTTCGTTCAGCCCCTGGCTCGATGTATCCAGTGTAACCGACCAGTTCACAAACATCTCTGATGACTTCAATAGGGTACTGTGCATCAGATTCAAGGGTGGTTTGTAACATTACATCCGATCCAATCAATCCAATGTTATCGAACCACATTACTCTTTGTTTAATTGGTCCGGGATGTGTTGGAATGGTTATAGTGTCTACAAACCTTATTTGAGTGATATAATATTCATCAGACGTGGCAGAATTATCAAAAGCATCCTTTAAATTAAATTTAAATTCCTCTGGAATTCCAGATAAATTTAATTCAAAATGTCCAATAACTTTGCCTTCAACACGAGATGAATTAACCGTTATTGTGTAATCCAATGCATCATCTGGAGTTTCATTCCCTCGATACATTGAGATAACAATGTTGAATTTGAAAGGATACACAGTAGAATTCCCTTTGGCCATGTAATCGAATACAAGATAAGGGTTTTCTGATACTTTCAATGGTTGGGATGAATTACCCCAAATCAGTGCTTCACAATCTTTACTGCTGTTTTCTGAACAATTACTCAGACTTATGTCCTCATAATACAACATAAGCCCTGGTGGGGGCATACCTACGGATTTATCCTGTTTTTTATCAAATCCAGAAACACCAATACTATTAAAGTCATTAATATTGCTCATGTCTTTTAGGAATGCATAGGAACCCTTGTATTTGTAAAATAATGGGAATTCAATACCTGTGGATATGTACTCCATGAATTGCATCAAATTACTGAAATTATATCTATAAGCATTCACGGCCAGGTCCTGGCCAGATGTACCATAACCTATCGCGAAATTCTTAAAAGTAGGTGCACGGTAGAAAACATAGCCTCCAAAGTCGGGTTTAGCATGCTTTCGATCTTCACCCACATAAAAAGTTACAGCGTCCATGAAGTCGAAAATCATCCTTGAATACAAGTTTTCAGGGCATAAAAAGTCTTCTTTGAATGTAACATTTAGTTTAGCCGTGTTCATCTCAGCAATTGTATTTTTAGTGTATTCTACAGATTGAGCTTCTAGAGAAGTGGAAATATTAGAACCCTCAGTTGAGAGGATATTAACACGCATGACTATGAATGATTCAAACCAAACATCACGTTCATAAAAAGAAGCTTCTAAATTATGCGTACCTGCATTTAGCCTATGTCTGCCAAAGTCCAGCCATGCGAAATGATAAGCAGGTGTTTCAACACTTTTAACATCCACCAATTTATCATCAAGTTCTAAACGTAATTGTGGAGGTAGTTGTCCGGCCTGTTTGATGGCTTTAACCACTCTGACAAAAATTCTGTAATCGCCAGTTTTTTCAAGATATAATTCTTTTGAAATACTTCCTGATTGATAAGAGGAGTATGATGGAAACCCAAAGATAGGAAATCCATCATAACCACTTTGAGTCATATCTGCAGGTGTGCGGATACAGTTATTTCCAGGGAGGTAGTAGATAGCGGTCACATCTTTGGCTTCAATTTCTGCTCGAAAGTATGGATCTTCATGGATGGTGACGGGATCCACACCATTGAGTAAAGGTATGAAGTTTACTTCTTTCATTCCATTCACACATCCTTTAGATGATTCGTATCCTTTGATTTACTGGGTTTAACCACTCCAGGGCCAATTTGGAATAATGATTCTGGTTAGAGGATGGTAATGTGTTGTCATAAAATCCGATGCCTGTTAAACTGGTTGCAGGTATTTTGTTTGATTTTATTGTGGTTGGATACTTTTGTAAAATCATTGTACGCAAATTCTGTGCAGGGTTAGGGTTTGCACAGGTTCCACTACCTTTATTCCAGAACAAAGCATAATGAGTGTCTGACATTGAAATGGATTGATCATCTGCTGTTATTTCTAATGAAGCTCCATCATGGTAACAACATGAGAATTTAGGATATGTTAAATCATTATATTCATGTTGGATGTACACAAATGGTTCACTACGTCGTAAAATCCATTTAGTCCTATTAATGGCCAGAATTAATTCTTCAGGAGTTTTGTTCAATAATTTAATGAATGAAATAGGTCCAATGTCCACGTTAAAGAATTTTTCAAAAGAAGCACCGTTTATTCTGTGTATTTCAATACCTGTGGATGTGGGAATTATTTGAATTAAATCATTGTAAAACTTGCATTTGTCTACTTTCAAACTTTCTTCTAGGTTATGTATTTCATTCCATTCGTTCTGAGGATTATTATTTGAATATAACCTTGGTGAACCATTGAAAATTGCCATTGGGTCATTCACACTGTTTTGGAATGAATTGTCTGATTCTCCATTTTTATGCAAATATGAAGAACCACGAGTCCCCAGACCTGTTGAAGCATTTCTTCCAGTTACAGGAATTTTAGCAACACTTTCAAGAACCTGGGCCTGTGTTTTGTAAACTTTTACTTTGTCAGTGTATACGGTATGATTTGTAGGCTCGTGGCTGTGGTGTGTGAATCCGATAGTGAGTCTTTTCATAGTGCTAAGACTACATGGACCTTTCCAATAGAAATCCCATTCAGAATTAGTTGAATTCCATAGCCAGGCAGTGATTAATCCATTTTCCTCTACTAAAATCTTCCATTTGTGAAGTCTATAGGATGAAGACACATTGTTTTTAATTACTGGGTCTGTCCATGGTTTAGCAAATCGAATATCTCTACTATTACTCCCACAATCCTGGATAATTAAAAATGTATCGGGCCAGCCTTCCCTATCTAACCATTGTCCAGGTCTTAAAACAAAGTGATAATTATGTGCATCAAATCTGTCTGTTGAACTAGTATCTGGAACTTCTAAATCAAATTCAACATAGAATGGAGCATCAAATGACTGTTTGGATTGGATACTTCTGGCACCCCACGCCGGCATTCCTGGAATTATAGAAGTAATCACTCCACTCATCCCTAGTTTGCCTCCAGATACTGTGTGACTTCCACCGGTCATGTTCCACATGGTGGCAGACCATTTGGATGTATCAAGGGTTGTGCCTGGAAAATCATCTTCTAACAATACTAATTCTTCGGTTAAATCATAACCATGTTTTAATGGTGTTCCAGCGTAGGGGCTTGTAGTATAATCCATTTCAAGGAATACATCCAGGGCATTGTTAATTAATTCAACTGTTAATGTTGCTTTAGCTTCAAACTGGTTGATATTATCAATATCCACGTTGCGGATGAGGTACCAGCCTTTATGGTTTAATCGAACATTATAGTACTCTTCAGGACGGCTAGCTGTTGCATTTATCCACACAGGACCCCAATCTTTCTGTTTAGTGCTCCTGATAGTTATGCCTCCAGATTCTTCAGTACCTCCTCGTGTTATCAGGCCACGGAGTTGGTTTATTTTCCAGATGGGGCCGGCGATAGTGAACTTTTCCTTACCATCCATGACTCCGTAATCATTGTTTTTTTCGTAGTAGAATCCTCTATCGAAAACTACAGGTCCGATTATACAAGTATTCATGCATACACCCTTTTTTTTAGTCGAATAATTCGTCAACTACTCCGTTTAACTCCTCATGCACCACGTTTTTAATTTCCTTGATAAGACCATCTTTGTCATAGATTGGGCCGGTAATGTTAAACACGAATTGCAGCACTCTTTTAACTGGGTTTGCAATTCCAAATCCTCCAGCACCACTACCTGGTGGAGGTGACCAGGTTCCACGGTTCTGGAAGGCTGTGGTATCAAATGGTATTCCGTTTACCATGGCCCATACGTGTGGTATGCCTGTGGATCCCCAGGTTCCATGGGCCATATAGGCTGATAATCCCATGGCATGGGCCAAGGCAATTACCACTTCTGCACCATCAAAGCAGTTGAATGCACGATCACGGAGAGCTTGAGCATTGCTTTTCTGACCACCATAGTAAAACTGATAGACAGTGTTCCCAATTATTGAGCTTAGAAGGGCGCTGAAAGCTGACAGATTACCTCCTTTTCGGAGTGTTGCAAGTGAAAGGCTGACTCCTCCAATGTTCATATTCCAGCCGTAAACTGCTGATAGTATCCTATCAATCCAGTTGTCACTGAAATCCCATCCACCAGCATAACAGTTACCATCATAATAGCAAGTATCATCATTTTCAGGGGCAGGACCTGCACCATACAGTCTACTCTGGGTAGATCTAAACACCATGGGAGCTATACCTGCAAAAAGGCCAGCATTACTCAGCCCACTACTGTAGTTCAACACACTTATGTCCGGTCCTCCCGCAGCACCGGGCCAGGTTGTACCCCCATAGCCACCAGCACCTCCTGAACCACCGCCACCTCCGGTTATGAAGTCCCAGAAACCTTTCAGATGATCGTATAAAGTTTTGATAGGACCCCACACTCCATCCCTGATAGCAACCGCAGCTGATAGCATACCATTTTTCATCTGATTCCAGGCAGACAGTATCATACCCACATAAGGAGATACCGCTCCCCAGATCTGATTCATCACATTCCAGATGGTCATGAACACATTATTCCAAATCCACTGGGTTGTGGATTGAATAGTGGACCAGGTGGATCCTATGAAACTGGCCAGGATGTTAATCACACCCATGATCACCTGGATCCCGAGCATCAGGCCTTGGGCTGCGAATATGAAAATGTTCATGAGCATGGTGCTGAAGGTCTGACCAGCTGCATCACCAAAGAGAATAGTTACAATCATGGTCAAAGGATTATATTGAGCTATGAACTGGAACATGGCCATAAGGATACCATACCAATCAATACCAGAAGCCCAAAGAGTAATAGCTTCCAGTAAACCACCACCATCACCCCCAAAGATGTAACCTATTAACACACCTATCGGGTTGAATTGGATTAACCACTCACCAATAGCCATGAAAAGACCAATCCAATCAACATTAACGAGCCATGACATGAATTGACCAATGATATCTCCACCAACACTGAAGATTCCCATGAGACTGTTCCAAAAGAACACCCCTAAACCTATCCAGTCAATATTTACAATAGCATTCCAGATCATGCCTCCAAGATTCTGAAGACCAGGAATAATACCCTGCCATTCACCATCCTTGAAGAAAGCACCTACCAGAGCATCCCAAGCACCAGTTAAGGAAGTGAAAATACTGTATAAAAATTGACCAACACTAACCAGAGTATTCCAGTACCCAATTAGCACCTGCCAGACACCATTCAAAATCAATCCACCAATCCAAGACAGAGCCGATCCAATAGGTGATAAAACACCCCAAAGGTACCCTGCAACTCCTCTTAATATTCCTATAAAGTTCATCAGAGCATTTAAGGCAGGGAAAAGTATGCTCCTTATACCTATCACAAACTGGTTTGCCACCGTGTCACCAAAGAGCAACCGGATCAGCATAGTAACTGGATTATAATTAGCGAAGAAAATGATAATTTGGCTAAGAATTCCATACAGAATCCCTTCTAAACTCACATTTTCAAGACCACCAAATAAGGCATTCCAGATGTATTGGCCCAATCCTTTAACACTGTTGTAGATAGCAGTAACAAATCCAGTAGCAACAGCTCCCCAATCAATACTCAGTAACCAGTTCCAAAGCATCCCAAAAGCATTCTGGAAACCTTGAATCAAACCAACAAAACGCCCTTCACTATCAAAAAATGCTCCGAAAAAGGATTTAATTGCATTGCCTGCCTGACTTATAATCCATACAAGTTTATTGAAATTTAGAATTATGAAGAGTAAAGGATTCACAAAAATGGTCAATAAAGCTAGTACCTGGCCTAATGGATTGTTCTGGAAGAAACTCCAAACCCGGGCAACAACATTACCTAACAATCCAAATAAGTCAATAATGGCCCGGACAATATCAAAACCTTCTGTAGGAGGGAATAATTGATTCCATAATCCTTGGAAGTATGAAATTAGTGGTGAGAAGAATTGTAATAAACCATACCAAGCTTCTTTAATCCCATTAATAGTAGCCACAACATGAGGATTATTCACGAAAGCAGCCCACAACCTCATGACACCAGACCTAATGGCCTCAATCATTGTGGGGATGTCTTTCCACCATTTGAAGTATTCTCCAACCTTGTAAATCGCAACAGCCAAAACAATTAATGCAGCCGTAGCCAAAACGATAGGGTTAGTTAACAAGGATACAGCCATGGCACGCAAAGCATAAGTAAAACTCCAAGTAGATACAGTAGCTAATTTTTCTCCAGTAATAAAGGAAACTAGACTAAGCCATGCATAATTTAATGCACCTGAAAAACCAAAACTTGCTATTTCTGCAACCGTTAATCCTTTTGATAATCCAAATAATTCCAATGTGTTTGCAACTAACAATGCTCCTTTAGCAGCCAAAGCAGGAATAACTGAAGATACTAATACCATACCAAATATGCCAAGTGCAATACTTGCTGTTCCAATTATAATCCCCAACTGGACCCATCCTGGTAATGCAGCCCAACTACTAGATAACCATCCAATTACATTTTTAGCACCATAAGCCAGGTCAGCTAATGTCATAGTGATAGCATAAATCAATGGAGCGGCAGGTATCAGGAAAGCTCCGAGGAGCTGGCCACCAGCAATAGTTAAGACTTGGACAGCATCATCAAGACTATTGATTTCTTTTGCCATCTGGGTTAAACTACGCTGTTCCAGGACCTGATTGAGTGCCGCTATGATTCCTTTTTTATCTTCTTTATCACCACTCCACAGCCCAGTGGCTTTAAGTGCATCAGCTGTAACCCCAATCTCACTTAGTCGGCGTTCCCATCCCTGGCCCTGGTCTATTAAATCTTTGAGGGCTAGGGCAGAGTCCCGGGCCGATCTTCCTTCCATGGCCATGGCACTAGAAAATACTGCACTGGTTTCTATTAAATCCTTAGCTTCACTTGCATTCAGTTTGTAGATACGGGCCATTTTGGCAACTTCCATGCCGACCTGGTTCATATCTGTTTTGCGGTAGATTGTTTGGAGTCTGGCCATCTCGTTGGTGTACGCGGTTAGTTGTGAGGAGTCCCAGCCCATGCCTCTGGCCATTCCTGCGATTTGTCCTTGGGCATTGACTGCGCTGTTGGCAACATTCATTATTTGCATGGCTAGGTCCATACCTAATGTGATGGCTAGCATTCCTGCTGTAGCCTTTAGCAGGTTCATTGCACTGTTAAGGCCACTCATTTTGGATTGTGCTGCAGTTGCATTGTTCCCGGCGTTACTGGTTGATTTTGCTGTGTTTTCTAGTTCTTTGCCGGTTTTGCTGGTGGTTTGGCTGAGGTTGTTCATGGTCTGATTCAGACCATCACTATTCTGCTTTAGCTTTGAAACCTCAGAATTGGATCCACTTGCTCCTTTCTGGAGGCCATTTAATTCAGATTGTAAGGATGCTGCTTTTGATTTAGCACCGCTTAACCCCTGAGTAAAATTGGTAATATCCAGAGTTAGGAATGATTTAATTTCTCGTCCACCGAAAGCCATGATAAAAGACTCCATTAAGTGACTACAAAATAGGGGTTTTTATATACAAAATTTAAATATAATGACTACAAAATAATAATTACAAGAATCAAATCGAAGATGATAAAAATGGGGAAAAATATACCAACAAGCGTGAGAATACCATCTGAATTTAAAGATGATATTGAATTATTAGCAAAACATAGAGGAAAATCTGTCTCTAAAACAATCAACACAGCAATAGAATATTACATAGCTCACGAGTATGACCTAATACGCATGTTAAAACTTAAAAAATTTGAAGAGGGATAAAAATGGGGGATTATGCCACTAAAAAAGACTTGAAAAAACATTTAAACAAAAGAGTTGGTGGTGAATTAAAGGGTGCTAGTAAAGAGCTCAGAGAAATATTTGGAGTTGGCCATTTGTCCATGTTCGGCAAAGAAAAGGCAAGTAAAATGGCACTACACTTAATTTGGGCAATTAAACCGATGATCGAGAGAAAAGAAATCACATCAATCGATCAATTAGATGAAATAATTAATGAACAATTCTCAACCTTACGACAAGTCATGCAATGTCCTCCTCTTAAGATCAAGATTTATAAACCTTCAACCAAAGCAACTGTATCTGCCCATCGTGGAACTAAAAAAGCCGGAGGAGCTTTAGCAGGGGGATTACTTTTAGGCCCAGTAGGGGCAATTGCAGGGTATGCACTTGCTAGTGGTGATGGGAGCACAACTAAAGAAAGTACCATTAACAACAATAAAACTTTTGAAAATGCTCGTATTGCGATATATGATAATAAACTTCAAATTTACAACAAAATGGTGCGCCATGAAGGCACTATCCTTTTTAATGACATTAACTCCATTGATTGGAATGAAAGAGGTCGCGTATTTCGACTTAAAACAAATGGGTATGGTACTATTGTGATTTCAAGTAAAAACACATCTCTTAATTCTTTGTTTGATGGGTTGATGTTAAAATTCAACGAATTTGAGCCCCAAGTATCCAACAAGGAAACTGAAGCCCCCAAACCCAAACTAAGTAATCATGACCCTTTTGACACTCTTAAAAAGCTTCATGAATTACATGTTTCTGGAATACTCACTGAAGAAGAGTATAAATCCAAAAAAGCTCAATTATTAAATCAAATTTGATTATAAATCTAAACTGCTAATTTTTTATAGTTAATGTGAAAGTAAAGTATTATAACTATTAATGGGGAGGCTTTAAAATGGATTTTAAATTGATTATTGGAATAGCAATAGCAATCGTTTTGATAGTAGGTGTTGGTGTTTTTGCAAGTGGATCTATGACTACCACCACGTCATCCAATCCAAGTAAGATATATGCTGAAGTGATAAACGAAAATTCATCCAGTGGAGAGATTTACAGCCTTAAAATTAAATTAACTGCTTCTGATTTGCCAGAAGGTCAAAAAAATTACTTTAAAGTTGTTGGTAATTTAAATGGAACTCCTGCAGATGAATTATGGTTCATGGTCCCAGAAGGTAGTAAACTGGCCAATGGTATGATTATCACAATTAACGAGCCTAATGACCTAAGACAATATGATAGTTTCACAATCTACCTTTACGACAAGCCGGACCGTGATGACGAAGGCAGAGCTATTGAACGTAAACCTATAACGAATATTACTGTGAACAATACGATTCACATTTAATATTTCTTTTTTATTTTTTTAATCTATCAATCTGTAAAATTCTTCTTCTATGATGTTGTATACTTCTGTTTCTGCGGATGTTATTCCTTTTTCTAGGTATTTCCAGGTTCCACGTTTAGGGTGTTGGAATTCTTTTTCGTGTTGGATCCAACTGTAATCGTATCCTCTGCTCCATGGGTTGTTTCGGACTGAGTATCCGAATTCCATTTTAAAAAGATTGGTTAGGGTGTAGATGATTTGTTCATAGGATTCTTCTAGGTATCCTTTATCAAGGGGTACGTAGGGTGTGGTTTTGGTTTTGATTAGTAAGCCTGCGTCGATTAGTGCATCGAAGAATCCTGTTTTTAGTTTTACTTCCACCTGTGTGGCCCATGATTGGAACTGTGAATCATCAACCCGGAACATGTCTTTATCCCTCTACTTGTATTTCGTCCATGATTTCTTCCATTTCCTCTGAATTTTTCTCTCGGGGTTTGTTCTTGCCTTTTTGTTTCCGGTATTCTTCTTCCTCTTTGTCCATGATTTCTTTCTCACGTTCCAGTAAGTGACCTGTGGTGTAGGTGTCGAGGTTCCAGTATGCGTCTGGTGAGAGGCTGATGCCGGGTATCCGCCTCACTATTAAGAAATAGTTATCCAGCATCACCTCTTCCAGGATCAAACTTAATGGTTCAGATTTTTTGGAGTTGTTTTTGTCGAAAGTTTTCGGTTCGGTCCATATTGGCTTTTATAACTTCACGGACCTTCTTATCTATTTGTGTTTGAGTGAATCCGGATTGGCACATATTATAGAACATTCCTAGGTTCTGTACTTTAATGAGGTCTATGCTGTCGTATTCTTCTTTGAATTCTTCCGGTGTGAGTGGGTCTATGAGTAAGCATGCTAGTTCTGCATATGTGTTTTCCAGTTTTTCTTCCAGTTGCCTCATCTGATCTTTACGTTCATCTCCATCTTCACGTAACTGTTTCTCCAGAGTTCTTTTCTCCATGGAGAGAGTGTCAATATCGTCAAGTAGTTTGATTGCTTTTCGGATTTCTGCATCAGTGGGGTTTTCTGCTGATTCAATTAACTGTATCCTTTTATTGGTCCTGTCAATTTGTGCCTGGATATCTTCTAATTGTTCTTCCAGGTCTATGTTGTCCTGGAAGACTGGTTTCATTTCTTCCTGGAGTTTTTCTATGTCTTTTTGGAAAGTGACTAAGGTTTTGTTACTGCATCTTTTGAATTTCCGTTCTTTTCCACAAAATTCTATTTTAGCACGAGTAAACATCTAAAAAACACACCCCTTTTTTATATGGTTCCTATATGTAAGTTTGCTAGTTCAGAAATTATTTCAACAGTCATGAAACTGGCCAGGCTTTCATCATTGATTTTGAACTCAGTTTCGATTGATTTACGCTCATCACCAGACTGTGGACTGTCACATTTAGTAATAGTCACATCTGGTATTAGGATGGCTGTTTTATGGAATATGTCAGTTGATGTAACAGTTTCGATTTGGGGTCCGATTGATTCTATGAGGATCTGTTTCCGGAGTGGTTCTGATGATACTTTAGTCCCATCAGTGGTTCCAGATTCATATTCGGTCTGGATCCATTTGGTCTGTTCTGTCCAGGGTATGGTGAATCCTCCCTCGGATTCTCTTATTCCCATGTTTTTAGTTTCAGTACCGAAATCATCTCCACCACATGGTTCACTTTCAGCGTTGTTGTTTACTTTTACATTGCCTTCTATTACACATGGGAAAGCATATTGTGCTTTGTTAGCTTCGGTTAATGTTACACCTACAGGTGCATAGTACAGAACAGTCTGGCCTGCTTCTATTTTGACTTTTTTAGTAGGTACTACTCGGGCAGGGTTGGGTTGTTTGAACTGGGGATAGTCACTGACAAATTTAGGGGCTATGCTCATGGGTTCATCGTTTTTGAATTTAACCTCTAGTTCATTGAGCATACAATTATCATAGACGTATGCATCATTTGCAGTCTTAGCATAACCATTATACAATGTACAGAGTGGTGGATCGGATGGGTTTACAACATCAACTGCAAAGACGTATTTTTTGGCCTTGGTGGCTCCGGCTATTGCGGGGTCTGGGCCTGTCACATGTCCAAAGAGTAAATACCAGTAATCTTCCCATCCTTGCTGGTATCGTGCTTTATCCTCGTAACCTGGGCTACTGGCTGCTTTTTTACGGTACATTCCCATGGTCAGACTGGATCCACCTGTGTGGCCCTTATCTTCTTCGTGTTCGATTTCTTTTTCAGGTTCGAACTCGGTTCCAGGGATCATTATTAGTGGTTGTTCAGGGGCTGTCTTACCGGCGGGTTTGATCCCCAGGGACCAGTAGTGATATGCTAGGTTAGGTGCTATAACTCCCATTTAGTCAGTCCTCCTCTTCTGTTTAGGTTTTTTTACGGGTTTAGATTCTTCTTTTTCCACCCGTTTAAAATATCCTGATGCATCCAGACATGAAACCAGCCTTTTATTATCATCAGGAACATCAATTATCTGATTTTTCTTTAATTCTTCGTCTTTTTCCATTATTCCAAAAGCTACTAGTTCCAGAGTCTTATGTCCATCTGGCCCTGTATAATGAAACTTCATAACAAAATCCCTCCTTCTATAAAGTATATCTGAGTTTGAATGCTACCCTGAGCAGATTACTGAAAAAAACCTCTTTATTATCCTCATGGCGCTTATAAACCAAAGCACCGATGGGATAGGTTTTATGATACTCCAGTTCTATACTATGCCGTGTTGAAAGCTCACCATTAACACCACCCCGTCTGATCAGGGTTATTATTTCTTCCTCAAAATCCCATAACTCCATTAGAAGCTTATTTTTATCCAATGTGGCTGTATGTCGGCGTATTTCTAGTTCTTTAACGTACTCATCACAGCCGGATGGTTTCTCCTGTTTCATTTCCCCAACCTTGTAGCTAAGGGCAGGTAAGGATGTGTTCGGATCCATGGTAGAATCATCATAAAAGATCCGGGTGTACTTCCCGGATTTAATGATGAATCCGGTTAGGTCTTCTAGGATTTCCTGTAATTTACTCAAAAAAATAGCCCCCACAAATATTTAGATTATGCTGAATCCAATCAGATCCTCGTTAATACCATCATCGGTGTTATCATCGGCGGGAGTGTTTTTATACGTGTCTATGGCCCTGTCTACTATTCCCAGGAGACGGTCCGCATAGTTTTTACTTTTCTGTGTTCCATCACCCATTACCTGGCCTTCATGCTCCCACCGGGTGAGCCAAGTCATGGCTGCAGCTGCAATGTATTTGTACTTGAGTAGTGATTCTGGTAAGGTATCTGTCTGGAGGCCATCTCTAACATAATTCTCACCATCAATTAAACCAAGTTCCAGACTTTCAAGTGTGCAAACAGGACTGTTATTCCTAAATATGATGTCGATGATGTCAAGTGAATCTAAAGTTGTATCTAAGTGGATACTTAGCGACTTAATACCAGACAATAACTGACTTTTGGGATCCATCCCTTGATCATTGACTTTAAAAGTAACTGCTCCAGACTGCCCAGCACTGATAATATCACCCGATCCCTGAAGAGTTAAAAGAGTGACTTCAGCACCCATGGTATCATGAAAACCTAGACTAATCTTTGAAGGATCCAACTCACTACCTGGAGTTAGTTTGATTTCAACTGAATCTATCGAAAAATAATCACGCTGTAATGTAGGGATGACAATCACATCATCCGCCAAACCAGTGAACCGTAACAAGTTTGCATGAACAGATCCGGCCACTAACTGACAGGATGGTTTTACGTTGTCTGATGATTCAAAAGAGTAAGGGTATTGTCTGTCAACCTTGAATTCCCTGAGGTGGTGGAGGATTTTATAATAATCCTCCATCCGGGTTGCAGGGTCTGCCAAAGATTAAACCCCCTTATGATACAAAGTCAGGGAACCGGATCATCCTTTCTCCCTCAGCCCGGGGGTATGCTCCAGCAGTACAGGCTACTTTGATGGTAGTCATGGGTCTGTGTTCTTTGTCGGCATTATCAAACATCAGCATACTGACAGGTGGAAGTAAGTCTTCAAGACCGGGAACATTTGGCATGGACTTAATTTTGGGGTTATGATATTTCATCATGATAACATCCAAGGCAGGCATTTTACTATCAAAACCGAATGCCTCTCCATCTTCAAATGCCCGGCCACCCCAGAAGTTTTTGGCATTAGCCACGTCCAGGGCACTTTTGATTTCAAAACCATTCTGAGGCAGTTTGTAGTTAGACACTGATTGAGCAGCCCTTGCTTTAAGTTCCACATCAGCTTCAGCACCGTAAGCTATCAAGTCAATTTCGTAAGGTTTTGGCCTGATACTGGCTTGGAACCTCATCACATCACGGAGTAATGATTTAAACTCAGTAGCATTATTACCCCATCCCTTCACGATCTTAGAATCAGTTACAACTTTAGCGTTGTTTTTGGCAGTACTGTAAACTGCTTGATCCACGTCAGTAGCGAAGACGTAACCCATGGCACTGATTTCATCCATGAGGTTGAAATTAGGATGTTCCATGTCCTTATTCAGGATAGAATATTCAATTTCATTGTGCACAAGTTTAAATCCTTCAGGAGTGATGACTTCACCCCTGATTTTACGTGCACTTGCACCTTTAGCTACTTTTTTAGATTTACCAGTTTGAGTTATGAATTTATCAATCGGTGTGCTTTCAACGATAGTTACCTGTTCGTTATCAACTTTCATGAGGGGAAATATTCCAGCGAACCGGTATCCTTCAACCATGGAAGTTTTTAATTCTGCCAGGTAAGTACCGTTTTCAAAGTCAGCGTACATTTCTTTTAATGTTGCCATTTTATACCAATCCTCCTTTTTATCCTGCGGCCTTAACTCTGATAGGACCATCACAGTCCACAGTTACATATCCGCCAGTGTTGGCAGGTATGTTATCAAAGCTGGTAACCACATTGGTAGTTGCAGTAGATTTGTCAAGGCCAGTTTTAGGGTCTTTAATCTCAAGTTTATCTCCTGCCTTAATTTCCACATTATCCGGGGCTAATGGTAACTGTAATTCTCTAGATGTCAGTTTAGCAGCCCCAACATATCTTTGAGAATATGCTCCTACTGCAGCATTCGCTTTAGGTAATGAACCATCAACTTCAGGGTCATAAGGATTGAAGTGAGTAGCTATTCCCCCTGCTTCTGCAAGTTTCATACTTCTTTCCCCAGTTCCTTGGACCAGGAAGTTTTCTTCATCAACCTGTTTTTCAAAAGTAACCTGTTCGTTAGGAAGACCATTATTTGGGTTTATCCCTTTACGGTAGGTCATGGGTCCTTCTTCTACTTCGTAGGTTTTTACTTCGCTTTCTTCGAAAAATGTTCCAATTTTAGTCATGAAATTCCTCCAAATAGTTTACCATCGTTTTTTCTTTTTACGAATATCCCAGAAATTTCCAGGTTCATCTTTTTCCCTTTTCTTGGTTCCATCATCATCATGCCCTGGAGCTCCACCAGCGGCCACTCCCTTGGGTTTTTGAGTGATGATTTTATGCTCCTTGAAAAATTCCAGCTTCTCCAGGGACATGTCTTCAAGTTCTTTTTTCAACTCTTCATCATCACCCGCCAGTTCTTTTATTAATTTTTCCTTCTTTTTTCCTTCTAATTTATCATATTTCTTAGCTTTATCTTCTAAATCTTTAATTTTCTTTTCATTGTCCTTTTTTTCTTTTTCTAAATCTTTTAAGTCCTTTTCAAGTTTTTGTTTTTCCTCAACAGTTTTATTAGCACTTTTAAGCTTGGATTTAAGAATTCCAATCTCTTCCTGCTGTTCCTGCTGTTTTTCTAATGCTTTTTCCAAAACTTCGCTTTTATCACCCAAATTATCATCCTCCTCAGGCTTTTCAATACTATTATAAAGAATATGACTCCTAGGAGTGGCTGTTAAACCAACCTCCTTGAGGTAACCAGTTATTGGTAGGTAGTATTCGTCATATTCCACCAGATTGAGGTCATCAAAGACTGGGCTGATTCCTTTATCTTTCAGGTCCAGGTCCTCTGGTGGCTTGACTTGTAGGCTGCCGTCTTTGTAGACAAAATTATCAAGTTCTGCTATGACCTTCTTGGTGTGTTCATCAGTCACTTCAAGGCCACTAGTGGTGGCTGCTATTTCTTTTAAAAATTCCTCTGTGAATTTAACGGGTTTGTCCAGGCCATGATCCGTGTAGTTGACTAGGCCAGGTTTGAAAATAGGTATTAGAATAGTACCATGCCTTAAATCAGCGTATTTTTGAGATTCTTCTAAATAGGACTGGTATTCCTTAGTAGCGTTATCTTTCTCAGGAACCAGTTCACAATGGCCATTTGGGTGGTCATATTCCCATTTGTCCATGGGTCTTGGTGGTAGCCGGGCCTTGGCATAGCATTTCTCACAAGTACGTCGTCCAGCAACAACCCAGTAATATAACATGTTTTTGCCATATCTCATCTTCTGAGCTGCTCTCTTGATTTTTTGCTTAGCAAACTGTGCATTGAACTTAACAAAATTCTTAGTACGCCTTATGGCCCTGTTAAAATTAGCTTTAAGATTAAAATCTTTGGGTTCACCCATACCCGCCTTGAATGATGCGGCCTTTGTGGCCACGTCATCTTTTAACTGATTGATAGTTGCTTTAGCACTTAAACTAAGAGTATTTAAGGTTGGTTTAAGGTCCAAGTCAAGTTTAACCTTGGGGATTACTTTTTCGTGTATATTGAAACCTTTCAGGATAGTTGTTCGGTGTTCTTCGACTATTTTAGTCAGTTCGGTTTTACTGGTTTCTGCTAGTTTCTTCCCGGCTTTGGTGACTGCATCAGGGAATTTTTCAAGGACATAATCAACTGTTTTATGCTCAAAATCTGTGTAAAGTTTAGCAAAAATAACGAATAAAGCGATAAACATTAACTGTTCGTCCATGTCCATATCTTCAACATCTGGATCATCTGGTTGGAAGGTTTCATTATCCCATCCAAGGAGCTCCTCATTCAGGGGTACTTCAGTCACCATCATCATTCACCCCTTCGTCTGTTTCCTCTTCTGATGCTTTTTTACCTTTATTTTCGTCAGTTTCTAGGTATCCTGATTTCTTATCTTTGTCCTTGGGATGGAAGTTAATCCAGACATTTCCTTTTTTACCGGCTAGTTCTAGTTCAGGTGTGAATAATTCATTTTCAATATATTTTTTCAACCATTCCCTGTTGTATTCAAGGAATACAACTCTTCCACTGGTTTCACTATCCATTAATACTTCCGCTGTGGCCCGGTTACTTCCTTCTGTATCAAATAGTGCATGTGGTGTTGAAAGTCCATCGAAAATTTCATTCTTAAAATCCTGTTTATATTTTGGAATATCTGGTAACTGGTTTGTGCCGATCATTTCTGCTGTTATCCCGAATGGTAGGAGGACTACTCCTTTTTTATGGTAGTCTGTGGTGGCCTCGACAACTGCATCTCTTGATTTTTTATTTAGCCGTTTATTTGAAGCATCTTTACTCCCCATGGTAACTACCATGATGTTACTGTTTTTGAAAACAGTTTTCGGCATCAAATCAGATAGGACCCTACGATAATATACCGGATCCAGGATGTCCATCACAATAGATCTGCCTTTGCCCTTGAGTTCCATGTATTTGGCATTAATGACTTCTCCTGGCTGGAATGGTACAGTCCATTCTTCTAATTTTTCTTCCAGTTCTTCGAATTTTTTAGCCAGCCATCCTTTATTTGTTTCTTTGTTTCTTTGTGTGAGTTGTTTGAATCCTGTTACTTTACCGTATTCATCGTATATCTTTTTGATTCGATAGTTTTCAGCATCAAAGGCCAGAATTCGGAGGTGGATTCTATTTTCAATAATAATCTTATTCGTGAATACCTCACCATCCACCTGACCCGCCCAGAGGAAGTCCCTCATAAGTTGATTAAGATCCCAGTCTGTGCTTTTACAACGTTCAAGGATATGGTTCACTGCGTCCTGGTTATCTCCTTCTATTACAAAGTTAGATATTGTTTTAGTGATGTTATCGTTGATTATCCCCTTCACTATGGGGTCGTTGGCTGCGAATCTACAGTTTTTTATTGTTCTTTTGACCTTGAAAGGTACAGAATCGATAAGATCTATTGCATCTGAATCCGTGGTGGTAGTGTCATCAGTGTCTATCCCGGTTTCTTCTATTGCGTTGGGTTCTGCATTCCGTAAAAGGAAATTTTTGTAGTTGATTCTGTCTAATAATCCCATATAATCCCACCACTCTTTTAGTAGACGTAAGCGTCTTCCTCTTCTGCATCAGGTTGTACTTTGAATAGGCTGGCGAATACTACGCTGGTAGCATCCACACGGTCTTTGAATCTTCCATTAGGGAAATCAGTGTGCTCCTTGATGAAATCATAATTCCAATCTCCCTCAACTAGATAAATGTTAAATAATGCTGCGTGGTCTGCTACATTGTCAGCCCGGTCTTCTTTACTTCCAAAATAAGATTCTACAAATGGTTTGAAGCTACATCCTGTTCCTTTGAAGGCCTCTGCATATCTTTCCATCTGGTCAATTGCAGCCTGGCCGGGGTCGTGAACTACAAGTGTGGGAACATTTCTTTTTTTATTGTCTTTTAATGCCCGGGCCTTAATTGCTGTTCTAACTGCTCCTGGAGTTTCTCGTAAGGTTTCACAGTGATGTATGACAAAATCATTACTATGGGTTCTACTGGCCATGACACCCGCAGTTCTGGCGGGGCCTTGGTCTTCACCCTGGCCTTGTTTCTTCTTTGTACCTGCTAAATCCCAACCTCTCTTAGTTTGAAGTAGGTGACCAAGTAATGGGCTAGTTTTTGGGATAATTTTAAACCAATCAGCACTAAACACCTCACCTTCATCAGGTATGGGTGAACCCTGATACTGAGCATCGAACCGGCCACGCATTCTTTTCTTTTTTGAGAGTAAATCTTCTAGTGGATGTAGGTCTGGGCATAGTGCTTCGCCAGGTTTGCGGCCAAGTATGTCATTCTCTTCAGCAATACCCGGTAAACGTAGAATCACCCAGGTATCCTTATCAATCGTGCCACCGTTATGTAAAAATTCAAGGAGTTCCTGGTCCAGGTAAACATGAGGCTCATTAACATTACCATCCTTATCATACAGGATCCGACCAGAAAGGTCACGAAGATCCCACCGGGTCTGAGTGATATTGATAAGTCCTTTTTTTGATAAACGGGTGTCAATAACATCAGTGTACCATTCATAAACGTTAAGTTGAATAACTGGGCTTTTAGCTTCTTTTCGGTTTTTGTGCGGATCGTCAACATTTACGAAATCCCCACGCTCACCAGTAACCGCACCATCAGCACCAGCACTATGAGAACCACCCTCATGGCCCCATATATCCCAATGCTTCTTAGTTTGACTATCAGGTTGTAAACGTAACCCCCATATCTTTAAAGCCCACTCAGAAAACACATCACGAGCCTGTTTATTCCACCTCGCAGCATATTCTGCCTCATAACTACATTCAATAAAACGATCATCCGGATTCTCACCCAAATACCAGACAGGGAAATATTTTGAAATTAATAAACTTTTACCATGCTGAGTCTGCTTCTCTACCTACAAAATCCATTTTTAGCAAATCATCATTTAATGTGAATCCTAATACATAGCCTCCAAAGTCGGGTTTAGCATGCTTTCGATCTTCACCCACATAAAAAGTTACAGCGTCCATGAAGTCGAAAATCATCCTTGAATACAAGTTTTCAGGGCATAAAAAGTCTTCTTTGAATGTAACATTTAGTTTAGCCGTGTTCATCTCAGCAATTGTATTTTTAGTGTATTCTACAGATTGAGCTTCTAGAGAAGTGGAAATATTAGAACCCTCAGTTGAGAGGATATTAACACGCATGACTATGAATGATTCAAACCAAACATCACGTTCATAAAAAGAAGCTTCTAAATTATGCGTACCTGCATTTAGCCTATGTCTGCCAAAGTCCAGCCATGCGAAATGATAAGCAGGTGTTTCAACACTTTTAACATCCACCAATTTATCATCAAGTTCTAAACGTAATTGTGGAGGTAGTTGTCCGGCCTGTTTGATGGCTTTAACCACTCTGACAAAAATTCTGTAATCGCCAGTTTTTTCAAGATATAATTCTTTTGAAATACTTCCTGATTGATAAGAGGAGTATGATGGAAACCCAAAGATAGGAAATCCATCATAACCACTTTGAGTCATATCTGCAGGTGTGCGGATACAGTTATTTCCAGGGAGGTAGTAGATAGCGGTCACATCTTTGGCTTCAATTTCTGCTCGAAAGTATGGATCTTCATGGATGGTGACGGGATCCACACCATTGAGTAAAGGTATGAAGTTTACTTCTTTCATTCCATTCACACATCCTTTAGATGATTCGTATCCTTTGATTTACTGGGTTTAACCACTCCAGGGCCAATTTGGAATAATGATTCTGGTTAGAGGATGGTAATGTGTTGTCATAAAATCCGATGCCTGTTAAACTGGTTGCAGGTATTTTGTTTGATTTTATTGTGGTTGGATACTTTTGTAAAATCATTGTACGCAAATTCTGTGCAGGGTTAGGGTTTGCACAGGTTCCACTACCTTTATTCCAGAACAAAGCATAATGAGTGTCTGACATTGAAATGGATTGATCATCTGCTGTTATTTCTAATGAAGCTCCATCATGGTAACAACATGAGAATTTAGGATATGTTAAATCATTATATTCATGTTGGATGTACACAAATGGTTCACTACGTCGTAAAATCCATTTAGTCCTATTAATGGCCAGAATTAATTCTTCAGGAGTTTTGTTCAATAATTTAATGAATGAAATAGGTCCAATGTCCACGTTAAAGAATTTTTCAAAAGAAGCACCGTTTATTCTGTGTATTTCAATACCTGTGGATGTGGGAATTATTTGAATTAAATCATTGTAAAACTTGCATTTGTCTACTTTCAAACTTTCTTCTAGGTTATGTATTTCATTCCATTCGTTCTGAGGATTATTATTTGAATATAACCTTGGTGAACCATTGAAAATTGCCATTGGGTCATTCACACTGTTTTGGAATGAATTGTCTGATTCTCCATTTTTATGCAAATATGAAGAACCACGAGTCCCCAGACCTGTTGAAGCATTTCTTCCAGTTACAGGAATTTTAGCAACACTTTCAAGAACCTGGGCCTGTGTTTTGTAAACTTTTACTTTGTCAGTGTATACGGTATGATTTGTAGGCTCGTGGCTGTGGTGTGTGAATCCGATAGTGAGTCTTTTCATAGTGCTAAGACTACATGGACCTTTCCAATAGAAATCCCATTCAGAATTAGTTGAATTCCATAGCCAGGCAGTGATTAATCCATTTTCCTCTACTAAAATCTTCCATTTGTGAAGTCTATAGGATGAAGACACATTGTTTTTAATTACTGGGTCTGTCCATGGTTTAGCAAATCGAATATCTCTACTATTACTCCCACAATCCTGGATAATTAAAAATGTATCGGGCCAGCCTTCCCTATCTAACCATTGTCCAGGTCTTAAAACAAAGTGATAATTATGTGCATCAAATCTGTCTGTTGAACTAGTATCTGGAACTTCTAAATCAAATTCAACATAGAATGGAGCATCAAATGACTGTTTGGATTGGATACTTCTGGCACCCCACGCCGGCATTCCTGGAATTATAGAAGTAATCACTCCACTCATCCCTAGTTTGCCTCCAGATACTGTGTGACTTCCACCGGTCATGTTCCACATGGTGGCAGACCATTTGGATGTATCAAGGGTTGTGCCTGGAAAATCATCTTCTAACAATACTAATTCTTCGGTTAAATCATAACCATGTTTTAATGGTGTTCCAGCGTAGGGGCTTGTAGTATAATCCATTTCAAGGAATACATCCAGGGCATTGTTAATTAATTCAACTGTTAATGTTGCTTTAGCTTCAAACTGGTTGATATTATCAATATCCACGTTGCGGATGAGGTACCAGCCTTTATGGTTTAATCGAACATTATAGTACTCTTCAGGACGGCTAGCTGTTGCATTTATCCACACAGGACCCCAATCTTTCTGTTTAGTGCTCCTGATAGTTATGCCTCCAGATTCTTCAGTACCTCCTCGTGTTATCAGGCCACGGAGTTGGTTTATTTTCCAGATGGGGCCGGCGATAGTGAACTTTTCCTTACCATCCATGACTCCGTAATCATTGTTTTTTTCGTAGTAGAATCCTCTATCGAAAACTACAGGTCCGATTATACAAGTATTCATGCATACACCCTTTTTTTTAGTCGAATAATTCGTCAACTACTCCGTTTAACTCCTCATGCACCACGTTTTTAATTTCCTTGATAAGACCATCTTTGTCATAGATTGGGCCGGTAATGTTAAACACGAATTGCAGCACTCTTTTAACTGGGTTTGCAATTCCAAATCCTCCAGCACCACTACCTGGTGGAGGTGACCAGGTTCCACGGTTCTGGAAGGCTGTGGTATCAAATGGTATTCCGTTTACCATGGCCCATACGTGTGGTATGCCTGTGGATCCCCAGGTTCCATGGGCCATATAGGCTGATAATCCCATGGCATGGGCCAAGGCAATTACCACTTCTGCACCATCAAAGCAGTTGAATGCACGATCACGGAGAGCTTGAGCATTGCTTTTCTGACCACCATAGTAAAACTGATAGACAGTGTTCCCAATTATTGAGCTTAGAAGGGCGCTGAAAGCTGACAGATTACCTCCTTTTCGGAGTGTTGCAAGTGAAAGGCTGACTCCTCCAATGTTCATATTCCAGCCGTAAACTGCTGATAGTATCCTATCAATCCAGTTGTCACTGAAATCCCATCCACCAGCATAACAGTTACCATCATAATAGCAAGTATCATCATTTTCAGGGGCAGGACCTGCACCATACAGTCTACTCTGGGTAGATCTAAACACCATGGGAGCTATACCTGCAAAAAGGCCAGCATTACTCAGCCCACTACTGTAGTTCAACACACTTATGTCCGGTCCTCCCGCAGCACCGGGCCAGGTTGTACCCCCATAGCCACCAGCACCTCCTGAACCACCGCCACCTCCGGTTATGAAGTCCCAGAAACCTTTCAGATGATCGTATAAAGTTTTGATAGGACCCCACACTCCATCCCTGATAGCAACCGCAGCTGATAGCATACCATTTTTCATCTGATTCCAGGCAGACAGTATCATACCCACATAAGGAGATACCGCTCCCCAGATCTGATTCATCACATTCCAGATGGTCATGAACACATTATTCCAAATCCACTGGGTTGTGGATTGAATAGTGGACCAGGTGGATCCTATGAAACTGGCCAGGATGTTAATCACACCCATGATCACCTGGATCCCGAGCATCAGGCCTTGGGCTGCGAATATGAAAATGTTCATGAGCATGGTGCTGAAGGTCTGACCAGCTGCATCACCAAAGAGAATAGTTACAATCATGGTCAAAGGATTATATTGAGCTATGAACTGGAACATGGCCATAAGGATACCATACCAATCAATACCAGAAGCCCAAAGAGTAATAGCTTCCAGTAAACCACCACCATCACCCCCAAAGATGTAACCTATTAACACACCTATCGGGTTGAATTGGATTAACCACTCACCAATAGCCATGAAAAGACCAATCCAATCAACATTAACGAGCCATGACATGAATTGACCAATGATATCTCCACCAACACTGAAGATTCCCATGAGACTGTTCCAAAAGAACACCCCTAAACCTATCCAGTCAATATTTACAATAGCATTCCAGATCATGCCTCCAAGATTCTGAAGACCAGGAATAATACCCTGCCATTCACCATCCTTGAAGAAAGCACCTACCAGAGCATCCCAAGCACCAGTTAAGGAAGTGAAAATACTGTATAAAAATTGACCAACACTAACCAGAGTATTCCAGTACCCAATTAGCACCTGCCAGACACCATTCAAAATCAATCCACCAATCCAAGACAGAGCCGATCCAATAGGTGATAAAACACCCCAAAGGTACCCTGCAACTCCTCTTAATATTCCTATAAAGTTCATCAGAGCATTTAAGGCAGGGAAAAGTATGCTCCTTATACCTATCACAAACTGGTTTGCCACCGTGTCACCAAAGAGCAACCGGATCAGCATAGTAACTGGATTATAATTAGCGAAGAAAATGATAATTTGGCTAAGAATTCCATACAGAATCCCTTCTAAACTCACATTTTCAAGACCACCAAATAAGGCATTCCAGATGTATTGGCCCAATCCTTTAACACTGTTGTAGATAGCAGTAACAAATCCAGTAGCAACAGCTCCCCAATCAATACTCAGTAACCAGTTCCAAAGCATCCCAAAAGCATTCTGGAAACCTTGAATCAAACCAACAAAACGCCCTTCACTATCAAAAAATGCTCCGAAAAAGGATTTAATTGCATTGCCTGCCTGACTTATAATCCATACAAGTTTATTGAAATTTAGAATTATGAAGAGTAAAGGATTCACAAAAATGGTCAATAAAGCTAGTACCTGGCCTAATGGATTGTTCTGGAAGAAACTCCAAACCCGGGCAACAACATTACCTAACAATCCAAATAAGTCAATAATGGCCCGGACAATATCAAAACCTTCTGTAGGAGGGAATAATTGATTCCATAATCCTTGGAAGTATGAAATTAGTGGTGAGAAGAATTGTAATAAACCATACCAAGCTTCTTTAATCCCATTAATAGTAGCCACAACATGAGGATTATTCACGAAAGCAGCCCACAACCTCATGACACCAGACCTAATGGCCTCAATCATTGTGGGGATGTCTTTCCACCATTTGAAGTATTCTCCAACCTTGTAAATCGCAACAGCCAAAACAATTAATGCAGCCGTAGCCAAAACGATAGGGTTAGTTAACAAGGATACAGCCATGGCACGCAAAGCATAAGTAAAACTCCAAGTAGATACAGTAGCTAATTTTTCTCCAGTAATAAAGGAAACTAGACTAAGCCATGCATAATTTAATGCACCTGAAAAACCAAAACTTGCTATTTCTGCAACCGTTAATCCTTTTGATAATCCAAATAATTCCAATGTGTTTGCAACTAACAATGCTCCTTTAGCAGCCAAAGCAGGAATAACTGAAGATACTAATACCATACCAAATATGCCAAGTGCAATACTTGCTGTTCCAATTATAATCCCCAACTGGACCCATCCTGGTAATGCAGCCCAACTACTAGATAACCATCCAATTACATTTTTAGCACCATAAGCCAGGTCAGCTAATGTCATAGTGATAGCATAAATCAATGGAGCGGCAGGTATCAGGAAAGCTCCGAGGAGCTGGCCACCAGCAATAGTTAAGACTTGGACAGCATCATCAAGACTATTGATTTCTTTTGCCATCTGGGTTAAACTACGCTGTTCCAGGACCTGATTGAGTGCCGCTATGATTCCTTTTTTATCTTCTTTATCACCACTCCACAGCCCAGTGGCTTTAAGTGCATCAGCTGTAACCCCAATCTCACTTAGTCGGCGTTCCCATCCCTGGCCCTGGTCTATTAAATCTTTGAGGGCTAGGGCAGAGTCCCGGGCCGATCTTCCTTCCATGGCCATGGCACTAGAAAATACTGCACTGGTTTCTATTAAATCCTTAGCTTCACTTGCATTCAGTTTGTAGATACGGGCCATTTTGGCAACTTCCATGCCGACCTGGTTCATATCTGTTTTGCGGTAGATTGTTTGGAGTCTGGCCATCTCGTTGGTGTACGCGGTTAGTTGTGAGGAGTCCCAGCCCATGCCTCTGGCCATTCCTGCGATTTGTCCTTGGGCATTGACTGCGCTGTTGGCAACATTCATTATTTGCATGGCTAGGTCCATACCTAATGTGATGGCTAGCATTCCTGCTGTAGCCTTTAGCAGGTTCATTGCACTGTTAAGGCCACTCATTTTGGATTGTGCTGCAGTTGCATTGTTCCCGGCGTTACTGGTTGATTTTGCTGTGTTTTCTAGTTCTTTGCCGGTTTTGCTGGTGGTTTGGCTGAGGTTGTTCATGGTCTGATTCAGACCATCACTATTCTGCTTTAGCTTTGAAACCTCAGAATTGGATCCACTTGCTCCTTTCTGGAGGCCATTTAATTCAGATTGTAAGGATGCTGCTTTTGATTTAGCACCGCTTAACCCCTGAGTAAAATTGGTAATATCCAGAGTTAGGAATGATTTAATTTCTCGTCCACCGAAAGCCATGATAAAAGACTCCATTAAGTGACTACAAAATAGGGGTTTTTATATACAAAATTTAAATATAATGACTACAAAATAATAATTACAAGAATCAAATCGAAGATGATAAAAATGGGGAAAAATATACCAACAAGCGTGAGAATACCATCTGAATTTAAAGATGATATTGAATTATTAGCAAAACATAGAGGAAAATCTGTCTCTAAAACAATCAACACAGCAATAGAATATTACATAGCTCACGAGTATGACCTAATACGCATGTTAAAACTTAAAAAATTTGAAGAGGGATAAAAATGGGGGATTATGCCACTAAAAAAGACTTGAAAAAACATTTAAACAAAAGAGTTGGTGGTGAATTAAAGGGTGCTAGTAAAGAGCTCAGAGAAATATTTGGAGTTGGCCATTTGTCCATGTTCGGCAAAGAAAAGGCAAGTAAAATGGCACTACACTTAATTTGGGCAATTAAACCGATGATCGAGAGAAAAGAAATCACATCAATCGATCAATTAGATGAAATAATTAATGAACAATTCTCAACCTTACGACAAGTCATGCAATGTCCTCCTCTTAAGATCAAGATTTATAAACCTTCAACCAAAGCAACTGTATCTGCCCATCGTGGAACTAAAAAAGCCGGAGGAGCTTTAGCAGGGGGATTACTTTTAGGCCCAGTAGGGGCAATTGCAGGGTATGCACTTGCTAGTGGTGATGGGAGCACAACTAAAGAAAGTACCATTAACAACAATAAAACTTTTGAAAATGCTCGTATTGCGATATATGATAATAAACTTCAAATTTACAACAAAATGGTGCGCCATGAAGGCACTATCCTTTTTAATGACATTAACTCCATTGATTGGAATGAAAGAGGTCGCGTATTTCGACTTAAAACAAATGGGTATGGTACTATTGTGATTTCAAGTAAAAACACATCTCTTAATTCTTTGTTTGATGGGTTGATGTTAAAATTCAACGAATTTGAGCCCCAAGTATCCAACAAGGAAACTGAAGCCCCCAAACCCAAACTAAGTAATCATGACCCTTTTGACACTCTTAAAAAGCTTCATGAATTACATGTTTCTGGAATACTCACTGAAGAAGAGTATAAATCCAAAAAAGCTCAATTATTAAATCAAATTTGATTATAAATCTAAACTGCTAATTTTTTATAGTTAATGTGAAAGTAAAGTATTATAACTATTAATGGGGAGGCTTTAAAATGGATTTTAAATTGATTATTGGAATAGCAATAGCAATCGTTTTGATAGTAGGTGTTGGTGTTTTTGCAAGTGGATCTATGACTACCACCACGTCATCCAATCCAAGTAAGATATATGCTGAAGTGATAAACGAAAATTCATCCAGTGGAGAGATTTACAGCCTTAAAATTAAATTAACTGCTTCTGATTTGCCAGAAGGTCAAAAAAATTACTTTAAAGTTGTTGGTAATTTAAATGGAACTCCTGCAGATGAATTATGGTTCATGGTCCCAGAAGGTAGTAAACTGGCCAATGGTATGATTATCACAATTAACGAGCCTAATGACCTAAGACAATATGATAGTTTCACAATCTACCTTTACGACAAGCCGGACCGTGATGACGAAGGCAGAGCTATTGAACGTAAACCTATAACGAATATTACTGTGAACAATACGATTCACATTTAATATTTCTTTTTTATTTTTTTAATCTATCAATCTGTAAAATTCTTCTTCTATGATGTTGTATACTTCTGTTTCTGCGGATGTTATTCCTTTTTCTAGGTATTTCCAGGTTCCACGTTTAGGGTGTTGGAATTCTTTTTCGTGTTGGATCCAACTGTAATCGTATCCTCTGCTCCATGGGTTGTTTCGGACTGAGTATCCGAATTCCATTTTAAAAAGATTGGTTAGGGTGTAGATGATTTGTTCATAGGATTCTTCTAGGTATCCTTTATCAAGGGGTACGTAGGGTGTGGTTTTGGTTTTGATTAGTAAGCCTGCGTCGATTAGTGCATCGAAGAATCCTGTTTTTAGTTTTACTTCCACCTGTGTGGCCCATGATTGGAACTGTGAATCATCAACCCGGAACATGTCTTTATCCCTCTACTTGTATTTCGTCCATGATTTCTTCCATTTCCTCTGAATTTTTCTCTCGGGGTTTGTTCTTGCCTTTTTGTTTCCGGTATTCTTCTTCCTCTTTGTCCATGATTTCTTTCTCACGTTCCAGTAAGTGACCTGTGGTGTAGGTGTCGAGGTTCCAGTATGCGTCTGGTGAGAGGCTGATGCCGGGTATCCGCCTCACTATTAAGAAATAGTTATCCAGCATCACCTCTTCCAGGATCAAACTTAATGGTTCAGATTTTTTGGAGTTGTTTTTGTCGAAAGTTTTCGGTTCGGTCCATATTGGCTTTTATAACTTCACGGACCTTCTTATCTATTTGTGTTTGAGTGAATCCGGATTGGCACATATTATAGAACATTCCTAGGTTCTGTACTTTAATGAGGTCTATGCTGTCGTATTCTTCTTTGAATTCTTCCGGTGTGAGTGGGTCTATGAGTAAGCATGCTAGTTCTGCATATGTGTTTTCCAGTTTTTCTTCCAGTTGCCTCATCTGATCTTTACGTTCATCTCCATCTTCACGTAACTGTTTCTCCAGAGTTCTTTTCTCCATGGAGAGAGTGTCAATATCGTCAAGTAGTTTGATTGCTTTTCGGATTTCTGCATCAGTGGGGTTTTCTGCTGATTCAATTAACTGTATCCTTTTATTGGTCCTGTCAATTTGTGCCTGGATATCTTCTAATTGTTCTTCCAGGTCTATGTTGTCCTGGAAGACTGGTTTCATTTCTTCCTGGAGTTTTTCTATGTCTTTTTGGAAAGTGACTAAGGTTTTGTTACTGCATCTTTTGAATTTCCGTTCTTTTCCACAAAATTCTATTTTAGCACGAGTAAACATCTAAAAAACACACCCCTTTTTTATATGGTTCCTATATGTAAGTTTGCTAGTTCAGAAATTATTTCAACAGTCATGAAACTGGCCAGGCTTTCATCATTGATTTTGAACTCAGTTTCGATTGATTTACGCTCATCACCAGACTGTGGACTGTCACATTTAGTAATAGTCACATCTGGTATTAGGATGGCTGTTTTATGGAATATGTCAGTTGATGTAACAGTTTCGATTTGGGGTCCGATTGATTCTATGAGGATCTGTTTCCGGAGTGGTTCTGATGATACTTTAGTCCCATCAGTGGTTCCAGATTCATATTCGGTCTGGATCCATTTGGTCTGTTCTGTCCAGGGTATGGTGAATCCTCCCTCGGATTCTCTTATTCCCATGTTTTTAGTTTCAGTACCGAAATCATCTCCACCACATGGTTCACTTTCAGCGTTGTTGTTTACTTTTACATTGCCTTCTATTACACATGGGAAAGCATATTGTGCTTTGTTAGCTTCGGTTAATGTTACACCTACAGGTGCATAGTACAGAACAGTCTGGCCTGCTTCTATTTTGACTTTTTTAGTAGGTACTACTCGGGCAGGGTTGGGTTGTTTGAACTGGGGATAGTCACTGACAAATTTAGGGGCTATGCTCATGGGTTCATCGTTTTTGAATTTAACCTCTAGTTCATTGAGCATACAATTATCATAGACGTATGCATCATTTGCAGTCTTAGCATAACCATTATACAATGTACAGAGTGGTGGATCGGATGGGTTTACAACATCAACTGCAAAGACGTATTTTTTGGCCTTGGTGGCTCCGGCTATTGCGGGGTCTGGGCCTGTCACATGTCCAAAGAGTAAATACCAGTAATCTTCCCATCCTTGCTGGTATCGTGCTTTATCCTCGTAACCTGGGCTACTGGCTGCTTTTTTACGGTACATTCCCATGGTCAGACTGGATCCACCTGTGTGGCCCTTATCTTCTTCGTGTTCGATTTCTTTTTCAGGTTCGAACTCGGTTCCAGGGATCATTATTAGTGGTTGTTCAGGGGCTGTCTTACCGGCGGGTTTGATCCCCAGGGACCAGTAGTGATATGCTAGGTTAGGTGCTATAACTCCCATTTAGTCAGTCCTCCTCTTCTGTTTAGGTTTTTTTACGGGTTTAGATTCTTCTTTTTCCACCCGTTTAAAATATCCTGATGCATCCAGACATGAAACCAGCCTTTTATTATCATCAGGAACATCAATTATCTGATTTTTCTTTAATTCTTCGTCTTTTTCCATTATTCCAAAAGCTACTAGTTCCAGAGTCTTATGTCCATCTGGCCCTGTATAATGAAACTTCATAACAAAATCCCTCCTTCTATAAAGTATATCTGAGTTTGAATGCTACCCTGAGCAGATTACTGAAAAAAACCTCTTTATTATCCTCATGGCGCTTATAAACCAAAGCACCGATGGGATAGGTTTTATGATACTCCAGTTCTATACTATGCCGTGTTGAAAGCTCACCATTAACACCACCCCGTCTGATCAGGGTTATTATTTCTTCCTCAAAATCCCATAACTCCATTAGAAGCTTATTTTTATCCAATGTGGCTGTATGTCGGCGTATTTCTAGTTCTTTAACGTACTCATCACAGCCGGATGGTTTCTCCTGTTTCATTTCCCCAACCTTGTAGCTAAGGGCAGGTAAGGATGTGTTCGGATCCATGGTAGAATCATCATAAAAGATCCGGGTGTACTTCCCGGATTTAATGATGAATCCGGTTAGGTCTTCTAGGATTTCCTGTAATTTACTCAAAAAAATAGCCCCCACAAATATTTAGATTATGCTGAATCCAATCAGATCCTCGTTAATACCATCATCGGTGTTATCATCGGCGGGAGTGTTTTTATACGTGTCTATGGCCCTGTCTACTATTCCCAGGAGACGGTCCGCATAGTTTTTACTTTTCTGTGTTCCATCACCCATTACCTGGCCTTCATGCTCCCACCGGGTGAGCCAAGTCATGGCTGCAGCTGCAATGTATTTGTACTTGAGTAGTGATTCTGGTAAGGTATCTGTCTGGAGGCCATCTCTAACATAATTCTCACCATCAATTAAACCAAGTTCCAGACTTTCAAGTGTGCAAACAGGACTGTTATTCCTAAATATGATGTCGATGATGTCAAGTGAATCTAAAGTTGTATCTAAGTGGATACTTAGCGACTTAATACCAGACAATAACTGACTTTTGGGATCCATCCCTTGATCATTGACTTTAAAAGTAACTGCTCCAGACTGCCCAGCACTGATAATATCACCCGATCCCTGAAGAGTTAAAAGAGTGACTTCAGCACCCATGGTATCATGAAAACCTAGACTAATCTTTGAAGGATCCAACTCACTACCTGGAGTTAGTTTGATTTCAACTGAATCTATCGAAAAATAATCACGCTGTAATGTAGGGATGACAATCACATCATCCGCCAAACCAGTGAACCGTAACAAGTTTGCATGAACAGATCCGGCCACTAACTGACAGGATGGTTTTACGTTGTCTGATGATTCAAAAGAGTAAGGGTATTGTCTGTCAACCTTGAATTCCCTGAGGTGGTGGAGGATTTTATAATAATCCTCCATCCGGGTTGCAGGGTCTGCCAAAGATTAAACCCCCTTATGATACAAAGTCAGGGAACCGGATCATCCTTTCTCCCTCAGCCCGGGGGTATGCTCCAGCAGTACAGGCTACTTTGATGGTAGTCATGGGTCTGTGTTCTTTGTCGGCATTATCAAACATCAGCATACTGACAGGTGGAAGTAAGTCTTCAAGACCGGGAACATTTGGCATGGACTTAATTTTGGGGTTATGATATTTCATCATGATAACATCCAAGGCAGGCATTTTACTATCAAAACCGAATGCCTCTCCATCTTCAAATGCCCGGCCACCCCAGAAGTTTTTGGCATTAGCCACGTCCAGGGCACTTTTGATTTCAAAACCATTCTGAGGCAGTTTGTAGTTAGACACTGATTGAGCAGCCCTTGCTTTAAGTTCCACATCAGCTTCAGCACCGTAAGCTATCAAGTCAATTTCGTAAGGTTTTGGCCTGATACTGGCTTGGAACCTCATCACATCACGGAGTAATGATTTAAACTCAGTAGCATTATTACCCCATCCCTTCACGATCTTAGAATCAGTTACAACTTTAGCGTTGTTTTTGGCAGTACTGTAAACTGCTTGATCCACGTCAGTAGCGAAGACGTAACCCATGGCACTGATTTCATCCATGAGGTTGAAATTAGGATGTTCCATGTCCTTATTCAGGATAGAATATTCAATTTCATTGTGCACAAGTTTAAATCCTTCAGGAGTGATGACTTCACCCCTGATTTTACGTGCACTTGCACCTTTAGCTACTTTTTTAGATTTACCAGTTTGAGTTATGAATTTATCAATCGGTGTGCTTTCAACGATAGTTACCTGTTCGTTATCAACTTTCATGAGGGGAAATATTCCAGCGAACCGGTATCCTTCAACCATGGAAGTTTTTAATTCTGCCAGGTAAGTACCGTTTTCAAAGTCAGCGTACATTTCTTTTAATGTTGCCATTTTATACCAATCCTCCTTTTTATCCTGCGGCCTTAACTCTGATAGGACCATCACAGTCCACAGTTACATATCCGCCAGTGTTGGCAGGTATGTTATCAAAGCTGGTAACCACATTGGTAGTTGCAGTAGATTTGTCAAGGCCAGTTTTAGGGTCTTTAATCTCAAGTTTATCTCCTGCCTTAATTTCCACATTATCCGGGGCTAATGGTAACTGTAATTCTCTAGATGTCAGTTTAGCAGCCCCAACATATCTTTGAGAATATGCTCCTACTGCAGCATTCGCTTTAGGTAATGAACCATCAACTTCAGGGTCATAAGGATTGAAGTGAGTAGCTATTCCCCCTGCTTCTGCAAGTTTCATACTTCTTTCCCCAGTTCCTTGGACCAGGAAGTTTTCTTCATCAACCTGTTTTTCAAAAGTAACCTGTTCGTTAGGAAGACCATTATTTGGGTTTATCCCTTTACGGTAGGTCATGGGTCCTTCTTCTACTTCGTAGGTTTTTACTTCGCTTTCTTCGAAAAATGTTCCAATTTTAGTCATGAAATTCCTCCAAATAGTTTACCATCGTTTTTTCTTTTTACGAATATCCCAGAAATTTCCAGGTTCATCTTTTTCCCTTTTCTTGGTTCCATCATCATCATGCCCTGGAGCTCCACCAGCGGCCACTCCCTTGGGTTTTTGAGTGATGATTTTATGCTCCTTGAAAAATTCCAGCTTCTCCAGGGACATGTCTTCAAGTTCTTTTTTCAACTCTTCATCATCACCCGCCAGTTCTTTTATTAATTTTTCCTTCTTTTTTCCTTCTAATTTATCATATTTCTTAGCTTTATCTTCTAAATCTTTAATTTTCTTTTCATTGTCCTTTTTTTCTTTTTCTAAATCTTTTAAGTCCTTTTCAAGTTTTTGTTTTTCCTCAACAGTTTTATTAGCACTTTTAAGCTTGGATTTAAGAATTCCAATCTCTTCCTGCTGTTCCTGCTGTTTTTCTAATGCTTTTTCCAAAACTTCGCTTTTATCACCCAAATTATCATCCTCCTCAGGCTTTTCAATACTATTATAAAGAATATGACTCCTAGGAGTGGCTGTTAAACCAACCTCCTTGAGGTAACCAGTTATTGGTAGGTAGTATTCGTCATATTCCACCAGATTGAGGTCATCAAAGACTGGGCTGATTCCTTTATCTTTCAGGTCCAGGTCCTCTGGTGGCTTGACTTGTAGGCTGCCGTCTTTGTAGACAAAATTATCAAGTTCTGCTATGACCTTCTTGGTGTGTTCATCAGTCACTTCAAGGCCACTAGTGGTGGCTGCTATTTCTTTTAAAAATTCCTCTGTGAATTTAACGGGTTTGTCCAGGCCATGATCCGTGTAGTTGACTAGGCCAGGTTTGAAAATAGGTATTAGAATAGTACCATGCCTCCAAAAAAAGGTAAAATGTGGATTAAAAAATTAGTTAAATAAGAGTTAAATCAGCGTATTTTTGAGATTCTTCTAAATAGGACTGGTATTCCTTAGTAGCGTTATCTTTCTCAGGAACCAGTTCACAATGGCCATTTGGGTGGTCATATTCCCATTTGTCCATGGGTCTTGGTGGTAGCCGGGCCTTGGCATAGCATTTCTCACAAGTACGTCGTCCAGCAACAACCCAGTAATATAACATGTTTTTGCCATATCTCATCTTCTGAGCTGCTCTCTTGATTTTTTGCTTAGCAAACTGTGCATTGAACTTAACAAAATTCTTAGTACGCCTTATGGCCCTGTTAAAATTAGCTTTAAGATTAAAATCTTTGGGTTCACCCATACCCGCCTTGAATGATGCGGCCTTTGTGGCCACGTCATCTTTTAACTGATTGATAGTTGCTTTAGCACTTAAACTAAGAGTATTTAAGGTTGGTTTAAGGTCCAAGTCAAGTTTAACCTTGGGGATTACTTTTTCGTGTATATTGAAACCTTTCAGGATAGTTGTTCGGTGTTCTTCGACTATTTTAGTCAGTTCGGTTTTACTGGTTTCTGCTAGTTTCTTCCCGGCTTTGGTGACTGCATCAGGGAATTTTTCAAGGACATAATCAACTGTTTTATGCTCAAAATCTGTGTAAAGTTTAGCAAAAATAACGAATAAAGCGATAAACATTAACTGTTCGTCCATGTCCATATCTTCAACATCTGGATCATCTGGTTGGAAGGTTTCATTATCCCATCCAAGGAGCTCCTCATTCAGGGGTACTTCAGTCACCATCATCATTCACCCCTTCGTCTGTTTCCTCTTCTGATGCTTTTTTACCTTTATTTTCGTCAGTTTCTAGGTATCCTGATTTCTTATCTTTGTCCTTGGGATGGAAGTTAATCCAGACATTTCCTTTTTTACCGGCTAGTTCTAGTTCAGGTGTGAATAATTCATTTTCAATATATTTTTTCAACCATTCCCTGTTGTATTCAAGGAATACAACTCTTCCACTGGTTTCACTATCCATTAATACTTCCGCTGTGGCCCGGTTACTTCCTTCTGTATCAAATAGTGCATGTGGTGTTGAAAGTCCATCGAAAATTTCATTCTTAAAATCCTGTTTATATTTTGGAATATCTGGTAACTGGTTTGTGCCGATCATTTCTGCTGTTATCCCGAATGGTAGGAGGACTACTCCTTTTTTATGGTAGTCTGTGGTGGCCTCGACAACTGCATCTCTTGATTTTTTATTTAGCCGTTTATTTGAAGCATCTTTACTCCCCATGGTAACTACCATGATGTTACTGTTTTTGAAAACAGTTTTCGGCATCAAATCAGATAGGACCCTACGATAATATACCGGATCCAGGATGTCCATCACAATAGATCTGCCTTTGCCCTTGAGTTCCATGTATTTGGCATTAATGACTTCTCCTGGCTGGAATGGTACAGTCCATTCTTCTAATTTTTCTTCCAGTTCTTCGAATTTTTTAGCCAGCCATCCTTTATTTGTTTCTTTGTTTCTTTGTGTGAGTTGTTTGAATCCTGTTACTTTACCGTATTCATCGTATATCTTTTTGATTCGATAGTTTTCAGCATCAAAGGCCAGAATTCGGAGGTGGATTCTATTTTCAATAATAATCTTATTCGTGAATACCTCACCATCCACCTGACCCGCCCAGAGGAAGTCCCTCATAAGTTGATTAAGATCCCAGTCTGTGCTTTTACAACGTTCAAGGATATGGTTCACTGCGTCCTGGTTATCTCCTTCTATTACAAAGTTAGATATTGTTTTAGTGATGTTATCGTTGATTATCCCCTTCACTATGGGGTCGTTGGCTGCGAATCTACAGTTTTTTATTGTTCTTTTGACCTTGAAAGGTACAGAATCGATAAGATCTATTGCATCTGAATCCGTGGTGGTAGTGTCATCAGTGTCTATCCCGGTTTCTTCTATTGCGTTGGGTTCTGCATTCCGTAAAAGGAAATTTTTGTAGTTGATTCTGTCTAATAATCCCATATAATCCCACCACTCTTTTAGTAGACGTAAGCGTCTTCCTCTTCTGCATCAGGTTGTACTTTGAATAGGCTGGCGAATACTACGCTGGTAGCATCCACACGGTCTTTGAATCTTCCATTAGGGAAATCAGTGTGCTCCTTGATGAAATCATAATTCCAATCTCCCTCAACTAGATAAATGTTAAATAATGCTGCGTGGTCTGCTACATTGTCAGCCCGGTCTTCTTTACTTCCAAAATAAGATTCTACAAATGGTTTGAAGCTACATCCTGTTCCTTTGAAGGCCTCTGCATATCTTTCCATCTGGTCAATTGCAGCCTGGCCGGGGTCGTGAACTACAAGTGTGGGAACATTTCTTTTTTTATTGTCTTTTAATGCCCGGGCCTTAATTGCTGTTCTAACTGCTCCTGGAGTTTCTCGTAAGGTTTCACAGTGATGTATGACAAAATCATTACTATGGGTTCTACTGGCCATGACACCCGCAGTTCTGGCGGGGCCTTGGTCTTCACCCTGGCCTTGTTTCTTCTTTGTACCTGCTAAATCCCAACCTCTCTTAGTTTGAAGTAGGTGACCAAGTAATGGGCTAGTTTTTGGGATAATTTTAAACCAATCAGCACTAAACACCTCACCTTCATCAGGTATGGGTGAACCCTGATACTGAGCATCGAACCGGCCACGCATTCTTTTCTTTTTTGAGAGTAAATCTTCTAGTGGATGTAGGTCTGGGCATAGTGCTTCGCCAGGTTTGCGGCCAAGTATGTCATTCTCTTCAGCAATACCCGGTAAACGTAGAATCACCCAGGTATCCTTATCAATCGTGCCACCGTTATGTAAAAATTCAAGGAGTTCCTGGTCCAGGTAAACATGAGGCTCATTAACATTACCATCCTTATCATACAGGATCCGACCAGAAAGGTCACGAAGATCCCACCGGGTCTGAGTGATATTGATAAGTCCTTTTTTTGATAAACGGGTGTCAATAACATCAGTGTACCATTCATAAACGTTAAGTTGAATAACTGGGCTTTTAGCTTCTTTTCGGTTTTTGTGCGGATCGTCAACATTTACGAAATCCCCACGCTCACCAGTAACCGCACCATCAGCACCAGCACTATGAGAACCACCCTCATGGCCCCATATATCCCAATGCTTCTTAGTTTGACTATCAGGTTGTAAACGTAACCCCCATATCTTTAAAGCCCACTCAGAAAACACATCACGAGCCTGTTTATTCCACCTCGCAGCATATTCTGCCTCATAACTACATTCAATAAAACGATCATCCGGATTCTCACCCAAATACCAGACAGGGAAATATTTTGAAATTAATAAACTTTTACCATGCTGAG
>JADHEF010000502.1_pt1 | contig 39277 bp, 22 predicted proteins | sample 8952391 | NCBI WGS metagenome assembly JADHEF01 (sample SAMN16124439, study PRJNA663245) | bioreactor sludge metagenome | isolation source: sludge (nitrite) | place: India:Bengaluru | collected 2019-02-28 | reverse complement strand
CAACAGTGCGCGATATGCGCGTTGCCTCACAATTCATGACACCGAAACAAAAAAGGATCGGGGAGCGCGACTGGTCAGGGCGTCTTGACCTTTTCCCTTCGAGCCAAACAATCTTGTTCTGAAGGACGACAAAGACTATCTGCGTGTAAAAAATAGCGTTCTCCTCCGGATGGTAAAACCCGGAAGGACAAGGACTTTACCTTGGCAGCATCGCGATATTAAGAGGCGAGCACTCTGCCGGTTCTATCGAGAGTCAGAGAGGTTCACTCAAACCGGACATCGCCGAAAAATTCCGGTCGGTGATAATCGGGAACCTCCGTTTCTACAGGGGTCCAAGTGAGGTAATGGGGGACTGCAAGATTGTCCCCGATCTTATAAAAATTGGCGGTCGCCTTCACACCGCTCAGCGAAGTGATGCTGTCGAACGCGAAACAGGCCAATGGAATCCTGGCCGTGAGGGTCCACACAAATCCCCCCGCCTTTTCTGCAAACGGTTGATGGCCCAGCGATGACTCGAGGACCAGATGATCCAGCAAAGGAAGCGGCAAGAATTTCCGGTTTTTCCTGCTCGGACCATAAGCGAGGTGTGTCGTCCCAATACAACTGAATTCGAAGTTGTAGTAATTTATCCTGTCGAACGAGACGAAGAACTCGACGCAACTGTCTTTGTACACCTCGCCGTGGGTTCGTGTCTCCAGTGCTCGGACACTGTTCTCAGCCACATAAAATTTCAACCAGATTTCCGTCTGAATATGACCGATCCTAAAGCTGACCTTTGGACAATAGGGGTACTTGGACCAGTTGAGGCATGCGATCTGAATCTCAGAGGCATGGGCTTCTAGCTGACAGCCGACGTCTGTCATCGAAAAGGGGGTCTTGTGTTTGAGAGGCTTGATAAGGAGCGATGTCATGGATTCCTTTCGTTGTCGGCATTACCTGCTTGCACTGAGTTTTCCTAACCAATAACATAGTAAGCTTAACAAAAGGACCGGAGCATGACGACTGCCCAGACTGAACCCCGACCTGGCCGTTGGCCGGCTCAGATCAAGTACATCGTCTGGAACGAGGCCTGCGAACGTTTCAGCTATTATGGCATGAAGAGCGTGCTGGCCGGCTACATCACGGGAACGGCCCTCAGGGGCGGACTCGGGCAGGACGCGGACACGGCGACAGGCATCATTCACCTCTTCGTCTTCGTCAACTATTTCATGCCGCTCTTCGGCGCTTGGCTCTCTGACAAGCTCTTCGGGCGCTATCAAACGATCTTGTGGGTCTCGCTCTTCTATTGTGTCGGACATGGCGTGTTGGCGTGCAGCGACTTTGTCGGCGGTTTTGACGGTAAATTCGCATGCCTCTACACGGGCCTCGCGCTGATAGCATTCGGTTCCGGCGGCATCAAGCCCTGCGTCTCTGCCTTCGTGGGTGATCAATTCCGCCCTGACCAGTCCCATCTTCTGCAGAAGGCCTATGGTGCGTTCTACTGGGCGATCAACTTCGGCTCGTTCTTTTCTTTCCTCGTGATTCCCTGGCTCAAAGACCGCTGGAGCTACAGTCTCGCCTTCGGTGTGCCCGGTATCCTCATGGCGGTGGCGACGCTAATTTTCTGGTTGGGCACACCGCGTTATGTGCGCGTGCCTCCCAGCCGTCAGAATCATGCGGCCGGTTTTTTCAAGGTGTTCTGGTGTGCGTTGTGTACGCGACGTACCCCCGGCACTCCGTTTTGGGATGCTGCGCTTGGGCGTTTCAGCCTGCACGAGGTGGATGCTGCGAAGTCCGTGCCGCCGATTCTGTTTGTTTTCGCGCTGGTGCCCGCGTTTTGGACGCTGTTCGACCAGACCAACTCCACGTGGGTGTTGCAGGGCCAGATGATGACGCCAGCCACGCTGTGGGGTTTCTCTGTCGGCGCGGAGCAGATGCAGTCCGCGAACCCGTTGATCGTGATGATGTTGGTTCCTTTGCTTACGCTGCTGGTCTACCCGCGCATCGGGCGCTTCGCCTCTCCGCTGCGGCGGATGTCCGCCGGGATGTTTCTGGGCGCTCTCTCCTATCTCGTGGTCGCAGCGATTCAATCGCGCATTGAGGGAGGCGCACAGCTCTGCGTGCTGTTGCAGGTGGTGCCGTATCTCATCCTCACCGCTGCCGAAGTGCTGATTTCAACGACGGGTCTCGAATTTGCTTTCCGCGAGGCGGCGCCGGAGATGAAGAGCATGGTCATGAGTTTCTGGCTCTTGACGATCGCCTTTGGGAACCTTTTGGTGGCGGGCATCACCAAGGCCTTTGGCGGGGGCGGCGTGCACAACGGGAGCGGGGCGGTCAGCGCGTCGCGCTTTTTGCTCTACGCGGGGATGACCTTTGCGGTCGCGTTATTTTTTAGCTTAATCAGTCGCAACTACCGGTATCGCGACGCTGCTGCGGCTCGCGGCGCCTAAAGGTTGCTTTATCCCGGCCGGGTGATGAATGCACACGAGTAACTACTTATTCGCCGACTCAGCTTTTCCAGCAAGAAGGTGCTTCATCGATTGGACCGTTTGGCCTTTGTACGAAAAATCCTCCTGACTGAAATTCGAGATGATTTCCGCGCCGTTTGAAAAGGCCGTGCGAAAGACGTCCTTGGCGACCGCCTCGTGCCGCTCCATGAACTCGGTCTGCAGATGGCATAGCGCGTCGAAGTCGTCGTAACCTTCCTTGATTTTGGCAACGCTCTCCCGCAGCGAGCGCTTGTCGTCACAGGTCAGATCCTCATTCCCCATCCAGGCGTCTTTGTTATCGCGGTAGTTGGAATAGAAATAGAAGAAGGGCCGTCCTCCGAACTCGGTCAGCGTCAGGCGCGTGGCGGCATCTTTGAGCGTGTAATTGCAGGTCGAAGGGAAAGGGTTGCTCAGGAGGATGCCATGATAAACCAGCTGCCAGAAGGGCACAAAGCGGTCCACCATCGGGTGCGGCTTGGGGGGGACGATGGAGGCATACAGGGCGTAATCCAACTGCCCGCAACAGAAATCGTGTCCACCTTCGGAGGCGCTGCCGCCCATCACAGTCTGCGCCTCGCCCATGATCTTACCCACCCAGACGGCACCTTGGTTGCGGTTCAGAGGATGCCGGGGGTCATGACAACCGCGGGGCTGGACCACGGTCAGCACGTCGTTGTAGTGGAGCCCGCGGAAACCGAGGTCCGCGATTGCCCGTAGCTCTTTCTGAGCAAAGCGTTCGAAAGACCGTTGCGGGCAGATATCATACATCCGTCCGCCGCTGTAAACGGCATGGGTCGAAAGCGAGCCATCTGTTTTTTTGATGATGTATTCCGCATCCCACGTGTCCGCGATCATATACGCGTCATAGCTATTGTTGTGACAGACAATTTGGAATCCCATGGCCTGCGCTTTCTTGACCAGTTTTCTCAGCTTGGCCTCGCCTCCCAACTGTTCTTCGACTGGGAAGAGTTCGGGGAAGCGTCCGTCATGGCCCTTCTGATTCCAGCCCACGAGGCAGATCTCCGCGTGACTGATGCCTTGGCGCTTGAACTCGTCCAGGATGTCGCCGACGCGGTCGAAAGTGACGGCCACTTTCATCGGCGGTTCGTTCTTGCGAGTCTGCTGCTCAACAGGCGTCGGCATCGGTTTCCAGCCTTGGCGAATCCGGACCTCGATGCTCTTCGCGGCGTAGGCGAGTTCCGGCCGCGTCTTGATGCGTTCCTTCAGCGGAACGCAGGCTTTGCGGAAGAGTTGATAGTCCCGGTAAACATGGGCCATACCGGAATAGTCGGCGCGGTCGTCGCTTAGCAGGTGATAGGCGATCGCGATGTCATCGTAGGCCGGTTGTCCCCCCAGTTCGAAACGTGGGGCGATCGTGTAGCGGCCCTCTTTGGCCCGAGTCACCAACGTGAAATCGTACGGCATGCCGGTGATGATCGCGGCAAAGGTGGCGCGCGGGTTTTTCATGCCAAAAACGGGCATGGGCATGTAGTTTCTCGCGGTCCGCTCGCCGTTCCTTTCGTGAAAGGTGCCGAGCTCGCCGTTGGGCATGATGAAATAGCCCGCTTCGCCCATTTTTGCCGAGGCAAAGTCAGGGAGGACCTCGACCGTGGCGAGCAGGGACGGAAGCTGGTCCCGTTTAAGGACGACGTTAACGACGCCCTTTGCATCGGGCTCAAACGCGACCGTCTTCTTTTCCACCTTTTTATCCGTGAAGGTGTAGATCAGTTCCACCTGCGTGGCGATGACCTCGTAAGTACAAGCACAACAGGCTACTGTCAGCCAAAATGTTTTCATGTCTTGCATCCTTTCTTTTCCGGGCTCAAAGATCGACAAACCGCAACGCGCGACTTAATAAAGCAGGCTTGATCAGCTTGTAGTCCATGGACTTCACAACACCCCCCTCGTGGGAGAAGTCGTTGTCGGAATAGTTTACAACAATCTCGCTGCCGTCTGAGTATTTCGTGAGGAACACATCCTTGGCAATCTCATCGTGCCCGTCCATGAATTCGTATTGCAGATATTTCATCGGCTGGTATTCGTCGTAAGCCTGTTTGATGGGTGCCAGATCCGTGTATGGACTGTAATAGAAGGTCGGGCGTCCGCCGAATTCGTAGACCTTGAGCCTGCGCGCGGGCTGGGCTAACGCGGGGGAGCGCTTGTTGCTTGGCGCATTCGGGAAACTGTAGTCGATCGTGGAGTAGTAGGGGTTGCTGAGAATAATGCCGTGGTATGCGATTTGCCAGAGCGGGACGATCCGGTCCATGAGGGGCGTCGGCTTTCCCAGAAAAAGCGGATACGCCGTCACGTAGAGTGCATAGTCGAGAGACTTGGCGACATGGTCGCACGGGCCTTCCGAGCCGAACCCGCCGAACGTCCGGCGAGCCTTCTCGCCGATCCGGTTCATAAAGTCAGCGGTTTGCTGGCGGTTCAGAGGGTGTTTGGGGTCGAAACACGGATATGGCGTGATGCACGACGTTACGTCAATGTGGAAGGTTCCTTTAAAGCCCAACTCGGACAGTCTCTTGTAGTCCTCGTCGATATAGGCTTCATAGACCCGCTGGAAACATGACGAGTACGCCCTTCCGCCGGCCCAGAGGCCGCCCCTCAGCGCCATGCCGTCGGGACGCTTGGCGACGTCGCCTTCATTGTAACGGTCTGAAATCGTGTAAAAGTCCGTATTGTTGCAGTGGCATACGATTTGATATCCCAAGTTGTGGGCGCACGCGATCGCCTCGCGCAGTTTGGCCTCGCCGCCGAAGGCGGGTTCGACGGGAAACAGTGTCGGATAACGCCCGTCGTGTCCCCTGACATTCCACCCGACCGAGCACATCTCGACTTTCTTCACGCCCAGGGCCTTGAGCCCCTTCATGATGCGCACAAGGTCGTCAAACGTGTGGGACACGTTGACCGGTGGCTCGTTCGTCGGCGTCTGATTCTCGATCTTGGTTTTGTTGGATTTGGAACCGTGCGAAACGCGCACAAACATCGTGTCCGCTGTGTAGGCCAGTTGCGGGTTGCCTTTTACCCGTTCACGGAGCGGCCTCACTTCGCCCCGTTCGAGCTGATAGGCGCGGTAAGCGCGCGCCATGCCGGAATAATTGGAATCCGTGCCTTTCAGCGCGCAGAAGTCGACCAAGAGATCCTCGTAAGGAGCAACAGCCATTTCTTTGATAAGAAAACGCGGGAAGATCGTGTACACGCCATGAGTGACGTCGACGACGGTCTTGAATTCATATTTGAGCCCCTTGACGATTCCGACAAAAGCGCCGCGGGGATTCTTCATACCGAAGATCGGCATGGGATTCCTCCGCTCTTCAAGTTGGCCTTTTTCTTCGCGGAACGTTCCCATCACGCCCGTAGAGAGAACGAAGTAGCCTTCCTCCCCTTGTTTAGCGGTGGCGTCGGCGGAAATAATATCAATAGCGTCAATGTCGCGTGTGATGTCCTTGATCGGTATCTTCAGGCGGTGAACGCCATCCATCGCTTTTTCAAGCGGCTGGCTCTGTTCCATGATTCGCCCGTCGACTTTCGTGATGCGCACAAGAACGCGCTTTACGGGCTCGTCGTTTTCTGCGTCGGCGGTCATAGCCAAGGCAAAGGTCAGCGCTAACGCCGCCCAAGGTGCTCTGAGGTTCAGGGCTGGTTCCTTTCCCATGCGATGCTCTCCTGCTCTTCCGTGTAGCAATGCGCGTCTTATCACCCTCGCATCTTTTCATAATCCGATTTAACCTGCTAGCGACAGCCGCGCAAAATTGTTAGGATATTTGCGAAATGAAAAATGAAGGACGAAAGAGATGCTGCCCGCGTCCCGCGTCCGGCCATCCGCCGCGCGTGCTGCTGGTGATCCCGACTGCCAACATCATTCACCGCCAGATCCTAAACGGCATCCTGCGCTATGCACACCGGCACGGCCCCTGGGAATTCCACATGATCACGGGCCTTTTTGAGGAGCAGGGTATCCGCCGGACCAAGGAATGGGGCTGCACGGGAGCTATCGCGTTCACAGATACCAAGGCGCATGTCGCTGCCGTGCTCGCTGCCGGTGTGCCCGTGGTTTTCGTCAATCCTCCGCTAAACATGATGGGCTCGGAAAGTCCGCTCTCACGCCACTGCTGTGTGATACGTGACCAGCTCGCCATCGGACGCGTCGGCGCCGATTATTTCATTGACAGGCAGTACACGAACTTTGCCTATGTGGGGGATGTGAAAAACAAGTCATGGTCTTCTGACCGCTCTGAAGGCTTTGCCGAACGGGTTGCGGAGCGGGGCTTCCTCTGTAACGTTTACCCCGCACCACCTAAGGCAGAGCGTGACGATTTCGGTTTGGAGAAGAAGCGGCTGCGTACGTGGCTAAAGAAGCTGTCTAAGCCCGTAGCTCTAATGGCTGCGCGAGACCTGCGGGCGAGGCAGATACTTGATACGTGTATGGATGAAGGCATCGCTATTCCGCACGAGATCGCTGTGCTTGGGGTGGGCAACGACGAGATCTTTTGTGAAACGACAACTCCCACTTTATCCAGTATCTCGTTGGACGGCGAGAACACCGGGTATGATTGCGCAAAAATGCTCGAAGAGCAGATGTGTTGCGCGGACGCGGCACGAAGGCCCTGTGTCCTGTCGCTCGGCATGGTCAGCGTGGTCACGCGCCGTTCAACCGACACAAGCTGTGTCTCTGAACCCCGGTTAGCCGAAGCGCTGGCCTTTATTCAAGCGGGCCTCGGCTCGCCGCTCAGTGTTTCCGATGTGGCCCGGCACCTCAACATCTCTCGTCGGCTATTGGAAATCAAGGCCCGGAAATTCCTCGGGCGAACCATCTGCGAGGAGATCCAGCGTGTCAGGCTTAATCGTGCGCGGACCTTGCTCCGCAACACGAAGCTGACCGTGAGCGAGATCGCTATCGCCTGCGGGTTTTATGACCCCAGCCACCTCGGCTTGTGGTTTCGCAAGACCTTTCACCTCACGCCGACCGCGTTTCGTGCCAGCTTCCGTCAAGAACAGGATCAGGAGCACCCCATCGTCATGAGCAAATGAAAGCGCACGATCGAAATTCGTTGTCGCCGTAGGGCCTTGACGTGAGACCTGAGAAGTCAAGCGTCCCTCCCTATTCGGCAGCCACCTTTAGGGGCATACAAAACAACAACGGCGAAAAAGAACAAGTTGTTTTTCCGTATCCACGCGAAGGCGAATAGGTTTTCTGATTTAGCGTCTTTACGAAAGATGGATCGAGTGTGGTGTTGCGTTAGTTTTAACGCAGAACCGTGGCGCCGAGGGCGATGAGGAAGAGCCCGAGCAGGGCGTTAATCACACCGCCGAGGCGGAATAGCGCGGGGCGTTGCGTGAACCAGACGATGGCTTGCCTCATCTTCCAAGGATAGAGGATCAGGATCATGCCCTTGACGATGCAAAGATAGGCGAGGGTGACGAGCACCAGCCGCCAAGGCGAGGCATGGACGCGTGCGACGTGGAGCAGCTCGTAGGGAAAGAGCACGAGAATTCCGCCGACCGCACGGCAGGACAGCAGGTTATCCAGCCAGATCCAGGTCAGCGGTATGCAGGCCAGAACAGCGATGGGAATGAACTTTTTGAACGGCATCAGGATGTCAAGGCCCATGGTCCAGAGGGCGTACCCGGCCCAGATCCAAGCGATGGAGCTGAGGACGCAACCTGCGGTTTTGTTGCGCGGCAGCGCATTGAAGAAACGCGATAGCGGCTCGGGTGCGAGGACGATGGAAGCTCCCAGCAAAACGCAGAAGAGACCGAGCAGATAACACCAACTGTGAAGAGGCATGTGCAGGACTCCGTTCGAAAGAATTAGGCAGTATTAAACCACAATGGGCCGGAAGATTGAACCTAAAAGGTGCTCAGACGAAACCCCGGCGTTTGGCCTCCTCCAGAATCGCTTCGGTGGCCGTCGCGCCGACGCGGGTTACGCCCAGTTCTCTGACGCGCAGAAGGTCATCTAGTGTGCGGATGCAGCCCGCTGCCTTGATCTGGACCTCCGGGGATGAGTGCTCCCTCATCAGCTTGAGGTGGTGATCCGTCGCTCCCCTGTACGTGTACGCCCCGTCGGCCTGCTTGACAAAGCCGTATCCCGTTGAAGTCTTCACAAAGGCCACGCGGTGCTCGGAACAAATCCCACACAGCCGGATGACGTGGGTGTCTTGCAGGAAATCGTTCTCAAAGATCACCTTCAAGATGGCCTTGTGTGCACGAACCGCATCATTAACGGCCTTAATCTCAGCCGACACGTAGTCCCAAGCTCCGCTCAGCACCTTCCCGACATTTACGACCATGTCGATCTCGCTTCCACCAGCCTGCGCAGCAGCATCAGCCTCCTTGACCTTGATGGCCGTGGTGCTGTTCCCGTGGGGAAACGCGATAACGGCGCACACACCCACTCCGGAGCCCGCAAGCAGATCTCTCACCCTGGGAATGCAATAAGGCTTGATGCAAGCCGTTGCCACTTGATACTTTTTTGACAGCTCGCTTCCTTTCGCAACGTCTTCGTCGGTCATGGTGGGGTGGAGCAACGAATGATCGATCATTTTCGCGATCACGTTCAGAGTAACCTTTTCCCTCACGTTCATTCCTTTCTGCCGCATGGCGGGTCGAGAGCCAGCTGCGGCGGGTTTTCAGGTCAAGGCCGGGTTAGGCAATGGGGCTCATTTACGCCTGATCGGCACCGCGCGTCTTTGCACAGGAGGGATTATGCCGGGATCATTTGACACTTTCTCATAGACCATGGTGTCGCCATCCGGGTTGGTTAACTCCATCACTTTATCGGAGACAAAGACCACCTTCGATTGAAGTGGATCGGGTTCGTCTTTGATGAAAAGGGTCACGATGCCGTTTTTGAATGAGTAGCGTTTCGGTTTATTGTCCGTAATGTAAGCGCTTTCGGCGGTTGTGTTATAAAACAGGTTGGTGGCCGTGTAGATCTCTTTCTTGTTCGTGAGCTCGTAGGGCGGCAGCCGGGACAGGTTGGAGAAGCGGACCTCTTTCAGCTCCCAAACGCCGATGATTGAGGGAGGATTGTTGCCGGTGGGTGTTCCGCAACCCGCAAACAAGAAAAGCATTATAAACAAACCACAACGTGTTTTCATTTTTTCTCCTCCAGATAGGTGCCTCGCTCGCGGTGACGGGCCCCAAGAGTACGATTTTAACTGCTGATTTCGCTTTTTGTGGGAAGCGTAACGATTCATGGACCTTCCGTCAAAGCTTTTCCGGGCTGTTTCATAAAGCATGAGCCGTTTCTCAAAGCTCAACCGTTCTTCCTTCTTTCCGAGATTGCTCAGCGGCAAAAACGATCGCGTGGGTCCGCATCGCCTCCCGAGCATCCACTGCAACGTGCGCTGCTGGGTCTTGTATGGCGGCAAGCCAGTTTGTAACGATCTCCAGGTCCTCCGGATGATAGGACTTCGGCCGGACCATCGGTATGGATTCTGTCGCCGTCCCGTCAAACTTGCTGACCGTGATGATGTCCGCCGCCTCGTCGAAGAGCAACTCTCCCTTTGTTCCCTGCAATCGGGTTCTTCTCCCGTGCGTGGCAGAATAACCGCTCAGGGCGCATGTCGCCGTTGTGCCACCCTCAAACTCCATCAATACGACCTGGTGGTCCACGACATCGTTATTCGCGTGCCAGACGCAGGCCCCGAAAGGTCCGTGACGGATAGTTTCGAGACGGGATTCTCGGGTGTTCGTGCCACCGAGATCCTGAAGCCGGCCGGTCAGATCGCCATCCACATAGAGACGAACGGCCGAATAGGGGCACGTTGTCTGAAGCATACAACCGTCGAGACAGCGCCTGCCGCTGCCTTCCGGAGCGTGGGCTGGATTGAAGTAGCTCAAGTTACCGAAAGAAGAGACTCGGATACAGGGTTCTCCGATGAGCCAGGCCACAAAATCCACATCGTGGACGCACTTGTGCAGAAGGAGGAATGTGTTGCCTTTCTCCTGGGCCCAGCGTCCGCGCACATAGTTGTGTGTAAACCTGAGGTGGCCGATGGCCTCCATGTGATCGACGTGGATCAGACGACCAAGGGTTCCATCAGCGACGATCTGTTGAACGCGGCGAAAAGCGTCCATGAACCTGAGTGTGTGACAGACGGACACAACGCAGCCGCTCTGCCTTTGCGCTTTTTCGATCAGGCGGCAGTCCTGAAGCGTATCGGCCAGTGGTTTCTCGACCAGGACATGGCAGCCTCTGCGCAGACAGGCGAGCACGGGGAGGGCATGCTGGTTGTCCAAGGTCGCTATGATCGCGGCGTCAAAGTCCACATCGCTGGTGCAAAGCGCCTCCCATGAAACAAACTGTTCGCTATCCGCCAAACCATACATCTTCGCAAAGCGTTGGCGGCGTTCGTCATTGGGCTCCGCCACCGCGACAATTCGGGTTTCTTGGCGGCAGACGGCCAACTGCCGGGCGAGATGGTTCCCTCTCACCCCCGCGGCAATGATGACGACGCGAATGGCTTTGTTTTGTTTCCTTTTCTTCATGGGCATGCTCATGTATACCGCAGACTCGGCCGAAAACGGCGTTTTCCGGTCAGTGGCCGTCGTCGATGATGGGCTTGGCCGAGGGTGCGGCGATCTCGAAGTCGAACATCAGGGGCAGGTGGTCGGAGAGGCGCACCCGGGGAATCTTGAATCGAGCCGGCGTGATCATAGCCGGGTCGTAGCAAATGAAGTCCAACTCACGGCAGGGCGCCCAGCTCGGGAACGTTGGCGAATGGCGCTCGTTGGCGCTTTTGAGCCCGGTCGCACGAAGGAACATGTGCATCTCCCAGACGCCCGAGAGGGTGTTGAAGTCGCCGGCGATGAGACGAGGCTTATTGCATGTCCGGATCAGGTCGTGCAACTCCAGAAGCTGACGGTGGCGCGCGCGAATCCCGAGCGCGAGGTGGACGAGGAAGAGCGTGACGCTCTCCAGCTCGACCTCGATGGCCAAACTCTTGAACCCGCTCTCGAAATCGTGGAATGAGGTGCGCAGGATCGGCTCACGTGCGAGGACGGCGTTAGCCTGCTTATTCAGTACCGGCACGCGTCGGCCAAAGCCTTCATCAGGATATTTGATCCTGTGGCAGTGGTAGAACTCGAGCTCGTTGGCGAGCACCTCCGCTTGGTTCTTGCGGTGCGTACGATAGGATCCGACGTCGACCTCGACTAGGCCAATGATGTCGGGATCCATGTGACGTACGAAACGGGTAATGTTGGGAAAATGCGAGGTGGTGCGCAGGAGCGTTTCCATCCAGGCGAAACGTTTCAGGCGTCCAGTCCCGTATTGGATGTTATGGAGCAGAAGGCGCATGGTGTTGTAAAGCAGTCTTAGTCGCCTTCGAACAGCGATGCGGGCAACATGCAGGAGGCGAAGACATGACCCGCGTAAAGGGACGAGTGGATCACATTCTTGCGGCCTTTCAGATGTTTGAAAGGTTCCAGCCACTGACCGATGAGTTCAACCTGAATCTGGCCGGTGAGCGCATCAATGGCGAGGATCTTCAAGTCTTTCGGACTGTAGCGGATTCCCGTGCCGAGTGCTTTGGAAATGGCCTCCTTGGCGCACCAGAACCGTAGCATCGAGACAGGCGCCTCGCCTGTGTGGGCGGCGAGCTCCAATTCCTCGTGTGTGAAGACGCCTTTGGTGAAATCCTCGCTCAGGTCGCGTCCGATCATCTCGATGTCGATGCCGATACGCGCGTTGGCGGCCACGGCGGCGACGATGAGCTTAGAGGTGTGGGCGATCGAGAGGTCGATATTGGCGGGGGTGTGTTCACGCCAAGGGCCGAGCGGGTGCGGCTTGCCGGAGTCGTCGGCCCAAATCGGAATATCTGCGGCTGTCCAGCGGGCCTGGTGGTATTTTTGCAGAAAACGGCGGACCGCCTCTTTGGCCGCTGCGCGGCCGAAGAGCCATTCCACTCGCCGGCTCGTGGCCCCCTGCATCTCTAGCCACTCCTCGCGCTCAGTCGGCGCGAGCAGCACGTACGCGAGCGTTTTGAGCCAAAGCTCTTGGTTGTTCTCGAAGATCTTGAAGGGTACGTCTGTTGAGACAGAAGCCGCGACCGGCACGGCGGGGTTTCCGAGCAGTTCGAGCGGTAACTCGCGGGTAAGGTACTTATCCGAGGGGCGCAAGATGAACTGATGGTATTCGGGAGGCACGCGCTCGCAGATTTCCTCCCAGCCCCGGAAATGCACCAACAGGTTGCCGTTGCCGTCTGAAATCTGAATGTCGGCCGCATGGGACCGTGGCGTAACCGAGATAAGGCGAAGGTAGCCGCGCAGCCGCGCGCCTTCGGTGAAACTGGACGCGTAGAAAACGATGCGTCGTGCGCGGAAGGGCATGGAAATCGCGCCGGCGAATCTTTCGTGTGAGCGCCAGAGAGAGAAGCTAGAGACGATGCCGTCCATCAGCAGGGGCCAGATGGAGAAGAGAGGGATGCGCGTGTGCCGCACGGCGTCTGCTCGGCCGGGCACTTCAATCTCGAAGTCGATGCCCTCCTCGCTCCAGAGGTCGACATGCCGCACGATGCGCAAGCACTCGCCGTGGAAAAGTCGGTCGGGATAGATGTCGTGACCGGACCAGTTGACCGGGCGCGGGTTTGTGAGCGGCGGAGGAAGAATGGGGTGGTGGATCGTGCCGGCGGCTGTCAGAAGGATCGTTGCCTCGATGATGGGCCACGTGAAGGCGCTGTTAGGTGAATCGTCGCGGAGCTGAACCCTGACGGCGGCATACTGAGCGTCTGGCCAAGCGATGCGTTCGGCGCGGATGATGATGCGCACGGCGCCGCGCTCGAACCCGACCCAACGTTGGGAACGGAGGTTTTCGACCTGTGCCACGCGCCGGCGCGGTACCAGTTTGCGGGCCGCCTCACACATCATCTCCAGACCGGAAATCAGCGAGAGCAGCGTGAGTCCTTTGAGGTTCGGGTCGGAATAAGAAAGCTGCGAGGTGCCGAGTGCGTAGTCGCGCAGAAAGGGATAGTCCGCAAGAGAGAGGACCTTCGCGATTTCCATGAGGATGCCGGGCTGGTCTTCGAGCATCTCGGCGTTGGCCAGCATGGGGAAGTCCGCGCCGAAATCGAAACGACCCTTGTCGCTGATCACGGGCATTGCTTTTCTTGAGGACTTCGCTGTGGCGCGCGAGGCGGTGATAAACTCGCCGGAGGGCGAGAAGACCGTGAGCGAGGGTAGCTGGGCCGAGAGCCGGAGCTCGTTCTCGGTGCGCAGGTTAACCGAAAGGGGCTTGTCGAGATCCAGCATGTGCTGTCGCCGGTGGTGATGAAGCATGGCGAGGTCCAACTGCACGCCTTGGGCGGCCAGCATGCCGATGGCATGGTGTAGCTGGGCAAGGCCCGAGCGGTGAATGCGGTTGACGGCGACGGCCTGATGCGGCTGGTTCTTGAGCGTTTCGTCGATCGCGTTGGTCATGTTGCCGCGTGCGCCGAGCTCGATGAACACCCGGAATCCGTCCTCGTACATCTGGCGTATGGTGTCATCAAACCGGATGGGCGAGGTCCACTGGTCCGCGGTCAGGTGCAGGATGTTGCGCGGCTGGGAGGGCAGGCGTACGGCCGTGGCGCATGAATAGACGGGGATCTTAGGCACATGCCGCATCCAGTGCGAGAGAAACTGTTTGATCGGGAGCAAAACTTTGGAACACCAAGGGGTATTGAATGGCCGGTCCATAGGCACGGACATGGTTTTCGCGCCGGCTTTGTGAAGGACGGCTGTCACCTCTTTCAGGACTTCCGGCGACAGCGCGACCGTCTGCTGTCGAGGGCTGTGGAAGAAAGCGAGCGCCATGCGTCCGGGGTAGGATTCGATGAGGGAATCGAGCAGCTCGCGTGAGGCGTCAAGGACCGAAAGCATAATGCAGGCCGGCAGGTCATCACGGTCCACTAACCGGTTGAGCATCTGATACCCTTCGCGCATGAAGACGATCCTCTTACTGCGCGTCAGGTTGCCGTAAACGCCGGCGACGTCCAGAGCCGCGAAATCGCCACCGCTGAAACCGACGAGGCCGTCAGGTGTGACGCCCATGCGTTCGAAAAGGCGGTAAAGCGCGGTGTTTGCGGCATGGACTGCAATAAAAGATTCGGAGAACGCGCGGGCCGAAAAGACTCCCGCGTCATTGCGGTAACAGGCCGCAGGTGGAAAAACGTAATCGGAGGGTGAGAAGTTTTCCGTGTCGCTTGTTTGGAGGGCTTCCTCCAATTCGTCAAACGCGCTGCGGCAGTCGTCGAAGACGAGGCACAGGTCGCGCAGCATGTCCGGATAGAACGAGACTGCGCCTGGGAAAAGGAACGCGATGCGCCCGCGCGGGCACAGGCGGTCTCGGAAAAAGTAAGTGCCGCTCTTGTCGCGGATTCGCCCGGCGTTTTCGACAAGCTTTTTATGGGCGAGGGTGAGGCGTTCGCGCAGGTCGGACACCGAGGAGGCAACCACGGCGATGATCGACGGCATGCGCCGGGCGGAGCACGCGCACGTGTAGGCGACGTCTTGCAGCAGAACATCTGGAGCATGTTCGAGGAAGTGGATGATCCGCTTGACCTCGTCGGCCAGCGCGCTGTCATTCGGCGCGCCGATGAGACAAAGCTCGCAGTCGAAAGAGTCGTAAAGGTGGAGGGCGCTTCTCATGTCTCCTCCGGATACTCTTCAAGAATGGCGGACGCACAGGTGCCGGTGAAATCAATGGCTGACACGCAGGCGCGGCGCGGGGTTTTCTTGCTGCCCCGGATCCACGGACGCGCCTCCGCTAGCAAGTAGATGGGGGATTTGGCTGATATGACTCGAAGATGCGGTTTCTCAACCGCAACTTGCGGCGCAAAGACGCGGTGGGAGAGCGAGAGCGCGGTTTTAAGAATGCCTGCGGCGCCCGACGCCCAGAGAGTGTGACCGATGTTGCCCTTGACCGAGCCAAGCCCCACCAGCGGCTGCCCGGGTTTTCGGTCCCCGTAGATGTCCTGCATGACTTGCAATTCGGTCTGGTCGGAGTGCGGCACGCCGGAGCCGTGCGCCTCGATGAGCTGGATCGAATCCGGCGTGACATCGGCGGCGTGCATGGCGCGGCTGACCGCCCGGGTTAAACGTTCCGGCGTCGGAACGCGCTGGTGTTGATCCACCGATGCGGCCGCAATACCGGTGCTACGGATAATGGCATAGATTCGATCACCCTGACGGAGCGCGTCCTTGAGACGTTTCAGAACAAAGATCGCACCGCCCTCGCCAGGCAGGGTGCCGTCAACATCGCGGCTGAAAGGCTGAAGCGACTTGCCGCGTGAAAAAAGGATGTTCCCTGAAAAACCCTGTAGAAAAGCACGGTTGAGGGGTGGTTGGATGGCTCCTGCCAGTGCGATGTCCGAGCGCCTGGCGAGTAGGTCATCCATTGCACCTTGGAGCGCCTGATGGCCGGAGGCCGCGCCCGCATCCACCACAAAGGCCGGCCCCGCGAAGCCGAGCAGATGCGCGATCCAAGAGGCGATGACGCATCCGAGGGACGACAGGAATGCAGCGGGATTGGGTTCCGGCAGGGAGGCTGCCAGTTGTGCGCGGACCTCTTCAATCTGGTCAGGCCCCGCGCCGGGGAAGAACTTCTGCACGATGTCGAGCGTCTGATCAAGAAAAAAGGTGTGTTGCAGCCAGCTGACCGAGGCCGTGTTGAACGGCGGCGCATAGCCGAGCCGTAGCGATACACGGTCCGTGGGCAGGCTGTTGATCGTACTGCCGCTGTCGCGCAGCGCGTCGATGGCCAGTTGGACAGCGAAAAAAACATCTTGATTTTCACCGGCGTTCATCTTGCGCGGAAAGTATTGGTCGGCGGGATTGCATGCGTAAAGGTCTCCCAAGAGCCCGCCGGAGGTCGGATATGGACGATCGAAAAGGTTCTTTCGCGGAATCGCCGTTGTGTTTGCCGCCGCGTCGTTCATGAAGCTGAAGAGCGCTTTGCGTTGTATCACGTTCCGCCAGAAGGCCGCCAAGGTAGGCGACTCCGCGAAACGGCAGGCCATGCCGGTAATGACAATGTCTTCGCGTGATGTGCGGGAAAGTGACATGCGGTTCTGATCTGCAAGGCAGGTTTAGTGTGTGGCGGCTTCGGACGGGGCGTAGCAGTGCTCAGGGCTTGGAAAGGTGCCGTTCTGGACATCCGCCGCGTAGGCGCGGAAAGCGTCTCCAATTGTCGCAGCGAGCGTGGCGTATGGTTTCGCGAATTTGGGCGTGTTCTCCGTCAAACCGAGCATATCGTGCATCACGAGCATCTGACCGTCGCAAACAGGCCCCGCGCCCACGCTGATGACTGGCACAGGTACGGAGGCCGTAACCGTGGCGCCGATGTCGGGCGGCACGCACTCAAGCACGATCGCGAAAGCGCCCGCGTCGGCCAGCGCTTGAGCGTCGGCTACGAGCTGTTCGCCTGCCTCGCGCGTCTTGCCCTGCACCTTGTAGCCTCCCAGCACATTCACGGACTGGGGGGTCAATCCGATATGGCCAAGCACCGGAATGCCGTTCTGTACGAACGTCCTCACGAGGTCCGCGCGGAAGGCGCCGCCTTCCACTTTCACGGCGTCCGCCCCCGCTTCTTGCAGGAACCGGCCCGCATTCCGGAGCCCTTCGGCAATAGAAATCTGATAGGAGAGGAAAGGCATGTCGGCGACCACCAGCGCGTGGATGGTGCCGCGCGCTACAGCGGCGGTATGATGCAACATGTCCTCCATGGTCACAGGCAGGGTTGAGTCGTATCCAAGAACGGTCATGCCGACCGAATCGCCAACCAGTAATAACGAAATTCCTGCGGCGTCTGCCAGCTGTGCGCATGCATAATCGTAGGCGGTGACGCAGGGAAGCTTACAGACGCCTTTCGAGGCCTTGATTCTGGCCACATTCCACGTTTTCATAATGGTCATTTTATCACAATCCGCACTATGGGCAACCAGCTAATACGGCATTTTCCGCTAATTACTTATTCCGTTTTTGTTTGTGTGCGATACCCCTTCGCAGATAAAATGATGACAAATTCAAGGTTGTTTTCCGCCGCTTCAGGTGTTCTTAATACGAGAGGTGTGTTATGGCTTATTATCTGGGTATTGATAGCAGCACGCAGAGTATGAAGGGTTTGGTGATCGATCCGGCTGCCGGAACGATCGTCGCGAGCGCGGTTGTCCATTTCAACACGGACCTGTCGCACTACAACTGTCCCGACGGCGTATTGGCGCATGCCGATCCTCTCGTCAAACATGCCGATCCGCTGATGTGGCTGGCGGCTCTGGACCTTTTGCTGGCGCGCATGCAGGCCACGGGCGTGGACATGGGCCAGATCGCGGCCATCGGCGGCGACGGCCAACAGCACGGTTCGGTCTATCTTAATAGCCGTTTCACGGATGCCTTGGCCGGACTCAAAGCGTCCGGCTCGCTGGCGGAACAGCTCAAGGACACGCTGGCTCGGCCCACGAGTCCCATCTGGATGGACAGCTCGACGTCGGAGGAGTGCCGCGGGCTGGATGCTCGGTTCGGTGCGCGTATGCAGGCCGATACCGGCTCGCCGGCCATTGAGCGTTTCACCGGTCCCCAGATCCGCAAATTTTCCAAGACCGAGCCCGAGCGTTATAAACAGACCAATCGCATCCATCTCGTAAGCTCGTTCCTCTGCTCCGTGCTGATCGGAAAAGATGCGCCTATCGATTCCGGCGACGGCGCGGGCATGAACCTGCTCAACCTGCGCACGATGACATGGGACGCCGAAATCATGGGTTTCACCGCGCCGGGTCTCGCCCAGAGGATGCCGGAGATCGGCAAGGGAGTTGTCGGCGGTCTGCACACCTATTTCGCGAAATACGGCTTGAAGTCCGGCACGCCCGTGGCGGTGTGGACCGGTGATAACCCGGCCAGCCTCGTGGGCACCGGCGCCTGGGGCGCGGGCGTTGCGGTGGTGAGCCTCGGCACGAGCGACACCTTCTTTGCTGCGCTGGACGCATTTCGCACTGATCCCGAGGGCTGTGGACACGTGTTCGGCAACCCGGCGGGCGGCTTCATGAGCCTGACCTGTTTCAAGAACGGGTCGCTGGCACGCGACCGGGTACGGCAAGAGGCCGGTGCGAACTGGGAGTTCTTTGACAAGACGGCTTTCAGGATGACACCTGCGGGCAATGCCGGGCGTTTGGCGTTGCCGTGGTTTGAGGCCGAGATCACGCCGCCCGTGTTGAAGCCCGGACTTCGTGCGAATTTCGATTTCAAGGACGCCTCACCCGAAATCAGGATCAGGGCCGTGGTCGAGGCGCAGATGCTGGCGCTCCGCAGCCACGCGCTGTGGATCGGCAAGTTCGATACTATCCGCGTGACGGGTGGTGCCTCCCGGAGCCCCGGCATTCGGCAGACGCTGGCGGACGTTTTCCATGCGCGGGTGGAAAGCATCGCCGTGGCCGACTCTGCGGCCTTGGGCGGGGCGATGCTTGCGGCCCATGCGGACGGCGTGCCGCTCGCCAATATGACCGAGGCTTTCTCGCCAGTGTCGGCCGTGTGCGAGCCCCGCACCGAATATGCGGATGTGTATGACCGGCTGTTGCCACTGCTCCGCGAGTTGGAACGGACAGCACCGCTCTGAAACCGAGACGGAATTCGTCTGGCCGTGTTGTCGGACTAACGAAGCGGGGAGAAGCCGAGAATCAGCGGCCGCTCAAACGGGATGTCCACGTAGGCGTTGCCGCCTTCGCCGGTTTTCTGTCCGGTGCGCAGATCGAAGAGCGGGCGCGGAGCGCCATATGCAAAGGCGACGTGGATGGCTTTGCCCTGTTTGCCAGACGTGACGCTCTGAGTCACGTCTTCACCGGTTTGCCCGTGTTGACGCTGTTCGAGGGCGAAGATCAACTCTTTTTCCGTCCTGAAACGATAAACGCAGACGCCTGTGTCAGGAGTGATGACACGTACAGCCGGCGGCGGAAGCTGCGCTGCCAGTTGTTCGACGGTTTGGGTACAGGCCGGAAAGAGCGTGTCCATGCGCGGGGTGCCATTGGCGAGAAAGACGCCCGGCTCTCCGGTGTAGAGCAGGCTTTTGCCGGATGTTTGCGCGAAGCGTTGCAGGGCAAGGGCTTCGCGTTCCGATAAGGCAAAGGAGTCGGGCAGGAAGCAGGCGGAAAAACCGTGTTCAGCGAGCGCGTTCTTTTCGAGCTCTTCGTAGGAGACGAATTGCGGCGACCAGCCGGACTCGCGCAGGCGCTGCCAAAGTTCCGTGCGTAGCGCGGCGTGGCGGTTATGCTTAGCTTCGAAGCTGGAAAAACGTCGGGGCCACGTTGCGCCGTCCGCGAACGACTCAAAGAGCCAAGCGAGTTGGATGGAAGCCTGCGAGTAGTGGACGGCAACAGGATCAGTGAGACGCTCGGCACGCAGCAGCAGGCGTGCAAGGGGCGACTGCATCTCATGCACGACCGGGGCGAGGGCGCGTCCTTTGGCGCTGAGCCGCAGGGTGTCTCCTGAGCCTTCGAGCAGGTCCTCGCTCCACCAGAGGATCGCGCCGCAGTCGCCCTCCAGAAGCAGGTGCCACATGCGGCGCGAAACGGCAACAGGATCGCGTTCGCCATAGGTGGCGAGTATCGGTTTGCCGCGCATGAACGAGCCGAAGACCGCACGGGCCGACGTGATGTCATAGGGCTCCACCCAGTCGAGAACACGCGAAAGCTTCCAGAGATCGTAACCGCCCCAGGCACTAGGCATTTGCGTGCCCTCAATGCCCACCGGCGTGGCGGGGTCGACTGCCTGCGCGTGGGTGCGCAGGTCGGCGAGCGTCTCGGCCAGGCAGTCGTCCATGAAAGAACGGAAATCGCACCACGGCGCGAGGTGCCAGCGCTTAGGCTCAGCTCGCACGACGTGCGGCGAGTAGCGTGTGGCGCGCACGGCGTGCCAGTCGGGGCTCCGGCCCTGCGCGTCGACGTGTCCGGCCATACGGGTTTTAATCTCGTCGGTCGAAAAAGGCGTGACTTCATCCCACGTGGCGTAGGCTGTGCACCAAGCGGCGTTGAGGGCAGCCAGAGACGGGTAACGCTTTGCAAGCCAGTGGCGGAAGTCTGAGAGGCTGGCTGGAGAAAAATCGTAATCGAACGGGTTGCCCGAAACGGTGATCGAGAGCTCGTCGCGGAGGTCGTAAAGCACCGGCGAAAAGGGCGCGTGGCGGACGGCGGTCTGTTGTACGGAAACGCGGGTGCTCTCGCGCCAGGCGGCATCCGTGAGGCTGTAGTCGCGAATAAACTCGCCGTGGCGGCGGTGTTTCGACCATGCGGTGACGAAAGCGTCCCAGTCGGTAACGGACGAGCGGAACTTGAGACAAAGGCCGGGGCTGACGAGGTTCTCGACGTAATAATCGAAACCTGCTTTTTGCCACTGGGCGGGATCTCCGCCGGGCCAGGTCATGAGTGTGGTGATGCCGAGTTCGCGGCAGGCGGCGGAGAGTGCGTTGGTGTGGGTGCGGTTCTGTTCAACCCGGTCGCCGCACCAGAGGATCACGCGGTAACGGTCTCCCCAAGGCCGTAAGGTCGAAGAGGCATCTGCGGCAGTCGCACAGGCGGCGAGCGTGAAACAGACGAACAAAAGTCGCATGGTAACAACTCCTAAGAAAATCAGTTTAGGGGTGAACGGCCCCGCACTCAAGCGGAAATCGTCGTTCGTCCAGCAAGTTTGACTGTTGGTGTGCTTGACATCCCGTTCAAGCTTTTGACATGCTAAAGACATGAATTCGGGGGCTCTTATCGGTTCAGATGTGATTCCGGCCTAAGTGGGCCGGTGCGGGACGAAAAGCGATTCCTTATCATTTATGCCATGTCATCAAGCAGTCTAAATCTGATTTATGGGATGGTCGCCGATGAATTGTCGCGTAAAGACATAAAACCAGGGCCCATGGCGCATGCGGTCGCCGAGGCAAACGGCGACGAACAATTAGCAAAATCTCTGTATATTAAATTCCGCGCCGACCAGTTGTTTGAAGAAATGGGGAAAGAACTGCGTGAAAAAGCTGAAATAGAAGAGTACCATCAAAAGCGCCAAGCCAGAAAACGAGAAGCGCAAAAAGTTCGAGAGCGCCAAAAAGAGAAGACGGGGGAACGTAAAAGAAGACGCTGGCACAGAAAAGAGTATCGCGAAGATTTGGAAACCCGAAACTGGATCAAAGAGAGTCCGCTTCGGATGGCCGTCATCTTGGTTATTTTCCTTGTGGTCTGCGTCCTGATAGTAGGATATTTGGCCTCTAAGGCCCCTGTATGAGCCAATTTCAGCAGGCGCCTGCTGTTTGAAACAGCATCCCCGAAAAGCCCGGTTAAGATCAAGGGCGACTTTGGCCATTCTGCCTATTTTCAATTCGCCGAAAATGGTACATAATGTATCCAATGTGATTTTGTGAAGAGGGATGGGCTATGCGAAAAGGTTGTGTGTGGCTGAGTCTTCTGGCTGTTGCAGTCTCTGGGCGTGCGGAGACTGCGGAGGAGATTCTGCAGCGCGACTGGCTACGGCAGGCAAAGTTGCGCTTTGCGGAGGAGCCGAATTTGCGCACAAGGAAGAGTTCGGCCGTAACGCTTGAAGCCGATGCGGCGGGGGCGGTGGATGGCGTCGTCAACGAACCGTGGGGTTTCCACACCGGGTTGGAGGCGGGGCCTTGGTGGCAAGTCGATCTGCTAACGTCTGTGAAAGTCGATCGGGTGGTGGTGCATAACCGGACGTCGACCAATCCGGATCGATCGGCCACGCTCAAACTGCTCGTCTCAACAGACGGACAGGAGTGGCATCCCGTTTATCGGCACAACGGCAAAACCTTCGGCAATGGCGGTGCGGCCCTGACAATCCGTTGCGGCGGACGCGAGGCGCGCTATGTCCGCGTGCAACTGGCGGCAAAGCAATATCTGCATCTCAACGAGGTGCAGATCTATGCTGTCGGCAGCGCGGAGAATGTTGCGTTGCGCAAGCCGGCCCAGCAGTCGAGTCTCTCCGAGTGGTCGGCGGATCATCTGTCGGCATCTGTAGCGCAAAATTTGATGGGCGCGGCGAGGGAGTCGCTGGCGCGCGGTGAGCTTCTGGCTGGCGCGCTGCGTGAGGCGGGCGCGGATATCGCGACGTTCGATACGGAATCGGTCGACCTGAAGCGTCGGTTATCCGAAACGAAAGAGATTCCGCCCGAGGCGCAACAAGCACTCTATTTCGCCGTGCGTGAGAGTGTCCGCAAGCTGGCGTTGAGCAATCCGCTGCTGAATTTCGATAAGCTTCTGGTCTCCAAACAGCTCGACCCCGGCTGGATCTATCACATGTCCGACCAGTACCTGGGCTGGTGGTCGCGTCCCGGTGGCGGCCTTTTTGTGCTGGAGGATTTCCGGTCGGGCAAGCCCAAGGAGACCTGTTTGACGCGCGGTCTTCCCGAGGGATGTTTCCAGCGCCCGATGTTCTCGTGGGATGCGCGCCGGATCGTCTTCGCCTACTGCCGCTTTTATCCGGGGCTGGCGGAAAACCGCGACAAAGTGACCAAGAGCGCCTTACCCGAGGATTCGTTTTATCATCTTTACGAAATCAACACCGATGGAACCGGACTGCGTCAGCTTACGTTCGGCAAGTATAACGATTTCGATGCGCGCTATCTGCCGGACGGGCGGATCGTTTTCTTGTCGACGCGGCGTGGCTGGCAGATGCGCTACACGGATGACGACGTGCGGAGGACCATCGCGGAGCCGGAGCTGCCCGAGTCTTATGTGAGGTGCGGCGGCGACGCGTACCGCCCCGTGGCGGTCTACACGCTGCACACGATCAAGGCGGATGGTTCGGACATGCGCACGATCTCGCCGTTCGAGATGTTCGAATGGACGCCTGCCGTGGCCAACGACGGCGGCATCATCTATGCACGCTGGGATTACGTGGATCGCAATAATATGCCCTACATGGGGCTCTGGCGCATGAATCCGGACGGGACGCAACCTGCGCATCTCTTCGGTAACTATACGATCAACCCGCAGACCATGTTCGAGGTGCGGTCTGTGCCGCGTTCACGGAAGTTTATCTTTACAGCTGGCGCGCACCATGCCAACACGGGCGGGTCACTGGTGCTTCTGGACGTCACGCGCGGCGAAGATGGGCCGGAGGCCATGAAGCGCCTGACGCCGGAGGTGCCTTTTGCCGAGTCCGAGACCGCCGGCATGGGCGGAAACTGGCTGCGCCACTACTACGCCTCGCCGTGGCCCTTGTCGGAGACTTTTTTCCTGACGGCGTGGAGCCACCGTGGCCTGCTGACGCATTTTCACAAAAACGATGAAGGAGCCGGGATGGGCGTCTACCTTTACGATGCCTTCGGCAATCTGGACCTGCTCTGCGCCGATGAGCGGTTTCAGGTGTTGCATCCCCTTCCGATCCTGGCACAAGACAAGCCGCCGGTCATTGCTAGCTTGCTGACACAGGACGCGCCCAAGAAGGGCCGCTTCATGCTCACGAACGTCTATAACAGCCGTAAACCTCTGCCCTCGGACACGAAGATTACGCGGTTGCGCGTGGTGGCCGTGCCACCCAAAACGCAGCCGAACATGAACGTGCCGGAGATCGGGTTGACGCGTGACGACCCTGGCAAGTGCGTGCTGGGCACGGTGCCGGTGGATCCGGACGGCTCGGCCAGTTTCGAGGCGCCGTCGAACGTGACGCTCTTTTTCCAGGCCTTGGACGCGGAAGGGGTCGTGGTGCAGACCATGCGTAGCGCGGTCTCGCTGCAGGCCGGGCAGACGTGGTCGTGCGCGGGCTGCCATGAGGCGAAAGATCAGAATGCCGGTATCGCGTCCGCACCGCAACCGCAGGCCGCCCGCCGCGAACCCTCGCGGCTGACGCCTGATGTGGAGGGCAGTTGGCCGTTCCGCTTCGACCGTTTGGTTCAGCCGGTGCTGCAGGGCTGTTGCGTACGCTGCCACACGGGTGAAAAGGAGAAGCCGTTTGCCTTTCCGAAGGAATCGAAGGACGCGTGGAACGTGCTTGCCGATGCGGGCAAGACGCCGATCCGAGGGCTGGTAAAAGGGCAATATGCGAGCGGCGAGTCCATGCCAGGCAAGGGTATCGCACAGCAAAGCGCTCTCCTGCCGCATCTGCGCGCGCTGCGGAACAAGAAGGAACTCACGCCGGACGCGTTCCGCAGGCTGGTGCTGTGGCTGGACCTCTACGGGCAGTACGAAGGGCATTTCAACGCGTGGCAGGAAGAGGAGTTGTTGGCGCTGCATAAGGAATGGGCCGGAATCGGACTGCTCGGAGGAACGCTTTGAGGATAGTGATTTTTGAGTTACAGGATCAACGTAACGAATGGAGAAAATATGAATAAACGACCCTCGGCCCTCGCTGTTTCTGTCTTGACCCTCTGTACAGTCATTGCTCGCGCGGACGTGACGCTCCCACCAGTTATCTCCGACCACATGGTGCTGCAACGCGATGTCGCGGCACCGATCTGGGGCGACGCCTCGCCGAACGAGGAGGTCACCGTTTCCATTGCCGGCCAGACAAAGAAGGCAACCGCCGACGCGACGGGCAAATGGAAGGTGGTCCTTGATCCTTTGAAAGTTGCCGAGGGGCTCACGCTGACAATCAAGGGTAAGAACACCCTCACGATCCGGGATGTGCTCGTTGGCGAGGTTTGGCTCGGTTCAGGCCAGTCGAACATGGATATGCACGTCAACAGCTACACCAACAACGATCCCGTATTGGCAAAGGCGGCTTTGGCGACCTATCCGAAATTGCGCTTGCTCCATAAGGGCCGTAAAGGCTGGGAAGAGGCCGTGCCGACCAATAACGTGCAGTTCTCTGCGCTGCTCTTCGCGTTCGGCGTGCCGCTCCATCGGGAACTCGGCGTGCCGGTAGGAATCATAGTCGGGGCGGTGGGCGGAACGCCGTCAGGCTTTTGGCTAACCGAGGAGATGCTTCGCAGCGATGCGGCGTGTAAGGAGCAGGCGGAGTTATTCGCGAAGACGTATGACTTTGATGCGGCACAGAAGAATTATCTGGAGCAGCTAGCCGTGTGGAAGGTGGCGGCGGAGAAGGCGAAGCTGGCCAAGGAGAAGGTGCCCCGCGCTCCCACAGCTCCGGCGAAGGCGGGCGAATCGTACGGCCGTATCGGTAACCTGTACGAGGCCCATGTGCGGCCTTACGTACCCTACGCGATCCGCGGCGTTCTGTGGGACCAGGGCGAGAGCGGTACCGCGATCACGGGTGTGGACCAGTTCAACGTCATGGGCGCGCTGATCAAAGGCTGGCGTAAAGATTGGGGGCAGGACTTCCCGTTCCTCTATGTTCAGAAAACGAGCGGTGGAGGCACTGCGTGGGACTTGACGAATCCGATTACGATGAAAGCGAGCATGTTCAGTCCTCTGCCGGCACAGGTTCCCGGAAACGGCGACGGCCTCTACCGAGAGTTGCACATCAAGATCCAGCAGCATCCGAAAACCGCGATGGTCATAAGCACCGACCTTGGCAGCGGGATACATCCTGTCAATAAGGCGGGTTACGGCGAGCGGGCCATGCGTGTGGCGCTGGGGTTTGTCTACGAAAAGCCGATTGAGATCAGCGGTCCGCTTTATGCGTCACATGCGGTCGAGGGTAACAAAATTCGCGTGAAATTCACGCATGTCGGACAGGGACTCGCCTTGCGGCACAGCGACAAGCTTCAGGGTTTTATGATTGCTGGAGAGGACAAGAAGTTTGTTTGGGCGGATGCGGTGATCGACGGCGACAGTGTGGTTGTTTCGAGCGCCAAGGTGGCGAGCCCGGCCTCCGTCCGCTACGCCTGGTCGGGAAATGCCCCGTGGGCGAACCTGTTCAATAAAGACGGCCTTCCCGCGCAGACGTTCCGCACCGACGATTGGAAGTGACCATTTTGTGGCATTAAGCGCACCCCGACTCGTACCCCCGTTGTTGATTATTATGCGGTCAAAGAGCTGAAAAGAACCATCGACCGCAAGCCTGTGTCGGTCAGCCTTGGGGGCAAAACCGATCCCATCGTCGCGGTGCCGTTTGCCAACTCGCAATTGGAATTTGAGCCTGCGAAGGTGTGCTGGAATCTGACCTATACCCTTCCCGTAACTGACGACAAGCCCAACCGCATCTACTCATTTTCGAGAACACTATGAATATCAAGCGCAGCCTTCTCAGCGCTCTCGTTCTGGTCCCGCTGGTCGTTGTGCAGGCCGAAGACCCACAAATCGTCTGCACGTCGAAGATCCTCGTCGAGGCGGAGAGCTTCGCACAACGCGGGGGCTGGGTGGTGGACCCGCAGTTCATGGATCAAATGGGATCGCCCTACCTGTTGGCACACGGACTGGGCAGGCCCGTGGCGGATGCAACGACAACGGTTGAGTTTCCCGTAACCGGCAGATACCGCGTTTGGGTCCGTACCAAGGATTGGGTGGCGCAGTGGCAGGCTCCGGGCGCTCCGGGCCGATTTCAGTTGCTCGTCAACGGTCGGCCACTTGACACGATGTTCGGTACAGCAGGTGCCGCGTGGCACTGGCAGGACGGCGGCAGCGTGACCATCACCGAACGTCAGGAGCGGCTGGCGCTGCACGACCTCACCGGTTTTGAAGGACGCTGCGATGCGATCCTGTTCTCGCGCGACGCGACGTTCACACCGCCCAACAGCGTTCCGGAGATGCCGGCGTTTCGGCGCGCTTGCCTCGGTCTGCCGGAGCAGCCGGAGCCAGCGGGCGAGTTCGATTTCGTCGTCACCGGCGGCGGTATCGCCGGAACCTGTGCAGCGATCTCGGCTGCGCGCCTGGGGCTGAAAGTCGCGCTCATCCAAGACCGCCCGGTGCTTGGCGGCAACAATAGCTCGGAAGTCCGCGTTTGGCTTCAGGGCGCGCGTAACAAGGAGCCCTGGCCCCGCATCGGCGATGTGGTCGCTGAACTCGAACAACCTCGACGCGCCCATTACGGACCGACCAACACGGGCGATCTCTACGAGGACGAAAAGAAGCTCGCCGTCGTCCGTGCCGAGCCGAACATCCAACTCTTTCTCGAACACCGAGCCAATGCGGTAGAAGCCGACGGTGGTGCGGTACGCGCCGTCATCGCGCAGGAGATTAACACGGGCCGGCGCGTTCGTGTCGTTGGGCGCTGGTTCGCAGACTGCACCGGCGATGCTGCGATTGGCGCACTTGCAGGGGCTGATTTCGAGGTCGAACCGAAAAACCGGATGGGGCCGTGCAATCTTTGGAACGTGTGTGAGTATCAGAACCCCAACGCCCTCAACACGGCAGCAGAACCGCAGCCGTTCCCGCGCTGTCCGTGGGCGCTCGCTCTGACCGACAAGCCGTTTCCCGGTCGCAGCAGGACCAACCCGAACACGAATGCGCTGGGCGGCTGGTATTGGGAGAGTGGCTTTGATCGCGACCCGATCAACGAGATGGAATACATCCGCGACTGGAATTTCCGCGCGATGTATGGCGCTTGGGATGCGCTGAAGAACGTGGATAAGGTTCTGCCCAATCACCGCCTGAACTGGTGCGCTTACATTCTCGGCAAACGCGAATCGCGTCGGTTGATGGGGGACGTGGTCCTCGTTTTCGACGACCTGAAAACAGATCGAAAATTCCCTGATGGCTGTGCGCCGACAGGTTGGAGCAATGACCTGCACCGGCCCGATCCTCAATACGAAAAAGGTTTTGAAGGAGAGGCATTCATCTCAACCGCGCACTTTGGCTCGTTTCCCGCCATCAGCGAGCGAAGGCCGTTTTGGATACCTTACCGCTGTCTCTATTCGCGCAATGTGTCGAATTTATTCATGGCCGGCCGCGACATCAGCGTCAAACACGAAGCTCTGGGTGCCGTGCGCGTGATGCGTACGGGTGGCTGTATGGGCGAGGTCGTCGGTATGGCCGCCAGTCTATGCAGGAAATACGACGCCACGCCACGGAATATCTACGAAAGCCACCTGAGTGAATTGCAGGACCTCATGCGGCGCGGTGTCGGCAAAAATCCAGGCACGAATCCGGACTACGAGAATGGCGCTGAATCGGCGCGTCAGCTGGCTGTGAAAGTCTCGCCCGTCGTTTCCGTGCCGGCATGGCTTGTGGCCGCCGGTCCGAATCTTTCTCTGACTGCTGAGATCGCGGTTTCCGGCGATTCCAATGCGATTTCCTCCGCGGCTTTGCTTAACGATGGTAAAACGGAGATAACCAACAACGCCGGCCGGTGGCTGGGCATCGGAAAGCTGCCACACGCGGTTGAACTCGCGTGGAAGGAACTTGTGAGCGTTGGCGCGGCGCGGATCATATCGGGTTACTGCGACGGCGTGGTCTCCTCACCGCTGACCGACTTCGTCCTCCAATGGCACGACGGCACGGAATGGAAAGACATCCCCGGCGTGTCTGTGCGAGGAAACTGCGACCCCTATTGGAGCCTCACGTTTCCACCTGTGAAGACAGCTAAGATACGCCTGTTGATCACCCGGTCGAAAGACGACGTTTCGCGCATCTGGGAGCTGGAATTGTACGGTCCGATCACCCCATGAAACGAAACGTAAATTCAGGCTTTTACTTGTACGCGTTCAGGCTCTGTAACAGAAAGTAGGTGTCGAATGAAGCAAACCATGTCTCATATCGCGTTTTTGGCAGTAGGATGCGCAAGGGTCCTAAGCGCGGCTGACCAAGAATTCACCGAAACCATCCAACTTCCTGAGTGCCACAGCATCGGCTGGGTGAGCGCTTGGATGAAGACCGATCCGCTGTCGCGCAGCAACGGCTGGAATGGCGTGCTTGATGAAGTCAAGTGGGGTACGCCGTCCACGCAGCAACTCGTCTCGAGGAAGTGGGACTGGGCGATCAGCGATGCGCAGTGGCGGGAGGCTGTCAAGCGGCGGGGCGAGGGCAAGCGCGAGGATGTGACGTTCAGTCTTTGGATTCCTGAAGGGACAGAAGCTGTAAAGGGTGTCATCGTCATCTCAGGACACGGCAGCGGCGAGACGCTCTACCGTCATCCGGAGCTCAAGAAGATCGCCAGCAGACTTCATCTCGCGATGTTCAAGTTTATCGGCAATCCCATGCAACGTGGCTTTTGGCCGAGGAGTCTGCTCGACGAGCGGTTGAGCGCTTTTGGCAAGAAGAGCGCGCATCCGGAGCTCGCGCATGCGCCGCTGTTTCTCTATGGGCACTCGAACGGAACGGGCTTCTCCGCCATCTTCCCGGCTGCCGAGGGTGCGCGCGTATGGGCATGGGTATCGATGCGCCCCGGAATCACTTTCCAGGTTTATCAGCCCAATGCGGCGCGGGTGCCGGGACTGGTCATCTTCGGCGAAGATGACCCGTTTCTTGCCCGGCCCTCCAAAGAGGAGAATCTGGCCGTCGTGCCGCTGATGCGGAAGAACCATCAGGCACTCTGGAACTTCGCCGTCGAGCCGAAAACCGGGCACGGGCCAGGCGAAAAAACTTGGCCGCTGGTCTTTTCCTTTCTGTGCCACACCTTCGCTGCGCGTGTGCCGACAGAGGCCGACCCGCGTCAAGGGTCCGTCGCTCTCAAGGCCCTTGACGTCGAGAGCGGCTATCTCGGTCAAAACTGGGATGCGACAACGGGTGGTTATCAATCGCTGCGTGTCGCACCCTTCGCGAGTTTCTCTGGCGACAAAGCCACGGCCGTCTGGCTCATCAACGCCGACTATGCCACCGACTGGCAGGCGTTTCAGCGTGTGGGTGAAGTCATTCCCAAGAAGGAAGCCCCATGAAGCTTGTTCCACGTGCCCGTTTGTAGGTAACGGGGCCTTGTGATAACCTGTCGTTATGAAGTTTTGTCGGGGGTATGCGAAATGGACCACACGATAGAATGAAGGTCTGGAGCTGTCAACGAAAGGATCGTGCGTAAATGACCAAGTTGAACCGTGTTCAACAAGCAGCGGGATTGCTCGGCTGGCTCGCGCTGAGCTTCGTGGTGGCCGCCGTGGGCGCGGTCGCGTCGGCTCAGGCCGGCTCGTTCTACGGGCAGTTGGTCCGGCCGGCGTGGGCACCGCCGGGATGGGTCTTCGGACCGGTATGGAGCGTTCTTTATGTCCTGATGGGCGTGGCCGGTTGGTTGGTTTGGCGCGAGCGGGGCTGGAGGGACGCATGTGCCGCTCATGTGCTGAATCTGATGCAATTGGCCGCGAACGCCTTGTGGACGTGGCTGTTTTTCGCCTGGCGGCAGGGGTCGCTTGCCTTCGTTGAGATCCTCGTTCTCTGGGCTCTGGTCTTTTCTACTTCCCTGGCGTTTTGGCGTGTGAAACCTGTCGCAGCCGCCCTGCTGATTCCTTATCTCGTCTGGGTTTCGTTCGCGTCATGCCTGGCGTTTGCGACCTGGCGGCTCAATCCCGACCTCCTTGGCTGATTGCAGGTACGCGAGTGTCCCCGGAAGCTGTGAGATTAATGGAGCATGAACACAGTGCTGGAAGAGGGGGGCCACTCGGTTTTCAGATACCCGCTACCGGAGAGATAAGGAGATAACTTGCTTTGACCGTACACGCCCGCTGACTTGGGAGCGCCGTTGATGAAAACGGCGTGGACAGTTTGCGTCCCGGTGAAATCAAGCAGGGCTGTGGCGCCGGAGACCAAATATACTGCGGTAGATCGTGGTAGGGGGGCCGGGCCCGTCAGACGAAGCGTGCCATTGCTTACAATCGTCGCGCCCGAGTAGGTGTTGGTTCCGGCAAGGGTCAGTGTGGCAGCGCCGGTTTTGACCAGTGGCGCGCCGTCGTTGAACGGGCCGAGATTCATCAGCGTGCCGGATAAAGCCTGAAAGAGATCGACATGTTGAGCCTCCGGGCCGATTGCTTGGCCGGTCATGTCCAGCGTCCCGCCGTTCAGGATGATCGCGCTGGTGGCGTTGCCGCCGCCGTCGCGGATGTCGGCGTTACATCTGAAGATGCCGCCGTTGAGAGTGAGCGTGCCGCTGGCGGAGCCGCCTGCGGTTTGTGAAGCTAGCGTGAAAGTGCCCCCGGCGAGCACGGTGAACACCCCTCCGCTGACCGTCAGCGTGGCCGTGGCCGCGCTGACACAGGCGCCGCTCTTGGCGGCCATGATGAGATTGCTTGCGGTGAAAGAGCCACTGTCGAAGTAAAGACGCCCCGTGGTCCCGCCGTTGTAGGTCGTCGACGTGCTATCCTCCTTGCCGAGCGTCACCGTGCCCGCGTTAACGATGGCAGGATGTCCCCGAAGATCGAGGGTTCCGACAGGCGTCGCTGAAGTGCCCGTGGCGGTCTTGCCGCCAATGAGAAAATCGGCGGCCGCCTTGGTCGCACCGACGATGGTGACCGTGCCCGGACTACCCGGCGTCTGCGAGGCGAATTTAAGCGTGCCGCTGGACTTGGAGAGCCCGATGTTGATCGTATTCATGGCCAGCACGTTGGTGCCGGGGCCGAGAATGAGGGTGCCGCCGCCCGCATTTCCGCCGTTGGAGTGACCGACCTGCAGGGTCATGGCGGTGAGCGTATTATTGGTGTTCGCGAGTGTCAACAGGCCGGTGGCGGTGAGCCCGAACCCGATGCGCAGTTCATTGATCGGGACGACGTCGCCACCGAGTATTACGCTGGAGAGCCCTGAGAGGTCGAGCGTACTGCTGTTGGCGTAATTTTGACTGGCTTGGGCTTTGCCGACAACGAAATTTGCCGATGCGTTGGTGACCGCCAAGGAACCGCCTCCCGATAGTTTGCTTCGAGTCAGGCTGTTAGTGCCCGAGTCCACACCGACGGATAGCCCTCCGGCCCCGCTGAGCGTCAACGTTTGGCCAGCGGCTATTGTGACGGAATTTGTAAGAGAGTCGCCGATGGTCCTGACGGCGAGGCTGCCCAGGCTGGCCGAGGAGTTGACCGAAAGCGCACTCCCGCCGTCGATCTGTACCGTGGCCTCCGGCGCTTGGACCGCACTGGCATCCCATTTATCCCCGGTGTTGCCCGTGTTGATTAGCTGAATCGTGCCGGCAAACCCCGAGACTCCGGAGAGCTTGGTGCTCCGGGCCGTGGTATTCGTGGCGAAGTTCAACAGGAGTCCGCCGGAACCCGTGATGGGGTTCTGTACCGCGACGGCGGTGCCGGCGGTGTTGACGTTGTCGATGAGCAGCGTGGAGCTATCGCCGATGGCTACCGAACCGTTGCCCAGACTGTTTTTCATTGTGCTGATCGTGGCTCTGACAACTCCCGAACTGGTATCGAGCATGATTCCGCCGCTGAAGGTGTTTGCCCCGGCGAGGGTGAGTTCGGCAGAACCGGATTTTGCCAGTCCGCCACCGCCGGTGAGTGCGCCTCCCAAGATGAATGTGGCGGTGCCGGTTCCTTGAACGGTTGCGCTTTCGGAAAGCGTGATGGGGTTAGAAAGGGTATAGGTGACTCCCCCGGCACCCGCGGTGGCGTCGAGCATGATCGCGGGTGCGACGTCGCCGGCACCGAGGGTCAGCGCGTTGCCGACCAGGGAGACGGTTGCCTTGCCCGTGGCGGGTCCATTGCCGGCCAGACGCAGACGAGCGAGTTGGAACACGTCCGCGCAGTCGTTGCTCGATGTGAGGGTGCCTGCTGTCAGCGTCCTTCCTGTCAGGAATTCAATAGTGCCATCGGCCGAGGAAAGTGGAGGCGTGCCGGTCTGCCAGTTTGAGCCGGTCGTCCACGTGAGCGTGCTGTCCGGGGTGGCGTTTACCCAAACGTTCGTGATGGTGGAGACGCTGATGAGGGAGAGAACCACGTCATTGCCGCTGCCGCCGTCGTAAGCCAGGCGCCAGATGTAGCCGTCGGCTGTGAAGAGTCCGTTGTTTGCTTTGCCGAGAAAGGTGCCGCTCACCGCGTTGGTCCCCGTGCTGTTGAGGATGGTAAACTCGCTGCCGGGCGGAAGATTCGGGCCCGCTTGGAGATCGAGCGCGCCCGCCAGCGTAACATTGCCGCCCACGGTAAGTTGATCAAATTGGGTGCCGGCTGCGGGGCCGTTGATGCGGACGGAGAAATGCCCGCCACTGTGGAGAGACAGATTGCCGGAGACGCTCGGAGTTCCGGAAGGAGCTAGGGTGCCAACGGCTACGGTCACATGGTTTGACAGCGTACCGCTGAGAACAAGCGTGCCGTTGCTGACAGTGGTGCCGCCGGTATAGGTGTTAGTTCCCGCTAGCGTCAGGGTGCTCGGGCCGAGTTTGGTAAGCGCGTACGCGCCGGAGATCGGCGCATGGATCAGGATGTCGCCGCCTCCGACAGCTGTGTTGGCGGCCATGATGACACTGGACAGATAGGCGTTGGCGGTGGTGCCGGTGCCGCTGCCGAAGGAGACCGTCGGCACACGGGTGTAGCCGTTTCCTGAACTCGTGACGGTTATGCCGCTAACTGTGAAGTTTGTGCTGTTGCCTGTGCCGGTCGGGTTTATTCCTGCGGTGGTGACGGTTCCGCCCGTGAACGCGACGGCTGGCGTATTCGTATAACCCGCTCCCGCGCTGGTTAGCGTGATACCGCTGACAACGCCGCCTGAAAGATTTGCTGTCGCTGTAGCGCCACTTCCGCCGCCGCCGCTGATGGAGACTGTGGGCGGGGACGAATAGACCGTCGTTCCACCGTCGATGGCAAAACTCGCTGTCGTCAGACCGAGCGTGGCTACCGCGGTGCAATTCGTTCCGGGACCTTCAATGCTGACGGTCGGCACGGTGCTGTGGGTTCCGCCTGAGATAACCGCCACCGCTGAGACGATCCCGCCGGCGATGCTTGCGGGAGTTGCGGCGCTGTTCACCAAGGCGCCCGTGCCGCCGGTGCCGTTGCCCCGCAGGGTCAGAACTTCGTTAACCCCTGTTTGTCCATTCAGATCAAGCGTTGCTCCGGCACTCAAGGAACTGCCTCCATTGGCGTTGCCGATGTTTAAACCGCCGTGACCCAACGCCCCGGCGCTACCAAGCGCGAGGATTCCGGCATTGATCGTGGTGATGCCGGAGTAGGTGTTCGTACCGGATAGCAGCCAGGTGCCGGTGTCATTTTTAGAGACGGCAAGCGTGTTGACGCCACCCCCGTTTGTGATGGCTCCCGTGATGATTCCGGTGCCCGCGCCTGAGAGCAGGAGGTTTCGCCCCGTAAGGTTAGGGGAAATGGAACCGTTGAGGGTGAGTGTGCCCGCCGAAACAAGGATTTTCGTGTCGCCGCCGCCACCGGTGAGTGTGATGTCTCCGCTGATTGTGTTGTTGCCGGCCTCATTGATGAGCGCACCCGTGTTGCTGCTGGTCTTGTAGGTGATTGTGTCCGGAAGTTCGATGGACGTGTTGCTGCCGTCCAGTCGCAACTGCGGCGCACCGGAGGTGCCGTTGCTCAGCGTGACGGCCTTGGTTCCCGCGCCGAGTGCGGCACTGCCGGTGACGCGCAACGCGCCGGAATTGACGATGACGTTGCCTGTGAAGGTGTTCGTGCCGCTGAACACGATGGTGCCCGCGCTGATCGGGCAATCGATCGTGACGTAACCTGTGCCGCTGATGTTGTTGGGTACAGCGAGCGTGCCTGTGCGGTCAAAACGCAAGTGGCCGTTGTTGACGACCGCACCGGTTCCGAGCGAGCCGGTCGCACCGTCCGCGCCGATTTGCAGGGTTCCCGCACCGATGAGGGAGTCGCCGGAATAAGTGTTCGAGCCGGTCAGCGTGAGTGTCGTGCCGCCTGTCTTGACCAGAGCGCCGGTTCCGGTTATGGGCCCGCTGAAACGGAAGTTCGCGGAACCGTTACCCCCGAAGGTAGTGTCGTCGCCGAGCGTGGTCGGGGTCGCAACAGTGTAGGTCAAACCGGGGCCGGCGGAGGCGCTCAGAGTCACCGTGGGCGCAAACAGGCCGTTGTTGAGACAGGTTATTCCTGACCCTGTGACCGCCACCGTTGTCACGGCGCTTGCGGCTCCGGCGAGGGTTAGATTGTTTAATACGAAGTCCTCCGCACGATCGTTCCGGGATGTGATTGCGCCGCCAGCCAACGTCTGGTCCGTGAAAAATTGCACGCTTGTGCCGCGCCCGCTGTTCGGCACCGCGTGGCCGGACCAGTTCGGGCCGGAACTCCAGGTCAGAACGGTGCCGGAAAGCGTGTTCGTCCACACATGGATTGCCGGTGCGGCGGCGATCGTGATCGTCCCTGTGGAACTCAGGCCGCAGAAATGGCGAACGGTCATGCCCGATGCGAGTCGGGCGATCTCGTATTGCGGCAATGCCGTGTTAAAGACCGCGAAGTCATCGAGCCTTCCGTCCAGCCAGCGCGGGGCATAGGTGGCGGACGTGTCCGTGTGGCCGCCGAAGATCAACGGGTACGTTTGGTTGATCGCAAGTGAGAAGGAGGAATCCTCGCCGACCGACGCACCGTTCAGGAAAAGGCTCATTTTCGCTCCGCTGCGCGTCACGGCGCAGTGAACCCATACGCCTGGCGTAACGCCATTGCTGCTGATGATGTTCACGTCCGGACCGGGATAGTGGTGCAACGAGAGAGACGATACGCCGTGGGCCATCAGGTAGAGTTCTTCGTTGGATCCGTATCCGTCACCGCTGTTCAGGTGCCAGATCATATCCTCGTTCGCTCCATCGCGACGTTTGATCCAGCCGGCGATGGTCCAGTCGGCCGTGTTGAAGTTGAGTTCGCCGGAGGTGACAAGGCGACTCAAGCGGGCTGCATTCGCTCCGCCGTTTTCCGCGAGGTCGAGGCTGCGGCCCTCGCGGCCGAAGGCGGCGGGGACATCGGTTTGCAGGGTGGCTGCTCCGTTGCCGATGGCGTTGAGTGTGCCGTCGCGACCGAGCCCTGAGACATCAGGAACGGCATTTGTCGCCGACGCGTCCGGCCAATCGAAATCGTACGCCAAAATCGTGTTCGGATGGGCGGCGGTGTCCGTGGCCATGAAACGGAAACTCGGAACGCCGGTGAATCCGGGGGTTGGAGTGAAACGCGCGGTGTGCCCGTCTGCGAGCAATATGACGTTCCCGTTGACACCGTCGAGCACGCTGAAACGCATCTGCTCCGGCGGCGTGGCATCGTCGGTGACGTAGTTGCGCAAATCGATGTCTACCGCATTCTCGCCGTTGCCGGTCGCACTCCCGTTGGGAATGACGGGGGCATCGTTGGCAGCCGCAAGATTCCACGTGTTCAGGGCAGAGAGCGTCGGCGGTGTCGTCGGGATCGCAGCGCTCTCGCTCAACGGCACGAACCATACGGCAAGCGTGGTATTTGTCACTTGGGTGAGGTGGATGGCGAGTTTCTTGTACCCGGAGTTGGCGTTCTGGCCGGACGGATTCGGGGAGGAGGGTAACGGTACGGCGTCCATAAGCTGGAACGTGCCTCCGCCGCTGAGGATCTTGCACCACAGCCGTTCCGAGCCTTGGGTCATCAGCGCAGAGGAGCCGTCCGGATCAAGCGTGACAGCTGTCGCGGGATAGCTGAAATGCGCGAACCACCAGACCGTTTTGCCTGTGGAAGACTGGATCTCGTCTTGTATCAGGACCTCGTCGCGTGTGCCAAACAGGCGCGTTCCGCGCCAGACGCGCGTCATGCCGCTGTAGACCGAGGTGAGATCATGGATGGCAAAGCTGCCGCTGCCGGCGGACTCGCTTTGATAGGCGACCAGCGGCGCGACGGCGTTGAGTACCATGTCGGCATTCGCGCTGGGGTTGATCGTAAGCGTGTTCTGGCCCTCCGGCCGCATGCGGTAGTAATCCCAGCGGTCCGTGCCTGTGCTCGGCGTGTCGTTGAAATAGCCGGGGAGAGCATAATCGTCGCCGCCGAGGTCATGGAACCAACGCTTGCCAAGGGCGTCGAGCACGAAGGTCCCGGCATCGAGGTTGCCGTGGGCCGCGCCCATTTCGCCGCCTTTGCAACCGATGAATGTGGCGCGAACGTCTTCCCATCGCCCCCGCATCGTCACCATCTCTTGCGGTTGGAAGGCGGTGCCGGCCTCGCCGTGAAAGGCCATATCCGGCGGTGTTGCCGCGGCCGACAGCGAGGCCGTGCTGTCGTTCCACCACAGCGCGTCGAGCGCGCCGCCGCCGCCTTGATTCTCCCACCAGTCATAGAGCGGGAGGCCGTAGCGCCGTGCCATCCATTGAAAAACCGGTCCGCGCGACGGCCCGCCTGCGCCCGCGTCCGCAAAGTTGAAAATGACGTTCGAGGGCCCCGTGCTCTCGATGGGCGCCAGGCCGCTCTCCGAAACGCCCGTCGTGCCGCTGATGCCGAAGTCGCTGCCCAGCGTTCCTTCCAGGGCGGCCAACATGCGGATGCCGTACTCCGTCGTGTAGCCCCAGTAACCGGGGCCCTCATACCAGGCACCGCAGTCTGTCGTGAAATGCTTCCAAACGGGGCGGGTGGAGTTGATCGCGCGGTTGAGGATGTTTTCCGTCAGTGCTTCGCTCTCGGTGCCCACGGCGAGCGCACCGATGCTCAGACCGCCGTTGCAGACCATGTTCCAGTTGTTGCCCGTACTCTGCGACCAGCCCGCGTTCGATGTGTATTGCGAGAGTCCTGCGTTGAGGCCGAGGGTGATGATCGCGTTGCGGATCGTGTCTCTCCGCGCAGGTGTCCAGTAGGGGTAGAACCAGTCATAGCCGAGCGCACAGGCGTGCGTCATCTCGGCCGTATCGAGAAAATGCGCGGGGTGCCAGTCCGGAAAGGCCGCGACAGCACTCAATTCTTCCCACGCGCGTTCGGCGTACCTGCTGTCGCCCGTGAGTTGCCAAGCGACACCCAGCTTGTACAGTCGGTCTTTCGCCGTACGCGATTGATCAAGGATCGTGCCTCGCACATCTTGCGTGTATTCGACGGGGGCCTGCGTAAGAACCGCGTTCGCGCTGTTGACTGTGTTCTGCGCCCAAGTCTTCGGTTGGCTAGCGGCGGCGCTCTGCCAAGTTGCACGCAGCTTAGCGAAGCGCTCGGGCGTGGCGAAAATGCGCGGATGCTCCTGCGCCAGCGTGTTGAGCAGCGAAGCCTCCGCGGGTTGAGCCGTGGTCAGCCCCGGTTGCAGCAACGCGCTGCCCGGCACCACGCTGAAGGCCGAGTCGCCAGGCTGCTTCCAGCCTACGCTCCAGTGGTCGTTGCCGGTGCTTTCTTTGTGCAATAACTCCACGTAGTAGCGCTGGCCTTGAGCCAGCGCGCGCGCCGCGGACTGCTGCGAAGGCTGCGCGTTCCAGTCGCGGAAACCTGTGGCCGACGACACGCTCGCGATGAGGGCCTTATTTGAAGACGTTCCGTCCGTGCTCAGATAAAGCTCCGCGACGTCGTCGCCGCTTATCGCAAAGGTGTAGCTGCCGGAGGTCGGCGGCACAAGGAATCCTGTGACGCGTGTACCGTACGCATTCGTCCAGTCCTGTGCCAGGCACTCGAACGAAGTGATGAACTCGCGCCCGCCAGGCTTGTTGGGGAAATTCACATTTGAAGTGAGTGAGGTGATCGCGTTGCCCGCGATATTGCTCCAGTGTTCCTTTAACAGCGCCCCGCCCGCTTTTTCCGTCCGCGCGGAATACAACCGTTCCGTCGGGATCACCTCACGTGCCCGTGAGGCACAGGACCACTCCAGCTTGATTTTCGCATTGCCGGTCTGTTCAATGTATTCGAGGCGTATATTGACGCGCTCCCCCGCGGTGAGAAGCATCTGCCCCCGCATCTCCATTAATGACGCCATATACGTGCGCGTGACTAAGAGCTGCTCATTCACCCACAGGCGCGCCCCGTCATCTGCCGTGACGTAAAAGGTGTAAAGCTGAGAAAACTCCGGTTCAACCTGCCCCGACCACGCCACAGAGAACGTGTCCCCGCTCGTGAGCGCCGTGTTCGTGGGGATCGAGGTGCCCCAGTCGAAATTCACCGTCGCGTCCGTACGTGTGGTCTTTAGCGTGCCGAAAGCCGCCGTGTCGTAGTA
>JADHEF010000500.1_pt1 | contig 39318 bp, 37 predicted proteins | sample 8952391 | NCBI WGS metagenome assembly JADHEF01 (sample SAMN16124439, study PRJNA663245) | bioreactor sludge metagenome | isolation source: sludge (nitrite) | place: India:Bengaluru | collected 2019-02-28 | reverse complement strand
GTGCCTGATGTTTTCTTCGCCCTGATCTGTCTCCGTTTTCATCTTCTCCTTCCGTGTTGCCCTGTCCCGCAGGGGCATCCGCAAGGAAGAGTATCACATTATGGAAAATAGTTTAAGCTTTTTAAGAATAAAATCCCCTCCCCCTCGGGACAAGGAGGCAGAATATTAAAAAGCGCAGGCTGACTGAGACAGATTACAGGCCGGAAAGGAAAATCAGGCAGACCTGTTTTTCCTTTCCTCATACACACGGCATTTCCCCGGCTATCTGCTTCTCCTTTCTTCAATCATTCCCTTTATCCTCGTGCCTGCCTCATAATTTATCCTTAAAAAGCCCACAACCGAGGCAGGAGGATTCCTGTTGACATCAACCTCAAGCAGGACAGGCTTTCCATCAGGGTATGGAGAGTCAGCAATGGTTTCGGCAATCCATTCCCAGCGCCTGCTCCAGGTGAAAGGGGCAGAGTGCTGGTCCATGTCTCCCCTGTTATCGTTCAGGTGCATCACGGCAAGCCTTTCACCAGCGAATCCTGCGCATCTCCGAAAAGCCTCATCGCCGAGTATTATGCAGTGCCCGATATCCCAGCAGAATCCAAGAAAATCAGATGGGAATTTACCGAAATAGAATTCTATCGTATCAAGGTTAACAAGGCTGGCATCTTTTATTCCTGAGCCGTCAGCCTGAAAAAGGTTTTCAAGCGCAATCCTTATCCCGCAGGAGCGGGCAAAACTTTCAAGTTCTTCAAGGCTTTTAAGCCCCTGCTCCCTGTATTTTTCAATAGCTTCCTTTTCATATACGACAAACGGGTGAAGCACGACAGCATCGCCCCCTAGCAGCGCTGCCATGTAGATCCTGTTCTTCACAAGTTCAACCCCCGCGATCCTTTCATATTCCAGGGGAGAATACCAGCATTTCTCAATCCCGCCAGAAGCATGCAGATCGCTTAAGGAGAGGCTGAAAAAATCAAGCTGCTTTTTTATCTCAGCAATTTCAGGCGCTGTATAGATGAAATCCGCGTTCCAGTGATGGCCCCAGTGTATATGGGTAAATCCTGCATCTGCTATCTGGCGGAACACCCCGAACGGATAGCCCCTGTCGTTTTTGAAATCACTGTTAATGCTCAAACCGGTTTTCATACTCATCTCCCAAATACATTCTTCTCATCCGCTGCTTTAACTGAAAGGGCTGATATTATCTTTTTCTGTTACTATATTATTAACGCAATTTCTTTTCAAAGCTTTTAATGCTATTATTTCTTCATGTTCCGGATTCTGCACGACTACAGATCGATAAAAGGGAAAATCATTCTTTTTTATTTTTTTTACATCCTCCTTTTTTTCTCGATCTTTCTTTTTGGCGGCTACAGCGTTTTCTCCAGTATCTTAATGAATACCATTTTTACCTACACAAAAAAGCTCGTGGAAGAGACAGGAAGAAACATCGACTCATACCTTGGGCAGATCAACATGATATGCTCATCAGCCGCCACCAGCCAGGTGATTCTCTCCTATCTTGATACCCCGGTAAACAGCCGCGCGGCATCCGATAACCTGTGGGAGGTGGAATACCATCTGCAGGACATGGTCAAGTTCAACAGCAGGATAAGGGACATGATACTGATAGGTAAAGGCGGCCACTCAATCAGCGCCTCAGGCAAGGGAGTTGTCCCTTCATTCAATTTTTACGAGCAGCAGTGGTTTCCGGGCCTTCCTGATGACAGGTCGATTACATTTACGGGAATGCACCAGCAGAATTATTACTATGAAAACTACGGAGGCTCCAACGAGACAGTCTCCGCGGTAATACCTGTGCACAACTTTCTCAACAGGGAACTCACCTACGGCGCTTCAATAGTCTGCAACCTGAATATATTTGAACTTTTTGAATCGCTAAGGAATATCACGCTTGAGAAAAGCGGGCAGATAATGCTGCTTGACCAGAACGGCAGATCGCTTTTCAGAAGCAATTACTCACCCGCCTATCTTCAGGAAATCGAAAGCCTTATGGAAAAGATAAGCCGGACAGACACCCCCCTATTCGCAAACCTTGACGGCAGGAAGTCAGCTTTCGTTCATACAAGGTCTGCCATTTCAGGATGGACAATTGTCGCTGTTATTCCAAGGGAAGAGCTCATCTCGCACATTACTCCCCTTAAATACATATTTGCCATAATTTTCCTGTTTCTCCTTTTTATGGTCAACATCTCATACAGCTTCATGAACAACCTCATCACAAGACCGATTGAAAAAATAATAGCAGCGATGCAGAAGATTGAAACAGGCAACTTTGAAATCATGGTGAATGAAAAAGACACCATTGAGACAGAACTTTTAAGCGTAAAGATCAACAGCCTGGTAGCAAGCGTTGTGGAGCTGAACCGGAAAATTTATTCATACCAGCTGCAGAACAAAGAGGCCCAGATAAAGGCCCTGCAGGCGCAGATAAACCCCCACTTTCTTTTCAATACCCTGCAGCTCATAAAGTCCTCGGCAGTGAGCGAAGGCAACAGGGAAACAGGGCAGATAATAACAAGCCTGGGCAACATGCTGAGGTACGGGATTTACCATCAGGAGGAACTGGTGTGCATCAGGGAAGAGCTTGAGCACCTTAACAATTACCTGGGCATTCAGGCCAAAAGGTTCCCGTCCCTTTTCAACTGCACGATTGACTGCCCGGAGGATCTGCTCGGCAGACAGATTATAAAACTCATCCTTCAGCCTGTGGTTGAAAACTCGATTTACCATAACAAGGTTTCCACTGAGCGGATTGATATAAAAATAACCATAGCCGAAACAGGGGGCAGAATAAGCATCTGGATAGAGGACAACGGAGCAGGTGTCACAGCAAAGCGGCTTGAGGAAATCAGGAACTATATAATGGATATTTCACTCGGCGAGCACGGGGAAAGCATAGGGCTTAAAAATGTGCATAACAGGATATTCCTTAAATTCGGCTCCCCTTACGGGGCAAGCGCCTTTTCCGTTCCGGGAGAGGGTTTCAGGATTGAGCTTCTTCTTCCTGATATACCATGCCGGGAGACAGTATCATGAAAATAGTCATATGCGACGATGAGATACCCACACTCAACCTGCTGGAAAAAATACTGGACTGGGAGGAGCTGGGCATAACCGGTATTTTTAAGGCATATAACGGTAAAGAGGCGTTGTCCATCATCAGAAAGGAGAAACCTGAGATACTGATCACAGACATCATAATGCCGGAAATGGACGGCCTTGAGCTGATAGGCAGAATCAGGGAAGAGGCAATCAAAATCAGAATAATTATCTTAAGCGCCTTCAATGAGTTTGGGTACGCTCAGAAAGCCATAGGATATGGTGTAAAAGGATATCTCCTTAAGCCTCTTGACGAAGAGAAGCTTGAAACAATGGTACAGGAATCGATACAAGATATTGAGACAGATCTCTCAAAAAAAGAGGTATACAGAAAATCACTCGATTACGCGACAGAAAGGCTCCTGAGGCAGCTCCTCTATCCCCGCAATAATCTTGAGGAATATAAAAAAATAATGAACATGCTTGAGATAAAGCTCAATCTCGACAGTTTCCGAATGGCGCTGCTTTCAGTCACCCGGCTTGACTACAACAACTACATTACCTCAACTGAAAGGGAAGGGCCTGACGAGCTTATCACGCGTACAGCTGAAAAGCTGAAAAAGAGTTATTCGGAAAAAATATATTTGTTTGAAAACACCCCTGATGAATATGTAATCATCCTTAACGGGGCAAGTGAGCATTTGCAGGAAAAAGTAATTTCCGACTGCCTCGGCCTTCTCTTAAAAGAGAAAAACATATCAGCTGTAATCGCGTTAAGCAGCCCATGCAATAGTTACTTTAATATCCACCAGGCGTATGAAGAGACATCCTCATACGCTGCTAGAAAACACCTTTTCGAGAATGAGCGTGTGCTCAGGCCTGAAATGTTTACCAATATAAAAGAGTCGCCTGACAACAGGGACGAACATCCTCATCAGGGCGCTGACAGATCAAGGTACATCAGGAAGGCGAAACAGTATATATCGGAGCACTACAGTGAGAATATCAATCTTGATGAGATCTGTTCCTTCGCAGGAGTCAGCAAAAATTATTTCTGCCATCTTTTCAGGAACGAGACAGGGCTCAGCATCTGGGAATTCCTGACCGACTTCAGGGTTGAAAAGGCAAGACAGCTTCTGGCAGGTTCCGACATGAAAAACTACGAGATAGCCTATCATATAGGATATGAGAACCCAAGCTACTTCAGCAGGATTTTCAGGAAGCTGACAGGCAAGAGCCCTACAGATTACAGGAATGAAATCAACAAAATATAATGCGTTATTCGCCGCCCAATACGTGTTTCTTAAATTCCGGCTCAAGGTAAACATAATAGACAGGATCGGTGTGCCCTATCGCGTGCAGCCTTTCTTCAGGAGAAAGAAAACTGCTTTCAGGCTCATCTATATCGCTTCTTATGCAGCCTGACCCAATCATCTCCTTCATCATCAGCTGGGTATCCCTGTCAATCAGGAATGACAGAAAAAGAAACGCGGCTGCCTTATGGGGAGCGTTCACAACGATACCTGCGCCGTCACCACCGCTAAAAAGCCCGAAATCAGGGACATACATTTTAAAATCGCTGTCAAGGAGCCCGCTATTCATGGCAATGATAGTATCATCGACAAAGGCCGGCGTTATCCAGACCTGTCTGTACTGGATCCTTTTAAGCGAATCGTGGTTTGAGCTGCTGAAACTTATGTACTCCTTGTTTTCATTAAACCATTTCCAGGCAATGCCCCAGTCTTTCACCATATCCGGATCAAGGTGCCTGGTCCCTGTCCTGTACCTGTCTGATCCGCCTGTCAGGTGATAGACAACCGAATGCCTGAATGCCTCACCTGAACCGTCCTTTATGGCGCTGAAGACAAATTTCCCGGGGTGTTCCCTGATCCATTTATTGAAATCCTCCCAGCTGCGCGGGGGTTCAGGAACAAAAACCGGGTTATAGAGAAACCCTACCTGGTTCCTGTAGATGGGAACCATCAGGTCCTCAACAAAAAGATTTTTCTGATAGCTCCTGTCGGGATAGAGAAGCTTGTCCCAGTCAGGGATTTTTTTAAGCCCAGGCATAAAGATGTTTTCCTCAAGCGCTTTCTGGAGATGCCCGGCATACCCGGCAATGAATATGTCAAGACTGCCTGTTTTCTTTTTTTTCTCAAGTATGATTTTCTGAAGTGTTGTCTCATTTATCTGGACAACAACCTGCGCGGTGATGTCGTACTTTTCCTCAAACAGTTTCGCGACATGATTGAAATAAGCCTCTGCCCACCACGTTGAAATTATGACGCTCCCCTCTTCCTTTGCCTTTACAATAATCTCATCCCAGCTCATGGAGGAAATGTCATAAACCTCTTCAGGCGCCCCTTCCTGTGTCCGGCTGCTGTTTGTAACAGCCACCATCACGCCGATAAGAAGGGAGAGAACAATTACTGCGGACAGAATAAGTTTGAAATTCATATTTACCTTTCAGTATTATATCCCGGAAACCTTTTTTCAGCCCTGATATTATTATGAGAATTCGCAGCCTCAGAGATTTTTCAGTACACTTTCGAAAACACCGCACATCTCAAGGCAGTCATTCCTGTCAAGGCTGCCCATATTGGCAATCTGGAAAGCATTCTGCTCCCTGAACCTCCCCTTGCCTTCATAGAAAACATAACCGCGTTTTTCCATTTCCTTCAGCAGTTCATTAACATTATATCTCACAGGCAGAAAAACCGTAGTTACCGTACTGGAAAGCGCATCCGAATCTGAATTAAGATACTTAAGCCCAAGCCCTGCAATCATTTCCCTGATAATCCCGGCGTTTTTCCTGTATCTTCCGATCCGGTTTTCAAGACCCTCGTCAAGGAGTTCCGAAAGCGCCTCATTAAGGGAGCTGATCATTATAACAGAAGGGGTATTGGGGGTCTGCCTGTATTCCCGGAAAAATTTTATGTGTTTTTTAAGGCTCAGATATACGCTCTTCTGGCGTATACTGTCGATCCGCGAAATCATGGATTTCTTTAGAACCACAAATGAACAACCCGGAAAGCCTGAAACCGCCTTGTTGGGGACGCCTGAGCATATGCTTATATTCATTTTAACAAGGTCAAGGGGCTCTCCTCCCACCGCGCTGACAGCATCAACATGAAAAATCTTTTTATACCGCTTTGCGAGCAAGCCGATCTTTTCCACAGGATTAATAAGACCGCTGCTTGTTTCATGGTATACCATCGCGATCATTGTGATCCCTGAATCGTTTTCAAGAATGCTTTCAACCCTCTCCGGATCGACAGCTTCTCCCCATTCAAATTCAGCTACCCTTTTTTTTATCCCGTAGCAGTCAAGTATCTCTTCAATCCTGTTGCCGAACTCGCCGTTCTTTATCAGGAGAACTGTGTCTTTCTCATCACAGGAAGAGGCGTATATCGATTCATTGGCAGCTGTCCCTGATCCGCTGATAACAGCGGCTGTGTATTCATGTCCCGAACAACCGGTAACCATTAAAATCCTTTCAATTGTGCTTTCAAGTATTTCCTCAAAATCCTTTTTCCTGTGGCACATGTCAGGAATAGCAAGTGATTTTTTTACCCTTTCAGACGTATTTACAGGGCCTGGCGCAAAAAGCTTCACGTTCCTCATTTCATTATCCGTTCCTTTCAGTTTTCATGATCACATCAGCAACAACAGGCGGGGCTTCCGAAGGATAACCCCGCCTGCCTGTTATTTCATTAAAACATTTTTCACAAACTGATCGATAAACTCTCTCTTGTACGGCGCAGGTATCCAGGGAACACCGTTTTTCTGTCTCTGTTCCTCGGGAAGAAGCTGTACTGCTGTGGCTACATCAGTGCGTGAAAGGTAGCTTCCTATCCTTTCGTTCATCTTTATCTGCTGATCAGGTTCTGTAAGGAATGCAAGGAAAAGAAGCCCTGCAGCCTTGTGTTTAGCGTTCTTGAGTACACCGGCGCAGTCGCCTCCGCCTGCAAGCCCGAATTTAGGCACATACAGTTTTGCCTCCTTGAAAAGGCTTCCCTTTTTAAGAACTACCTGGGTATCATCATCCCACGCCACAGTCATCCAGAATTCGCCTGAGTTAAGCCTTGAGATTGAATCGTTATTCGATGTTGTATATGTCCAGTACGGCTCCATGCTGTTCATCCAGTCCCACACCTTGTTCCAGCTTGCCATCTTTGCGGGAACTGCCTCAGAGTCGCCCCTGTACTGGTCAAGGCCGCCTGTTATCTCGCCGATCGCGGCATGAACAAAAGACTGCCCGGAACCGCCCTTTGAAGGATCATTAAAGCCGAACCTTTTCGGGTTCGCCTTGATCCACGCGACAAGCTCATCCCATGTCTGGGGAGGATTGGGAACCTTGGCAGGATTGTAGAGAAGCCCGGTCTGGTTCCTGTAAAGTGGAATAAGCTCCCCGTTATTCCTGAGCCCTTCAACAAACTGGAGAAGCTTCGGGTCAAGCTTGTCTGTGTGAGGTATCACTTTTGTGATGGGTGTGTAGAAGAGTTTGAGATCCATGACAGGCTTGAGGAAATCGCCGCCCATCATAATGGCGTCAATTGTTCCTTCTGCCTGCTTTCCCTCAGCCACAACCTTGTTGGCATTTGCTGATTGCTCGCCAATGACGATTTTTGTCTTGATGCCGTATTTGCTTTCAAATTCCTTTCCAGCCTCAATCCAGTGTTCCTCTCCCCACCATGAGTAGAAAACCAGTTCGCCTTCAGCCTTTGCCTCGGCAATTATCTGGTCCCATGACATGGAAAGGTAATCCTTCTCCGCCGCAGAACTCTTTTCCTTTGTTCCACCCGCAAATGCGAATGTACACATGAGAAGAGTGATGGCAGCAATCAACGCTATTTTTTTCATATTTCCCTCCATATTTTTAACAGATATAAATATCTGCTTTTTTTTCATACAGCGGTTCAGACCGCCAGCACAGCTTGTCTACATCTTGCCGAGTGAGGCGGAAAGGTAATCCGTCTTCATAAGCCTTTCCGCGACAAAAAGCATGATTATATTGGGTATCATGAGGACAAGCGAAACCACGGCAGCGTTAGTTCTTATAAAATGATAACCCAGGAACGAGTAGAGTATTGTAGGAACTGTTTCAAAGGTCGGTGTCCCGATAATAAATGTAAGATTGAACTCTTCAAGGCTGGTAATGAAAGTAAATATTGTTCCGGCGAATAGTCCTGGCAAAATCATCGGGATAAACACGTACCTTATCTTTTCCCATGTGCCTGCGCCGAGGTTTTCAGCCGCATCAATCACATCCTGCGGAATTGACGCGAAACTTGTGGTCAGAATCCTTATCATGAATGGTATGCCCATAAGGCAGTGGCCAATTACAAGCCCTGCGTATGTCTGCGACAGGCCGAAGACAGAGAAAACACGGCTCAGGAAAAGCGCCACAACCATGCCGGGAAGAATTATCGGAAGGAGAATGAAACTCGAAACAACAGTCTTACCCGCGAAATCTTTCCTGCCCAGTGCGTACGCTGTAGGAAGCGCGAGAAAAAAAGCGAGCACAGCGGCAAGGGGCGCAATAGTGTAGCTTGTGGCAAGTGCCCTCAGTATATTTGTATAGTCGAACACATACTTCCACTGCGCGAGAGAAAGCACTTTGGGAAAAGCATCGGGATAGGACCACGGATGATCAGGATCAACCAGTGACCAGAGAACCGCGAATATAACAGGGGTAAATATCCAGATGAGCTGAATAATAATAAAAAAGGCTGTCAGTGTTCCGAAAAAAAGCTTTCTTTTTTTCAGGATTTTTTCTGTATATAGATTCATCACCTGTTCTCCTGAAGTATTTTCGCTATTTTTGTGTAAAACATCACAAAGATCAGGGCTGTCGTCATTATTACCACGCCCATTACTGCCGCCCTGTTCCACTCCTGGAAAACCATTGCCTCTGTAAGCATGCGGACGCTCATCGAATTCGGGTATACAGGGCCCGCGACCTTTGTGATCGCGAAGTCGCCAAAAGTCATGATAAACACAAGAATCACTGCCACAAGTATTCCCGGGATTGAGAGGGGGATAATGATCCGAAAGATAACCTGCAGCCTGCCCGCGCCAAGGTTCATGGCTGCTTCCTCAAGATCGTCCCTGATGACTGCCATTGAAGAGGCAATAATCAAGAGCTGAAACGGTATGTTCTTCCACACCTGTATGAAGAGAACACCCCAGCCGAACTGGTCGTTAAGCAGCCTGAGCGGTTCATCAATAATCCCCAGCGCGATAAGCGCCGAGTTAAAAAGTCCGTGATACGAAATTAAATTAACAATGAGAAACGCGACAACCAGCGCCGGAATAAAAAGCGGTATCTTTATAAGCGACGAGAGCGTCTTTTTCCCGAACCCTTTTTTCCGCAGAAAGAGGGCGATGGGATAGCTGAAAAGAAGCGTGCCAAACGCGCTCCCGATCCCCACCTTGAGGGAAAAAAGAAATGAATCAATAAACTCCTGCTCAAATATTATCTTCCAGTACCTGAAAGTAAATTTCGATTCTCCTATCAGGGAAAAAAGCCCGAAACTCTGAAGTATGGTCAGGATAAAGGCAAAGGAAAGAAAAACAAAAATAAATCCGGCGCCCGGAAGGAGGAAAAGGAAAATGCCGGCCTTCTCACCGATTGGTTTCCTACTCATCTAGCCCTCCGCCGAGAATCCTGAAGTTGGTCTCATCAACCCTTATGGCGAGTTTTTCCCCCTCCTTCAGGTATATCCTGCCTGCCATCTGCGCCCTTATCCTTGTGCCGCAGACATTGAGAAAAAGATCAGTCATATTTCCCATGAAGATGGCTTGCTCGATAAGCCCTTCCATCCTGTTTGACTTTCCGTCAGAATAGAGTTCCACATCCTCGGGCCTCCAGGAGAAAGGGACAGTATCACCTGTTTTTTTCCCCGCACATGCCTCGTTTTTTTCCATGAAGAACATTCCGTAAGCTGTTTCCACAGTGAAGCAGCTCCCCTCATCTCCCGTTATCCTTCCCTTTCCGATGTTAGCGGCCCCGATGAAATCAGCGACAAAACTGTTGGAAGGCCTCCTGTATATTTCATAGGGTTCATCTATCTGCTCAATTCTTCCCGAGTTTATGACAACAATCCTGTCAGAGATAACAAGCGCCTCTGCCTGATCATGCGTTACATAAATGCTTGTTATGCCAAGCTCTCTCTGCAGCTCCCTTATCTCAACGCGCACCCTGTCGCGCAGCTTGGCGTCAAGATTTGAAAGCGGCTCATCAAAAAGAAGAATCCTGGGCCTTGTTACAATGGCCCTCGCAAGAGCGACACGCTGCTGCTGTCCTCCTGAAAGCTGGGACGGCTTTCTCTCTCCGTAGCACTCAAGCCCGACAATCTTCAGGGCGCTTGCGACCCTTTCCTTTTGCTCTTCAGGCCCGACCTTCTGCATCTTGAGACCGAAAGCCACGTTGCTCCATACGCTCATGTGCGGAAAAAGGGCATAGGTCTGAAAACACATTGAGGCTGACCTTTTATTGGGGGGAACCGGGTTTACAAGATCGTCATCGAAATATATCTCGCCCTCATCAGGCTGCACAAACCCGGCTATTATCTTGAGCGTTGTTGTTTTTCCGCAGCCGGAAGGGCCAAGCAGTGTTATAAACTCGCCTTCCGCCACATCAAGGCTTATTCCGTCAATTACCTTAAGGCTGCCGTACTGTTTATGTATGTTTACAAGCTTAAGCCTTGCCATCAGAGTCTCCTCGCATTTTAAAAAGTATTACAGATACCATAGTAGAAGGCTTACTGGCAGCGATGAAGACCGGATATTATTTTATTCTGTAACTATATAACTGCGCGGATATGAGACAACAGGGAAATGAAGGGAAGAAGATTTTAATGGCATTTACCCAGGCGGCACGTAAAAACAGTGCCTGCATGAAGCAGGAAGAAGGCCAGGCTTCCTCCTGCCTGATAAAGGGCAGACCATTACACAGGCAGGATCTTATGGCGGAAAATGCTCCTGCCGACGGGGCATCTTGCTTAGTTTTTTACCCAGGTCTTGTTTGGTTTTTGCTAAGCATCAAATTGCTTTTTAAACGGAAAGGTCAGACTTCAATACTTAAACCGTCAAAAGCAACCTCAATGCCGTGCCTTCCCATAAAAGCGGCAAGCTCATCATGGCCTGAGTTCCTGTGGCTGATGTGGGAAAGTATCATCCTCTCCGGCTTTAAAAGGTCACGGATTTTAAGCACCCCTTCGTGGTCGCTGTGCCCGCGGCCAGGGCCGGGATAGCGGTCGAAGGTACACTCGAAAACAAGGCAGTCGAGTTTGTCCCCCACGCTCCCTTTGAGGGCGGAGAGGGTTGACGAAGGAAGATCTGAGGAAGAATCGACCATGTAGGCGGCCCGCTTGCTGTTTTCGGAAAAAAGATAGCCGTGGCATTCCCTTTCTGGCAAAGCACTGCTCCTGCCTGCGAGATGGTTTGTATCAAGCGCCTGGAACTGCAGCGATCGGCAGGAGGCTTTTTCAAGATGACGCAGGATTTCAAGTGAATAAAAACTGCTGTAATCCGTATTTTTCATATCAATCTGATCAGTGAAAATTCCTTCCATTACAGTCCTGTAGCAATCCTCGCTCATGTATGCCCTGACAGGATTGACTGGCACATGCCCGTTGCTCTCAAGAGACTCAAGAAGATGAAATATCCCCGCGGTATGGTCTATATGATAATGGGTGAAAAGTATCACATCGAGTGATGTATCGCCCAGGCTGTATTTTTCAAGCATCATCTTTATCTGCGCAGGCATATCGATCAGCACGTTTACACCGCTGTCAGACTCAAGATGGAGTGAGGCATTCTGCCTGATGTGTTTTCCCTTTTTTTCCCTTGCCTCACTGCAGATACGGCATCCGCACCTGAAGGCAGGTATTCCCTCGCTTGCCCCTGTTCCCAAAAAAGTAAGCTTCATGTTTCCTCCCGCTGCAAAACAGAGCGACTGAGTTTCGCATTATCCTTATAGCATTATCCTTATACCAGAAATTATGCGGTATTGAAATACAGGCAAAACAGGTATTGAAAAAAATGAATCTGCCCCGTTGCCATCCCCGTCAGGATATAATAGTCAAAGCGTTTTTGCAGCCAGCCGGAGAGGCGATTCATCCCCTGATTTACAATCCCGGTATTTAATGATACATACTTAATCAGACAATACGATAAAGGCAGGGCACTAATATGAAAATAGGAATAAACCTCCCGCCGGTAAACGACCCGGCAGCAGCAGAGAGATACCTGTCTGAATTTCAGGAGGCGGGGTATGAGGCTGTTGAATTCGACGCTGACATGTTCCCCATAATAATCGGGGGCAGGCTTGACTCAAGGTGGCTTTCTCTCCTTAAAAAAACACTTTCCGCCCACTCCTTCACATATACAATGCACATCGGCTACGGAGTTGACCTGAGAAACAGTGATGGTTTTGAAACACACAGGAAGACACTTTTTTCATCCATTGATGCCGCCTCTGAAATAAACGCTGTGCTACTGAACCTGCACTATGAAAAAAAGAGTGATTCGGATTTTATAGAAAACCGCTTTCTCGAAGCCCATATCGAAGCGGCAGAATATGCGGAGAAAAAAGGGATCACACTGGCGATGGAAAATATTGAGGTAGAGTTTGTTGATCCTGTGATTGATTTTGTAAAAAAGGTAAGCAAAAAAAATTTCGTGCTTAACTATGACATCGGCCACGGGTTTCTCGCATCATCATATATCGGGTTTGATTTCCTGCAGTCAATACGGAAGGCTGCACCTCATCTCGGGCACCTGCACATCTCGGACAATACCGGTGTTTTCGAGCCGCTAAGGATCACTGACAGGAGCGTCTATGACAGGCTCCCCATGGGATACAGGATAGCGCTGGGCAGGGGAGACATCCATATACCGCCCCTCTGGGGGAATATCCCCTATGACGAGGTTTTCAAAATACTTAAAAATTACGACAATATTGTTTTATGCGAGTTCTATACAGAGCTCTTCCGCCCCTTTTTCCGGGAGATAAGGGAAGGGGTCGAAACAGTAATCAACAAGGCAAGGAGCTGAAATATAAATGACACATGCGGCAAGGCAGATAAAGATCGAGAAAATCGTCGGGATTACAGGGACAGTACTTACGACCCTCATGTTTTCAAGCATGATAGAAATAGCGTGGAACAACTATAAAGACCTTACGACAATATGGATACAACCAGCGCTCACAGTGGTAAGCAATGCGCTCTGGTTCTCCTACGGGATACTGAGAAAGGATGTTTTTCTGCTGTTTGCAAACGGGGCGGGGATAGTATTTGCCATTATCACGATCATTGCTATTTTCATTTAAGTAATGAGAGATGAGTTTCTCATTCAGTGCACCATGAATGTACACGGTTACATTTTTTTAGCATTTTTTAGGCAATAAATTATTTACTATTAAATAATTTAGATGTATTATGGAAAAACAGACATTGCAGGAAAAGAGGTTTTTATGAGCAGTTATGACATAATCATGATAGGTCATGTTTCGAAAGACATAATGATTTATCTTGATCAGGATCAGAGATTCACGGCAGGCCCGGTTGTATATTCCTCAGCCTCGGCCTCCAAAACAGGAGCAAAGGTTCTTGTAATCACCAAGGCAGCCAGGGAAGACTGGAAAGATATCGAATACATCAGAGGCAATAACATTGACCTCAGGATCATTGAATCACCTGTATCAACATCAATAGAAAACATCTATCTTTCCGAAGACAGGGAAAAGAGAAAGGTTACGCTGCTGTCACAGGCAGAACCTTTTACAGAAAAGGACATCCCCACAGAAAAGACAAAAATATACCATCTGGCAGGGCTTTTCAAAGACGAGATACCGGAAAGCCTCATAATGCCTCTTTCAGAAAAAGCCCCTGTAGGAATCGACGCTCAGGGCCTTCTCCGCTGCAATGAAAACGGCAAACTGCTTTTCCGCGACTGGGCAAACAAGAAGAAATATCTGCCCAGGATAACATACCTTAAAACTGACGCGGCTGAAGCTGAGATACTCACAGGGACAGACGACAGGGAAAAAGCGGCCAGAATGCTCGCTGACATGGGAGCTAAAGAGGTAATGGTAACCCATAACACAGAGGTAATTGTCCTTTCAGACGGCGCTTTTCACAGGGCCCCTTTTAACCCGGCAAACCTCTCCGGCAGGACAGGGCGTGGCGACACATGTTTCGCGTCATATCTTGCAAGGCGCCTTACCCATGGCCCGGAAGACGCAGTCAGGTACGCGGCAGCGCTCACAAGCATGAAAATGGAAAAACCCGGCAGGTTCTCCGGAACAATTGATGATGTGCTCGCGAGAATGAAAACACTTCAGTATAAATAAGAAGGGAAAATGAGACCTCTTGTAACTGCCCACTCAGGATGCGAAAAAACAGCGCCCAACTCAACAGAATCTGTTCTTACAGCAGCCAGGCTTGGCGCAGATTCAGCGGAAGTGGATGTGAGAATTACTCTCGACATGGTTCCGGTACTTTCGCATGACGACTTATTCCCCGCCCGGCGCCACGGGGAAGAGGCTGCGCCTTCAGGAACCCGAATATCCATTGCAGCGTCTCTCCTTAAAGAGCTTAAAGGGATTGTCACGCTTGAAGAGGTCATCCTGAGAGCGAAAGACAAGGGCATTATTCTCAATCTCGATATAAAGGATTTTAATCCTGCCTGCATCAAGGGGGTAATGGACCTGCTTGAAAAGCATGACGCACAAAGGCATTCCCTTTTCTCCGGATTTTCTCCGGAACAGGTAATAGATGCAAGAAAAACCTACCCTGCCGCGGGTTTCATGGTCAATGTATCCGAAGAGTTTGTTTCAAAAGAGGTAATCTCGCTTTACAAAAGCAGTTTAGACTCATTTATCGATACTCTGACAGATATTTACAGAAAAACCGGCGGCATTTGTCTCAACATGAGCCGCAATTACTGTACCACGCCTGTCGCTCAGAGCCTTGCAAAACGGTTTGTCCCTGTTTCAGTCTGGACAGTTGATGATGAGGCCCAGATGAGGATGCTTGCTGAATCAGGTGTTTATTCGATCACGACAAGAAACGTGGAGCAGCTTGTCAGGATACTGGATTAATTGCTTAAATGCCGTGAATTAAGAAACCAGGGATTACTGCTTCAGGGAAGAAAAACATCTGCCTATTTCCCTGTCAAGGACAGCGTTAATAAAATCATAAAGTTGTCTGTTTTTACTGACAAGCTGCGACCCCGCTACATCGGCTTTTGTAAAAACAAGTATGTCGGGGTAAATATCGGGGATGGCGGAAGCCAGCACAGCAAGACCTGCCTCTGCATCTGCGTTATCTGCCTTTAAATAACGGTGAGGCAGCCCGTGTGCCATTATAATGCTTACTATATAATCACTTTCTTCTTTTCCTGCGCCCTCTTTTTCAAGATACTCCCTGGTCATCTCCGCGCCAGCCCTTTCATGGTCAGGGCAGGATGTCTTTCCGTCAGCAGCAGTCAGCACCAGCCCCTTTGCAATATCATGAAAAACAGCTGCTACTGTAAGAAGCTCACCCCTGGAATGGCCTCCCAAAGGCGCGCTGAAATAATCGCGCACGGAAGAAGAAACAGCAGTAAGATTAATCACATTGTAAACGACCCTTTTTATATGCAGCAGCACAGGGTCGTTATCATGGAACCCGTCATTCTCCCTCACAGAGAGGAGGCTATTAAAAACCGGAGAGATTTCATCAATCTTTCCGGTATTAGCTTTTTCAAGTATATTGTTCAGTACATCCATATAGTTATTTTTCCGGTCCATTAATCATGGATTTATGCGAAAAGCGCAGGAGTGTGATCAGGGTCAATCCTGAAGTATACGTTATCGCCTGCTTCAGAGCGGCCCTTTATGCTTCCCCTTGCGCGAAGTTTTACACCGTTAAACTCGATTTCATAGTCAATCATGTCTCCGGTGTAGGAAGCCCTGTTCACAATTCCCTTAAACACATTTTCACCGCTCTCTGATGACGGGCAGAATGAAATGTTCTCCGGCCTCACTGCCGCGTCGCATTTGGTCCCTTTTTCCGCCTGCCGTCCTGTACACGAGACCTTTACGCCGTTTTCAGCAGCCATGACAATCCTGTTTCCATCTGACTCTGCCACCTCGCCAGGTATAAAAATGGTTGTTCCCATAAAACCGGCGACAAATTTGTTCTCGGGCTTTGAGTAGACATCATGGGGAGATCCCTGCTGCATTATCACACCCTTGTTCAGGATCACGATCCTGTCCGATATTACCATCGCCTCTGTCTGGTCATGAGTCACATAGATTGTTGTTATATTGAATTTCTTGTGGATCTGCCCTATCTCGAACCTCATCTGCTCACGAAGGAGCGCATCAAGGTTTGACAGCGGCTCATCGAGAAGGAGAATATCAGGTTCAAGCACGATGGCCCTGGCAAGCGCTACCCTCTGCTGCTGTCCCCCTGAAAGCTGCCGAGGATACCTGTCTGCAAAGCTCTCAAGCTTTACAATCGCGAGCGCGTCCATTACCTTTTTCTGAATGACATCAGCGGCTGTTTTCCTGAGCCTGAGGCCGAACGCCAGGTTGTCAAATATCGTCATGTGAGGCCAGAGCGCGTAGTTCTGGAAAACAAGGCCGATGCCTCTCTTCTCAGGCGGTATCTCGGTAATGTTCCTGTCGCCGATAAAGATATCGCCTTTATCCGGGTTCAGAAACCCTGTTACGCACCGCAGGGTTGTTGTTTTTCCGCACCCGGAAGGGCCGAGAAGAGTCACAAGCTCACCATCCCTGACATCAAGGGATAATCCATTAATAACTGGGGTTTTCCCGTAGTTTTTGTAAATATCTTTCAACTTGAGTTCAGACATTATTTTCTCTCCGGATTGTTATCAGCCCATTCCGCCGACATATTCTGCCTTCAGAAGTTTCTGGACCAATGACATAAAAAGTATACTTGGTATCAGGAGGAGCACTCCTATAACTGATGCAAACTGCATATTTGTTCCGCTCGCTGAATAAAGGGTCAGCGGCAGTGTGTTGACAAACGGAAGCCCTATGAAAAAGGTGCCTGTGAATTCATCAAGCGATGTGATAAACACAAAAACTGAACTCGCGAGCAGTCCCGGGGCGGCAAGGGGAAGCGTTATTTTGATAAAAGCTGTTCGCGCGTCAGCTCCGACACTTCTTGCTGCCTCAATAAGATGGTTCGGTATTGCCCTGAAAGTTGAGCTTGTTATCCAGATGCCGTAAACCAGGCCGACCAGGATATGAACAAGGACGACACCGGTAAGTGTGCCGGCAAGACCCCATTTTGTAAAAATACCCAAAAGGTTTACAAATATCGGCTGCTGCGGAAAAGCGTTCGGCATGAGGAACAGAAGAAGAAGAAGGCTCGCAAAAGGCACTTTGTATTTGGCAAGCGCATAGCCTGCCGGAATAGCTATGGACATGGAAATAACAACCGTGACAAGAGCTATGGCGATACTCCTCATAAAGGCCGGTACTATGCTTATAGCCCCTATCGCATAACTTACCTGAAGGCCCAGGGCCTGCGCCCAGTAGGCAAAACCCACCTTCTGAGGCAGCATATTGGGCCAGAACCACTGTTCCGCTACCGACCAGAGAGCAAGGCTCAGCATCGGGCCGAACAGTATCAAAAGCGACAATACGAACAGGACAAGGTCCATCGTAAATCTTATATAATATTTTTTACTCTTCATTTTTTCCCTTTTAATATACTGCCTGGATTCTATATCTGCGGATTGCCTGTTTTGGCATCCCTGATATTCATCCTGAGATAATAGACAGCAGTAATAATAACCATGATATAAGAGAAGACTCCGAGCGCGTTGGCAACCCCGAAATCCCTGTAGTAATTGACACGGTGCGCTATATCAACTGTTATTGTAGTAGGAATTTTTCCGCCGATAAGCATGTAAGGCAGAGTAAAAGTTCCCACAATCTGTGAATACACAAGGACAAGCGCTACAAGTATGCTTGACCTGTTCATCGGAATAAGTATTTTGGCTATGACATGAAAAATCCTGGCTCCTGAGCTTCTTGCGGCCTCGATATAGCTGTTGTCAATCATCTGAAAACCGCCAAAAATAATCATTACAGTAAACGGTATCAGTTTCCAGGCAAAGCCGAACGAGAGCCCCGCGAAATTAAACAGCTGCAAAGGGTTATCAAGATTGACAAGCCCCATTTTCCCGAGGAAAAGATTAAGCATTCCGTGCGGCGCAAGAAAACTGTTCATCATCTGCGAAACAACCACAAATGGAATGAATATCGGTATCCTGTAAAGCTTTATGAGTGTCCGCGAAATTACAGAATCGTTCAGTCTGAAATAAACCGACAGGAGAACTCCCAGTATTGTTGCAAGCACGCTGTTAAAAAGCGTAACCACAAATGTAAAGGTTATATCCTTGTAATAAAGCTCAACCGCCTTTTTGTAATTGCCTGTGGAGAACTCACCGTTTAGTTCAAAACTCTTTATAAAAGAAAGAACAAAAGGGTAAGCGTACATTAAAAGTATGAAAGCTACTGCCGGAAAAAGCAGTACAACATAGGAAGGGAGTTTTACTCCCTTCCTTGCCATTACGGAATTGTCCATTATTTCTTAACCCATTTTTCGTAGGATTCAAGCATTGCTGTATGATAATCAGCAAGCGGGAAAGCAAGACCTTTTTTCTGAAGATCTGCCGGAGTTACATCGCTGTATATTTTTTTGTAAACTTCAGCGGGAACCTTGCCTTCAAGATATGATCCATCGATTCCGGGATACCAGTTGAACTTCTCTACAATTTCCTTTCCCTGTACCTCAGGAGAGGTAGCAAAAGCCACGAATTTTTTCGCAAGGTCAGGATTGGATGCTTTTTTGGGAATTACATAATACATCGGCTGTCCCGGCATTCCTGGCTCAGGAAGAATCATCCTGGTTGAGGGATCAAGTTTTCCTTCCTTCATGAAGGTAAAGAACATATCAACCCATACCGGCCCCATCCAGATCTCTCCCCTGTTGAGAGCATCAAGTGTTCCCACATTGCCTGCTGTATAGGTAACATTCTGGTTAAAATCCTCAAGTTCTTTATAGGCGCCCTGCCATGAATCAACTTCAGACTGTTCGAAAGGCCCCTTGATCGCAAGCTTTTCATACCTGCCTGTTTTCCAGTATACCCATCCTACAACAAATGAAACCCCTGAAGCTCCGCCTTTTACACCGTTATACCCGAACTTGCCCGGGTTTTCCTTTACCCATTTCACAAGTTCCTCATAATTCTTCGGCGGGTTCTTTACATATTTCGGATTGTACGCAAGAGCTGTCTGGCTGTGGAACATCGGGATCGCATATCCTTCAATATTTACGCCGAGTGTTGATTTTGCGAAAGGAGATGTAACATATTTCCAGGATTCTGATTCTTTCGCAAAAGGAAGCAGAAGATCCTTCTCCATTGCCCATTTCATGAAAATCTCATGAACAATCGCGACGTCTATATCCCAGGTTTCTTTCTTTGATTCACTTTCAGCAAGAAGCTTTTCGTAAATTCTCTGGGAACCTGCATTGCCAGGGCCTGTATGTACAGATATAAGACCTGCACCCGGATTCTTTGCCGCAAACTGGGGACCCAGAACATTCTGCTGAATAGCAAGCATGTTTGTGTCACCCGCTGTCATTAGCACTACTTTTCCGCCTTCCTTATTTCCGCCGGCGAAAGCCAGTCCTGCTGAAAGAAGCAGAACAAGCAGAATAACAAGACTTCTTCTCATAATTCCTCCTGTCTTTATGCTATTTTTATGGGAGCGGTTACATTTTTGTAACAGCTTTATTATAACCCCACTTTTCACGATGTCAAGGTTTTTTTTCAATCTTTCGGCAGGTATCCCTGATGATAAGCTCAACCGGCAGTATAACACGGATAATCGGCCGTTCCCTGTTTTCAATCATCCTCAAGAGTGACTCCATGGCAAGAATTCCGATTTCATACATCGGCGGCCTGACTGTAGTAAGTGCTGGAGTAAGATATCCTGCAAATGAGTCATCATCAAACCCCACTATTCCCAGATCATCCGGGACTTTGATCCCCTGTTCCCTGCAGTAAAGAAGAACACCCAGCGCCATCCTGTCATTGGCAGCGAATACTGCGTCAGCTTTATCTGACGAAAAAAATCCCTTTGCAGCCCTGTATCCGCTTTCTGTAGAATAATCTCCGCCCGCGAGCAAGAGATTATCCATGTTAAAACCATTTTCGCTCAGGCCCAGCCTTAAACCCGCAAGCCTGTCCATTGAATCAATGTGGTTTTCAGGCCCCTTGATAAACAGTATTTTCCGGTAATCCTGCCCTGCCAGATATGCTGCCACAGCCCTTGCCCCACCCACATTATCAACCCTGATAAAGGGATATGAGGCAACAGGACGGCCGATAAGGACAAACGGCATTCCCATCCTGTCCATTTTTCCGCATAGCACAAGTTCTTTCTCGGTTTCCTCAATATTCCTTACGATTACACCATCAACCTGTTTCTGGTTCACAAGATCAAATACAGAATCAAGATATTTACGTCTTTTAATAATTATATTATATCCGTGGGAATCTGCAACATCCTCTATCGCGTCAATAAGTTTTAAATAGTAGGGCTGTTCATGCCACCTGTCAGGAACAACGACCGCGACTGTCTTTGTTTTCCCGGCAGAAAGGGCCCGCGCCATAGAGTTTGGATGATAACTGAGTTTTTCCATTGCCTTTTCAACAGCTTCCGATGTCTCAGGCCTTACCCGCTTGTCATGATTCAGCACCCTTGAAACTGTAGCGCGCGAACATCCGCAGTATTTTGCGACATCATCAATGGTTACTTTCGGTATATTGTCCATACTTATATTATGAACACAAATGCTACTTTTTGGAAACCGTTTTTTTCCCAATCCTGATTATTATGCCTCAATACTGCTGTGAAGATAATAATCGCGCGCGAAAGCAGCCGCGCCCAGGGCTGTAGCATTGTGAGTGGGTTCATGAAAAACTATCCTGAAATCCTTTTCCAGTCTGTTAAGGGATATCTTATTGATATTCTCCCTGAGCTTTTTCTCAAAAAACTCCCCCGCTGTGGAATAATCACCCTCAAAAAATATGACCTCCGGGTCAAACATCAGAAAAATGTTTGAAAGCCCTATTGCAAACCAGCGGGCAATTTCATTCATAAGCATGCAGGCAAGAGCATCGCCGCTGTTTGAAGCCTTGAAAATTTCAAAAACATCAGGCAGGCTTTTCCCCCTGAAAACAAGTGAATCAGGATACTCATTTTTAAGCGAAACAGCCCTGTTGACAAGGTTCCTGCAGTCAATAAATGTTTCAAGGCACCCCCGGCCGCCGCAGTAACACTGCCGCGTTTCTGACGCTGAAACAATGGTATGGCCTATCTCACCTGAGAGATAATGGGAACCTGAATGGAGTTTCCCGTTTATTACAAGGCCGGATACAATTCCGTGAAGACCTGCGTCAAGAAGGACATAATTCCTGTAAATGCCGGAATTGTAGTTTTCTTTCGCGCTGTATGCCTTGAAACGGATCCAGCTTTCAACATGGACAGGGATTTCTTTCCCTATTTTTTCAATAACCATGTCCCTTATATTGCGGTTATTCCCCCAGGAGGGGAAATGGGGCGCTATATAACAAAGCCCTTTCTCCGAATCAACAATCCCGTGTACCGCGACAGCAATACCAATAAGCGGAGGAAGATCAGCTGATCTTCCGGGATTTAGATACAGCTTTACTTCCCGGGCAATTATTATCATTATATTTTCTAGTTTTTCGTTTACGTCTGTCCTGATTTTCTCTTTCCGCAAAACTTCAAGGGAAAGGTCAAAAATTTTCAGGTTTATAAATCCGTCAAGTATATGGAAAATGGCTATATGACCAAACTTCCTGTTCAGGCTGAAGAGCTCCGGTTTTTTCCCCCCCTCTTCGGTAGAGCCGCCCTTGCCGCATGATACTATAAGGCCGGGTAAAAGCAGTTTTTCATTTATCTTGGAAACGGTAGTCCTGCTCAGGTTTATCATTCCGGAGATATCCGAAACAGACAGGGAATTGTTCTTTCTGTAAAGGTCAAGAATCAGTTTGAGATTATCATTCCTTATAGTCTTCGGCTTGCTGCCTGCATTTTTATTCATCAATCATTTCCCTGCTGCTTTATCAGATAATAACACAGGAAGGGAGTTTTCACAAGCAAAGTTTTATAACTAAGTTACGCAACATAGCTTGCGAAAAATGTTGACTTATACCCAATATGTGCTAGAATAACTGGTATATATACAATTGATAATCAACCTGGAGTAATAACATGATCTCAAAAGAAAGGTTCTCTTTAAACAGGATTATTTGTCCTTCTTTGTCTGTTGCCGATTTTCTGGGTATTGCGGGCCAGACCGGAATAAAACACATTGAGCTTCGCAACGATCTGGAAGATACCCGCATAACAGGAAACCTTCCGCCGAAAGAGCTTAATGCAATGTGCCGGGATAAAGGAATTGTAATTGAGACAATCAACGCGGTACAGAAATTTAATCTCCCTTCCAGTTTCAGAAAGGCAGAGGATGAAATAAAAAAAATGGCAGATATCTGCGGCCAGATAAACTGCAAGTCAATAATATTATGCCCCAATAATGACAAACAGGATAAAAGAAGCGCTGAAGAATTTATCTCAGACACTGCTGAGGCGCTCATACTTTATGCACCTGTATTCAGGGAGGCAGGAATCACAGGGCTTGTCGAGCCCCTTGGCTTCGGGGAATGCTCAATACGCGGAAAAAAAGCGGCAATCGAAGCAATCTCCCGTTCAGGCTGTTCTGATCTTTATATGGTTGTGCATGATACTTTTCACCATTATCTCGGAACAGACAGCGATTATTACCCCGCGCAGACTGGTTTAATCCATATATCAGGTGTAGAGGCGAATATTCCGGACCAGGAGATGAGGGATTGCCACAGGGTTCTTGTTACAGCCAAAGACAGGATAGGTAACAAAAAGCAGATCAATGATTTGGAAAGCAAGGGATACAGGGGAATTATATCTTTTGAGCCTTTTTCGGGGGATATACAAAAACTTGATAAAAAAACGCTTTCAGATGAAATTTCTGCCTCAGTTCGTTTTATAATTAATCAGGCATAGTCCCTGATATCCAGGGATAAAATAAATATTGGAGGGTTTTGAATGAAAAAGGTTATGATTATACTGCTGACTTTGTTATTGATATCAGCAGTAGTACTTACCGGATGTTCCAAAAAAGAGGCCAAGGATTCTGGAGTAAAAAAAATTGGGTATTGCAGCAACAATTTTAATGATACTTTCCAGACATACATCAACAAGGCAGCTACAGATTATGTAACTGCAAATGCTGACCTCAGCATAACACAGGTTGACGCTCAGGAAGATGTAATCAAACAGCAGGATCTTATTAACACCTTTATCGCCCAGGGTGTGGACGCGCTGATTGTAGTACCGGTTGACACAAGCGCAATGGCCCCTATTACAAAAGCGGCACAGGATGCTAAAATTCCAATTTGCTACGTTAACAGAAACCCATACGCAGCTGGCACACTGCCGGAAGGTGTTTATTACGTGGGATCACAGGAAATCGTAGCTGGACAGCTTCAGATGGAATTTGTAGGCGAGAAGATTGGCGGAAAAGGCAATGTCGCGATCCTCATGGGGAAGCTCGACAATGAAGGCGCGATAAAGAGAACTGAAGGAAACGAGGATGTAATCGCGAAAAAATACCCCGATATCAAGGTTCTTGCAAAGGAAACAGGGAACTGGCAGAGAGACCAGGGTATGTCAATTACTGAAAACTGGCTTACAGCCTACGGCGACAAACTTAACGCTATTCTTGCCAACAATGATGAAATGGCACTCGGCGCTGTTGAGGCACTTAAAGCCGCAGGAAAGAAAATCCCTGTTGTCGGAGTTGACGCAATTCCAGATGCGAAAGCAGCGGTAAAGAGCGGTGCCCTTGACGCTACAGTTCTTCAGGACGCAGTAGGACAGGGAAGAGGCGGAGTTGAACTTATTCACTCTGTATTAAAGGGAGGAACTCCTGAACAGTTAAAATGGATTCCTTTCGTTCTTATAACACCTGAAAATATCAAGGATTTTGAATAAACAAATAAAAAAAGGGGGGGAAGGGGTTAAACCTTCCCCCTTCTTGTCTGTCTTAAATAGACTTTGGAGTTATTTCCCATGGCAGAAGAAAACTACATTTTACAGATGAAAAACATTGTAAAAACATTTCCCGGGGTAAAAGCGCTAAAGGGTGTTGATCTTAATGTCAGGGCTGGAGAAATCCATGCGCTGATGGGTGAAAACGGAGCCGGCAAATCAACACTTGTAAAATGCCTTGCGGGTATTCAGAACCCCACATCCGGGGAAATCTTTTATGATGGAGAACTTAGAAGCAACTATAATACAGCGCAGGCCCTTAAAATGGGCATATCCATGATACATCAGGAATTAAGTCCCGTTATTCACCGCTCAATAATGGAGAACATCTGGCTTGGAAGGGAGCCTCTTAACAGGATTGGGCTTGTTGATCACAAAAAAATGTACGAGCAGAGTATCGGTGTTCTCAAGGAAATAGAACTTAATGAAGATCCCCGTACCGAAATGGTAAACCTTACAGTCGCAAAGATGCAGATGATTGAAATCGCAAAAGCTGTTTCATATGACGCAAAACTCATAATCATGGATGAACCCACTTCTGCCCTCACGGACAGGGAGGTCAACCAGCTTTTCAAAATCATGCGAAAACTCAAGGAAAAGGGGAAAAGCATCATATATATTTCTCACAAACTTGAGGAAGTTTTTAAAATCACAGACAGGATAACAGTATACAGGGACGGCGAGTATGTAGGGACAGAGGATACAGACAAGCTCTCCACTGAAAAAATGATAAACATGATGGTAGGCAGAAATGTAGATGAGATGTTCCCGAAAATTGAATGCCCCATCGGGGATATCAAACTTGAGGTAAGAAATCTTTCCCATTCCAAACATTTCAGGAACGTCTCGTTCGATGTAAGGAAAGGCGAGATAATCGGGTTCGCAGGGCTTGTCGGAGCAGGAAGAACAGAAGTAATTGAGACCATTTTCGGGACCCGCAAAAAGACAGAGGGTAAAATCCTGATAGACGGGCAGGAAGTCGAGATCAACAACACCCGGGACGCAATAATAAAAGGTATGGCGCTTCTCACGGAGGACAGGAGATCAACAGGGATCTTCCCGATGCTTTCGGTTCAGACAAACATCATAATATCAAATATAGGCAAATACCTTAACAGACTGGGCCTACTGAAGTACACAGCGCTGAAAAAGGATTGCGATGAGTATGTGAAGAAAATTCAGATAAAAACCCCGAACCTGATGCAGAAAATTGAAAACCTAAGCGGAGGAAACCAGCAGAAGGTCCTTGTCGCCAGGTGGCTTCTTACAAAACCGGATATTCTTTTTCTGGATGAACCGACAAGGGGAATTGACGTAGGAGCAAAAGCGGAAATTCACAAGATAGTTACAAGCCTTGCGGGAGAAGGGAAATCAATAGTGATGGTTTCTTCAGAGCTGCCCGAAGTCATGGGAATGAGCGACAGGATTGTTGTAATGCACCAGGGGCGTGTAACAGGAATTCTTGATAACAATAAAGACCTTACACAGGAGATACTTATGGCTTACGCTACAGGGACTGTAGCGGCAGGGACAGCTGCAGCCGGAACAACTGATAATATGGCAGGAGGGAATAAATAATGGCTAAAACACTAGCAGCAAAAAAGGACATCAGCACTGACTTTATGGAAATCATCAAAAAATACGGGATTGTTTTTGTGCTTATACTCATGATTATAAGCATAAGTATCATGGAACCGGCTTTTCTCAGCCAGACAAATATATTCAACGTTCTGACACAGGCTTCAATATTCGGAATAATGGCACTTGGAATGACTTTTGTCATTACAGCCAAGGGAATTGACCTTTCAGTTGGGTCAGTCCTCGCTTTTTCAGGCGTGGTCGCGGCTAGCCTCGGGCAGTCTGCCAGCGCAACATCAAAGTTCTTCCCGAACATGGGGGAACTGCCGGTTATTATCCCCATTTTCGCCGCCCTCGCCATTGGAGCTGCCTGCGGCGCGATAAGCGGTCTTTTAATCGCCAAAACAAGAATCCCCGCTTTCATATCCACACTCGGCATGATGACAATAGCGAGAGGGGCTGCCCTGATTTATACAGACGGAAAACCGGTCAGTACCCTTACTCCTGCGCTTACCACGATCGGGGGAAAGATATTCGGCGTCATTCCGATACCGGTTCTGATCTATTTTCTTGTGATAGCTGTCTGCTGGATCCTTCTGAATAATACGCGGTTCGGGAAAAATGTATACGCAATCGGAGGCAATATCAATGCCGCGGAAATTTCCGGAGTCAATGTCACAAAAAACATAGTACTGATTTATATGCTGTGCGGCCTCCTGGCAGGTCTTGCCGCTGTGGTTTTCGCAGGGCGGGTTGGAAGCGTGCATCCAGGGGCGGCAAACGGCTACGAACTGACAGCCATCGCAGCTACAACAATCGGGGGAACAAGCCATTCAGGAGGTATCGGCACGATATGGGGCGCTTTTGTGGGCGCGCTTGTGCTTTCAGTCCTACGTAACGGCCTTACCCTCATGGGAGTAGACGCATACTGGCAGCAGATAACGGAAGGTGTGATAATCGTAGTAGCTGTAATCATTGACATGCGGAAAAACGCAAAAAAGAACTAGACATCAGGACGTTGCCTGAGTTTTTTCAATATCAGGAATATTAAAAGGATGGAAAAGGGAAAAACCCTTTAAGGTAATTAAATGAATAAAATCAAGATTGGTTCTGTTGGCCTTGGACGGCTTGGCCTCAGGCACGCTGAAAATATTGCGGCAAGGATTGAAAACGCCGAACTCGCTGCCCTCTGCGACTTAAACAGGGAGATGCTGGATAAAACAGCTGACCGCCTTAACGTGAAGCACAGGTATACTGACTTCAGGGAAATGATAAGGCTTGAGGGGCTTGACGCTGTTGTAATAGTTTCACCATCTGCGCTTCACACAGGCCAGATAGCGGACGCACTTGACGCAGGGCTTCATGTTTTTTCTGAAAAACCTCTCGGAGTGACTGTCGAAGAATGCAGACAGGCTGAGAAGGCTGTTGAAAGGCACCCCGACAGGGTATTCATGCTCGGTTTCATGAGAAGGTTTGACGAGTCTTATATGTACGCGAAAAAGAAGGTCGCGGCAGGGGAAATAGGAAAGATAGTTCTCTTCCGCTCCTACAGCCAGGACCCTGAGAAATTCATTGACGGCGCGATAAAATTTGCCCCGCACAGCGGCGGCCAGTTCCTCGACATGGCTGTACACGACATTGACCTCGCAAGATGGTTTATCGGCGATGAGCCTGAAACAGTGTACGCAATAGGCGGCTGTTACGCCCATCCTGAATTTGCGAACTACAGGGACGGCGACAATGTATCGTGCCTTATGAAATTCAGGAATGACTCAATGGCTTTTCTTTTCGCAGGCAGAACAGCTCCCCACGGCTACAATGTGGAAACAGAAATAATAGGGACAAAAGGGACCCTGAGAATCGCCTCTGTGCCGCAGAAGAACCTGGTGGAAGTCCTTGATAATTCAGGAGTAAGGAAAGAGTGCAGCGAAAACTTTCTTGAAAGGTTTGAAAGCTCATACAGGAACGAGGTCCAGGAATTCGTAAACTGCATTATTGAGAAAAGAAAACCTGATGTATCGGTTTACGACGGCACCAGGGTCTCTGAAATAGCATACAAGTGCAAAGAATCCTTTGAGAAAGGTGAACTCCTGAAATTAAAATAACAGGATTAATTTACTATCCCGGATCACGAGGGAAAGGTAAAATATATTAAGTAAAACCAAAATGGCTGCCTAAGGTAAAACATCAGGCAGCCATTTTTCAACTTATTTTTTATCATACCATGAGATCATACCATGCGGCTATCAGACCCCAAGATACGCCTGCCTTACCTCTTCATTTGCAAGAAGATTAGCCGCAGTATCATGCATCTTTATAAAGCCGTTCTGAAGTACATAACCTTTGTGCGCGATCTTCAGTGCCATATTCGCATTCTGCTCGACAAGGAAAATGGTTGTTCCGTTTTCCCGGTTGATACGCGAAATTATCTCAAATATCTGGTGAACAATTATGGGGGCAAGCCCGAGCGAAGGTTCATCCAGAAGAAGGAGTTTAGGTCTTGCTACCAAAGCCCTTGAAATGGCAAGCATCTGCTGCTCACCCCCGGAAAGGGTCCCCCCCTGCTGCCCTCTTCTCTCAGCGAGACGGGGGAAAAGAGAAAAAACTTCATCAAAATCTTTTTTCATTTCAGCTTTGTCTTTCCTCAAAAAGGCACCCATATCAAGATTCTCAAGCACGGTGAGCTGTGAGAAAATTCTTCTTCCTTCAGGCACCTGGGAAATACCCAGCGAGACAATTTCTTCAGGCGCATAACGGGTTATTTCCCTGCCCTCAAAATAAATATGCCCGCGTTTGGGATGAACAGTGCCGCATATTGACATCAGCGCCGTGGATTTTCCAGCCCCGTTAGCCCCGATAAGTGTAACAATTTCGCCCTCGTCTATCGATATGTTTATTGACTTAAGCGCCTGAATATTTCCATAAAATGTCTCAACATTTTCCAGTTTTAAGATATTCATCAATCATTCTCCGAGATAGGCTTTTATAACATCAGGGTTTCTCTTGATTTCATCAGGAGTTCCTTCAGCGATCATCTTTCCGTAATCCACAACATAAATATTCTCAGATATGTTCATTACCAGGCTCATATCGTGTTCTATCAGCAGAATGGAGACTTTCTCCTCACCGCGCAGCCTGTTTATTGTCTCCTCAAGCTCGCGTGTCTCCTGCGGGTTCATGCCTGCGGCTGGTTCATCAAGCAAAAGGAGGAAAGGCTCTGTCGACAGCGCCCTTGCGATCTCAAGTCTTCTCTGAGCTCCGTACGGGAGGTTTCTTGCCATCTCGTTTACATATTTGTGAAGATTTATCTTTTTCAGGATTTCATAGCTGTCGCTTACAACTTTCTCCTCTTCTTCCCTGGTTTTTTTGTCCCTGAATATGGCGCCGAAAATATCAGCCTTCAGTTTGTGATGGCGCCCGACCATGACATTCTCAAGCACAGACATATTGCTGAAAAGCCTTATATTCTGAAAAGTCCTGGCAAGCCCTTTCCTGTTGATGATATGAGGCTTAAGCCCGCTTATTTTCTCTCTTTCCTGCTGCCCCGGGCGTTTTATGAAGATGCTCCCTTCTGTCGGCCTGTAAACCCCTGTTATGCAGTTAAAGAGGGTCGTTTTCCCCGCACCGTTAGGCCCTATAAGTGCAGTAATCGCGCCTGATTTGATATGAATATTGACATTGTCAATTGCCCTCAGGCCCCCAAAGACCATTGACAGATTCTGTATCTCAAGTATTTTTTCCATCATTTCTGTCCTTCCGCCGCAGCTGCTTCATTTTCCTCTTCAAGCGGGAAAGTATAAACCTTTCTTACCTTCTGGATTATTCCACCCGGCCTGAATATCATCATAAGCACAAGGGCAAGACCGAATATCAGAAGCCTGTACTGCGCAAAAGCCCTCATATATTCAGGAAGAAGCTTTATTATAAGAGCCCCGAGTATTACCCCTGATATGGAGCCTGTTCCGCCGAGAACAACAACGCACAGTATCAAAATTGATTCCCATATTGTAAAACTGTCCGGATTGATATAGGTAGTCTGTGATGCGAAGAGCACCCCGGCGACCCCGGCCCATACAGAACCGAGAACAAATGCCAGCAGCTTGTTCCTTACAAGGTCGATACCCATTGCCTGGCAGGCAATCTCGTCCTCCCTCATCGCTTCCCAGGCCCTTCCTATTCTCGAGTTCTCTAGCCTGCTTACAGAGATAATGCTTATTATTACAAATGCAAATACTATGTAATAGATATATATCGCAGCCATTCTGGGTGTCACGGTAATGCCGAAAAGCCACGGCCGGGGAATAAGGCTTATTCCTGTCGCACCCCCTGTAACGCTGCCCCAGTTCTGAAGAACCATTTTGAGGATCTCTCCAAAAGCAAGCGTTACAATGGCAAGATAATCACCCCTCAGCCGCAGCACAGGGAGGCTTAAAAGAACGCCAAACAAGGCAGCCATAATTCCACCGGCAGGAAGTGCAATCCAGAACATCCAGCCTGTATTGATACCAGCCTCAACAAAGAACTTTCCCGCGAACTTGAAAAAAAGCCCGTATGTATACGCGCCGACCGCGAAGAACGCGGCATGCCCCAGGTGAAGCATACCACCAAGCCCGAGAACAATATTGAGCCCAAGACCAAGCATAATATAGATCAGGGCTGATATCATTACGTTGGTATTATACATCCCTGAATAAAAAGGGTAGAACCCCATCAACAGCATCGCAGCTGTAATTAAAGAAAACCTGATTTTTTTATTTTCCGCAAATACCCTTTTCAGCAGTGCCGCGGTTTTTTCTTTCTTTTCCCCTTTCCCGTTTCCCTGCTTTTTTTCAAGAAGATACTTCCAGACCGCAGAAAGAACAAATGCCCCTGTCGGTACAAGCACAAGATTAAACCACCTGTAAGTTACATGGGCAAGGCCTTCCTTTACAGTTATCTTCATTACAAGCATGGGAAAGAGAAGAACAGAAAACCACAGCATTAATCTGAATGAACTTTTTATATAAACTTTCCAGTCAATTTTTTCCATGCATCACACCTTTTGATTCTCTTTTCGCCCAAGAATACCTGACGGTTTGATTGTAAGAATCAGAATCAATATAATAAAAGCAAAAGAATCTTCGTAATCACTTGATATATAGCCTGTGCCAAGGCTTTCCGTCCAGCCAAGTACAAAGCTCCCGAGAACTGCTCCCGGGATACTGCCTATTCCCCCAAGAACAGCAGCAACAAAAGCCTTTATGCCGGCAATAAAACCTATATAGTAATTTATCTGACCCATATAGGAGCAGATAAGAATTCCTCCAATTGCAGCTGTCGCAGAACCGATTATGAAAGTGACAGTAATGACATTATTTATATTTATCCCGACAAGCTGAGCCATCCCCTGATCCTGGGATGTTGCCCGCATTGCCTTTCCTATCTTCGTGAATTTAATAAGAAGCGTTAAAAGGACCATTACAATTGCCGTAATTATCAAAATTATAAACTGGGTTGAATTGATATATCCCCTGATTGCCCTTAAAAACATAAACTCAGGGAGGAAAGAGGGAAATGGAAGATACTTTTCCGTCTGGGAGAGAAGAACCAGGTTCTGAAGAAACATGGACATTCCGATAGCGCTGATCAGAACAGAAAGCCTGGGCGCGTTCCTCAATGGTTTATAGGCAATTTTCTCCATTGTCACACCGTAGGCGGCAGCGAAAAAAACAGCGGCAAGGACTGAGATAACCAGAATCAGGGAGGGGTTCATTCCCGTGGACTGAAGAAGGCCGCCGATCATCAGTGCAGTAAACGCCCCTATCATATATATCTCACCATGCGCGAAATTGATTAATGTAATTATACCGTAAACCATGGTATAACCAAGCGCGATTAAAGCATAAATGCTTCCCTTTGCTGTCCCGCTTAACAGCAGTTTTATAAAATATTCCATTAAATCTTCCTGCCAAACATGCCTGAAAAAACCGGACAGACGGTTGAAAAACAGACTGTCCGGTTTAATTTTTTACTGATTGCTATTACTGGCTTACAACAGCGTATTTGCCGTTCTGTACCTGGTAAACCGAGAAACCGATTCCGATAGCGTCACCCTTGCTGTCAAAACTGATCTTGCCAAGGGGTGTTTCAACATATTCTGTTCTGAGCGCGTTTGCAATTGCCTCATAGTCAGTTTTTCCTGCCTTGTCAATCGCGTTGAGAATCGCAATTGTAGCTGCATATGCGTTAAGGAAGAAAGCACCCGGTTCTTCACCGTATTTTGCCTTATGATCCTCAATTGCCTTTATAGACATCGGATTTGAAGATGTGTCAATCGGTCCTGTAGCGTAAACGCCTTCGGCGTATTTTCCTGCAACTTCAATAAATGTATCGTCTTTTACACCGTCATCAGAAACAAAAGGAATAGCCATTCCCTTGTCTTTCATCTGCTGAACCAGTTTTGAGGCTTCAGGATGATATCCGCCCCATACAACACCTTCAGCTCCAGAGTTGCCGATCTTGTTTACTACTGCTGAATAATCAGGAGCGCCGGGATTTATTCCCTCAAAAAGAACAACCTCTATTCCGCCTTCTTCAGCAGCTGTTTTGCAGAGTTCCGCAAAACCTTTACCGTAATCGCCTTTATCATGAAGAACTGCGATCTTTTTAAGATTGAGTGTTTTTATTATAAAATCAACAGCAAGCTTTGCCTGAGCATCGTCCGGTGCAATTGTCCTGAAAAAATTGGGATAATCACCGCTCTGTGTAAGAGGAGGATTTGTGGCAGACGGTGAAATTGTCACAAGGTTGGAGTCTTTATAGATACCAAGCGCTGCCTTTGTTGCTCCGCTGCAGATATGACCCATAACAGCCTTGACTTCTGCTCCAACAAGTTTAGATGCTGTGTTTGTTGCTATTTCCGGTTTGCACTGATCATCTTCAACAACAAGTTCTACTTTTTTACCGGCAACTCCCCCGTTTGCATTGTACATTTCAACTACAAGCTCGGCAGCATGTACAGAAGGGATTCCATAGGATGCCAGGTCTCCTGAATGAGCTCCTGCAACGCCTATTTTTATGGTGCCGCTTCCCTTGCTGCATCCTGCAAGCAGTAACAGACCTGCCACTGCTATTAAGGACAGTTTTTTCATAAATTTCTCCTTTTTTCCAAAAAATGATTGGATATTATACTTATAGTTGTAATGAAAAAATCTGTCAATTGCAATAAATGCAAGCCGGAATGGCAATAATCAGCCTGTTTTTAAGGGTATTTCTTATTTTTCTGCTCAGTTTTGCATGAAAACATCAATTTCAAGCCTCATTCTGATACATAATGGCAATACAATAATGCGTTTTATGCATTATTGAATGTTTTTTCCCGATATGCCTTTTTAGCTGAAAAAAACCGCATGATTTTTCCCTTCCGCAGTCCTGAGTGTCAAAAAATCACAGGATCCAAATGGCAAAAGTCAGAAATATAAACAGGAAAGATAGAATTGCCTTTGATACATGTACATGTGTCCTGAAGAAAACTGATATCCTTTCTGTCCTGATCCCTTTGGCAAGCAGGAGAAACAAGATTATGACAGGAAGAACAAATCCTGTATTATAGATGAGAAGAAGCACAAGGCCAATTCCGGAATCGCCTTTCTGGAGCATGTACACAATTGAAGGAAGGTATATCTGCCCTGTGCAGGCAAGCTCTGTTACTGAAACAGACACCCCTGTCAGAAAGACAGCGGCAGGCATCATACCTTTTTTAAACCCTTCCCTGACAGCGGAATGAGCCCGGCGGTTCAGTATATCAGGCATTTTTAAAATCACTTTCCCGTCTCTTTTGCCCTTTATGCTTTGGAAATCCATAAGGCTCGCAAAAGCAAAGACAAGAGTAGCGCCTGATGCGATGATTTTCATGACCAGCCTGAAAAGAGCGATATCTGTGAAAGCTGAAAGAAGGGAATAAAGTCCGAACCCGATAAGCAGGTAAGAGATAAATACCGCGAGGATAAAAATAACCCCTGATGCGATGAAATCCGAATACCTCTTTCTTCTAAGGGTAAGATATGAAAAGAAAAAGAGCAGGACAGTAAAAGCGCAGGGGTTTATTCCATCGGCAAGCCCTGAGGCAAACACTACGGAAAGTGATTCAGGGGAAAAGCCAGCATCAGAATTTTCAGCAGCGCTCATCTCCCTTTCTCTTGAATAGGTTTTGTTCTCCGCGTAGTATTCGAGCTCCTTTTCAAGAAAGGCATTGATCTCTGTTTCGCCCTGATAGATATTATTGCCGATAATCACGACCGGGAAAAAACTGAAAACATATCCCCTTTCCGAAAGCATCTTTTCACATCTTTCATATACCTCAGGATCAAGAATATCATGGGAATTGACAATCATGCTTATCCCGTACTTTTTCTCAAGTAAAGGGACAGTTTTTTCGATAAAGGTATCGCAATGGCCGCACCCCATCTCTCCAAAATATTCAAGAACAACCTTGTCAGAGGCTGAAACCGGCCAGGACATTAAAATCATCAACAGGAGAGAAGCCTGGAGAATAAGAGTTTTTAAAGAGACTGGCACAGTTTTTACCTTTTGCATGCCTCCCCATCCCCCAATCACACCCTACCTCTGGACAAGATACGCTCCCGCGAGAAGAAGAAGGAGCCCAATTGCCCTGCTACCTCTGGACAAGATACGCTCCCGCGAGAAGAAGAAGGAGCCCAATTGCCCTGCCTGCCCCGATTTTTGTAACATTAAGCCCCATAAGCCCGAAATGATCAAAGACAAGAGACATTATAAGCTGCCCGGCTACAATCATGACAAGGGTATTTGCTGTTCCAATTACAGGGGTGGCGATTATCACAGCAGTGACAAGAAGCACCCCGTAAAGCCCCCCCGAATAGTAAATCCAGTTGATGCCTGAAAAACCGGCAGCGGGAGGAAGCCCGATCCCGGAAGCGATAATGACAAGGACGACAGCCACAAGCCCACCTGCGAAAGAGATGAATGTAGCGTAAAGCGGGTGTCCCAGATACTGCCCCAGCCTGGAGTTGACAACTCCCTGGAGAGGCATGGTTGAACCGGATATGAAAGCGGCAAACATCAGGATATATTTCATTTGTTCTCCTTGGCAATACCAGATAGATGGATATAAAAAACAGCTTTATAGTAACAAAAAAAGCTGCCTCGAAAAAGGGGCAGCTTTGCGTGTAAAACCATTGTAAAGAATCATTTCAGCGAATATAAATTATTCTTTCATTATATCGCCGAAAAGGTCTTCGTCCTTTGGAATTACTTCAGGGATAGGCATGGATAGCCATGTTGTATTGATAAAATGCTTCCAGGTAATATTCTCGCTTGAGATATTGCCTCCCCATGTGCCACATCCCAGAGTCAGCGTAAAAGGAAGACCGTTGTCCCAGTTTCCGCTGTTTCCGAAAACCTGCGGCTGCCTTATCATTACGCGGCTTGTTTTTGTCCTGAGACCATATTCCTCAATGCGCTTCATGTCATTTGAATAAAGCCCGCATGAGTGGCCTGTCCCCTGGTAAGCTGTTATCGCGTTTACCTTGTCTATCGCTGCATTGAAATCCCTGACCTTGTGGACTGCCGCTATGACACTCATCTTCTCACCGCTGAAAGGATGATCCGGCCCCTGTCCGCTCTCTTCAACCATTATGAACTTAGTCCCTTCAGGAACCTTTATGCCGGCAAGGGAAGCAATCTTTTCAGCGCTCTGCGCTACATGTTCCCTTCCGAGGTGCCCTTCAGGAAAAACAACAGCCTGGAGCTTTGCCTTTTCCGCAGAATTGCAGAGGTAACCGCCTTCAGCCTTCAGGTTCCCGATCATCTTGTCATAGACAGATTCCAGGAGAACAATATTGTTGTCAGCGCTGCAGCTTGTTGCAAAATCAAATGTCTTGCTGAGCATAATCTTGTGCGCGCTGTCTTTAAGGTCTGCTGTTTCATCAACCACTACTACAACATTTCCCGCGCCTACACCGTACGCAGGTGTTCCTGACGAGTAGGCAGCCTTTACCATCCCTGCGCCGCCAGTCGCAACAACAAGGTCGCACTGGGCCATCAGTTCGCCGCTCGCGTCCATTGTAGGCTCATCAATCCCGATAATAAGGTCTTCCGGTGCGCCGTGCCTTTTCAGCGCATCCCTCATTATATTCATTATCAGCGCGTTTGTTTTTTTCGTCCTCGGATGGGGAGCAAACACAATAGCGTTTCTTCCCTTGATCGCGTTTATCGCCTTTATTACAGGAGTTGCCTCGGGGTTTGTGCATGGAACAAGCGCGCCTATAACCCCTACAGGTTTCGCTATCTTGATAAGACCTTTGGCCGGGTCCCTTTCAATAATTCCCACAGATTTTACACCTGCGACATCCCTTACAACACCGCGGATTTTTTTCTGAAGCTTGCCGTATTTGCCTTCGTAATTTCCAAGCCTTGATTCATCAATCGCAAGCTTTGCTATCTTTTCTGAATTTTCCTTCTTCACTATCGCCCAGGATATTGCCTTTACAAGTTCATCAACCTTTTCCTGGCTGAAAGAATCCGCTATTTTCTGAGCGGCCCGCGCCCTCGCAATGAGGGCAGCTACCATTTCTTTTGCTTCCATTATTCTCTAAGTCCTCCATTGATATAACCATCTTTGTCTGATAATCATATCATGTTTATTATTACAGGTACAATATCTTAAATGAACAGATTGAGCTGAATTTACACTGCCATACAAGCTGTTCAGATTAATCAGTACATCATGCAATAATGAGCCGGATTGGGGAAAACCAGTCCGGCAATTATCTGTATCAAACACTGCCCTGACCCATAAAATGCTTCTTATGATTGTCAGGTCATATATCTCACCTGACCAAAAACGCCTGTCAGCGTCTCAAGCCAGGGGGAAAAAAGCCTGATTAACCAATTTCACTTATTTTGACAGGTCTGCCCTCTTTCATTGACTTGAAAGCCGCTTTCGCGATAAGGACAGGTTTGAGCCCGTCAGTTGCGTCTACAGGAACAGCTGTGTTATTCCTGATTGCCGCGAAAAACTGTTTCTTTTCCTCAGTAAATGATTCCATGTATCTTTCAAGGAAGAAGTAAAGCGGTTTTTCACACTGAACTCCCTCTTTTGTGCTGAGAACTGCTGAAGTAGGTGTATCGTTGGAAACAGATACCGCGCCCTTGTTTCCAAAAACCTCTACCCTCTGGTCATAACCGTAAGCAGCCTGCCTTGAGTTTTCAATTACCCCAAGGGCTCCGTTTGCGAATTTAAGTGTAATTACAGCTGTATCAATATCGCCTGCCTTGCCAATCTCAGGATCGACAAGAACTGTGCCGTACGCAAAAACCTCTTCAACTTCGCTTCCGGAAAGAAACCTTGCCATGTCAAAATCATGGATTGTCATATCCATGAACATGCCGCCTGAGCCTTTCACATATCCGGCAGGAGGAGCAGCCGGGTCTTTTGAATTGATTCTTACGATATGGATATCTCCTACCTTTCCTTCCTTTACAAGGCTCTTTACCTTGGCAAAATTATGGTCAAACCTTCTGTTGAAGCCAACCTGAAACTTCACTCCTGCCTTTTCAACAGCCTTTACAGTTTCCTTGATCTTATCTATGTCCATATCAACAGGTTTCTCACAGAAGATATGCTTGCCAGCCTGGGCTGCCTCAATGCTGTACTGTGAATGTGTGTTTGTGGGTGAGCAGATAAGAACAGCATCAATGCTCTTGTCATTTATTATATCCTTGTAATCCTTTGAAAGTTTCTTGACTCCAAGGTTTTTCATGAATTTTTCCGCTTCGTCATTGAGAAACGGATCTGACACCGCAACTACCTCTACACCGGGAATGTGATAAACAATGCTTTCAGCGTGAACCTTTGCGATTCTTCCTGCCCCGATAATTCCAACCTTTATTGTATCTGCCATATAAACTCCTTATCTTTTTTCAGCAAAATTAAATCCTGTATTTTAAAAACCTTCTTATATACCGGCTTTTTCCTTAATGTATTTCCTTGCCTTGAGAGCGTACTCAAAAGGATTTGCCTTCGCAGGGTCCTGTTCCGCTTCTACTACCATCCAGCCCTCATATTTGTTTTCTTCAAGTATTTTAAAGATTGAGGGAAAATCAATGCAGCCGTCGCCTGGAACAGTGAAAGCGCCTGACCTTACAGCGTCGAGAAAACTCATCTTCTGTGATTTTACTTTTTTAAGGATATCCGGCCTTACATCCTTGAGATGTACATGGCCAACCCTTTTCACATGTTTTTTAAGCACAGCAACCGGGTCTTCTCCCGAAAAAGTAAAATGTCCTGTGTCAAAAAGAAGGTATACGTATTCCGGGTTTGTGTTCTCCATCAGCCTGTCAGTCTCAGCCAGGGTCTGAACACCTGTTCCCATGTGGTGATGGTAGCAGAGTTTAAATCCCCTCTTTTTCGCAAGCTTTCCGAGTTCGTTAAGCCCTTCTGTGAGCTTTTTCCATTCAGCATCGGTAAAGGCCGGCTTGCCGTCAAAAACCGGTACATCAAGCTTTCCCTGAACGCTTTTGCCCTGTTCCGCGGGCCCTATAACCTTCGCGCCCATAGCTTCGAGAAAATCAAGCTGGGCGGAAAAAGCCTTTTTAACGTTTTCAAGGCTTTCTGTTGTCAGTAATGAACTGAACCACTGGTTACAGATCTGGATTCCTCTTATGTCGAGGTACTTCTTCAGGACTTTCGGGTCCTTGGGGTATTTGTTCCCGACCTCGCTTCCGGTAAAGCCGGAAAGGGCCATTTCACTTACGCACTGCTCGAAAGAGTTCTCGCTCCCGAGATCAGGCATGTCGTCATTTGTCCAGCCGATTGGGGCCATGGCAAGTCTGACTTTTTTGCTATCCATATTTTTCTTCCTTCTTCTGTTTAATATCTTCTCGCTTTTTCAAGCTCTTTTTTCATATCAGAATTGATTTTCACAATCTTTTTGTTTACAGCTGTTTCTGAGCTTCCGACTCTCCAGAACCCTTCATATCCGTGCGTCATGGTCTTCGGGAAAATCTTGATATCGATAAGGGTTGAGACCTTCTGCTTTTTCGAGTCTTTTATCGCCTCCCTGAGTTCAGCCTCATTCCTCGCTGTATAGGTTTTGCAGCCGTAAGAGGCAGCGTTCATCGCGAAATCGACAGGCACGATTTTTCCGTCAAGCTTTCCTGATTTTTCGTCCCTGTAGCGGAACTCTGTCATGAAGCTTCCCTGGCCGTTTTCCATCTGGAGGTTGTTTATGCAGCCGAAAGAGGTGTTGTCAAAAAGAAGTATGTTTATCTTCTTCCCTTCCTGCACTGATGTTACAAGTTCGGAGTGAAGCATCATGTAAGAGCCGTCGCCCACAAAAGAGTAGACTTCCTTTTCCGGCACGGCGAGCTTTACGCCGAGGGAGGCGCATACTTCGTATCCCATGCAGGAGTAGCCGTATTCCATGTGGTAGGTATTCGGCTTTCTCGGCCTC
>JADHEF010000501.1_pt1 | contig 39396 bp, 67 predicted proteins | sample 8952391 | NCBI WGS metagenome assembly JADHEF01 (sample SAMN16124439, study PRJNA663245) | bioreactor sludge metagenome | isolation source: sludge (nitrite) | place: India:Bengaluru | collected 2019-02-28 | reverse complement strand
GCTGTGGTTTTAGGTTTCACTATCCAAACATTCTCAGGATTTTTACCATATTTAGCTTTATATTCTTTTATTCTAACTACCATCTTTTTTAATACATGATATTGTATTCCTTCACCTGATTCTTTACCTAATTTAATCAATGTATCTTTTTTTAAATCAGCAATGTATTTTTTAACATCCCATAATTTAACAACAGTTGGATAGGGTATTAATAATTCTTCATTACTAATATCTACAATATTTGACATAATTAAACCTCATTATTATTTAACATTCTTGAACCCACATAACCAGCTATAAAACTTATTACACTAGCAGGAATAACAAGTAACACCTCTTGCGGTTGTACAACAACAGTAGTTATAGCTGTAGCCCCTGCTACAATTATAGCTACCATATCATTTAAATTTACTTCTTTAAACTTCATTTTATCCCCTCATTATTATTTTTTTTAATATTTAAACAATTAAAATAATCAGACATGCTAAAACTATCACTATCATTAAGATACGACTCAACAACCCAAACAATATACCCATTAGGTTTACCGGGCAAAGACACATATTCATTTAATAATTTAACCACCTCTTTTTTAGGCACATTATGGTCAACAGCCCGCATAATCTCCAATCTTTTAGTACATATCTTATTTTCAACAGTTTCTTTTCTTAATTCCTTTTGATTTTCTAAAATAACCTCCAAATTTCTATGAATTTTTGTAAAAGCTTGATTAAGTGGTGAATTTTCAGGTAAACTTTCAATATCTAATTCACTTCCAGTCATTTGACTAATCCACATTATAATCCTATTCCATAATTTTAACCCACTAATTATTATCCCAAATATTGTTACAAGTATTCCTAGTATCAATACAAAATCTATTTCAATAATCATTTTAACCCCCTAATTACACATCTATAAGTCTTGTAGGGCTACCTACAAGTTTTTGATAAATATAAGCACAAGCGTCCAACATATTAGGACTTTTTTGTTTTTGCATAATTGCCTTGTCAGGATGAATAGTTAATATTTCCTCCATTAACTCAATAGTATACTCATTGTCAGCGATAAAAGATTCCCCACGATGTAAACTTAAAATCCATGGCTTACATCTTATAAATTTACTTTTTCCTTTTGTTGTTATTTTTTTAACTTCAATATCTTCATAATTCTCTCTTGCAAATTTTTTTATATCTTTATATGCCCTGTAACTATCAGCTCCACCGTTATATTCATAATAAACTATTTTAACACCCCATGAGTCAAAAAAATTAAAAACTACTTCATCATAATCTGCAAGGTCAGTTTCAAAAGTATCAAATATATCAACCCCCTCTGTATCATTTTCATATCCCACCGCACAGCCTACTTTATCAACACCCTCACCAGCTCCATCAATAACCCCTATTTTAAATTCTTTTTTAATATTTTGTTTCATCTTTTCTATTTTAACAAAACGACTTTCTAACCTTTTTTTTGTAATTAATAAGCCATCATCAAGATGTACTTCAAAATCCCCTTTACGATAAATAGCTTTTAAAAAAGGAGGTAAATTATCTAATTCCTCAATATATTCTGCTGTTTGATAAGGGTTCTCTGTAACATCAACATAAGTTGCATCGCCTTTATCTCCATTGATATAATTATCTAATAAATATTTACTACTAGTACCAAAACTATTAGTAGTCATTAACAGTTGATGAATATAATCGCCCACACCACCACGTAAACGAGTTGGTAAAACATCTAAGAAATTTTCTTTTATCCTTACAGCTTCATCGACTCCTATAAATTGATATTCAGTACCAAGAATAGCGTCAAGATGGCCTTCATTATCAAGATATTGAAATGTTAAAGTTGAGCCATTAGGAAAAGTAAATTGTTTATTCCAATTATCCCAGTGAACTTTATTATAAAGTATGTCTTTTCTGAACCATTTTTTTAGTACAAAAAGCATCCCCCCGGGATTTGCAAGGTCAGTGTAATTATTTCTTATTAAACAAGCGTCTATTTCGTATTCATCAGTATTTACATATTTTAAAGATTCCATTAATTGTAAAAATGATTTTCCAAGTCCTGCACTACCATAAATTAATTCTTTTCTTTTGGGCTTTGCAAGTATATCCATTTGAGCTAGAAAAGGTTTTGTTTTGATAGATGGATTATCAAAAATAAATTTATGAAGGTAAGACATTTCATCAAGAGTATAATAATCAAACAATACATTATACTCTTTATTTACTTCAAAATTTGGCATTTTGGTGTCTTCAACTATCGCTGTCATCTTTTTTCACTTGGTCTTTTATTTGATTTTTAATATATTCTAATGAATCTTTAACACTTAATTTATCTTTTTCGCCTTGTTTAAGACTATTAAATACATTGTTAATATTAAGCAACAATTCATTATTAGATTTCAATGTTCTAACAGTTTTATCATTAATTTTACCTTTTTCAATATCCTTTTCAATTGAGTCAGTAATATTTAAACAAATATTATATTGTCTTTCTAACTCTTCACGGATAGAATCATCATCAATAGGCATATTCATACCTCTGAATATGACATATAACAATAACAAGTACCTGCATTAGCTGCTGATAGCATTGGGTCTCGGGGGTATCTTGCTTTTTCAACAACATTAGACACTTCATTTTTAACCCAAAAATATTCCTTAATTGGTATTTTAGTACCGTCCATTTGTGAATGTCTTGTATGTTCATTTGGTGTATAATTCCATGTTTTAAAGTTATCATGGGTTAATCCTAATTGATTTGTTAATAAATGTCCATGAAAATCAACAGCATTTTTTAATGTTCCAGTGAGATTTTTAGCATAATTTTTTATATATTTAGAATTACTTTTAGTAACTGTTTTTTTATCCTTATTTTTATCAATAGCACTTACAACAGTGTTAAACACCCTATTACTAAGACTATTCTTAAATATATTAGTTATTTGTACTAAATCATTAGCAAAACTTGGATATTGTCTTATATTGGATTGAATAATACTTTTTTGATTATTTATAACGCCCCCAGTCATTGAAGCAATGAAAAACAAGGCAATTTCTTCAGTTTCAGTTAATTTACTATTAAAAATACCAGTGTCTTCATATTCATCTAAAGAATCATTTAATAATGAATTCATTGCTATTTCTAATTCTCTTTGTGTAAACATTATAATAACCTCACAATTGATTTAAAAGATTTAAATCTCTGTTTTTAGCTAACAATAAACTATTTTTAGCACGAATATAAGCTACTGTTGTTATCGCTTCATCTTCTAAATCTTTATCTAATTGTTCTAAAAGCTCATCTGATTTTTCTATGCTTTCCATTATTTTTTGCATTTGTTTTTTAAGAAATCCTTCTTTTAAATTTCTCAATTCTTGATATTCAAATTTTATAACTCTTTTATCCCAATCAAACTTTTTTCTGTAATCTTTTAATGTTTTAGGACTTATTTTTTTATCATATAATTCTTTTATAGCATTAGCTACATTGGTCAAATCGTCACGTTCTTTTCCACATGATACGAACGCTTTGAAATATTTAAATTGTAATTCTGATTCATCATTTAACTTCAAACTATCCATTTTCTTTCACTTTTTTATAAATAGTAAGAGAGTATTAAGTAAAAAAAGTGAGGAGGTGAAAATCACCTAATACTCTCTTACTATGCATAATTCAGCTTATCCTAATCCACATAGTAGTTTTAAATGAACGTGGTCGGTTATTTATTGTTTTTGTACTTGATGTCTGAGTCCCACTATTAGAGGGATTATGTGAATGCGCACCATCAGTACCAGTAAAATATGAACTACTTGAACCAGTACCCCCAGTAAACGGCGCTGTACCCGAACCAGTAGCAAAACGAGGGTCATGTTTTAAATTATGTGAATGATTACCACTAGCAGGTATTGAATGTGTGTGTTGCCAGTCGATATTAACAGATTCATTATTAGACCCAATAATATCTGCCTCATTCATCTCTATATGAGAACTTCCCTCACTAGTTGCAACAGGATAAATATCATATTCGTCTATTCTCTCCCATACTCCTACGAAAAGGTCATTTTTTGTAGTGTTTGGGTCGAAATATTTATCTCTTGTAGTATAAACTGTTCCCAGTGGTAATGCTCCCATTTTTCTAGCCTCTTGCTGTTATAATATTCTTTAACTTTTGAAATTTTCCTTGAATCAAAGCTTTAAGTTTTACTCCATCATCACTAGTAGTATAACTTATTTTAGATTCATTTTCATCAATAACCTCAATTTTCTTCTCAATAACCTCAGTACTAACCACCTTAACATCATCCCCCTTAGATAATAAATTATAACTTTCACCTAAATGAGCAACAAGAACAGTCCCAATATTTAGCTCCCCTATATTTTCATTAATTTCTATTTTAACTTTAATACTTGATTCAATAAGTTTGATAAATTCTTCTTGCATTTTAAGATAAATATTCATAGAGTTTGTTTCATTAACATCAATAGCTTTAAATTTTAATATATTTTGTTCATCAGCATTAATGAAATAATTAACCCCATAATCCCCAAAATCGTTAGAATCATAATCAAGAATATACATGAAGTAAGAATTTTCATCTTTATTAAAATCAGCTGTTATAATGTCTCCTGTTACTTTTCCCTGCTCATCATAATATTGCATTTGTGTACCAGGACTAACATTTAACGAATTCCATCCATTTATTGCTTCTGCTTCTGATAAATTCGGATATATTGCTGTTGCTACTTGACTACTATCTAATTCAATTTCATAAGTAAAATCTTTAGACTTTAAAATAACCTCTGTTTGACTAAGTTTATCTTCTTTAATAATATTAACAGTTGTATAAACATAATCATCCGTAATATCATAATCAAAACTAATTGTATATCCCTTTTCTTCATTTAAGTATTTGAAAAGGTCGTTACAATTCCAAATATCGCCATCAATTGTGCATAATAATGTGTCAGCGTCTGGGAAATTATAAGCCCCAAAAGTATTACCTAATAAATAATTAACCTCATCAGTAATTGTTTCATTTTGAGCCAATATTCCCATAGGAATACTTTCTTCTGCACGTTTAGCAAATTCAAATCCTGAATAAGTGTTAGTTTCATCTTTTTTGTAAATAGGAATGGTTATAATAAAAGGTTCATTATTAACAATTACTATTTCGCCATTTGATAATTTTTCATAACTAGTAAACTCAATAGTATCATAATCATCCTTTTTCTGAGTGATAATTATTGAAGATATTTCAATAAATCCAAACCCCTCATTTAATCTATGAAATTTCCTTACTCTCAAATTACCACCTTACTAATAATTCCATTATTAAGCGTGGCTGTGCATTTTCCTCTTAACTCAAAAAATTCACTACTATAAGTGAGATTAGTAGGTTGTATTTCAATTTTATCAACATAAACCTTATTAGATTTAGAATCAATTATTATCTCATTAGTAAAAGCATGATTAATAGTCATCTCCTGTGTGCCGTTCTGGTCAGTTATGCTTACTGTACAATTAGCACCTGAACCAGTTATTGTTACAACTGCAGGTTCTCTTTGATAATTATTAACATTAAATTGATTACCTGCGATATTTTTAAGCGTATAATGATTATAAGGTGTTCTTTGTGTTTTTTCAAATTCAAAAGTTAAATAAGAATAAGAACTATGTAATTCAGGCTCAATGTTTTTTAAAGAACAAGGAATAATCTTATTTGGCAAAACCCCTAATTTTAAACGCAAATTAGTTTTATAATTCATGAATATTTCACTAATAACATCTGTTAAAGTATTGAAATCGTTAATATCTGATAACAATTTAATTGTGATTGTATTAGAATCAAGTAGTAAAGATTGAACATTACCTTTATTTTCAGCATAATTACTAGTTAATTCATTCGAATAACTAGAATTTATGTCAGATAATTCGCTTTTAGTATAATTAATTAAATTAAGATTATCAAGATAAACATCCCCCTCATTTTGAGGCATTATTTCAGTATCATTAAAAAATATATATTCCGAATTTTGGAGAATATTTAGTCCTGATCCAGTATAATAAATAGTGCCTGAAAAATAATTAGGTAATGTTATTGCTCTTGATAAACCTGTTACACTTTCAATTAAATTCATTGAACTATTTACAATTTCTGAATCCATTTTAACTTGTAAAATAGCTCTAAAATCTTTATAACTATCAGATAATTCTGAATCTTTTATATTAAATATGATATCATTATTTCCAATATCAATATCAACATTCTCAAAAATATCCATATCCGTATGAGCATAATTAATACCAACAACAGTAAAATTACTAGGTAAATTCGTTTGTATGCGTATTTGTTCAGTTGTAAAAACCTTTGTTGATAAATGAACTCCAATTTCAAACATTTCATCTAATCTAACTGTTTTTGGAATATCTTTAACTATATACGTAGGGTCTGAACCTGCTGTATGTGTTCCAGTATATGGACTTAAAGCTTGACTTACTGCTTTATTATGATTAACAGCTACTTGAGATATGAATAAACGAGCATTTGGATTATACGGACAATCTATATCATGTGCAATTCTTAGACTTGATAATTCTTCCAATGTAAATGTGCGTGATAAAGAATATATATTAATTGTTGCAGTGCTAGAAAATGAATAATAATAACTCTTTATTGAAACATCATTTATTTTTATATTTACTACATCATTTACAGCATTTATTTCATTTTCAGTGTTTATTCTTTGAGATTTATTTTTTATACTAAGCCCAATAATCGCATCATATTTACTTAATACGCTTGAAAAATTAAAATTTTGGACTTCAATTAATCCATAGCCATAACCTGTTGTAACATAACAGTATGTATTCTCGTTAGATAGAATATTATTAGGATTAGTTATATGTGATACATTATAAAGTGATGTTGGGTTTAAATAAGATGTTAATGTTGCCATAATAACCACCTAAACTATTACTAATGGTATTAAACTATTTTGAGGACTTACATAAAATGAATCATTTAAATCAATACTAGAATCATTAAACCATGCACATAAAATATCCTTTGCAATATTATCTTTATATATAATAAACCCTTTACATGAAACAACACCATTTGCAGTCACTTCTATTATTTCAGATTCAATATCATATCCAAAATTAGACTCCGTTAATTCTAGTTCAACAGTAGGTTTTGTATAATTTGATGACTCTTTGGCTAATATTGTTGAGTTTATAACATCTAAATCGTTTAATATTAAACTATCGGTGTTTTCTAATACGATAAGTTTATAAGTGTCACTATTTAATGTGTCTAAATTGAATATAGAATTTATTTTTTTAATAAATTTTTTAGGTATTTTAAAATTGATATTTATCTGTGTCATTTATAAACCTCCATTTTAGGCTAATTGTTCTTTTAAAAATTTAAAGAATAAATCTTGTAATTTACTAGTGTCAATATTACTAAATTTAGGGTCTTTGCTAAGTAATTCAACAGCCCCTGCCATGTTCAAGTTAATATCAACAGTATTTTTATTTAAATTATTGAACGCTTTTGCTAAATTTTGCATACTACTTGCTGAAGCTTCAGCTTCATCTTGCAATGCTTTGTATTTATCTTTAGAAGCTTCAAGCAAACCATTATAATAATTCCATTTGTCAGTTAAAACATTCATAGTACTTATGTACTTTTTTTGTTCACTTAGTGTTACTCTACCATCCTTATTTAAATCAGCGCCTGCTTGCTTGTATTTACTACGCTGTTCATTTATCTTATTAAAAGCTTGTTCATATTTCTCTAATTCTGCACTTGTTCCTGTAAGAGTGTCCAATAAATGTTCATAATTAATTGATTCAATTACTTTTTTATTTTGAGCGTAGGAGTCACTAATTGCTTGCATTGCTTCTTTTTGTTTTTTATAACGTTCATCTTCTTGCTTGTCTATTTTTTGTAATGTTGCTTTTTCTTTTTTAGCTGTTTTTATTGCTGACTTACTACTTTTAGGATTGTTAATTATTGCATTTTGTTTCTTCATTGCCTCTGCTATTTTTTTCTGGCGTGTGTTGTAAATATTTGTTATTTTCTTTGTACTAATTTGCATTCCTTTCAAATTCTGCTGTTCTGCATATTTTGAAGCAGTTTTTAATAAATTATTATGCTTATTAGCGTCATTTTGTTGAGCTTTAATTCGATATGCATTAACTCCTTTGTCATGTTTTTTAATATCATTTATTCTTTTTTTCGCTGTTTTAGCACTAATTTTACCTTGTTTCTGTTGTTGTTTAATACTAGCTATCATCTCTTTTCTAGCTTGATTTTTAGAAACTTTACCAAAAATATTTTCAAAATTCTGTTCAAGTTTACTACTTTTTATAGCATTAATTGTTTTTCTCAATGTTTTACTGTATTTAGCTGTGCTTGTAGTGACTGCTTTTATCTTTTCATTCATTGTTTTATAAGACTCAGCAAGTTTTGTAGTAGCTTCAAAACTGTAACGAGTATTTTCAGGAGTTACACCCTCAATAAAATTCTTAGTTAAATCATTATAACCACTAATAGTACTATACATTTTAATAAAAGCACTATCAATAATAGCAACTGATTTATCTGCTAAAATAGATAATGCCCTATACACATTAGTAGCTCCTTTCTCAATCAAGAGTGGAGCATATTCACCTATTTCTTTACCATATATTTTAGCAATATCCCCTGGACTACCTCTATGAATACCTTTTCCAGTAACTTCAACTGATTTTTTAGCAATAGACATCATCATTCCATATAATCTACCACTACCCTTTGCCATTAATTGAGGTGTATAACTACCTATTTCTTTCCCAAATAACCGAGCAATATCCCCCGGACTTCCACTATTAAGACCGGCTTTAGCACCTGCAACAGCTTGAACACCAACTGCGTAACCTGCACTATAAGCAGCACCACTTTGCGCTCTAACTGCTGACGGTATTCTACCCGCAATAGAACTAACAGTAGGATATAAGTTATTTGTACCTGACCTAAAACCAGTGACTATTTTAGTACCAAGACCCCTAGCTGCAGATTGAACACCACTACCACTATTTAAAGCATTTCTAACATTATTTATAGCCGAACGAATACCATTAGCAAGTCCTGCAAGATTTCCGTTAACTTTTGCTCCTCCAAGTTTATTCAATTCAGTTATGGCAGATTTAATACTTCTAACTGCTAGAGATAAATTATTACCATTTGGGGCAGGTATACCATTTAAACTAGTAACAGCACCTTTTAAACTATTAGCTGCTATTTTAAGACTATTTATTTTACTTGAAACGGTTGAATCAATAACTGCGATAGTACTAAAACCTGCAAGTAATATACTTGCCTGTCCTATCTGAGTTCTAACACCATGTAATCTTGCTATAAATCCAGATAAATCAACATTAATTGTAGTATCATTAAGAGTGCTTAAATTAATTAAAGCATTTTTAACATTAGACAAAGTCCAATTAACTCTTTGTATTTTAGCCCCAACTCCTTCAGGTATTACTGCTAATGTGCTGTAACCTGCAAGAATAATACTAGCATTTCCTATATCTCTTCTTGCTGACTGCATAGCAGAAATGAAATTAGTTAAAGGATTCCAATTAAACTGAACACTACTTATATTGTTTAAATTTTGAATAGCTGTTTTAACATTTGTAAGAGCATTAGCAGTAGCTTTTATTTTTTCACTAGCTCCACTAGGAATATTAGCTAAAGTAGAATAACTTGCTAAACTAATACTAGCATTTCCTATATCTCTTCTAGCTTGTTGTAATGCTTTAGTGAAATTAGTTAAAGGATTCCAATTAAATTGTGCTGAGCTAACACTATCCATACTTTTTACAGCTTCAGCAACACTACCTAATGCAGTACTAATCTGTTTAATCTTATTAACTGCCATTGGATTAACATTAGCCATACTACCCATACTATTAACAGTATTTATACTACCCATAATGTCAGTTTTAGCTTGTTTAATAGCTTTAATATAATTAGTAGCAGGATTCCAATTAAATTGAGTACTACTCAAAGTATCCATACTTTTAGTAGCTGAAACGATTTGTGTCATTGCAGTATTAAATTGAGTGATTTTAGTGCCAACATTACTATTAATACTTGGCATGTTAGCAATTTGATTCAATATTGGAATGGCTATTTGTAATTCAGCATAAAATTGCAATAAACTTGCTGTGAAAGTCATTACCCCACCAGTAAGGGTGTGTAATATACCTACAACATTAACAAGAGTAACTGCCCCTAATGCTTTTGCTAACTCAAACATAGCAGAACCAATTTGTTTAATACCAGTTATGCTTGATTTAAGGTTTATTTTATCAAATTGCATAAATTTAATAGCTTCTGCTAATAATCTTATGAAAAGTGCCGCCTCAATAGCTAAACCAGTTACAACAGGTATCATAATAGCTATAACTGCAGAAATTTTCAATAATGGCATTACCATGGTTGTTAGGCTCATACTTCCAAGGTTTAGAAATTTACTCATTAAATTTAGTTTAGGAATGTTTTTGCCCATTCCTCCGGCCATTCCTCCAACTTTCCCAAATACGCCGAAAATACTTTTTAATGATGAAAGTAAAGGAGCTAAGCCAGTTAAAGCTATTGCACCCATTCCCCCAATAAGGACTAATTTTGCAGGTAAACCACCCATTGATTTATTAAGACTTATAAATCCATTTATCAAAGGAGTTAAAGCATTTAATATATCTGCTCCTGCCTTAGCACCCTCAACAGATAATTGTTTATACATAGTGGTTAATTTACCTCTAGTTGTGTTCATGAGAGCGTCTTGTTTTTCAACTGCTCCAGTGGCTTGAACAACTGCCGCGGTAAAGCCTTCAACATCTTCTTTTGAGCCATCCCAAAGTCCAGTTCGCATTAATGATTCTTCTGTAACTCCGTATTGGTCAAGAGCTGCATAAGCCCCTGAAATTCCACGACTTAATGAAAACATTGCTGTTTCTGCTAAAGCGGACGATCCTGTTAATGCTTGAACATAAGAACCAAATGCAATGATATTAGGTGATGCTTTTTCCATTTCTGCACCACTTGCACCGGTGGCACTTTGAATAGCATTTATAGCTGGAACCGCCTGTCTCATAGATACAAGAGCATTATTAGTAGCTTGGTCGATAGTATTCCAGTAACTAACAGCTTGTTTACTACTATCTGCAAGACCAGTGATTAAAACCTTATTTACTTCCTTATCAAGTGCATTAAAAATAGTAAGGTCAGATATAGATTTGCCACCAAGAAAACTAACAGCAGTATTTATAGCTCCCCCCAACTGACTTCCTATTTGATTGCTTAAACCATCAATTTTAGCAGATAAAGAATCAATACCTGATGAATCAACATGAGTTCCCATCTTAGCTATGCTTGATTGTGTTGCTTGTGAAATTTTAACAAGTTCTGACAATTTAGCCTCTATATTTTGTAATCCAGTAGTTGAAACATTCTGCCCCATTCCAGTAATTTGTGCTTTAGTATTTACTGCATTTGCATTTATATGTGCAAGAATTGCGTCAATACCAGTTAATCCATTAGTATTAACATTTTCAGCTATCTTTTCAATACCATTTTTAGATTGTTGAGCATTTTTCATTAAATTAGCCATTGCTGACTCAGTGCTTTTAAAACCATTAGTATTAACCTTAGCTCCGATATTAGAAAGAACATTGTTAAGATTACCTACTTTACTTATAGTGTCATCTATATTTTTTTGTAAAGTTTTTAGTGATCCTTGATTAACTTTTACACTGATTGTCAGTTGTGCCATTTTCTTATTTTCTCCTCAATCCTCTAGCTTTATTACCTTTAGTATTGTTTGTTTTAGGAGTTTGAGCTTCTTTTAATTCAAGTGCTACTGTTAAAAAACTAAAAAAGCTATTTGTTAGTTCGGTAATGTCGATAGGATGATTAAATTCTTTAATTAAATTAAAATATAATAATATTTCATCATGATTCTTCTTGTCCCTCAGGAAAGGAATTTAAATCTTCTTTGTCGAAAATTTCGTTATAGGCACCAACAAATAGTTGTATTTGTTCATCGGTAAGGTATTCAAGTATATTATCAGTAATAGGTGTTGGTCTATCTTTTTTAGTTTTAGCAAACTTAAAAACTGTTTTAATCATGTATAAACCAGAATCACTTTGATTCATGTTAAATTGACTCATATCTATTTTCACAGGAAGTTCAACATCTTCATCATCTTTTCCAGATTGTTTTTTTATTTCCCCTATGTCAATCTTATCTACTCCTCGATAGAGTATTTTATTAAGTTCTTTTTCTTCTCTTCTAGTCAATTCTCTACATTCAAAATAATTGTCAAATCCTTCAATTTTCACTTCATGAAATTTATCTTTTCCTTTTATAACATCTTCAAGAAACATCTCTGTATCCTCCTTCTTTTTATGCAAAATTCAAATAAAAAAAAATAAAAAAAATATAAAATTATAATTTTGTTAAAACTAACAATCCCTCGCAAGAATTAAAACTCTCACTATCATAAGACACATTAGCAGTTTCATTTTCAAAATTAACAGTTTCAGTAGGATTATCAATTTGAAAAGCCCCACCATCAACAGAACAAACAGCTTTAGGTGATATAATATCTAATTCATGTGAACCATCATTAAGATTATACTTAACAGCTTTTTTCATAAGATTAACAAATTCTAAAGCTCCACCATTACATAATTTTTCCCAAATATCAGTACCTTGTGTGATTTCAACTTTAGATGTAATCTTAATATCACCGTTTTTAAATCCATTAGACCATCCATCATTACAGAAACCGAACCCTGTGTCTTCGTCAAGGTCAAATGCAGAATTAAATTCTGCTGATTTAACATCACATCCAACACTAGTCCAAGAACCAGTAGTTGTTGGAACTGTTAAAATTGACCCTGATTCTGTGAAACTAGCTAAACTAATGTCTTTTAAATAACCATATCTGATTGATTCCCCTAAATAGTCAGATAAACCACGATTAAGGTTGGTTTCATCAAGTATCTGCCTACTTGCAAAACATTTAGTTTCAACAGCAACCTCACCATCTTCAAGAGGTAAAGTTATTTCATCAATCTGAACACCAAGCGCGTATTTAACTGCATTCTCATAAACAATACTTGAATAAAGACTAAATGATTTATTCATCTCGTCATTGAGACTAATATAAAGTTTATCCCCTGTTTCCATATCTGCAATACTAGTAGCTTCTGAATCCGCATTAAAAGTACTACTGCCTAATGATTGCATTATCCATGCAAAACCACCAAGACCAGTAAGCAAGCTTGGTTCAGGTTCAAAATAGAGTTTATCTTTTTTAACATTTTTTCCATTAGTCAACCCAGTTTTATCTGTTTTTTCGTATGGTTCCGGTTGTGGCATACCTCCATCGGATACATCACTACTTATATAATCATCATAAGGAGTAGCACTTGAAAGATTTCCATTAGGGAATTTTTCAGTCCCTATTTCATCTTCCTTAACAAGAGTTACAAATTTTGTCATTTTAAACACCTTTTTTTATTTTTATTAATTATTGTAAACATTTTTCTTCAAGTTCAAATACAATCAGACTTGTATAAGTATTAATTTTTTCAACAAAATTATCATAATCAATACTTTTTAAATCATACTCTTTTTTATCATCTAAATCTTGAATTTCACTGATTAAATCACTTAAATCAGATTTACCACTTTCATAATTTTTTTTACTAACACTAACATAAACAGCTAAATCATTTTTAGCTTTTTTAGATAATCCTGTTCCTGAAAATTCAGTATTTCTAATAACAAAAACAATGTAAGGTTTATCATCTTTTAAATTGTCAAATCGCTCGTTACTAATGTTGGAATCTATTGTAACAACTTCTTTTAAGTCATTGAGTATTTTCGTATTAGTTTCTTTGATATTAAATTTCATTATATTTCTCCAAAGAATCTTGTAAGTTGACTATCTAATTGTTTAACAATTGCTTGTTCATATTTAGGTTCTGCTGTATCACGGTGCCCTTTAAATGGTTTCACTGATTTTGCGAAAACTTCTTTGCCTTTAACAAAAAAGTGTAAATATTTAGCTCTTTTAGGTTTTATAGCTCCACGACCATTCAACCACCATTTCCAATAATAAGTATTGGCTGATGATTCAATACTGTCACCAATTCGGCGACTTGTTGTTTGACCTGCCATTCTCCCTAAACTATTAAAAGAAACTTCATGAATGATTTTACCTAATTCCATACTAGCCCTATCAACAGTTGAATCCATTGCTTGATTAAAAGCTACTATTACATCATTACCAGTTATCTCACTCATAATAATACAGCTCCACGTTTTAAAAGTTCTTTAATAGTGTCATCAAAAAGTAATAAAGTATTAGTGTCAAAATTATTATATTCTGACCTAATAACAACTCCCTGTTCGAGTTGAGTTTTTAATTTGTTTAAATAATTAATAGTTAACAATATAGCTACTGTAGAAATAATTTCTTCATCTCTATCATACCTTTGAGTAAGGTAATTTTCAAAGAACTCATTTTTACCAGTTATAAAATCGTCAAATTCGTCTGTATTAATATCAAGAGAATTTGCATTTAGATTTGTACTAGTTTTTATTTCGTCAATAGCTTCCATTGTCAAATGCTTATCCTCCAGCTTCAGCCTCAACTACTTCAGGATTAAATCTTGGAATTGGAAACTCTGCACTATTACTATAAAGCTTAGTAGCCTCTTGAATAAAAGTATTAACTCCAAAAGCTTGTTTAGTAACACTCCTATAACCGATAAGGTCATCATAGAAACCAAACAACATACGAATATTAGTTTCGCCGTGAACACCAATAACAGCATTACCCTTTTCACTAATCATAATTCCATTAGCAGGTAAACAAGGCATTTCCTTAATTGGTATAGTTTTAAGATAAGTAGCTTTACCTTGTGCATCAATACTGAAATATCTTTGATTAGCACTACTATTTTCAACAGCTGCTATAAATAACAAATAAATATTAGTTGCTAAATAAACAACAGAATTAGATAATTGAACTTCTCCTTCAACAAAATCAAGTATACAAGAGTATACATAAGCTAATAAATCGTCTTCATCTTGAGAGTTAGGGGTTAAATTCAAAGTATCATACATATATTTATCCATTCCAGACTGAACTTTTAATGCAATCTGTCTACTTATATCAGATAATACCGCAGTATTTTTAAGATTTTCATCGACAAAAGCTTCAGGAATATCAAGAACTGCTGTTTCAGGAACAGCATTTAATATTCTGTTCTTTAAATCAATGGTTGATTTATCAAAATCAGCATATCCTTTACTTTGTCCAAGAACGCCGGTTGTGTTTCTACTGAATTCAAAGACATTGATAATATCCAAAATGTCCATTCTAGTCTGTAAACTAGGCATTTGAACTCTTAAAGCGTCCTCCATAAAAGGATTATTTGTTAAAACTCTTTTGAGGAACATTTCGCTTGTCGGTTGTTTGAAACCAGGATTTACATTTGTAGTTATAACTCCACCAGTAGCTGTGACACTATCAAAAGCGTTGTCAACAGTTTGATTTTGTATAACACCATTAGGCTTTAACATAAGGTCAAAGTCTTTTTTATTTCTAAATTGTTCTATCATTGTAGTCATTTTATTTTTCTCCTTAAAGCTCCTCAACTTTTTAAAAAATAAAAAATATGAATATTAATTATAAATCATCGTCAATATCGGATATTTCGCCTTTGTAATCATTATTTTGTGGTAGTGATTGGCTTGCTATGGTTTTAACAGTTTTAATTGATTCTTCTTTAATATCCGCCAATTCATCTTTAATTATTTTCTCAACATCAGGTAAATTTTCTTTAATACCATCATCTATGAGTTTTTTAATATCTTCTTGAGATAATATTTCATCTTCATCTGCTGGGGGGTTGTTTGGCGGATTAGTAGGTTCTTTGGTTTTTAATCCTTTTTTAATATCTTCAACTGCACTATCTATGCCATCTTTAATTTGCTTTTGAATGTCTTCTTTCAATCCCATATTATAAACTCCTCTTGGTTAACTGGTTTATTAGTAAAGGCAATAGTCCACGGTTGTAAACATTTTAAATCAGCTATATCATTGTAAGATAAGCTATTGCAAACACTACATCCATCGGCTTTATGCCTTAGACTTAAACCTGTGTACTTACCATTTTTTATTTTATCAATAATTGTCTTGTTATCTATCATTAAATCAGCTAACAAAACATTATTACCATTAATTTTAATTAATTCATAATTACAAGTGCCATGGTCAACATTTAAGCTGTTATGTTCATCGTCAAAATATTCTATTCCATTTTCTTGTATTTTATTATAAAAATCTTCAATATGTTCATTAGATAATACGAACTCTTTACCGTCTTTTTTGTTAGCTATCGCTAAAGGATAAAACAATCTTAAAGAATCAGTCATTATTAACACCTCCGAAGGTGTTGAGTTGATTAATATACTTATTACCCTTATAATCACTTTCAAATAAGTTATTATAAGTTTCTAAGTATTCATCATTAGTTATAACATTATCTTGATGTAATAATCTTGTTCTTTCAAATATACCCTGCTTAGATTCTTGAATATCTTCATTGTAAAAATCAAAATCAATACTGTCTTTATACTCTTCTTGTAAAGTTGTTTGAAGTTCTCTAACATTTCGATTGTAAATGTTTAAAAGTAATGTTAATCTTTCATTAGCTGTTGAACTATAATTTCCTGAACGTAAACTTGGTTGTAAGTTCATTGTTCTTTCATTAAGTGTTCCTAAACCTTGAGATATCTCTGCTTTGTTAGAATTATATTTATTGCTTAAAAATTCTTCAGTAGTGTTAGCTAATTCAATAAAACCAATATCTACTTGTCCTTTTTCATCAGTAGCAATTGGAAGTAAAGCCAAATTACTTGTTTTATCAGCTAATTTTTGTTTAATTTTCTCATCAATTTTAGTAACATCTTTCTCAAACAAATCCCCAATCAAGTAAAAAAAACCTTCTTTGAAAGTACCACTGTCTAATTTGTCTTGAAAATTATTATCAAGACTAACGTTAATACTAACATTTTTAGCTATTGTATACCAATCTTGAGAAGTGTAAAATAAGTTATCATCATCTCCACCTATCCAGATATAACCTAACTCTTCATTTGTAATGGTTATATTGTTTAAAGAGTCAATTTGATTGTTTAAAAGAATGTTGCCTTCTTCTGTAACAGTACTGTTGAGTAGATTGTAGACTTTGTTTTCTTTTGAGTCGTATAGGCTAGCTCCATATTTAAGATAGCTTCTTAAAACCTGTTTTAGTTCTTTGATTGTTATGTCTAAGTCTGTTTCAAATTCTACTCTTTCAAGAGCGTCATTTAATAAATAGTTTATTCCTTTTCGGAGGTCTACATTGTTCAAGTAGAGATAATTTATATAATTCTGGTTTAGGTAGCTTGTAAATATTGAATTCATTGCGTGCTAGTATAATTTCATTGTATTTATACTATCCTTGCAAAAAAGCATAATATATTCTAAAAATTTATAATATAATAAAAAAAAATAGTAGTAATAATAAATAGGTATTGAATTAATACCATTAAAATATAATTAATTAAAAATTAATAATATTAAATAAAATTAAAAAAATAAAAACAATACAAAAATATAATAATATAAATTTTAATGATCCAAACTCTTTTATTGTTTCATGTAGTTTATCTATTTTATATTGGGTTGTTTGTTTGTATTCTTCAGAGTTGTAATACTCAGCTAATATTTCATCATAAATAATTTTATCATCCATTATTTTAACCCCTTATTATTTATGATTAAATTTTTCTTGTTTAATTAATTCTATTTTAATTAAATTAATATTATCACTATCAAGAAATTCTGATATTTCAATCATTTTTTTCAAATGACTCAAATCTATATATTTATGATGATGTATATCTTGAATTAATATAGTTCCATATTTTACAGGTTTATTTCGTAAAGTATCTTCTGTTAATGTATCCACTTCTTTTAAAGCTTTTTTTAAATCATCGTCGTTGAATACTTCTTTATGGTATAATATCTCTCCCATCATTCCCCCGTATTCTAATATTATTTCCATTATATCATCACCTTTTTACACCTAATTTATGAAAAACATATTTTATTTCATCATCAGTTAAATCATATGATAAAATAACATCTTTCACAGGTTTTCTATATTTATCACATTGAATATCTATGCTTTTAACTATTTCATCGATATTCTTTCGAAGTATCAAAGGTTTAATTTTTCTCAATTTATTAGTCATATTATACCATTCTTATGATCCAGTTTATTAAATATATTATAATTCCTAAACATATTAAAACTATTATTATTTGCAAACTTATTCCAACAATTTTTGATAAAAAATTTTCTTTTTGTTGAGCATCACCCATTTTTAACAGTACTTCTTGAAATAAATATTCATATTCTTTATAATTTCCGAATGTGTGTTCTCTGTCTGTTTTTTTCACACTATCTTCAAATTTGATTAATAATTCTTTATTATCCATAATTTCAATCTCCTTTTATAATATTTTTTTTAATAAATTAGATGATCTTCTTTGTAAAACAAGATTCTTACTAATCATACCCTCAACATAACCCCTATTCTGCCTCAACAAAGTAGTATAATTAAAAACCTTATTATATCTTCTAGTAGTTAATCTTTCACCATTACCTAATTTAACCTTACCTTTCTTAATATTAATCAATTCATCAATAGCTATCTTATAAGCACTAAAATAATCACCATAATGCCCAAAATACCTGAACATAAACTCCTTATACTCCCTAGGCGTAATATTACTATTCAAACACACCCCAACACAACGAAAACCAAACTTATCAAAAACCACCAAACGACGGTCTTTAACCCTATTATTCCGAATCAACTTATAATAATCCTCATTCCTAACCAAACGATACAACTGATTATAAGACAAACCAGTAACAACCCTTAAAGAAGACATATTAGGATACAAACTAACATCAAGATAATCCCTAATTTTCCCTCTATAATCACGACCATCCAACATAACAAAACCCCTAAAAAAAACACAAAAAACAAAACAAATAACACCATAACATATCAAACCACACCAAACAAAACAAAACACCAAAAACCGTTATTTTTCCAATTTTTTTATTATTGTGTTTAGTTGGCATTGTTGGCATTGTGTTATTTTTGTTGTTGTTGTTATTATTTTGTCTTCTTGTAGGTAGTATTCGTCTTTTATTGTGTTTAGTTCGTTTGTTAGTTTGTTGATTGTTTGTTGTGGTGTTTTTATTTGTCTTTTGGGTATGTGTTTGCAGAATTGTTGTTTTAGTGTGCATATTCCTTGTTGGTTTATGAATTTTTCTTCGTTGTTTAGTAGGAATGTTTTGGTTTGTGGGTGTTTTTGTATGTTTTTTGTGATTATTTCTTCTTTGAGTTCTCTTATTTTATCGTTGTATTTACGTGATAATGGGTAATGTTTGTTTATGTGTCTTCCTAGGCTTACGCTTGTCATGTCTTTTTGTAGTTTTAGTTTTCGCATTATTTCTTCGTTGTTAAGTCCTAATGAGTGAAGTCTTTCGATTTCTTCTTTTTTAGGATGGTTGCAGACTTTACAGTTTTTTACATAGCCTTTTCTTTTTTTATCCCATTTTAACATTGCGTCTAGGTTTCCCCAGCCTTTTCTTGTCATTTTTAACTCCTTTTATTAACATTGTTTTTTATTATTCTTTGTAAATTCCGAAAAAATAGTCCAAAATGCCTATGACAAATATTGTTTTTTCATTATTCAAAGATTCTAACACATTATTTACATTAGCAGATACACCAATATCATCATAATAAATTGTTTTTCCTTGAATTTCAAAGTTTTTTTCTGTAATTTGTGGGTCTTTTCCAAGGAAAATATAAATTTTTTCTGTGATTTCGATTATCATACTGGATTCTCAAAATCAACTTTAAAATCTAAAATATCAATATCTTTTAATAATGCTCGACATGTTCCCTCTGGAACTCCTTCTTTACCTCGTTTAAAATAGAACCACACCTCGTCATCAATAATTTCAACTAAATTTGAAGGAACATTAATATTATTTATAATTGCACTTGCCTCATAAGGAATATAAAAAGTATCTCCTATGAAATCGTATTGTTTTATTTTTTTTAGTCCTTTTTCTTTACATATTTTGATTAATTTTCTTTTATTCATTTCTACCACCATATATTAATTTTTCCCTAATTTTCCCACTTTTACCATGTATAATAACTTCCGTATCTTCTTGAGTTTTCGCTTGGTCAATAGCATGATTGATAGCACTTTGTTGAGTTTGGAAGGTTGGAAAAGTTTTTTGTTCTAAATTTTTTTTAACAGACCATCCAGTATTAATATTTTTAATAACATGAATTTTTTTCATTATAATTCTCCCTAACTTATTGGGTATTTTAGTAAAATAGTTATAAATGCTAATATTGAAATATAAGGAAGATATTTATAAACAATATAAGTCCTTTTATACCAATTTATGTGTCCATTTTCATCGAAATATCTTGTAAAAATAAATTTTCTTAAAAATGATGTTAATAGTATGAACCATAATGCTAAAAGTATAATGTTTAAAATATTCATTTTTCTACCTCAATTTTTTCACAAAAATTCATGATTTTATTTATATTCTTTTCACCAGTTTCACCAGTTCCTACTTGGACTAAAATTAATGCATATCCATTATTTGTTATATATTGTAATTCATCTTCCATTTTTCACACCTTACTACTTGGATAATACTTATATTTCCCATTTATCCTGTTTTTCATCATTTCCCTTTTCTTAATATTCATTTTAAAAATCTTATTTTTCATAACATATCAAACCTTAATTAAAACAGCCCTACAATTATAACTTTTATCTTTACCAGTAACAGCACAATAATCAGCCCCACAGCGAAAACAGGTTAATTCACCCTCAAATGTTCCTTTAGGATTAAAAGTTAAGGTATTGTTATGCCCACATAGTGGACAATAATTTTCAAATGTTGTTGTGTATTGTTTGTATTCTAGGTTGTTATATGCACTTGGATATGCTGTTATTGTTATGTTTGTTGTTGTTTGTATTTCAGCATAGCTTACGGCTATGATTCCTACAAACATTACTAACAATAAGAGTATTGTTAGCTTTAATAACTGAGGAGTCATAATTAATCACCCCTTCAAATCATCTAAGCTAATCATTTTCTCATCAAATTCAATGAAACCAACATTTTCATAAGGAACAAAACAAGTAGAATTATTATAATTATAACTTAATCCAATAGGATTTAATCTAATTTTATTAGCTTCTACAGTTCCTTTGTATTCTAAATTTTTACCTACAAATATTGTAGCTTCTTTATCCTTATTTCCTTTAATTAAATTCGCATAGTGTTTTTTTATATTTGACATTAGATCCCCTCTTCAACTTTTTCGTATGTTGCTTTAAAAACACTATCTTTACAAGGATAAACCTCATTTTCCACACCCAAGATAATCCAATCGTCATTTGTACCTTTCATTTCACCTTCTAATGTTTCACAAATTATCTCTTGTTTTCCTGTCCTATCATCAGCATGAACAATCCTATTTGTTTTTTGGTTTATTTCTAATAATTCAGATGCTGTTAATGGCATTTGCCATGCTTCTATCACTACTGGTTTATTTCTATATTTACACATATTTAATCACCTAAATACCTTTTAAAGCCTCATACTCTTCATCGAACCAGCTACATTCGTTTAAATATTCTAAAACTTCAATAGTGCTCTCCAAAATATCAACTTCGTGAATTTCCAATTCAATATTATTCTTTTCTCCCTCTTTCTTAATTTTCCAAGCTAAATCTTTACTAGAAACAAAACAAAGAGTATTTTGAATATAATCTTCTTCATAAATGCCAGTAGTATCTATTTGCTCATCAAACCAAATTTTATAAACATGTTCCATTTTTTTTAACTCCTGTTTAATGAATTATCAATCCATAATGAGGCTGTTTCATCATTTAACCTGTATTTATTCATTAACATTGTCTCTCGCATAATATTATTATCAATACTATCTCTATGAGAACTATTAGTAGGGTCTTCTTTTTGTAAAGTTTTTCTTTCTTTTATCCTTTTCCTTATTTTCAATAATTGTTTAGCATCTTTAGGATTTAATTTCATTAGCTACACCTCTTCAATATCCAATATTTCGTCTGACTCAAGATGTCGAAAACCTAAATATTCATTTGTGAAAAGCATTCCTGTAGGGACGGTGTGAATCATTTTAAAATCATTCACAGGTTTTACAAAGTTTTTAGTTGTGAGTTTGATATTTTGTTCTTCTTTGAAAATATAACTCACATCTGGTTCTTTCCCTTCTTTTTTAGCTTTTTTTAAATAGTCTTCAAATAGCATTAGACTAGTCCTCCCTTTCAAGTAAACAAATTATAAAACAATCTTCCTTTTTATAAAAAGTCCAACTACTCCAACTAACAAACCCACATTGTATAACCACTTCTGAATTAGTAACTTGTTGTATATCTTCAATATTTTCATAATTAATGGTTTTTCTATTAAAAACAGTTATTACGCATTTTAATTCTTGTTTAAATGGTTTTTGTAGTTTTTTTAGCAATTCTTCCTCTGTGTTTATTCTATATTTTTTATAACCAATTTCTTCAATAATCTCTTCTAATTTACTTAAATCCATATTAATAGTCCTCCTCTTGAATTCTTATTAATCCCTCTATTGAAATCCATTTCATTAAATTATTCCTCCAAAGGACACCTTAAATCATCATGAAAACTAATTTCGATTTTTTTAGGAAGAGGGAAATAATTACACTTTCCTTCAAAACAATAATCACAACCCAAACATCTCAAATTAGCTAATTTAGAATGTACCCCAATTTTTTTCATAACATGTTTTTGTCTTTTATTCCTTAGTAAGCCTAAACGGTATGCTTTACTATCTATGCTTGATTCACTCCTGTTTTTAAGAAGATTACTTAATTCCTCTGTTGTTGAATTTGTAAAGTGTTTTCGCAATACTTTGATTTCTGTTTTAGTCCACCGTGACATAATCTTCACCAAAAATTTTGATTAATATTTTTTCAGCTGTTTTTTTACCAACACCATCAATTAAGCATAATCGTTTCATGTTTAGTTTAAATAAATCATACAAACACTTTAATTCTAATTCATGTACAATACTTGTAGCTATAACTTCACCAATATCGCGAATACACAACAAGAAACTAATAAGAGTATCATATTTCTTATTAACTTTAGTTAATTGTCTATTACGCCCATCAGTTGCTTTTTGAAAAGCTAAATGCATACGATGGAAAGCATGACCTTGATTACTGCATTCAACAACATTAGTAATCTGATTTAGGCTCATTACTGCTCCTTCACAATTTGACATCACCTTTTTAGCATTCTTACCGTACCATTGAATATTTTGAATTATATAAGATTTGCAGTATTCTTCAATGAAAACAAAATGTTTCTTAAAATTTTCAGCTATATCTCTAGCTTGATTAAAGACCCGATTATCGATGATTGAGTCAATGAAGTCTTTTGCTGATTTGTATTCAATTGCAACGATAGGAACATCATTTTTGTATAGGACATAATCCCCCATGGTATTATGTCCTATTTTGAATGTGTAGCCTAACTTGGTGAAAAAATCTTCAGCAAAGGCTAATCTTTTAATGTCTTCCCTATCGTCTGCAATCACAATCATTCTTTAACCTTTTAATCTAACTATTCATCTTGAAAATCATCTAGTTTGGTTCGGATTTGGCTTAATTTTTCATCGTATAAAGTGTTTTGTTTTTCCAAGTAGTCAATCTTAGAAAGAATTGTTCTAACTCTTTTCTCAGCTTTCTCTTGTAAATCGTTCTGAAAATCGGGTTGTTTATCTTCTGCATAAGTTTCCAATACAGATTCTCTTATTTCCCTGTAATTTGGAACTTGGCTTAAATCAGCATGTTTTAAAAGGTAGCATGTGACTTTTTCAGCTCCTAATTTTCTTGTGCTTTTCTTTATTTGTTGTTCGTTTGCTTTTATTGCGTCTTCTAGTTCTGATTCACTCATTTCTTTATCATATTTCATATTTTCACCTTATTTTTTTATTTCAAATTCAGTTATATCAAATGATTTTCCAAACCACATTCTCCAAATAACAAAATATTTTTTACCTTTTTTTTCATAAGTTGTATGATTTATCAAAGGTAATAATTGTTTTAAACACCATTTTAAACTCATAATAATACCCTAGGATTGTAATTTCTTAATTTAAAAATCTTTTCTGCAAGATTAATTTCATCTTCAAGATTATCTCGTTCTTTTTGCATTTCATTAATCTTTTCAGATTCATCAAGACCAATTTCATTATCTTTTAATAATCTTTCAACTTCAATTTCTCTTTCTTTAAGTGTTTTTAAGTCTTGTACTGTATCACAAGTGAAAAAATCAGATTTTGCTACTGTAATTTTGTCTTCTCGAATATCTCTTAAGGAATGAATTTTTTTAATTAATTTGTTATTTTTTCTAATATTTTCTTCAATAAAATTTAGTATTACATGTGGTGGTACTTTTACAAAGTCCATTTCACCATTTTCATTATAATAATTACGTTCTTTCTCGCTCACAATGATTTTTTTAAGTTTTCCATCGTTAGTGCGAATTACTTTTCGTTTTTCTGGAATAGTTGAATTTTCATTATCGTTTTCATGTCTTTTGTCATAATCATCAATAGCTTTACTTATAACACCTTTATCTTCACTCATATTATCTATTCCTCCTCACTAGCAAGTTCATACTGTTTATCCATACTTGGATGTATTGTTTTAACATGCTCAGTTTTAAATCCTCTAATTTCTAATACATCTATTTCCAAATCTTCTTTTATTATCAAATCATGTATTTTATCTTGTATTTCTTCTCCTGCCTTTTTTCCTTTCTTCATTTTTATTCTTATTTCATACATCTTACTTATTCCTCCTCTGTTTCATCCCTATACTCAGTAGAGAACTCTTCAATGGCATCTAAAACCATGTCTATTTTCTGTTTTCCTAGCTTAGTTTTATCTTGAATATATAAAGTCAATAATTTTCTATTAAATTTGTTTTTTGATATTAATTCAAGAGCATCAGCTACTCTACCTATTTCATCTGCTAAACTTTCTCTATTATCTTTACTCATAATATCCCCTCAATAAGCTCTTGGAACAACCCTATAACCAATATCAATTCTCACACTATTATAAAAAACAACAGTACTATCAATAGTATTTCTTTCAACATCTGAAAGCTCATCTTCATCATAATCAATTGTAATAGTTTTACTATTCAAATCAATCAAAACATTTTGAACCCCTTCAAATTCGCTTATGCTTTCCAATTCACTAAAAAACTTCTTTTCAATACTCATAATTATTCCTCTCTCAATAAACCTAATCCTTTTTCAAAATCTTCAATCTCAGTCTCTACTTGTTTAGATACGTCATTTAAACCAAATAAATTTACACCATTTAGTATGTGCAATTCGGCCATTTTAAGTCCTAATTCTTTCTTTTTAAGTAGGTTAGCTAAACTTAGCTCTTTTTCAATGTTTTCTAATGCTTTAACTCTTCTTAATTCTAAATCATTGGTGTTTCTAGTTATAATTTTTCTTCTAGACTCATCACCACATTTATTACATTTATAATAAGTAATTCCTGTGTTTACATCAGCCATCCGTTCAATATCATCTGAATCACAATTTGGACATTTTCTCATAATATAACCTTTTTTAAACACTTATAACCCATTCTTGCCCACACTTAGGACAAATAACAATATGCTCAGGATTTGTTTTCCCATGCTTAATTGTAGTTCCACAATCACATTGAATCGGGTCAATAATAGGCCTTAATTCTTTTTTACTCATTTTATCCCCATTTCCTTTTCTTTTTTAATCCTTAACTCAATAATAATTAATTCTTTTCTCTTCTGAATTTGTTCTAATTCCTTTGATTTATCAATAACTTCATTAATTAAACAATTCTCTTTTTCTAACAACTTCTTTAACTTCTTAGGAAAATCCAAATAAATTGTACAATCTTTATAATTATCACAATATTTTTTACATAAACTTATTTTCCCAAAATAATTACAATCAATCATTAAACCCTCCTTGAATGTCACTTAAAAACTTTTGACCATCTCTTAATTTAATTCTAGTTTCATAATCCTCTGAATATATTCTTAACCAATCTTCTAAATCATTTAAACACTCTGTATTATTGAATAGTCCATTTTTATATGCATTTGTTACAATAGAATCAATTTTTCTTTTTTGTTTAATAATTTCAATATTTCTACTTTCAGAATATCTTAAATTATCTTCTAATTGTTTTATTTCTTTCAAAGTATACTTAGTTGTCTTTTGAAATGTTTTATTAATAGTTCCTATTATTCGATAGCTCCAACGGACTATTAAATAAATAATTATTATTAATAGAATAATTATAGTAATTAATATTATATTTAACAACATTTTGTCACCTCTAAATTTTTTGTAACCTTGTAACCTTGTAACTCGACTATTTTACTGTAACCTTGTAACCTTGTAACTTTACAAAACCTTGTCGAATTTCTTGCATTGAAAATATATGTATATGTCTTTGAGCGAAAAAAGTTACAAAAAATTAACCCTTTTCTAAGCCACCAAAACATTAAAAGAAGCAATAAAAATGCTCCAAATGGTAACTTTTCTATAAAAGTTACAAACAATAAACATAAGTTACAAAAATTAATCACTCTTCATCATCCCCCATATCAGCACTAGGGAATATAAATTCGCTAAATTTTTCAAAACTAACCTTAATAACCTTAGTAGGTTTCTCATTTTTATTTAATCTAACACCTTGATATTTCCAGTCTAATAATTCTGATATACTCTTTAAATCTAAGCATACATCAGTTTCTTTATTCAAAGCTTTTTTTAAATACTTAGTCAAACAAACATATTCCTTACCCTTTTCAACTTTAGGAATCATATAAGGAATTAATCTTTCATTCAATACATACCAAATACGATTATGGAAATCATCAACACCCTTAACAGTATTTGAAGTTAAACTCTCTTTTTTCTTCTTAAAACCCTCTTCATCCCATACCTCAACCTTATTCATTTTCCGATTAATTTCCTCACTTAAGAAAATTCTTAGATCTTCTCTTTGATCATCATCATAATCTTCAAGACCTTTATTTTCAACATATTGTTTTAACCATTCCGGTATTTTCATGCCTAAATCAACATATAAATTAGTTAAAATATCATTAGCTACAACTTGCCAGTCTTCATTTAAGATTTTAGGAGTATGCTGTATCTCATAAGCAAAGAAATTACTGATAGGTTTCAATTTATGAAGTACACATTGTTTTTTAACATTCATCTTAAAAGCTTGTTTAAATGCTTCTTTTTCCTGTTCTGATTTCCTACCTTTCAAACTATAATTAATCCGAAATATTCGTCTTAAAGCTCCATCATCAGGATAATTAAAACGGTTAGCAGTGATAATAACATTAGCAAGAGCAGGGAAATTAGTATAACGCCTACCTAGGTATTTACCCCTAGCAATAGTACTCTCACAAGCACTTTTAAGCATATCTCCAGTATTTTCATCAATAAAAACAGTACCCGGTTCATTAACCATAATAGGAAAAGTAGATTTAGAAATCCTATTTCCTATCTGTGCTACACTTGCAAAACTAGCAGCACCACCATACTTATTTTCACCATCAACAGGAGTATCCCACAGATAAATAATTATCTCCGCATAAGTTGTCTTTCCAGAGCCACCCGCTCCTTCAAGGTAAAGGAATGGCATGTATTCACCAAATCCTTTTTTTATATAATTGAAAGGACTAAGCCACCCCCATTTAAGACAACTAGCTAATTTATCTTCATCACCTTTAAAAAATTCAACAAGCTCATCTAAAACTTTAACAGCTTCTACTAGTTCTTTACTATTTGGTTCTTTGATTTCATAATCAATGTTAACCAGTTTTTCTTTTTCTTCATCAAAAAAGAAACCAGGATATTCTACTTTATCTTTAATTATTGCAAGATTGTTTTTAATAAAAGAATTAACAACAGTACTAACCGTTCCTTTTAAGAGTCTTGGATTCGGACAGAAACCAGAATCTTCTAATTGTGATTCTATTTCGGTTACTCCTCCTCCCCCAACTTCACCACCAGTTCTGATGATTTTTTTACTGTATTTACTTTTCCAGAAAATCTCAAAACTTCTTGGTTCATCAACTAATAATGTATCATATACTACTAGTTTTTCAGGTACAGCTTCTATTACAGTGTAATAATTGCTTAAGTTTCTTTTATTTTTGATATTTGTTTGTTCTCTTAGGATTTGTTGTTTTTTAAATTGTATTACTACTGCTTGATTACTACCTGTTTCTTCTCTTAGTAATACTCTTTCTTTTGGTTTTATAGTTTCTTTCAATTGTTTTATCTCTTTTTCATTGTAAATATTAGTGCTTTTACTATCAATTTCAGTATATAATTCATATTCATTATTATTCAGATAGTAAATATCTTCAATAATACCAAAATAATAATCTCTATCTGTTTCGTTGGTTAATTTCTTGTTTAATATTTGTTTAACTGTTGTATCAGATATTTCTTCTTTATATGCTAATTTGATAAATTGTATTAGTATTGATTCTTTTTTACTAATATCATTTCGGTCTATCACTGTTTTTATTGTGTTTTGTATTGTTTCTTGTTTGTCTTGTGTTAATTCTATTTTTGTTTCCAGTTTAATCACCTCCATTAATTTATAAAAATAAAAATTAAAAAAATAATTTATAAATTTTAGGAGGTTGCCTTATGCAATTCCATAACGTGATTAATGAAATCTTCATCAGCTTCAATATTAGCTTCTTTTAAAAGTTTATTGGCATCGAATTTAACATTTTTATCAGTTTTAGGGAAGTTTTTAGCTGTTAACCTTTCTATTGTTCTATTGTAAACTTTTTCAGGTGTGTCTAAATCAGTTGGGTCTATAACTGATTGATTTGTTTCATCTTTTTTAGGAGTTTCATTTTGTGTTTTTTTAGGTTCTTCATTTTCCCCTACTTCTTCGTAGCGAATTTTTTTACCATTATTAACAGAAATAACCTCTGACTCTTCATGTTCTATTTCTTCAGGTTCTCTCCATTCTTGATTAAGAATTTTCAAGAAAGCTACTCTTTCAGCTTTTGTACCTGCTGACCTTTCAGCAGTTTTCTTAAAATTAATCATATCACGAACTATCTTTAGTTGTCCTCTTTCTGTTAAATTAGGAGTCATTTCACCAGTACTGAAATCAACAGTCATAGGATTATTTAAATCATTAAAATAAGCAGGTTTAAATTTCTTATTCTCGTTAAACTTACTTGATTTGAATTTTTTCTCAGCTTCTTTATCTGATTCAAGCATTGCTAATAATCGTTCTTGAATAACATCAGCATATAAATATTTAACACTCCCTGTCCTTTGTTGTCCTGTAGGAGATACTGCTGTTGCTGTTACTTCACAATATTCACTTGTTTTTTTGATAATTGGTTCAAGAGTACTTATTTCTTTAGCATTTGCTAAACAAGAAACAAGTTTTGAGTCAGGAACTCTTTTATCTTTTCCAACAACATAAAATCCTCCTTGAACGGTATCAACTATATCTTCCACATCTTTTTTTGTAAATTGGTTTTGATTGTTTAATAATTCATTTTTATATTTTACAGCTATCTCATTTGCCATTTTTAACACCTAGTTCTTCTTTTATAATTCTATTCATAATTTTAGCCAATAATTCTAATTTTTCAGCAGGTTCTAAACTGCTGATAGTGTATTCTATTTTATTTTCACAGAACTCTTTACAAAGTTTCAATTTAATCATCCTTTTGTTTTTCTTGTTTATCTAATAATTTCTGTGCCTCAATGTCATGAAACTGACAAAAAATACAATCCCAATCATGAAAATCACATTTAGTCATCAGAAACACCCCTACTGACATCGACAATTTTAATAATATTTTTAATATTGTAAATACCATTATCAGACTGTCTTATAGGGTCTTTTAAAATTATATTGTAAAAATCATCACTAAGAGCTTCAACAGTATCAACTGGTTTAATATAAACACTAGGACTATTTCTAAAAAAAATATGGATGGTTTTACCATCTTTTTGTTTTCCTTTAATAACTTCAAGCAAGGAACTCATAATTAATCAGCTCCCCAATCATCTTCTTGCTCTTGGTCACATCTTCCACAATCACAGCATTCATGATGGTCGTAAAGACAATAACTAGGAGTTAACATTTTATAATCCTCCTACTGCTGTATAATAAGAGTGAGGAGTGATAGCTATCGCTAATAAGAAAACAATAGCTATCAACATCACGGCTGAAGTGATGAAAATTAAAAATAAATGTTTTTCAACAAAAGGTCTAGTGTCTTTTTTATTTAGAGAAGACATTTAGAAGTCCTCCTAGAGTCTTCTCTGATTCTTACAAAAGGTGAAGATCCACATTGACCACACCCTCTGCATTTGCCTTGTTCTTGTGCTACAGGATTAATACACATTTAAAAATCCTCCTCAACACAACGTAGACATTCAGTACAAGGACTATCACAAGTCATAATACATAATGGTTCTTCATCAATATACGCTAAAGAAGAATCATCATAAAAATAGCATGTTTTAGAGTTAGCCATGTTGACCAACTCCTTTTTGTTTTTCAAAATTAGTGTCGTTTTCTTTAATGAGTTCCTGAACGCCTTCAGGTGTCATTAAATGTTCTATTGCTTCATGACGTTCTAAAGTATATAATATTCCGTCATGTGGTACTTTATCGCCTTTTTGTAGGCGAATACAATTGGATTTAACCATTTCTATCATCTCGTAGGATTTAGTAGAAAATTTATGAGAATTGGTAGTTCTCATGAAATTTTTCTCTATTAGTATGTTGTACAACATACTATATAAATGTTTATGTTTTGTTGTAGTAAAATATATATAACAATAACTACAATATATTTATTATAAGTTATATAAATGGAGGTATGAATTTGAAAGTTATAACAAAAGTTTACGGTAATGGTCAAAGAGGTACATTAACAAGTGTTCCTTTGTTAATTAGACAAGTAAAAGGCATTAAAAAAGGCGATTCACTTGAATGGGATCTTGATACTGAAAAAGATGAATTAACTATTAATGTTATTAAAGCAGATGAGAAACCTGATTGATTTTTTTTCATTATATAATCCTACTAATTTTTTCATGATTATTTAATAATTTTTATAAACTTGTTTTAATAATATATTATCACCAAACATAACGGAGGTGATAATATAACAGAGCCTACAATAAAAATTGATAATCCTTTCATTGACTCCATTGGTTATAATGTTTTTAATAGGTCACTTGTTATTAAATTAACTAGTGGAGACATTGTAAAATATGGGAATACTTCTGTAGAGGAATATGAAAAATTTTATGAATCTGATGACCTTTATGATTATATGTTAACTATTCTTCAACCTAAAAAAGAAAAAGAAACAGAAGAATTACACAAAAAAATTTATGAATCAAACAATTTTTAATTCCACATTTTTTATATTTTTTTCTAAAAATTTTTGAAGTATATCCTCATTTTCAATTTTTAATTGAATTTCTGGAGCATAATAAATTTTGTAAGTTCCATCAGTTTTAAGAATTAATTGAGGATATTTTTTATTTTCATCTTCCATAGTTATCACCTATTATTTAATATATTTAAGAAAAAATAAACCACTAAAAGATGATAAAATTCATAACAAAAAAAAGAATATACAAACCTAAAATAGACTAATAACGGTTTAAACCGTCCTGTTTTATCATCATTCATTGATGACCTATTATAATTGAATACTAAATGTATACAAAAATTTATATAGGCTTTAAGTTCATATATATTAATTGTTGCAAGAATACTATCATCTCGTAGGTGTATTTATTTTTCGCAACACTGGAGTAGAGATAGCGACGGTATTGGTAGTACCATTTGAGCTATCAAAACTCCTAAATCTCATTTTGAAATTAGTGTTACTATTCATTATTTATTTTTACTACATTATATAATTATTTAATAAAATTTATATATCTACAAATATATATTAAAAATAGGTTACTAATTTTTTTTAAGGGAAAAAGGATTTAACCATTTCAAAACTTTAAGATTTTTAATTAGTAACCCAAATATAACTCTTTTTTTTATGAATATTATCAATTTAAACTTGAACCATCAGGATTAAGTGGAATAATCACTAAATATTTTCCAAGATAATCGTCAACATAAGTACCCGCATAATTGAAATAGATAGTATCCCCCTCGTTTATTTTATCCTTAAACATACTATTAATAGCTAATTGTTTAGTTCCTTCATTGGTTTCTATATCTATATACATATAATTCCCTGTTGTTAATCCCTCTCCAATTAATGTTACAACTCCACTATCATCATAATTACTAGTTTTAGCATTTTTGATATTTTCTCCCGAAACACCTGCAGAATTATCAGTATTATTATTGTCAAGATAATAATTTGTAGGTGGGTCATGGAATATTGTTCCATGATGATTATAGTTTAATGCAAAATTTACAGATAATAAAACTATCCCTATTATTATTATAATTATAATTATTTTCTTTTTCTCCATTAAATTCACCCTTTCAAATACCAAATAACATCTGGAACTTTAATTTTTTTACCTTTACCAATTAAAATTCCAGTAGCATCAATAATTTTTGCCTTTTTAGGAATTTTTATCACTTTCTTTTTACCTGCTTTAGTTTGAACTTTTTTAACATAATCTTTTCCTTTATATTTATAAAAAATAATATAAACACCAGAATGAATTTTTTTATTGTTCCAATATTTATCCGGTTTTATACTTGTTTTACCATTCTTTTTAACATATTTTTTAGCGCTTGAAGTTAAATCTACTGCATAGGCTACATATTTTTTAGGAAGTTTAAAAGTCACCGTTTTAGATTCTACATCATAATCATAATTAAAATAACCATTTTTATCATATAAAGTGATATCTATATCTCTAGTATAATCAATATACCCCTTGCCTTTGTATTTATATGTATCGTCAACTTCCCAATAATATTTAAAAATCTCAGCTTTTAATTTTTCATATTTGGTTTGTGTTTTATGTTTAGAGTAAAGATATTTGAGATTATTATAACTATATTCATCATTTTCATAATAACATGTTTCTATATCTTTAATATATTTTTTATAGTAGTTTCCTTCTTTTTTAACAACTTTGTCATAATCCCATCCCCAATCAAATGTTTTAGTTGTAATGTTATTATTGGTTGTATTATTTAGAGGTGTTGCACCGTGGACTTCATGGGCTGTTGAAACAGATATTACCCCTAAAAACATGAAAATTATGCTTAATATTACAATATATTTTGCCTTGTTTTCCATATTATTTTTCACCTTACACATTTTTTATATAACGGTCTAATAATTTGATAGTTAATATATTGTAAATAGTATTATATATAATCCTGACCCGGAGCTGGTCAAGTCGTGGGTTGCAAGTGTTTCAAGTGTAAAAAAAATAATAAAAAAAAATAAATTTAATATATTAAAATTAAAAAATAAATATTTAATTAAAATGAGATTTTAATATTTTATGACTGCCTTCATACTCAGCATTCAAACCAGCTTTATAAATTTCATCAAAACCTTTTCTTAAATCACCCTGATTATAACAATATCTTGCAACATCATCAATAATTTCATCAGAAATAGCACCATTATACAGCGATAAACGACATCTTTCTTTTAATATATCATGAATTTCATCATACGTATATAATGGAAAATCAACATCCATTTTATTAAAAACAGTTTGAACATCAGGGTTTAAAAAAATAACATCTTTATCATTTGTAATAGTCATTATACATATTTTAGCTTCTTTAGCAGATTCATGACCCCTAAGAAGATTATAAAGTACATCGTTAAGGTCTTTATTATCTTTAACACTAGCAATATCATCCAATGCAATTATCAATACAGTATCGTCTTTAACTATTTTATTTATCACATCATCAAGAAGAGATGAAACAGATAAACCACCAAATCCCATTTTCTTATTGAATAATTTTTTATACATTTGAAGATAAATCATATAAGCAGTCTTATTCTTTTTACAATTAACATGCACAGTTTCAACATTAGGAAATTCTTTTTCAACCAGATTAAAGATATAATTTACTGTAACGGTTTTCCCAGTGGCAAAAGCTCCTTTAAGAACCATGTGGTAGGGTCTTTTATTATGACTTAAACGTTCTTTAAAATTATATAATATTTTTTTAACTTGTTTATCTCTATTATTAATAGTTTCAGGGATATAATCAATTGTTAAATAATCTTTTTCTATAAAAATAGTTTGTGTTTCTTCAATACTATCCCATATTGTTTTTTGGATCATGCTTAATTTTATTATAAAAAATAGTATTTAAAAAAAATCTGATAGTTGATGAGAAGTAATATTTAATAAAAAAAGTAAGAATTAATAATAATATTAAGGAGGTAAATTTTTAAATTTATCCATAACTTTCTCAAAAATTTCATCTTCTTTTTCTTCAAGTTTTCTTTCAAGAATTTTAATCTGATTTTCTAACTCTTTCTTAGCCTCACTATCAACACTATTAACAATAGTCTTATTAATGGTTAATTTAGGTAAATGCTCAAGATATTTCTCTTTAATCCTTTTAGGATTATGTTTAAAATAAGCCTCTGTTATACTATCGGCTTGTCTTCCTTGTATAGTGTTAGCAAATCCAATATCCTCAATAGCTGTTGAATTAAATTTACGGAGTGCATGTGAACGGAAAAATATTCTACCATTGACTTTACCATATCCCATTTTATCATTAAGTCTTTGAAACATATTTAATACGCTTACTCTACCATATTTAAATAAATCATCTTCTATTTTTAGGTTTTTTCTTGTTTCTAAAAATTCTATAATTGCGGTGGTAGCTTCAGGACTGCAACAGGTGTAATATGGGTAATTTGTTTTAAGTCTTACCATTTCAAATAAGGGTATTATGTCTTTTTGTGGTTTTAATTCTGTTAGTATTGTTTTTAAATTAATATTTGAATGGTATTCTTTGGTTGCTTTTATGAAGTCTTTAACTTTTAGGTGTATTGTTTCATTTAAAGCAGTTCCACTACTACTCATAAATAGTATAATTGCTTTATATTTTTTATTTGTAGTGTTGTTTAAAACATCTTTTATGTTGTTTTTGCTAGGTATGTCGCCGTATCTTTCAAATTTTTTTTCTTTTAATTGAAATGGGGGTAGTTTTGGGAGTTCTATTTCGAAATGTCTGTATATTGTTGTTATTCTTGTCATTCTTATTCTTATTGTGTTTTTGGATAATCCTTGTTGTATCATGTACTGTCGGAATTTTAGTAATCTTGTTTTTATTTTACGGTTTTTTAATCGTATCATTTCTTCTTCTTCTTTGTCAGCTTCTTGTATTAGTTCTTCTATTGTTTTTTTGTGTACTTTTTCATATTGTTTTGTGGGTATTATGTATGTTTCTTGGGTTGTTTTTTTTGTAATGTTTCTGTCTAAAAATAGTTGGTTTAATATTTTCATGTTTTATTTTTATGTTTTTCTTATTATATTAAAGTATGGAACAGTGCTTATTGTCCTTCCACAACAAGACAAAAAAATAGCTTCTTTTATATTTCAAAGGTTAATTGAGAGCAAACTCTCTCACTTATTATAAATATGAATGATAATATACTTCTTATTTAACATATCTTTATAAAAAAATCAGAAATAATGAAGATTTAAATATAAAACCAAAGATATCAAAGCAAAAAAAAGAAAATTAGAATAAAAAAATAATAATATAAAAATAATAATATTAAAAATATAAAAATAATAATATTAAAAATATAAAAATAATAAACTTAAGACAAAAATATTAAAAATGAAAAATATTAAAAATATCTTATTTTAATCAGTTAATGCTCTAAGAAGATCATTAGCCCTTAGTAATCCAACTAAATCCCCCTCAACACTAATTACTGGAATCTGTTCAATATTTTCAATTCTCATTCTTTTAGCACAATCTGAAACTTTAGTTTTAGTATTTGCAGTAGCAACTTTAACGGTTGAAACGTCTTTAACTACTTTATCAGAAAATTTCAGATGATTTTTTTCAACATAAAGAACACTTGTACTGTCCCAAGACCATTTATCCCCTTCTGTTCCAACACTAGAATTATGGACACTAGTTTCAGATACAACTTCACTTTCATTAATAAAATCTGTTTCTGTAAGAATTCCACTCATCTTAGCATCATTATTTAAAGCAATGACACATTTAAGATTAAAAAATCTCATTACTTCAAATGCTACATTTAAAGGAGATTGATCCCAAATAGTTGGGACATTTTTTATCATATAACCCTCAATAGGGTCATTGATACTCATTTCTGAAATAGCTAGAGAAACAATATCTGAAGAAGTTACTATTCCAACTAAATCGCCATTTTTGACAACAGGGACTCTTCTTATATTATTTTCTACCATTTTAAGAGCGACATCAGAAACATCATCATTCAATTCAGCAGTAATAATATCTCTAGACATTATAAGAGCAATTTGCTCTTCATCAGGATTCCCAATTAGATCTGACCTAGTTAATATTCCTACTAATAGATTAGTTCCTTCCTTAGTAACAGGTAATCCCGAAATCTTTTGTTTTCTCATTAGTTCTAAAGCTTTTTCACGATTTCCAGGAACAGAAACATGAATTGGATCTTTAGAAACTATATCTTTGATTAACATTTAAAACACCAATTAAAAAACACTAATTAAATCAAGAATATACAAATTAACAAATCATAGGTTAATTAATAAAACTCATAAATTAAACTAATATCAACATAACTATATAATATTATTATAAATCATCTAAATTGCCATAAATCACATGCAAAAAACATTAAAAACTTTGTTATTAAGCCTAAAATATACATAAATAGATTTAATCTAAAAATATGGATTCAAAATCAATGCATATGATAATTAATAAAATAATTATTGAATAATCAATAATTAATTATCAATAGTTAACTATTTAATCAAAAAATTGTTTATATTTGGATTATAATTATAATATTAATAAACAACAAGAACTGAGCATTCTGCGGCTTTAACAACTTTTTCAGCTACACTACCCATAATAAACCTATCGAAACCTGTTTTTCCAGAGCTACCCATTACAACCAAGTCAATGTTTTCTTTTTCAATAGTCTCTAAAATAACTTCCGCAGGAGATCCTTCATCAACTTTTAAGGTTATTTTAACATCACTATCAGTTTCATCTTTCATTTTTTCGACTTTTTGAAGATTTTTCTCAGTTTCTTTCTTGAGTAGTTGATTTATTTGAAATATTGTATCATCAGAAGGAAGACCTATAGAAAAACTTGTTTCAACAACACTTAACGCTACAATTTCCGCCCCACTTGCTTCTGCAAGAAATAGAGCATGTTTTTCTGCTTTTTCTGCAAATTTTGAACCATCAGTAGGCAATAATATTTTTTTATACATTTTATTCCCTCATCAATGATTGTTAAACCAATCATTAATAAATTTAATATGATTTTTTCTAGTTACTACCAATATGATATGTGATAGTTTATTAATAAATATTATAATATTCTATGAAATTTTGATTAACTAAATAATAAATCCTCAATTAGATAATCAAATAACATAACACATATTAACAAAATATTAGTCATAAAATTAAATAACAAATAGCATATTTACATGATTATTAGTCATAAAATTAAATAACATAATAGATACAAGTACATTTATTAATCATAATATATTAATTTATCTTTATTTAATAAGCATATAATATCTTTTATTTCAGTTCTATTAATCAAACTTAAATATGGATTTTCTGATAATTTTCTTGATAAAAATAACTCTGCATTATTTTCTTCTTGGATTATCGATTTGTTAATTTTTTCAGAAATATTAGTAGGAAAAATATTTTTTTTATCAATATTTACATCTAAATATTCTTTATTATTATTCTCATTATTCCCAATATAATCACAATTATAAATTGAAGAAGAAATATTAGTTGTTGACATTTTCAATATTTCTAAAGGAGACACATATTCCTTATAAAATGCCCTCATCATTTTTAATGTAAACTCCATCTCTCGAAAAATATTAGGAGAATTAATCATTATATTATCTGTTCCAATTAGAGGTTTAATTTTTCTTTTTATAATATCTAAAAGTGGAGGAATTCCAACTGAAAAAGCTCCATTTGATCTAGGACAAAGCACAATATTTTTTTCAAAACATTTAATTAAATCCAAATCATTATTCAAAGGAGCAGTAACATGAATTAATTGATCAAAACCGAAATTAATGGCTCTCTGAACTTCAGTTTTTCCAGTTTTATTTAAAGAGTCATTTTGAAGATTTTCATATTCTCCAGTGTGAATAGAAGAAATTTTATTCATTTTTTTACATTCAAAAGCAATTAAACTAGCTACTTCATCATTTAATTCTCCAAATCCACTAGGAGCTATTCCATCACATATTTTCAAAAGTTTCCTAATAGCTATTTTTACTTTAGATAAATCGGGATCTTCTTCATAAAAAATATCATCCCTACCTAAGATTATAGGATTTATTGGAATATCCTTAGCTGCTTTTTTAAGCAATTTAACTCCTTTTATGCCTCCTTCCCTATAATCAATAAAATGAGTAGTTCCAGTTCGAAGCATTTCTTTCATAGAAGTTTTCATTGAATTAATTATATCTTCATCAGAAGCATTTTTAAGAGCAAGGTGTTTTAAACCATTTGGAGGTTTAACTATTTCTTCAATAGTTTTTCCATCACCCATATCTTTTACAACAGAATCTCCAATATGAACATGTGCATTTAAAAAAGTAGGACACACAATATAATTAGTAGCATCAATAATTTTTCCTTCTAAAACCTCTTTAGAAATCTCAATTATCTTTCCATCATCAATTAATAAATTCACATTTTTAGCTACTAAATCAACACCACATAAAACTGTTCCATTAGCTATGGTTATCATTAAAAATAGTATGTTTAAACTAATATTTATTATTT
>JADHEF010000499.1_pt1 | contig 39453 bp, 36 predicted proteins | sample 8952391 | NCBI WGS metagenome assembly JADHEF01 (sample SAMN16124439, study PRJNA663245) | bioreactor sludge metagenome | isolation source: sludge (nitrite) | place: India:Bengaluru | collected 2019-02-28 | reverse complement strand
AAAAGGGCTTTTTTCATTTGCGATTAGTTAGAAGCTAATGCTTTAACTTGCGCGTTCAAGCGGCTCTTATGACGAGCTGCTTTGTTTTTATGGATGATGCCTTTGTCAGCCATACGGTCGATTACTGGAACAAGCGATTTGTACGCTTCAGTAGCAACTGCATAGTCATTAGTGCTGATAGCAGCTAATGTGCGTTTAAGATAGGTACGAACCATAGAACGCAAGCTTGCGTTGTGTTTGCGTGCTTTAACGTTTTGACGAGCACGTTTTTTAGCTTGAGCAGAGTTTGCCACTCGTGCACTCCTTGAAATAGATTGGTCTGGGCGGGCTGAAACTCAACTGAAAACCAACATCAGAGGAATTATCACCAGCCCGTAAACAAGTGCCATATTTTGATTAAACTAAGCACCGAAGTCAAGTCTTGACATGCTTTGACAACATTTTAGATGCAGAAAAATTCTAAAGAAAACGTTAGATTAGTATTCCACCTAGGAGATCGTATAAAAAATGACTAAATCACTGACTCATCCCATCGTGATAGGTGCCACCGGCTTGGTGGGAAAACAACTGATAAAACGTTTGCAAGATGAGCCGACTTGCCAACAGATTACTGCAGTGGTCAGAAAACATCAAAATGATCTGGATGCTTTGGATAAAGTTCAACAACTGGTACTGGAAGATTTCCTGATGTTGAATGATCAGGATGTCAGCGAGCATAGCCATGGTTTTAGCTGCCTGGGCAGTACCATGAAAAAAGCCGGATCCAAACAGGCATTTTATAGTATTGACTATACCATAAATGCTCACTTTGCAGAGCTATTACAGCAAACCTCGGCCCATTATCTTTTGCTAAGCGCAATGGGTGCCGATTCCCAATCACATTTTTACTATAATCGGGTTAAAGGTGAACTGGAGGAATATGTACAAACATTGACTCTGGACAGAATCAGCCTGATCCGACCTTCATTGCTCATTGGTGAACGTCCAGAGCAGCGTTTTTTAGAAGATATTGCGCAGCAGGTTTACCACAAAGTATCGCGTTTTATTCCGGATAGTTTTGCCTATAAGCCAGTGACAGCCGATCAGGTGGCTCATACTATGGTCGAGGCCGCGCTAACTCAGACGGTAAAATTTGAAATTTATGATAATTTACGCATACAAAAAATGAAATGAGGGGAAAACACCGTGTCTACAGCAGCATTTGTCACCTGTGACTTGTTAGATGATCATCCAGAACTAGAGCTTCAGGTAGTGACACCTTGCCTGGACGGTAAATTTTTCAAGAGTTATGGGGCGCGCAAAACCTTTGGCGGTCAGATTGTGACAGTAAAATGTTTTGAAGATAACTCACGGGTCAAAGAATTATTGGCCACAGATGGAACAGGCAAGGTCTTGGTCGTAGATGGCGGTGCATCGATGCGTTGTGCCTTGATGGGTGACCTGATTGCAGAATCAGCAGTCAAAAATCACTGGAATGGCGTAATTATTTACGGTTGCGTCCGTGATGTCGATGCGATTGCTGAACTTGATCTTGGTGTGCATGCATTGGCGGCTATTCCGCAAAAGAGCAACCGCAAGGGTGTGGGTGAAGTTGATATCTCTCTCTGTTTTGGTGGTGTCACGTTTAATGCAGGCGAGTATGTTTATGCAGACAATAATGGTATTGTGGTGTCTAAAACAGCATTAGTGGCTTAATCGGCTGAAATCTGCATTTCTGCATGCAAGAATAACAACAAAACTCATCTGTACCCTGAAAGACAGGATGTTTACATTCTGTCTTTCAGTTTAATAAAACAAAAAACAGGAAAATAGTATGTTGGGTCATCAAATTAAAGTTGTACAAGCTTTGGCCTCTTCAATCGCTGAAGGTGGACGTGGGATGGTGGGTACACCGTTTCCAAATCAGCCTGAAAAAGCCTTGAAGCTCTATGAATACGAGGGTTCACCATTTTGTCGTCGGGTGCGTGAAGTCATGACCTTGCTAAATCTGGATTATGAAGTTTATCCATGTCCACGAGGGGGTACTCATTTCCGTCCTGAGGTGCAGCAATTGGGTGGAAAACTGCAATTTCCTTTTTTAGTTGATGAAAATACCGGTGATCGACTCTATGAGTCTCAGGATATTATCGATCATCTGTTCAAGCATTATGGCAAAACCGGCAAAACTCCCAAGAAATATGCTCACTATCCTAAAATTCCAGTGGCTGCAATTGCGGGAACCGTCCTCAATGGTTTACGCGGCGGAATGGTGAATCCCAAGATTAAGGATCGGCCAACACCTGAACTGTTATTAGAATTATGGGGCTTTGAGGCCAGTCCTTATACCCGAATTGTACGCGCCGTTTTGAGTGAACTGGAAGTGCCGTTTGTTTTTCATAATGTCGCTAAAGAGCGCTGGCAAGATTATGGACCGGCCAAATTGCGTTTAAAACCGGGAAAATATGAACCACTACCAGGCGGTAAGCGTGAACATTTGTTTGAAATGATGGGAAATAATATTCAGCTTCCCTATCTGGTCGATCCAAATACAGATACCAAAATGTTTGAATCGGCTGAGATTGTGAAATATTTAAAACAGCAATACGGTACTGCTTAAAGTAGACAGCTCGTATAACTTCAAAAGATTTTCTATCTTGAACTGCCATCTGCTAAACAGATGGCATTTTTTATGTCTATGATATGGAAAACGGGCGTAAGCGTTTCTCGCTGCTTAAAACTTCAGATAATAAAAAATAAATAAATCATGATTTTTAGTGTGATTTTGTTTATATTTTAATCTTAAAGAGGATATATAAAAATAAATATAAGGGGCGTGCTTATGACAGCATCGGAGGCAGTCTTGCCAGTACCAGTATTAATCGTTGAAGATGAATATGTCATCCAGCGCCGTTTAAAAATCATATTAAGCAATCTAGGTTATCAGGATGACGTTCTGTTATTTGCCAATACGGTGAAAGAAGCATATGCCGTTTTGCAGCAACAGCCGATTGCACTGGCCTTGGTGGATTTAGGGTTGCCGGATGGAAGTGGGATTTCAATTATTGAAAAAATCCGCGAACAGGACGCACAAGCGTTGATTCTGGTGGTGTCTGCCTGGAGTACCCAAGATAGCCTGTTTAGCGCAATTCAGGCCGGTGCAACCGGTTATGTGCTGAAAGAACGGGATGATGTTGAAGTCGCCTTGGCTATTCGCAGTATTTTGCGTGGCGGTGCACCGATTGATCCCTTTGTTGCCCGTGAAATTTTAAAACAGATTTCTATTCCCACCATTTCAGGAACAGTAGAACAGAACAGGCCAGCTGCGGATCAGGAAACGCTCACACAGCGGGAGCAGGAAATCCTGTCCTTGGTTGCGCAAGGTCTGAGTAATCGTGAAATTGCCGAGCAGCTCTGTGTGTCACGCTATACCGTCGAAAGTCATATCAAGCATATTTACCGCAAACTCTCGGTCAGTAAACGTACCAAGGCGGTCAGTACCGCACGGCATCTGGGAATTCTGTAATGTCATCTGCCTATTCCAGAAGCAGCAAACGGCAGCGACTGAAATGGATTGCTATTTTAATCCTGTGCAGCTGGCTCTGTCTGTTCTGTAGGATGAGTCAGGCGCAAAGCCATTTTCAGATTAATGATCTTTGTCAGGTGAAGATCGACTATATTCAGAAGGTTCAAGCTCAGGGTCCTACCGAGATGCCGACATCAGGCTGGCAAAGCGTGCGTTTGCCGGATAACTGGCAGAACAACTGGAAGAATTATCATGGGGGTGCCTGGTACAAGATTGTCTGGCGTTGGTCATGCCAGGACAATATTCGCCTTGCAGAACCGGTTGCCTTTTCTATTGATTATATTAATTCGGCAGGTGCCGTATTCCTGAATGGTGACTTGCTTTGGTCTGACCGGAACTTGCAAGAGCCCTTATCGAAAAGCTGGAATATGCCGCGTTACTGGGTTTTCCCGATTAGCGGTTTGCGTAAAGACAGTAATGAAATCCTGATTTATGTAAATGGCTACAGTTTCCAAAGCGCGGGCCTGGGCAAAATTCAATTTAATAATGTGCTGGTGAATAGCCAGCAGTATCTAGGCAAAATCTGGGATCGTCGGACTGTATTTCAGATCAATATGATTTTCTCTGCCACGATTGGGCTGATCTGTTTCATTATCTGGTTATTCCGGCGTTCAGAAACCACTTTTGGCTGGCTGGCACTCAGTTCACTGTTGTGGATTCTGTTTATTTCCAATGTTTTGACGACAGAAAATTTTCCATTTCGCTCCACGATTTCGGCAGCTAAAGCCAATATGCTTTTTTTCATTGCCTATATCCATTGTTTTTGTCTGTATTTGATCCGCTTTGTAAAACAGAAATTTAAGCAGTTGGAGCGAGGATTTATTCTGGTCAGCATTCTGTCCAGCCTACTGGTGATGATCAGTCCTTTGGATTATTTGGAGCAGGTACTGGGTGGAGTGTTTATCATCTATGTATTGCTCTTTGTCAGTTGTACTGTGTATATCAGCTATCAGGCCATCAAAACCCGAAATGGAGAATATCTCTTCCTGATGCTGTGTCTCTGGGGAATTCTGCTGTGTGTAGTCATCGACCTGATCATGTTGAATCAAACCAAGATCAATGAATTTTCACCTTTATCTCCCTATACCTCACCAATTATTACCTTGTTTGTCGTGCTGATTATGGGCACACGCCTGAATCGTAATGTCAGGAAAATCGAAAAATTTAATACCCAGTTAGAACGTAAAGTCCAGCAGGTCAGTGCTGACCTGAATAAAAGCCTGAGCGATAAACATCAATTGGAGCTGACGAATGTTCGTCTGCAAGAGCGGATTAATCTGTCACATGAACTGCATGACGGGTTGGGAGGGTCTATTGTCCGTTCCATGATTCTGGTGGATCAAAGTAGCGAAACAGTTTCTAAACAGCAGTTTCTTTCCATGCTGAAACTGCTCAGAGATGATCTCAGACAAATCATTGACAGTGGTTCATCTATTGAAAATAAAGTCCCACAAACGCCGGTACTCTGGATCGCACCGGTACGTTATCGTTTTACCCAGCTGATGGAAGAAATGGGGATTGTAGTTGAATGGTCATTTCCAAAAGTCTGGCAGCGTGAACCGACGGCATTACAGTGTTTGACCTTGATCCGAGTAGTCGAAGAAAGTCTGACCAATATCATTAAACATAGTCAGGCCAGTCAGGTAAAAGTCAGTCTGGAATATTCCCAGCCACATCAGCTTACTTTAAGCATTCAGGATAATGGCATCGGTTTCGATGCTGACATGGTGCAAAAAAATGGTCTGAGTATTGGAATGCGCAGCATGAAAATGCGGGTTGAGCGCATGGGAGGATTGTTCCAGATTGAATCTGAACAAGGAGATACGCTGATTCGTGTTGTATTAGAGCTGTATCAGCCTTAAGTAACTAGAATTTTAGTAGAAAATAAAAAGAGGATCATGTGATCCTCTTAAAATTATTGCTTAAATAGAGCCTTGGAAAGCTTACTCGTCGTCAGCAGGTGGAACCAGCATTAACACGGCTTCATTTAATAATGCCGCAACATCTTCCAGAATTTCTTCATCAGCGAAGTCTTCACCGAATAACAACGCTTCACCATCTGCAAGCTGTTTGAGTTTTGCAGTGAATGCCTCAGAGATGCACACACCTTCACCATTAGCCCAGAACAAAACATCGCCGTCTGTTTCAGTATAGAGTAGGCGTGACGCAGGTTCGAGCATCAGGCTATAACCCTGATCAAGTGCTTCTTCCAGATCACCTGTACCGATTTCTTCTGCTTCAGGCAGGTTTTCAGGATATTTAGGTTCGGACATCAAGCTCATGATGGCATCTTCGAGAACATTGGAATTATGCAGTTGCTGCATGATGTGTTCTTTCAGATATTCCAGCTCATTGCTGCTGACTTCGCCAATGGCACCGACTTGATCACGGATGATATCCAGCAATGGGTTACGCAGCGTTTCATTTTCAGAGAATTTATCCCCGACACGATCCATCATGTCACTGACATTTGGCATACGGAAACCGAATGAATAAGTCAGGCAGTCATCTTCAGCTACGCCGTAGTGAGCTAGACCGGGCGGTACATAGAGCAAGTCGCCAGGTGCCAGGACTTCATCAAAGTTCACTTCTATTTCAGGCAATAATTTAAGCGGTTGACCCGGAACAAATGGAGTTTCGGTATCACACATTTGCCCAAGCTGCCAGCGACGGTGGCCATAGCCTTGTACCAGAAACACATCATAGAAATCGAAATGCTTGCCGACCGAACCGCCTTGCGGTGCATAAGACACCATGATGTCATCGCGACGCCATTGTGGAATAAACGGGAATTTTTTCCAAAGTGCCGACAGGTCAAATGAATAGTGATCTACAGCCTGAACCAAAAGTGTCCAGAGCTTGGGCATTTTCTGGAAATCTGCTTTGAGCAAAGGTGAGGATTTTACGCTCCATTGATTCGGATCACGATCTTTCTGCTTGATGAGACGGGCAGTGACATGTTCTTCAAGCGCAAGTTCCATCACATCATTGGGTTCAAGCAAACTGGCGATTTCAGGCATTGCATTACGCACCAGTAAAGGTTTCTTTTGCCAGTATTCGCTAAGGAATTGTTCAGCGGTAATACCGCCTAGTACGTCTAAAGGTTGAGACATAGAGTAAAGCCTGAATTTAAAGGGAGAGATTAAGGAACCAAAATTTTTAATTCACGAAGAATATGACAGAGCTTGATCATTGGCATGCCCATCAGCGTGGTCTGATCTTGTCCGATCATTTCTTCAAACAAGCTGATACCGAGGCTTTCACATTTGAAACTGCCTGCACAATGCAAAGGTTGTTCAATTTCGACATAACGCTCGATTTCGACCTGAGAAAGTTTGCGGAACTTGACTTTATAGTGTTCAACCAGACTTTGTTCAAAACCGGTCGATAGCTGCTGCACACTGAGCGCAGTACTAAAATAGACAATCTTGTCCGAGTTGGCTTGTAGCTGGCGAATGGCCTTTTCAGTCGTTAACGGTTTGCCAATAAAAATATCCGGCGCACCTTCACGCCATGCCACCTGATCTGAGCCGATCACAATCGCTTCTGGATTTTGTTCAGCAATATATCTGGCTTTCTCAAAAGCCAGTCGTTGTGCCAGATCATCTGCGTGATTTTCCCCGCGAGGAGATTCATCAATATCCGGTACCATGGAAATATAATTAATATGCAGACGATCCATCAGCGCTTTGCGGGTTTGACTGGACGATGCCAAGATAATCTGTGCAGAATTCATTAGACAGCATATTCCTCAAGAATATTTAACGGTACATACGCCAGAACAGCTTTGTGACAGGCTTGTAGCTTGATCGGTGGAGCTTGACCCGCTTCATAGGCTTCGACCCAGCGCGTTACGCAGATACACCAGAAATCGCCAGGTTGCAGGCCCGGGAAATCCAGTTCGGGCAAAGGCGTAATCAGGTCATTACCGACTTTTTGAGAAAAATTCAGAAATTCTGAGGTCATTTGCGCGCAAACCGTATGCTGGCCCAGATCGGTGGTCGCAGTATGGCAAAAGCCATTGCGGAAATATCCGGTAATCGGATCGAAGCAACAGCTGGACAAAGGCTCACCTAACACGTTCAAACGGTTAAGATTTGGATCAGGATGTATCGACATAGGGACTGAATCTAAAAGAGGCTTTTTTCTATCATAACAAAACTTTGGCATTCATAATGTTTTCTGCAAAAGATGCTAACCTTTTTCTGCATAATCATTTAAAATCGCCTGGTTTTAATATCTATAAAGTGAGCTCTACATGAACTTTCAGCGTATGACTGACCTCGATTTAGCAGGTAAACGTGTTCTGATCCGTGAAGATTTAAACGTTCCTGTTAAAAATGGTGTGATCACCAGCGATGCGCGTCTTCGTGCAGCATTGCCAACGATTAAAGCAGCACTAGAAAAAGGCGCTGCAGTCATGGTGTATTCTCATCTGGGTCGTCCGGTTGAAGGTGAGCCTAAAGCTGAACAGTCACTTGCTCCTGTAGCGGCTTACTTGACTGAAGCTTTGGGCCAAGAAGTGAAACTGTTTACTGACTATTTAGATGGCGTTGATGTTCAGCCAGGTCAGGTCGTTCTACTTGAAAATTGCCGTTTTAACGTCGGCGAGAAGAAAAACAATCCTGAACTTGCAGCAAAATATGCAGCATTGTGTGATGTATTCGTGATGGATGCCTTTGGTACAGCACACCGTGCAGAAGCATCTACTGAAGGCGTAGCGCGTCTGGCTAAAGTTGCAGCTGCAGGTCCTTTACTGGCAGCTGAACTTGATGCGCTTGGTCGTGCACTGCAAACTCCTGAAAAGCCAATGGTGGCGATTGTTGCAGGTTCTAAAGTCTCTACCAAGCTAGATGTTTTAACCTCACTTTCTGATATCTGTGATCAATTGATCGTTGGTGGCGGTATTGCCAACACTTTCCTTGCTGCGGCAGGCTATAACGTGGGCAAATCACTGTGTGAAAAGGATCTAATCGATACAGCAAAAGCCATTGCTGCAAAAGTATCAGTTCCACTTCCAACTGACGTAGTCGTTACAGATGCCTCTGAAATTAACTTTGAAGATTTCCTGGGTTCATTGGCTGCTGCGAAAGCGACGGTGAAAAACGTTGCAGATGTTGCTGACAACGACATGATCCTAGATGTAGGTCCAGAAACTGCGAAAGCATTTGCAGAAATCCTGAAAACCTCTAAAACCATTCTTTGGAATGGCCCGGTCGGCGTATTTGAAGTAGATCAATTCGGTGAAGGGACTAAAACTTTATCTTTAGCAATTGCTGAATCGGAAGGTTTTTCGATTGCGGGCGGTGGGGATACACTTGCTGCGATTGATAAATATGAAGTGGCTGACAAAATTGGTTATATCTCGACGGGTGGCGGTGCATTCCTTGAATTCGTTGAAGGTAAAACCCTTCCTGCAGTTGCGGTATTGTTAGAACGTGCTTAATGGCATGTCCTAAGCTAAAAAGCTGGCCAAGTGCCAGCTTTTTTTATGTCATTTTTTTGACAGTGAAAATTTACCCTTCATGGCTTCGTCATTAAAATGCAATAAATCTGTCATAAGATGCAGTCATTAAATCACCAAATGACGAGAATACGTGATGAAGAAACAGTTAACTATTGCAGTATTATTAGCAGCATCTCTGGCATTGACTGCGTGTGCAAAACAGGAAAGTGCACCAGAAGCTGAAGCAGAAAGCTCGGCAGCCGTGGCAGATCAGGCTGTAACTCCAGAACAGCAAGCTGCCATTGATGCCATTGACCAGCCAATTTTAGATGAAAAAAATACCGATATTCCAGCTGAAGTTGCCAATGCGCCAGCCGACGAAGCGACTGCAGACGAGTCAGTTGCTGCGACTTCAGAGCCTGTAGCACCTTAATCCGGTTGATGTGACACAAAATCCCTGCAAATGCAGGGATTTTTTTTAAATAGTGTTATTTGTTGCTGAATTGAAACCTTTGAACATGTAGAATATGTGGCATTCACTGGGAGGATATTATGGCTCTTATTTCATTGCGCCAGCTCTTGGATCACGCCGGCGAACATGCTTACGGCGTACCAGCATTTAACGTAAACAACTTAGAACAAATGCGTGCAATTATGCTTGCAGCAGATGCAACCAATTCACCTGTTATCGTACAAGCATCTGCGGGTGCGCGTAAATATGCAGGCGCTCCGTTCTTGCGTCACCTGATTTTGGCTGCAATTGAAGAATGGCCACATATTCCAGTGGTAATGCATCAAGACCACGGTACCAGCCCTGACATTTGTCAACGTTCAATCCAGTTAGGCTTTTCATCAGTGATGATGGACGGTTCACTCGGTGAAGACGGTAAAACACCAACTTCATATGAATATAACGTTGATGTGACTCGTCGTACAGTTCAAATGGCACATGCGTGTGGCGTATCTGTTGAAGGTGAAATCGGTTGTTTGGGTAGCCTTGAAACAGGTATGGCGGGTGAAGAAGATGGCGTAGGCGCAGAAGGCGTACTGGATCATTCTCAACTCCTCACTTCAGTTGAAGAAGCACGTAGCTTCGTTGCTGATACCAATGTTGATGCGCTTGCAATTGCAGTAGGTACTTCACACGGTGCGTACAAGTTCACGCGTCCACCTACAGGTGATATTCTTGCGATTGACCGCATTAAAGAAATTCACGCAGCACTTCCAAACACACATCTTGTCATGCACGGTTCAAGCTCTGTGCCACAAGAATGGTTGGCAGTGATTAACCAGTATGGCGGCGACATCAAGGAAACTTACGGTGTTCCGGTTGAACAGCTGGTTGAAGCGATCAAACACGGCGTGCGCAAGATTAACATCGATACTGACTTGCGTTTAGCATCTACCGGTGCAATGCGTCGTATGATGGCAGAAAAACCAAGCGAATTCGATCCACGTAAATTCTTCAGCGCAACTGTAGATGCAATGAAGCAAATCTGTATCGATCGTTACGAAGCTTTTGGTACTGCAGGCAATGCAGACAAGATTCGCCCAATCTCTTTAGAGAAAATGGTGTCACACTATAAATAATTCCCAGTGAATCATTTATAAAAAAAGCCCACTGCAAATGTGGGCTTTTTTGTAGACTCATAAATATCAAGAATAAGAGCAGCATATGGAACTGATTTTCGCAGCAGCGCTATGCAGCGTTGCGGTCTCAATATTATTAAAAGTCGCCAAAAATAAGGGCTTGAGTCCGATACACATGATTAGCTGGAACTATATGACAGCCAGTCTCTTGTGTTTTTTCTGGTTTAAGCCTGATATTCAGCATATTTCAATGTCTCAGACACCTTGGTTGCTTATTCTGGCTCTGGGCATTTTACTTCCGAGCGTATTTCTGTTTCTGGCCAAGGCTTTGCAAACGGCTGGAATTTTAAAAACCGAAATTGCCCAGCGACTCTCGGTAGTTTTGTCACTGGCTGCAGCCTATTTCATTTTTCAGGAACAGTTTAATCAGCTGAAAATACTGGGGATCGCTTTAGGTATTGGCGCAGTGTTGTGCATCCTGTTTTCACATCGACAAAGTACAGGACAGGGCAGTCAGGGAATGTTGTATCTGGGCTTGGTCTGGGTCGGTTATGCGCTAATAGATGTATTGTTGAAATACACGACCAGTCTAGGTTTGCAATTCGCCGTGGCGCTGAATCTGATGTTTGTCTGCGCCCTGATCATTTCGATGGGCTATCTGTTAATCAAATATAAAAGCTTGGGCTCGATGCAGAATATCGGCGCTGGTCTGTTATTGGGTTTCCTGAATTTTGCCAATATTGCTTTGTATGTCAAAGCCCATATGCTGCTTAAGGATTCACCTGCGATCGTCTTTGCTGGCATGAATATTCTGGTGGTGGTATTTGGTGTCATTGCAGGTCTGGTATTCTTTAAAGAGCGGCTCAAACCTGCAAGTGCTGTAGGGCTGTTGTTAGGCTTGACTAGTGTGATTTGCCTAGCTTATGCAATGTCTGCTTGACATAAGAAGATGCAAATTCAATCGGATGTCGGAGCTGGTCACCTGCTTCGGCCAGTCCAAGCAATAAACCGGCCTGTTGGCAGTCTGGACAGTGCGGATAACGATGCTGTTGATCTTTATAGTGTTGGAGATAAATTTTATCGCAATGATGGCATTCAAATTTCAGGGATTTGGATGTAAGGAGCGACATAGATGACCTCTATTGTTATTCTATTAGATGTAAATTAAATAAAGCAAAAAATAGGCCCGAATTGATATGGAAAGGGGCGCTTGACCCCTTTTATAGCATAAATCCCTTACAGTTTGGTGAAAATATCTTCAGCGGCAAGACGTGATTTAGGCAGTTTGGCATTGAAATCATTTTCACTGCGATAGCCTAAAGTCAGCAGTACAGAGGGAATCAAGCCCTGTTCTGCAAGTTGTAATTCTTCATTAATTATCTCTTCATCAAAACCGCCAATTGGTGTGGCATCAACCCCTTCAATTCCGGCAGCCAATAGCATTTGACCGAGTGCAATAAAGGTCTGGTTTTCAGCCCAACGCTGAATATCACCTTTTTCATTACGATAATAATCAATATAACCTGCACGGGTGTTTTTCTGACCTTCCTTGGCGGATTCATCTTTAAATCGGCCACTGAGATCATCGCGGTTCAATAAGTTTTCCAGATGTAGCTCATTAATATCGGCTTTGGTGCAGAATAAAATGGTATGGGATGAATCCAGAACTTTGGGTGCATTGTAGGCATAAGTACCGACTAAGGCTTTGGCAATGCGCTGTTTGGCGGCATCATGATCGGCAATAAAAAAATGCCAAGGCTGAATATTGATTGAAGAGGGTGCCAGACGCAAAATTTCTAATAAACGCTCGAACTGTTCTGCCGGGATTTTCTTGCTAGGATCATAGGCTTTAGTGGTATAGCGGGTCTGTGTGATCTTGAGTAAATCCATCAATGGGCTCCAATCTTTTTAAATAAACAGCGAGTAGAAGTTTTAAATATATACATTTTTCACATCCCCCGATTATTACAATAAAAAAGCATCAGGCAAAGCCTGTTCTGAGATGATCTTGAGCTGGATTCAAGCAAAACTTAGAGTTAAATCAGATTAAAACCCAGTTTTTGTCTATTGGCACTTTTAAGCGAGAAGCGTTTAATAAGAGATATCGCCGGCAACATGCAAATAGGTTAGCGGATGCAAGTCACCAATTACTTTAAACACAAATTGAAAACCCAGCAGCAAATCGGCTTATGGATTGGACTGGCCGATGCCTATGGAACCGAGATTGCGGCAAATGCAGGCTATGACTGGTTGTTGATTGATGGTGAGCATGCCCCCAGTGATCTGAGAACGACCTTGTCACAACTGCAAAGTATTGCTGCTTATCCCTCGCAAGCCGTAGTGCGGCCACCCATTGGCAGCGTACAACTGATCAAGCAACTCCTTGATATCGGTGCACAAACGCTGTTGATTCCGATGGTAGAAACCGTGGAACAGGCCGAACTCATGGTCAGGGCAGTCCGTTATCCGCCTGAAGGAATTCGTGGCGTTGGTGCTGCACTGGCACGTGCCACCCGCTGGAACAGCATTCCAAATTATTATCAGACGGCACATGAAGAAATCTGTTTATTAATCCAGATTGAATCGGTCACAGGACTTGAAAATCTGGATGCTATTCTTCAGATCGACGGGATTGATGGCGTGTTTATTGGCGCCGTTGATCTATCTGCCACTATGGGTTATCAAGGTGATCCGAATCATCCTGAAGTACAAAAAGCTGTAATTGATGCAATCCAGCGGATTCGTTCTGCAGGCAAAGCTGCAGGAATTCTGTCAACCCAGCATGAAGTGACGCAAAAATATATCGAACTTGGCACTGAGTTTGTAGCAGTGGGCGTAGATACCAGTGTTTTGATGAATTCCTTACGTGATCTATTGGGGAAATATAAAAAGGATATCAATGTGAATAATCCGACTAGCGGTTATTAATCAACTAGAGATTCTGAATGAATAGCTTAACTGGATATTTGGTTTATTTTTAACCAGAAATTGTTGGGGGATGAGCTATTCATTCAACTATAAGAAAATCATAATGAACCTTCAAGAAGTAGAACAATTTTTACAAAAACAGCAGAACACCTTAAAGAATAAACGTCAGCAAAGAACTAGACGAGCGCAACAAGCTCTTTTATGATTCACGTACTGTTTGCAGCCTTAAATGCTATTCTTTTAATCCTTAATTATCAAAAGACAGGAGAGTGGAACTTGTTGTACCTCGCACTGAGTTTCATGTCTCTAATATTGATTTTCAAGTATTTAAAGACAGGTTTTGTTTATAAATATAAATGAAATAACATTAAAATGAATTTTAGATAATAAGAGTTAAAAGCCTAAAAATTAACAAAGCATGAGAAAAGTTCTTAAAAATCCCATTCTATTGTCATTACAATGTAATTTTGCTTTTGCTAGATAAATAGCTTACACTGGTTGCACTTCAAGCAAGTACTGTTCTTGCTTCTATTATTATTTTAAGCTGATTGTGATGTACTTTTCAGTTCAAGTATTTGAACTCAAATAAGATCTACTAACCATAGAACTATTATGTAAACTAGGTTGTTATTAATCTCTCTCCATATAGTCACAAAAAGCTCATATCGTGTGAGTAAATATTTTGATCAAAATCAATGAATGGCATATTGCCACTGCCGCTGATGGCAATGAAATTAACGTGAAACTGGTTCCATTAAAGCGTAAGCAAAATACAATGGACGGTTTTATCTGGGTTGAAGTCGGTAAAATGATTCAATTGCCAACGGGTGAGGAATTTCAGTTCAATCTCGATGGTAAAAGTTTCTATACTGGGGTAAACCAGCTTTATCGTCTGTGTTAAGCAGATCAATATCGTAAAAAAGTGGCTGATTAATATCGCCACTTTTTTAGTTTCAGGGTGTCAAAATTTTGATCTTCCTGAATTTCCAGAATCTCAGCACTGTCTTCTTTCCAGTCGCCCAGTACAATTCTTTTTTTCTTAGCTAACTGATGAATAGCTGCGCGATGTGTATGACCATGGATCAGTACATCTACGTCCTGTAATGCCAGCTCAACTGCATGTGGGTTGACATCCATCACTTCATAGCTTTTAAACTGTTGTGCCTGATGGCTTTGTTGACGAAAGCGGTTAGCCAGTCTGGTTCGAAATGAAAGCGGGGTTTTTCTTAAGAAGCCCAGTAGCCAGGGATGACGAATAATTTTTTTAAAACGCTGATAAGAAATATCATCGGTGCATAGTGCATCGCCATGTTCCAGGCGAAAACGTGTTCCGGCAATAATCAGCTGATCGATTTCGGGAAGAAGCTGTCCGCCAAATCGAGCTAAAAATTTACTTCCCAAGACAAAATCCCGGTTGCCGGCTTGAAAATAGACCTGATTCCCAGCCTGAGTAAACTGTTTTAATGCAGTGACAATTTCGTCCAGCCATGGAGAGGTATAGTCATCACCAATCCAGGCATTGAACCAGTCACCCAGAATATACAATTGGGTATTTTGATTTTGATATTCAGTTAATAAATCTAAAAACCCCCGAACAAGTCGAGGGTGATCAGGTGACAAATGTAAATCTGAGATAAACAGATAGGTCACGAATCTTTTCCTTTTATTCCTCTCTAGATCCCTCATTCATATGAGGGATTTTCCATTACACTGTTTTAAAGCGTTGCTTTAAAACTCATAAAAGAACGGAGAGGACGTTTTTTATTCAGAAATGATTTTTGCAGATTCGATTACTACGTTTTCTAGAGGAACGTCAGCGTGGTAGCCACGGTTGCCAGTACGTACGTTTTTGATTTCGTTCACAACGTCCATACCTTCAACGACTTTACCAAATACGGCATAACCCCAACCTTGAGCAGTTTTACCAGAGTGGTTAAGGAATGAGTTGTTTTTCACGTTAATGAAGAACTGAGCAGAAGCAGAATGCGGTGCTTGAGTACGCGCCATTGCAATCGTACCTTCGTCATTGGTCAAGCCGTTGTCTGCTTCGTTTTCGATTGCATCACGTGTTGCTTTTTCTTTGAAGTTTTCATCCATGCCGCCGCCTTGGATCATGAAACCATCAATAACACGGTGGAAAATTACGCCGTCATAAAAACCGTCACGTACGTATTCTAAAAAGTTAGCTACGGTTTTAGGTGCTTTTTCAGCATTGAGTTCTAGAACAATACGACCTTTATTGGTGTTTAATTCGACTTGAGGAAAACTCATTGTGTAATCTCCTGATCATGGACGAGTGCCATGGTTTTTTCTGAATGAGTGAAGCATAAGCAAACTACATTCGACAAGGCAAGTAAAAACATTATTTTCTTTGTTAAAAGCATAAAAATAATACCTTATTTATACGTTGATTTATCAAGGCATTTCAAATGCAGCCAGTCAGGGCGTTATATTTCGGACAGGCACGAATTGAATCATTTTCTGATTCCGTAAAGTGTTGATATTTTAGTTTTGGGCAGCTTGCTGTATTTTCACTTTTTAAAATGAGTGAATTGAAATCAAATACCGTAGTTAGCGGTTGAGAGATTAAGCACCTATAGTTAAACTAAGGAACTTTGATAATGAATATACGTACAACTTGTACGATGAAATATTCGTTAATCCCTTTTTAACTTTAGAAGTGAATGATTGATCATGAAGCCAAATGATGTTGTGACATCTCTGCCCGAGAACCCGACCCAAAAGAACAATGCAGTCGATTCAGTGCAGCAGCAAGAACAACAACCAGGCTTGGACTTTGTACGTCAGGTCATTACCGATGATTTAGCCGCTGGTCGCGTTCAACAGGTGGTGACGCGTTTTCCGCCTGAGCCGAATGGCTATTTACATATTGGCCATGTGAAAGCAATTTGCTTGAACTTCGGAATTGCTGAAGAATTTAAAGGTGTGTGTAACCTGCGTTTTGATGATACCAATCCGGATGCCGAAGAACAGGAATATGTGGATGGTATTGCCAATGACGTGAAATGGCTGGGTTTCCAGTGGGAAGGTGAGCCGCGTTATGCATCAAGCTATTTCGATCAACTTTATACTTGGGCAGTTCAGTTAATTGAGCAGGGCGATGCCTATGTGGATTTGCAAAGTCCTGAAGAGATCCGTTTGAACCGTGGTAATTTCGTTGAGCCAGGCAAAAACTCGCCACAACGCGATGCAACGGTTGCAGAAAACCTGGAGCGTTTTGAGAAAATGCGCAGCGGTGAATATGCAGAAGGTCAGGCTGTATTACGTGCCAAGATCGATATGACGTCACCGAACGTACATATGCGTGATCCGATTCTGTATCGTATCCTGCATTCAGCGCATCATCAGACTGGCGATAAATGGAAAATTTATCCAATGTATGACTATGCGCATCCACTTTCTGATGCGATTGAAGGCATTACGCATTCACTCTGTACCTTGGAATTCCAGGATCACCGTCCGTTCTATGACTGGGTGGTGGCAAAAGTTAAATCACCATCCGTGCCACGTCAGTATGAATCCAGCCGTTTAAATGTGGACTATACCATCACCTCGAAACGCAAATTGCGTAAGCTGGTTGAAGGTGGTCATGTAAATGGTTGGGATGATCCACGTATGCCAACTGTAGTGGGTATGCGCCGTCGTGGTTTCACGCCTGAAGGTATGCGTGATTTCTGTCAACGTGTTGGTGTATCGAAAGTTGATGGCAGTATCGTCGATGTAGCCATGCTGGAATACTGTATTCGTCAATCTTTGGAAAATACCGCCGCTCGTGGTATGGCCGTGTTAAATCCATTAAAAGTGACTTTAACCAACTTGCCAGCCGATATGGACCTGACCCATTCACGTCATCCGAATGTCGATATGGGCGAGCGCGTTATTCCATTGACGACCGAGCTGTTTATTGATCGTAAAGACTTTGAAGAAGAGCCACCAAAAGGCTTTAAACGTCTGATTCCAGGCGGTGAAGTCCGTTTACGTCATGCCTATGTCATCAAATGTGACGAAGTCATTAAAGATGAAAATGGTGAAGTGGTTGAACTGAAATGTTCGATTGATCCTGAAACTTTAGGTAAAAATCCTGAAGGTCGTAAGGTCAAAGGTGTGATTCACTGGGTATCTGCGACAAAAGGCGTTCCTGCAGAAGTGCGTATTTACGACCGTCTGTTCACCGAATCTGATCCAGAAGTGGGTGATGACTTCCTGGCAAACCTGAACCCTGAATCATTAAAGGTAGTTCAGGCCGTGATTGAGCCTGCTTTGGCACAAGCACAACCGGAAGACCGGTTCCAGTTTGAGCGTGAAGGCTATTTTGTGGCAGATCAATACGATCATTCAAGCGAAAAACCGGTATTCAACCGTATCCTTGATCTTAAGGACAGCTTTAAACCTGGCAAATAAGCTGGTTTAAGTCAGAATGTAAAAAGCCCAACTCTGGTTGGGCTTTTTCAATACAGCAGGGAAAATTGCATGATTGTGCGTGATAAGAATAATAGTTTGGGTTTACTGTTTGCCTGGCAGGGAACAATTCTGCCCAAGGTGCTGCCCGCATTGGTTTTGGTGGTCTTTATTTCCGCTTTACTGGTGTATTTGAGTCAGGCACATTTCGTGAGCCTTCCTGCCGTCCCGGCAATTGGCTTTACCATCTTTGGTGTGATTCTCTCGATTTTTTTAAGTTTTAGAAATACAGCCTGCTATGATCGCTGGTGGGAAGGGCGCAAACTTTGGGGCGCGCTGATTGCCACCACGCGTCATTTATGCCGTGATAGCCACGTTCTGGACGATCAAACCCGTGAAGTCTTATTGTACCGCATGATGTTGTTTACCCATCTATTACGTGACCGGTTGAGACAGCAAACGCCCAGTATTCAGACTTATCAAGCCACTACCGGTTTTGAACCCAAGTCATTCGAGCAATTGCCGATGCAAATCAATCCATCACAATGGGTGCTAGAACAGATGCAAATAGAGCTGGTACAACAGTATCAGCAGGGCAAGATCAGCGATATTATTTATAACAACCTGAATCAGCACACTGTGGCTTTGGGAGATATTCAGGCCGGTTGTGACCGGATTTTGTCAACGCCATTACCATTTTCTTATTCGGTATTGTTACATCGTGCGGTTTATTCTTTTTGCTTTATCCTGCCTTTCAGTTTGCAGGCGAATTTAGGCCTGTGGACGCCGATTCTGGTCGGGTTGATTGCTTATATGCTACTCGGGCTCGATGAGCTCAGTGCGGAGCTGGAAGAACCCTTTGGCTTGCAGGATAACGATCTACCGCTAGATTCAATTGTACGGCTGGTAGAGCGGGAAACCCTAAGCTCTTTAGGTAAAGCACTACCTGAGGCAATTCAAGCCAGAAAAGGCTATTTGACTTGATTCCTTATCAACATCATCAAAATGTAAAACACGAACTTAAAATTTCTTGCTCACAAAAAATCATCGGCAGGCTGAGCTTTAAATTAACGATGTTTAAGATTGGTCAGGTCTGACACTTTGGTTTTAGCCTGATCTTGCAATTCACGGTATTGTTGCAAACGCAGATTGGCTTTATCTCTGAGTTTTTTCTTGATGTACAGCGCCAATGCGAAACTGGTCGTGGTCAGGGTCAGGAACATGCTGTTCATAAAACTCATCATCGAGCTGATATAACCAATCGTGGTCAGGCGATTCATCATATAAATTACTTGCGGGCTACTTTCCACACCGGTAATCGCCCAGGTACACAAATGTTCGCAATTATTAATAATCAGATGATAGTTGTTTTCATGCATTCTGGACCGCATGCGGCGCACCACTTTACGACCTTTATATTTTGCCGAGTCATAATGTTGCATATGAATTGGTTTGCCATGACTGAATTTTTCAATCGAGGTGATTTCAATCGGGCGTTTCTTGAATAAATGCGCAAAGCCGGAATAATGAATGACACGACCACGTCCGGCGTAAATCCCATGATGGGTATAACCGAAATGTTTAACCATAAGATGTGCGCCTATGGGAAACCGTTTAGTCTGTTGCATATCAGAATTAAGCCATTTAAAAAGCATTGTCGTTTAATAGGAAGTGTACTGTGTTTTGCTAAATTAATCGATGCCTTGCCTGAGTTTCAGATCAGAATTGAAGCGTTATTAAGCCAAGTTTAAAAGGATTAAAAGAAAGCAGTATTTAAGAAATATACTTCTGATAAAGGTTTTAAATAGCCTAAGTAATTCTTAACATTTCTTCAAAATCACAAGTAGGGGATCAGATGAGTCATTCAGCATTTTCTTGCCTGATCCTAGAGTTTTTAAAGTTAAAATTAATGAACTATGCTGAAATAGAGAAGATCAAACCCTTCAACTAAACTTTCAAGCATAAAAAAAGCACCTGACTACGCAAGTGCTTCTTTTATACGGCTGTAACCTTGGCCGATTACTGCAATGGCAAGTGCTGAAGTTCATTCAGTTCTTTGCGGCTATAGCCGCGAGATACCAGAACCTTTTTAATTCCGATGATGATTTCTTCATCAGTGGCTTTAGAAAGTGCTTCAAGAAGCTGTTCATTTGTCTTGCAAGAGCAATCATTTTCAACACAAGCAATTTGATTCTTGTGTTCATTGTGTTCATTGTGTTGTTCATTAGAAAACAACTTTTGCCAAAAACTCATAGAGCCTTCATACAACAACCTAACATAGAGTGAAATATAGCCAATTAAATAAATAAAGCAATAGGACCTATGTGATAAAAGCAGCAGTTGGTCTTGAAAATTTCCGATGGAAGCCCGAAGGTCTAACGATATTTCTTGCTGTACAAGTCAATATTTATTATTAAACATATGATTTTAAATATAAAAAATGGAGCTTTAAAAAGCTCCATTATTGTAACAATATAATAAATTGAAACAAACTCTTTATACTTTTTCCAATAAGACACCCGTCTCAACATGGTGCGTATACGGGAACTGGTCAAACATGGCGAACTTGCTGATTCTATGCGTTTGAAACAACTGTTTCAGATTGTCATATAAGGTATCTGGATTACAAGAAATGTAAATAATACGCTGGAAACGCTGTAACAGTTTCAGCGTTTCATCATCAATACCAGCACGCGGTGGATCGACAAATACCGTATCAAAATCATAAGTCGAAATGTCAATTTGTGCTTCCTGCAAACGACGGAAAACACGTTCGCCATTATAGGCTTGAGTGAATTCTTCGGCAGACAGACGCGCAACCTGAATATTTTCAATCTGGTTCTGCTCAATATTCCACTCAGCTGCATAAACTGAAGATTTGGCTAATTCAGTGGCCAAAACACGGCGGAATTTGGTCGAAAGCGGCAGGGTAAAGTTCCCATTGCCACAGTAGAGTTCCAGCAAATCTTTATCTGATTGTTCCGCTGCATCACATGCCCATTCCAGCATTTTTTGACAAACTTGTGCATTCGGCTGAGTGAAGCTGCTTTCGATCTGCTTGTATTTATAGCGACGATCAAAGACCGATAGCTCTTCCACCACATATTCATCAGTCAGGACGAATTTCTGGCCACGGCTTCGGCCAATCAGTTTAATATTCAGTTTTTCCGCCAGTGCTTTTGCTGCAGGTTCCCAGCTTTCATCCAGCTTGCGGTGATAAATCAGGGATACCAGAACCTGACCACTTAACGTCGCCAGAAAATGGACTTCAAATAAACGATGACCCAGATTGGCATCTGCCTTGAATGCTGCCAGTAGTTGCGGCATCAAGTCATTAATACTGCGGTCTGCAATTGGAAACTCATCAATACGAATCACTTTTTTATTGTTGTTTTCGTCACGTTCGAACATGGCATAAAACAGATCATCTTCAGTATGCCAGATCCGGAATTCAGCACGCATGCGGAAATATTTTTCAGGAGACTGGAATACTTCTAAAGCAGGTGGTTGATATTCGGCAAACTGAGCGCTGATGCGTTCAATTTTGGCTTCAAGTTGTTGCTGATAAGATGAAGTCATATGCAGTAAGAAATCGCAAATATTTTAAAGCGCAAATGGTAGCAAAAAATTGCCGATCTGCCTAAGCCTATTGTAGTCAAGCCGCTTTAAAAGCTGCATAAAAAAGACCAAACCTTCTGAGGAGAGAGGTTTGGCCATAAAGAGGAAAGATTTAAGCTAAAAATGCTGAGATGATTGGACTGATTTAGAGATTATCCATCGTCATCAAGCTGGCATTGCCGCCTGCCGCCGCCGTATTGATACTGATCGCGCGTTCAATCACAAATCGCTCGACCGGAATATCATAGTTGCCCGAACTTAAATGGGTGATACCAATAATTGCACCTTTTCGGCCTGCAATGCGTTTTTGCAAATCAATCAGTTCAGAAGAATCACCATGATGCATGACGGCATCAAACGCGCCTGTTTCAATATCCCGGACCACTTTAAATTGCTTGCTGATCGCGGCTGGCATGGTTGGTAAATATTTCAGAATAAAAGTATTGTCAGCTAGGAATGCAGGACGACTGCCGATCGATAAAATTGCCAGAATTTGCTGAATCTGGTCTTGCTCCGTGTGTGCCAAAGATAGAAGACTTTCTCGTGGCAAGATTAGGTACTGATTTTCCTCACCGGTTGGACCTTGCAGGCTAAAGCTTTGACCAGTCGCAATTTGCATAGGTGCTTTTAAAGATAAAGTTGGGAAAGTTTTAGCTACCCAGACTTTAAACTCCTGAACAAGTTTATGTTCAACAAGTGCTGGACCCGCTTGAACTGCATAAGGCTGCGCCAGTTTTTTCTCGGATACTTGATGCATTAAACGGTAGATATACAACGGGCCACCTGCTTTCGGGCCGGTGCCAGACAGACCTTCGCCACCAAAAGGCTGGACGCCCACGACCGCACCAACGATATTGCGGTTGATATACAGGTTGCCGACTTCTGCTCGCGCAATCACAGTTTGCATGGTTTCATCAATACGCGTGTGCAAACCCATGGTCAGGCCATAGCCCTTACTGTTGATCTGCTCTAATAACTGTTCCAGTTCGCCATATTTATAACTGATCAGATGCAGGACCGGACCAAATACTTCACGTTCCAGATCGTCCAGATTTGGCAGTTCAATCAGGGTTGGTGCAATGAATGTTCCATAAGTTAATTCAGTCTGGTCTTGATTAAACATCAATTGATGAACTTTATGGCCTTTGCTGCGCATCTGCTTAATATGCTGTTGGATATTTTGCTGGGCTTCTGCATCAATCACCGGACCAATATCGGTTTTAAGCAAGACCGGATTGCCAACGCGTAACTGTTGCATGGCGCCTTTGAGCATATTACGAACAGCCTCCAGATTATCTTCCTGAACACAGAGGACACGCAGGGCAGAACAGCGCTGACCGGCACTGTCATAGGCAGAGCTCACCACATCCAGCACCACCTGTTCAGTCAATGCAGATGAGTCCACAATCATGGCATTCTGACCACCGGTCTCAGCAATCAGGGTAACGCTTTCTCCAAACTGGTTTAGACGTTCTGCAACGGTTTTTTGCAGAATCTGAGCAACTTCGGTAGAACCGGTAAACATGATGCCCTGAATACGTGAATCTGCACTGAGCTGTGCACCAATGGTTTCACCGCGCCCAGGTAGCAGCTGTAATACATCCTGCGGAATACCGGCTTCCCATAAAATCTGTACAGCTTGTGCTGCAATCAGCGGTGTTTGTTCAGCCGGTTTTGCAATCACGGTATTGCCAGCCACCAGTGCTGCTGAAATCTGACCGGTAAAAATCGCCAGCGGGAAGTTCCATGGACTGATACATAGCACGGTGCCTAAAGGCTGGATCTGTACGTTGTCACTGAGATCCAAAACTTGAGCTGCATAATAACGCATGAAATCCACCGCTTCACGCACTTCGGCAATGGCATTGGCATAGGTTTTACCTGCTTCACGAGAAAGAAGAACCATGAGCGGCAGTAGGCGCTGTTCCATCAGTTCCGAAGCTTTATTCAGGCAGGCAGCACGCTCATTTTTTGACAGATTGGCCCAGAAACTTTGTGCATTAACTGCTTGGGTGAGTGCAATTTCGGTCTGTCCAGGAGTTGCTTCATAGACTGTGCCGACCACATCCTGATGTTGTGCCGGATTAATGATTTGCACTACGTTGCTTGTATCGATAACTGTAAACGCCGTTCCCATAGCAGCTGATTGAAATTGTGTATTTGCCAGACTGGATGCGACTTCATTTAAAATACTGAGTTCAGCATCATTGGCCAAATCGAGTCCTAAAGAGTTCAAACGTGCATCGGCATAAAGATCTTGCGGATATGGAATATGCGGATGCTTGGCACCCATCACGCCTTCCTGTTTTGACGCTTTTAAAATGGTTTGCTGTGGATTTTCAATCAAATCTTCAATTTTCAAGGTCTTGTCGGCAATACGGTTGACGAATGAAGTATTAGCACCATTTTCCAGTAAACGGCGTACCAGATAAGCCAATAAGGTTTCATGATTGCCGACTGGCGCATAGATCCGGCAGGGTACACCGAGTTTATTTTTCGATGGGTCGCCCACGACATTTTCATATAGCGGTTCGCCCATGCCATGCAGACATTGAAACTCATATTGGCCGGCATAGTATTGCTCGGGTTGCGCCAGTTGATAGATCGTCGCTACCGTTTGTGCATTGTGAGTGGCAAATTGCGGGTAGATGTAATCCGGTTCAGCTAGCAGCTTACGCGCACAGGCGATATAAGACAGATCGGTATGTACCTTACGGGTAAATACTGGATAATCCGACATTCCATCAATTTGGGCTTTCTTGATTTCGCTGTCCCAATATGCGCCTTTGACCAGACGAATCATCAAGCGTTTCTGGCTGCGCTTCGCCAGATCAATGATGTAATCCACTACATAGAAGCAGCGTTTCTGATAGGCCTGAATCACAAAGCCAATGCCTTTCCAGTCCTGTAATTGTGGTTCAAAACACAGGCGTTCTAACAGTTCAAGTGAAATCTCAAGGCGATCACTTTCTTCAGCATCGATATTTAAACCAATATTGTATTGCTTGGCCAAGACCGCGAGTTTCAGTACTTTTGCATAGAGCTCATCATGCACGCGATCCATTTGCGAACGCTGATAACGGGGGTGCAGCGCAGAGAGTTTGATAGAAATGCCAGGCCCGTCATAAACATCCTTATCCTGCGAAGATTGACCAATGGCATGAATGGCTTGCTGATAATCCTGATAATAACGTTCAGCATCCGGATCGGTCAGTGCTGCTTCACCCAGCATGTCATAGGAATAGCGAAAGCCTTTTTCTTCCAACGGTTCGGCATTTTTCAGGGCTTCATCAATGGTTTCACCCGTGACAAACTGCTCGCCCATCATGCGCATGGCAACATCGACAGCCTTACGGATAATCCCGCGGCCACTGCGTGCCAAAAGACCGGTCAATAAGCTAGACAGGCTTTTTTGCTGTGGGGTTTCCATCAGCTTGCCGGTCAGCATCAGTCCCCAGGCTGCTGCATTCACAAACATCAATTGGCTCTGGCCCAAATGTTCTTTCCAGTTACCTTGATTGATTTTGTCACGGATCAGCAAGTCACGTGTGGCTTTGTCCGGAATCCGCAGTAAGGCTTCTGCCAGACACATCAGGGCAATGCCTTCCTGAGAAGATAAAGAAAATTCCTGCAATAAGCCTTGGACAATACCGGCTTTCCCAGTGGAACTTTTGCGTTCACGTAAGGAATGTGCGAGATCAAAGGCAAGCGCCTGAATCTTGTCACTCATCTCGGAAGAAATTTCACTATGGGCCAATAACTCTTCGACGCATTCAGTTTCTGCACGACGCCATACCGTATTAATACGTTCTTCGTATTGGTTTTTGTGTTTAAATTCAGCAATATAATTTGAGTGCTGGGCCGCATCTAAAATGGAATCTGGGCGGAGAGTGGTTGGCATAGTGACTTCCTGTACTGCGTCAATCAGTTCTTTGAGGTGAATGAGTTTTAATCTATAATCACAGAATATTTGACGAATATCTCACTATAGTTTTCGCTTTTTTTAGAGAATAATTCTAATGCCAAGTCCTTATTTGAACCTTGACCGTATAGATATTCGTATACTGGGTTTATTGCAATCCGATGCCAAGCTGTCCAATATCAAATTGGCTGAACTGGTCAATTTGTCACCTACGGCAGCCTTGGCACGTGTACAAAAGCTGACCCGGGAAGGTTTTATTGTGGGCTATGAAGCGCGCCTCAATCCCGTGATGTTGAATAATGGTTTTGTGGTCTTTGTTGAAATTTTACTGGATAAAACCACACCGAATGTTTTAGATGAATTTTCTCATGCAGTTCGGCAGATTCCTGAAATTATCGAATGTCATATGATCAGTGGCGGCTTCGATTTCGTGGTGAAAATCCGTTGTGCCAATATGGATGAGTTTCGGAAAATCTCTGGTCAGATCTTGTGGCAATTGCCCGGAATTAAGGAAACGCGCAGTTATCCGGTGATGGAAGTGATTAAAGAAAGTCAGCAGATCCATCTCAAAATGCCGGGAAAAGCTAAGTAATTCGCAAGTGCCTCATCCGAGAAGATAAAAATATAAAAGGGACGATTAAGTCCCTTTTATATTCAAGTAAAAAGATGATTATTTTTCCATTTCTGCCATTTCTTTTTGATACTCGGCTTTAGCCATTTCAAAGCGTTCGACTACATCAGTACTCGGTGCTTTATCCAGCAGGCTGACGATGATAATGCTAAGCGTGGCCAGAATAAAGCCTGGAATAATCTCATACAGACCGGTATCACCCATGTAATTTTTCCAGACAATTACAGTCACGGCACCAACCACCATACCCACAATTGCGCCGTTGAGGGTCATTCGTTTCCAGAATAGCGACAAGATAATCAGCGGGCCGAATGCGGCCCCAAAGCCGGCCCAGGCATAAGCCACCAGACCCAAAACTTTACTTTTCGGATTAATCGCCAGTGAAATCGCAACTAACGCGATCACTAAGACCATGCCGCGACCTACCCAGATCAGCTCTTTTTGTGAAGCATTTTTACGCAGGAAACTCTTGTATAAATCTTCGGTCAGGGTGGTTGAGCAGACCAAAAGCTGACAGCTCAAGGTACTCATAATTGCCGCCAAGATAGCAGCCAGAATGATTCCGGCAATCCAAGGATTAAACAGAATTTTGGTCAACTCCATAAATACCGTTTCAGGGTTTTGATTCACCACCGAGGCCAATGCGGGATTGACACTGAAGTAGGCAATACCGATATAACCGGCAGCCACTGCACCACCTAGGCATAGAATCATCCAGGTCATGCCAATACGGCGCGCAGCAGGAATGGTTTTGACCGAATCCGCTGCCATAAAACGCACCAGAATATGCGGCTGGCCAAAATAACCCAAGCCCCAAGCCAGACTGGAAATAATCGCAACGGTGCTTAAACCTTCAAGCATGCTGGAGGCATGTGGACGAGCTGATTCAAGAATGACACTCACTTGCAGGCTGTTGTCGCCCAAGGCCAAGAAGGTAATGATCGGAGTCAGCAATAAGGCAAAAATCATCAAACCGGCCTGGAATGTATCTGTCCAGCTGATCGCCAAAAAGCCACCAATACAAACATAAAGAATCGTCGCCATCGCACCAATCACAAGCGCTGTGGTGTAATCCCAGCCAAACAGGCTTTCAAACAGTCGTGCACCTGCGACCATGCCTGAGGCACAATAAATTGCAAAGAACACCAGAATCACCAAGGCAGACAAGACCCGTAAAATACGTTTACGATCGGAAAAACGGCTGGTGAAATAATCCGGCAAGGTCAGGGCATTGTTCTGATATTCAGTATGGGCACGCAGTCGACCTGCTACGAGTAACCAGTTCAGCCATGCGCCGATAATCAAACCGATCGCAATCCAGGCTTCTGACAGGCCAGACAGGTAAATGGCTCCCGGAAGACCCATCAACAGCCAGCCACTCATATCCGATGCGCCCGCTGAAAGTGCAGTGACCACACTGCCCAGACTCCGTCCACCTAGAATATATTCGTCAAAATTGGAGGTGGCACGATAAGCATATAAACCGATTGCAATCATGGCGATAATATAAAACATGAAAGTAATCAGGGTGGGGTTTAAAGAAGTCATAGGCAGGTCATCCTGTAAATATGGAAATCATCGTCCAAGATGATTTTTTGTACTGATATTGCAAGGAGGTGATTCAAGCATGGTTTAAAAATTACACTCTGTAACAATTACACAGCTTTTATGTATGTCTATTGTAAGTAGAGTAGTAATTCACTGAAATTGAATCAGGAATAACTTGAGCGGATAAAAGGTGATACGACGTCGAATTCAGGGGGAAAGTGGAAATTTTGAATAAATAATTAAAATATTTGAATTTTAGCCAGTTACTTACACAATCTTACAAAACTCACAGCTTTAGCGTATTGGTAATAAATCGTAGCAAATCTAGGTTAAAGTCTTCCTATTAGGCCTGTATTTGTTTGCTCATATTAATGTCACACCAAATACGGTGCATCGCCAAGAGTATTTTTTAGTGGACAATATGCTTCAAATCGAACCGACCCGCATTGAACGTGATTTATTGGGGGAAAAACAAATCCCGTTGCATAGCTATTATGGGATTCATACCTTACGTGCCATCGAAAATTTTAAGATTTCCGGATTGGCGGTGGGGCAACAAACGCATTTTATTCGTGCTTTGGCCCAAGTGAAAAAAGCCTCGGCACAGGCCAATCTACATTTTCAAAAACTGTCCGAGCAGACCAGTCATGCCATTCAAAATGCCTGTGATGAATTGATTCAGCATCCGGAAGCGTGGCAAGCGGCATTTCCACTCGATCCTTATCAGGGCGGTGCCGGAACCTCCATCAATATGAATGCCAATGAGGTGATCGCCAATATTACCCTTGAAATGTCGGGCCATCAGAAAGGTGATTATCACATTCTGCATCCAAATGATCATGTCAATACCTCGCAATCGACCAATGATGTCTATCCAACGGCTTTGCGTCTGTCGACCTATAGCAGTCTGGATGAATTATTGAGTGTGCTCAAGGCGCTGATAGATTGTATCGATCATAAAGCTGCCGAATTTGAATATGTCATCAAGATGGGACGTACCCAGTTACAAGATGCAGTTCCGATGACCATGGAACAGGAATTCCGGGCATTTGCCACCTTATTAAAAGAAGACCTGAAGCTGATTGGTCAGATGCGACAGTTATTGCTAGAAGTCAATTTAGGCGCCACTGCTATTGGGACCGGAGTGAATACACCGCCGGGCTATGCCAATCGGGTGGTGGAAATCTTGGCACACCTGACAGGTCTACCTTTAAAAGGAGCGGCAGATTATGTCGAGGCGACCAGCGATTGTGGCGTCTTTATTATTTTGTCGAGCAGTTTAAAACGTCTGGCAGTGAAACTGTCCAAAATCTGTAATGACTTGCGCTTGCTCAGCTCAGGGCCGCGTACAGGTCTGGCTGAAATCCGTTTACCTGAATTACAGGCAGGTTCTTCGATCATGCCGGCAAAAATCAATCCGGTGATTCCGGAAGTGGTCAATCAGATTGCCTTTCGGGTGATTGGTAATGATTTAACCATTACTATGGCTGCGGAAGCCGGGCAGTTACAATTGAATGTTATGGAGCCTGTGATTGCCGTGGCGATGAATGAATCGATTCAATTATTGACCCAAGGCATGCAAACCCTGAATCAGAAATGTATTGCTGGCATTCAGGCCAATGAACAGATTTGTTTAAGTTCGGTCATGCGCAGTGTCGGGATCGTAACCTTGCTTGAACCGATATTGGGACATGCCAAATGCGATGAAATCGGCAAACAATGTATGCGGGAAAATAAAACCGTGCCGCAAGTAGTATTAGAGTTAGGTTTATTGAGTGAAGCGCAATTAGAAGAGATTTTTGCATTTGAAAATCTGGTGTCTGAAATCCCTTCAGCAGAGAATCAGCTCGAACAGGTTTCTTAACATACATATATCTATTAAATCGTCTGAAACAGCGAATCGCTGCTATTTTGATAATTTGCCTCAAGTTCAGGATGTGGATTTGAGGCATTTTCATCTAGACTAGAGCCTGAACTATATTTGGCTGGGTAAATGGCGATGTTTTATAAAATCAGTGCATTATTTAAAAGTAATAAACCGACTGCTGCACAGCTATATTTAGAAGAGCAGAATATCCAGTACGTAGAAGGTACAGGCTATATCGTCGATGATATTCAACTCAATCAGGAATTGGGTGCACGATTAGAGTATTTGTCGAATCGCCGTTTAAAACAGTTTGATGATTTAAAAGCGTTATATGACACCGCGATGCTGATCAATGAAAAAATTGATCTGGAAATTGCCCATCAGCGTTTTAATGCAAGTTTGGGGAATACCGAAGAGAACCTGCTGCAATTTAAAATGATCCTTAAGAAGTTAAATGATTATTATCGTAACTTTCTGCGCGATCAAAAATAAGCTGCAAAAGTGGCTTAAAATCGAAGTATATGGATGTGGCAAGACTGCATAAAAATAACAAAATATCCTGAGATCATCGTGCTAGTATAAGCCTCAGGTTATTTAGACTTTAAAGCTATATCCATGTTCCAGCAAGAAATTTCCCAACTCAATTTACCACAGCTCAAAGCAGGCGAGAAACGCTGGTTAGGCAATCTGCAAGGTTCCTCAACTGCATTATTGCTCAAGGAAATCGTGCAGCAGCAATCGCGTTTATTTATTGTGATTGCACGTAATAATCAGCATTTGGGTCAACTGGAAAGTGAACTGGAATTTTATGGGATTAAACCCACGATTTTTCCGGATTGGGAAATCTTGCCTTATGATCGTCTCTCCCCACATCAGGATATTGTCTCGGAACGTCTGGCGATCTTATCCAATATGCCCAAAACTGGCGTACTGTTGCTGTCCGCCTCAACTCTGGCACAACGTGTAGCGCCAACCTCATGGATTCTGGGTGAGCATTTCGATATTCATGTCGGTCAGAAATTTGATCTGGAACAACAAAAGAAAAAGCTGATTCAGGCCGGTTATCATCTGGTCGATACCGTTTATGATCCGGGTGAATTCGCGGTACGCGGCAGTATCATGGATATCTACGCATCGGGACAGGAAGCACCAATTCGGATTGACCTGTTCGATGATGAAATTGAAAGCCTGAAATTTTTCGATTCCGAAACTCAGCGTACCACGCAAAGTTTGCAGCAGTTTACCGTATTGCCCGCTCAGGAATTTCCGCTTAAGGAAGGCCGTGCCACTTTTCGTGACCGCTATGCCGAATTTTTCCCGACCGCGAATCCAAAGAAAAACCCGATCTATCAGGATGTAATGGATGGCATAGTCTCGCCGGGAATCGAGTTTTATTTGCCCTTGTTTTTCAGCGCTGAAGCCATGCAAGGCCAAAGTTCGCTGATTTCGTACTTACCTAAGAATGGTATTGTCATTACAGATAAGGCTTTGGACGAAAGTCTGAGCCAGTTTTGGCAGGATGTGGTGCGTCGTTATGAAGATCGCCGCCACAATGTCGATCAGCCGATTATGCCGCCTGAAAGCCTGTTTTTTCAGACCAATCAGGTGCTGGAGCAGCTGAACCAGTTTGCACGCATCATTGCCGCACAAACGCCTTTTGACCAAAAAGCTGGAGTATTGAATCTTGATACCCAGTTGCCACCACGTTTGCCCGTAGATCCGAAACGTGAAAAACCGTTTCATGAAGTTAAAAAATATATTGATCAGGCCAATCATCCGGTACTGCTGGTGGCTGAAAGTGCTGGACGCCGGGAAAGTCTTAAAGACGCCTTAAGGCCAAGTCTGGGTGATATTCCAACAGTTGAAAATTTTGATAGTTTTATTAAATCTCTGTATGCAATTGCCATTACCAATGCGCCTTTAGAGCGTGGTCTGGTATTGACTGATCGCATCAGCGTAATTTCTGAAAATCAACTGTATGAACATCGGGTAGTACAGCGCCGTAGAAAACGTCAGCAGGAAGTTTCGGAAGAGTTTCTGATTCGCAGCTTGACCGAGCTGACCATGGGCGCACCTGTGGTGCATATCGACTACGGCGTTGGACGTTATGCTGGTCTGGTCACCTTAAGTATTGATGATCAGGATCACGAATTTTTGCAGCTGGATTATGCGGATGCCGCCAAAGTGTATGTGCCGGTGACCAATCTGCATTTAATCAGCCGGTATAGTGGTGGTGATCCGGATCTGGCACCGTTACATAAGCTCGGTACAGATGCTTGGAATAAAGCCAAACGTAAAGCACTGGAACAGATTCACGATGTCGCGGCCGAATTGCTGCATATTCAGGCACGGCGTTCTTCTAAGCCTGGAATCAGTTTTGAAGTCGATCAAAGCCTGTATATGCAATTTGCCAGTGGCTTTGCCTATGAAGAAACACTGGATCAGGCCAATGCGATTGAAGCGACGTTGCATGACATGCAGCAGGCCAAGCCGATGGATCGACTGGTGTGTGGTGATGTGGGTTTCGGTAAGACAGAAGTCGCAATGCGTGCCGCATTTGTTGCAGTACAGAATAACCGGCAGGTGGCGATTCTGGTACCGACCACTTTGCTGGCACAGCAGCATTATGATTCATTCAAAGACCGCTTCGCCGACTGGCCAGTCCGGATTGAAGTGCTGTCACGTTTCGGTTCTTCCAAAGCACATACTAAGACCATTGACGACCTCATTGAAGGTAAAGTCGATATTGTGATTGGTACACATAAGATTTTGCAGGAAAATGTCCAGTTTAAGAATCTCGGTCTGATGATTGTCGATGAAGAGCATCGTTTCGGTGTGCGCGACAAGGAGCGAATCAAGGCCATACGTGCCGATGTTGATATGCTGACACTGACTGCGACTCCAATTCCACGTACGCTGAATATGGCCTTTAGTGGCATGCGTGATCTGTCGATTATCGCCACACCGCCGGCACGCCGTCTTGCGGTGAAAACCTTTGTGCAGGAACATACCGATGACACCATTAAAGAAGCGATTCTGCGTGAATTGCTGCGCGGTGGTCAGGTTTATTTTCTGCATAATGAAGTTGATACAATCGATCGTGCCGCCGAGCATATCCGTAAACTGGTGCCGGAAGCGCGGGTGATTGTGGCCCACGGACAGATGCGTGAACGTGAACTGGAGCAGGTGATGCAGCAGTTCTATCACAAGGAATACAATGTTCTGGTATGTTCGACCATTATTGAAACCGGGATTGATGTTCCGAATGCCAACACCATTCTGATTGAACGTGCCGACAAACTGGGCCTGGCGCAATTACATCAGCTACGCGGACGTGTAGGGCGCTCACATCATCAGGCTTATGCATATTTGATGGTACCGTCATTAAAAGCCTTAAAAGGTGATGCAGAAAAACGTCTGGATGCCATTCAGCGTGCTTCAACTTTGGGTGCCGGTTTTATGCTGGCAACTGAAGATCTGGAAATTCGCGGCGCAGGTGAATTACTCGGTGAACAGCAGAGTGGTTCGATGCAGGCGATTGGTTATAGCCTGTATATGGAAATGCTGGAAAAAGCCACCAAAGCCATTCAAAAAGGTAAAACGCCAAACTTCGACGCACCATTGTCATTGACTGCCGAAATTACCCTGCATATGCCAGCACTGATTCCGGATGAATATCTGGGTGATGTCCATCAACGTCTGTTGTTCTATAAACGCATCAGTAATACCGATACCCAGGAAAAGCTGGATAATATCCGGATGGAATTGATTGATCGTTTTGGTATACCGCCGCAACCGGTCAAACAGCTCTTTGCTGTACATCAGATTCGATTGAAAGCCGAGCAGCTTGGTATTACTAAAATTGATATCAGCAGTCAGGGTGGGCATATTGAATTTGCACCGGATACTCCGGTTCAAGCCATGACGATTATCCAGATGATGCAGAAACATCCGACCTATTTCCGGATGGATGGCGGTCAACGTCTAAAAGTCATGGTCATGCTGGAAGACTATCAAAAGCGGATTCAGTTTATACAGGATTTACTGGACAGTCTGCTTAAAGAATTGCACTGATTTTATTCGATTAAATCAGCCTGAAAATTCAGTTTGGATTTCATTTTCCAATGAAGTTTGCAGGAACAACAGGCTTGATTTTTTTAATGAATTGTTTACAGTAATTGTTGTGATGTGCTTCGCAACAAATCATGAGAATTTGTCTTTAAACACATTGCTTTCAATATTCAGCTTCAGTTGGATATGTTAGTATTAGCCATCATTCTAATTTTGCATCATTTATAAAGATATGTTTAGTTTGCATCCACAACTTGCTCAAGATACGTTTTTTGTAGGCGACTTTCCTTTGTCAACATGTCGTTTGATGAATGATATGCAATTTCCCTGGCTCATTCTGATTCCACGTGTGCCGGGTGTCTCTGAATTATATGAATTGAGTCAAGCTGACCAAGAGCAGTTTTTAAGAGAGTCAAGCTGGTTATCAAGCCAGCTGGCACGTGTTTTCCGTGCAGATAAAATGAATGTAGCAGCGCTGGGTAATATGGTGCCGCAATTGCATTTTCATCATGTGGTTCGTTATCAGAACGACGTTGCATGGCCGAAGCCTGTTTGGGGTACACCTGCTGTTCCTTATAGCAGTGAAGTACTGGCACATATGCGTCAAACCTTAATGCTGGCTTTACGTGGTCAAGGTGATATGCCATTTGACTGGCGCATGGACTAATCAGCCAAGGCATTCCGAGAACCATGGACAGTTGCGGACTTCAGGGAGTGAGTGAGTGCAATTAGACGACTGGATTCAAAAAGAACCCCATCAGTTTGAATATTTCCATCGCATGATGGGCTATATCATGCTGTCTCTGGTTCTGGTCGTCTTTCATTACACTGAACCAGATACCCAGTATCAGCTTTTTGTTCCATTTTTTTTGTTTCTGGTTTTGTTGATCACTCCCAAGCTATCTCGCTGGCTGATCTATCGTCATGATTATCACATTCGGCGTAATATTCTTTTCCTGATTGATGTCATTGTCATCTCGGTGGTTTTGGCGGCCGTGCATCTGGACTTGGTACTGTCCTTGCTCGGTCTGGTCGCAGTGCTCTATACCGCGATCAGCAATAAAATTTCATTGATGATGGCTTCTCTGGCCAGTCTGGTCGGGATCACCGTTTTTTATCTGGCCAATATTCTGGTCTTTGGTTTTGGGACTTATTTTGAACCGACCAGCAGTGAACTGACGGTTTTAGGCTTCATCTGCCTGATTACCTATTTTGGTGTCGGAAGTTTTTATCAAAGTGGTCGTGTGCAATATATGACCCAGAAGAAAAATCATTATTTTGAACAGATGAACCGTTATATGGAATTTGCCAATCAGCTGAGTCGTTATGCGCCTGTGCAGTTGTGGCAATCCATCATGAAAGGTGAATCTGAAGCCAAAATTGAATATAAGCGTAAAAAGTTGACGATCTTTTTCTCTGATATTCAAGGCTTTACAGAGCTATCTGAAACCCTGATTCCAGATGATTTAGCATTCCTGTTGAATGACTATTTGCGGCACATGACCGAAATCGCTAAAAATTATGAAGCGACTGTCGATAAATTCATGGGTGATGCCATCCTGATTTTCTTTGGTGATCCGAACTCCGAAGGTGTGGAACGGGATGCCAAGAACTGTATGGAAATGGCATTGGCTATGCGTCAGCAAATGAAATTGCTGCGTGAACGCTGGATTAAAATGGGTTATCCACCAATGCATATCCGCATGGGAATTTCGACCGGTTATTGCCACGTAGGGAATTATGGGGCTACGCATCGTATGGCTTATACCATTGTAGGGCGTGATGCTAACCTGGCTGCGCGTTTGCAAAGTGCAGCGGAAGTCGATGAAATCCTGATTTCGGAAGATACTCATAATCTGATCAAAGATGATTATCTTTGTGCACCGAAAAAGCCGATTTTCTTGAAAGGCATTAAAGCACCTGTAAGAACCTGGCAGGTCATGGAAAAATATGCGTCTCAGAAAGTCGAGTATCAGCGCTGGTTCGATTATGAATATAAGGGCTTTCATTTATTGCTGAATCTGGATGAAGTGCAAAACTTTGAATATCCTGAGCTGATCCATGTACTAGAAAAAATGATTAAACGCATTGAAACTCAGCAGAAAATGACCAATTCACAAGGTATTGTCAAATTGAAGCTTGAGGATGAAGTAATTGAACACATTTAAAGTTCATGTAAATTTACTTTAATTGTTTCTTATAAAGAGAAAAAACCACGCCTGAGCGTGGTTTTTTATTTTAGCCTGCAACGAAAATCTTAGTGATTTTCTGACGCATGGTTAATGGTGTATTTTGGAATTTCAATTTCCAGATCTTCATCGTCCAGTTTAACCTGACAAGAAAGACGTGAATCAGGTTCTAAACCCCAGGCACGATCGAGTAAGTCAGCTTCAACATCATCCATTTCTTCCAGGCTGTCAAAACCTTTGCGTACCACTACATGGCAGGTGGTACACGCTGCTGACATATCGCAAGCATGTTCGATTTTAATGCCATTTTTTAGCAGGCTTTCGCAAAGATTGGCATTTTGTTCGACTTCAAACTCAGCACCTTCGGGGCAAATCTGCGCATGTGGAAGAACTTTAATACGTGGCATAGTCGTTACCTTAAATTAGTTTGAGTTTGACCAGTCGTCGAGTTTAGTGCCCTTAAGAGCTGCATCAATATGTTGATTCATACGTGCTGCTGCAAAAGCATCACTATGTATTTTAAGCTGTTCAACGGCAGATTCAATCGCTTTGATATCTGAACCCTGAAGCTGAGTTTCAAGTTGTGCTTGCGCAGTTTGCAGTGCTGCAAGTTGATCTTCAGTCAACAGACCGGCATCCGCTTTGAGTGCCTGAACCAGTGCTTCCAGCTCACGCTGTGCTTCCACTTTGGTTTCATTCAAATGACGAAGATTCTTATCTTCTTCAGCGAACTTATAACCGTCTAGCAACAGACGTTCAGTATCTTCACCCGATAAACCATAAGATGGTTTGATATCGATTTGAGCCGTCACGCCAGAGGTGGTTTCTTTGGCAGATACAGTCAGCAAGCCATCTGCATCGACCTGGAACGTCACTTCAATACGTGCCTGACCGGCAGTCATTGGTGGAATGCCATGCAGGACAAAACGCCCTAAACTACGGCAATGCTCAACCAGATCACGTTCACCTTGAACCACATGAATCAACATGGCAGTCTGGCCATCTTGATAAGTCGTAAATTCCTGACGACGAGCGACTGGAATCGCAGTATTACGCGAAATTAATCGTTCAACCAGTCCGCCCATGGTTTCAAGACCAAGAGACAGAGGCGTCACGTCTAATAGTAATGAGCCATCAGTTGAGTTGCCAATCAATTGGTTCGCAGTAATTGATGCGCCAATCGCAACCACTTCATCCGGGTTAATGGTGCAAAGCGGTTCTTGGTTGAACACTTCACGCACGGCTTTTTGTACCGCATAAGAACGAGTTGAGCCGCCGACTAAAACAACATTCTGAATGTCATCCAGTTCAAGCTTGGCATCACGCATCACACGCTTACATACGCTGATGGTCTTATCCAAAGCGACTTTAATGATCTCTTCAAATGTCGGACGGTCAAGCGTCAATACCTGATCAAGCAATTTGAGTTGAACTGAATCTGCATCCGACAAAGCTTCTTTGGCTTTACGTGCCGCAACCACAAAATGTGCATATTCTGCATCATTCAAAGTGTCAATATTCAGTTGTTTCTTGGCCCATTTCAGGATCAAACGATCCAGATCATCACCACCGAGAGCGGTATGGCCACCGGTTGCCAGAACTTCAAACACACCTTGACTAAAACGCAGAATCGAAACGTCAAAGGTACCGCCACCCAAGTCATAAATCACATAGTTGCGATCTGTACTTAAGTTGCTTTCCTGATCAAGACCATAAGCCACAGCAGCAGCAGTTGGCTCATTCAACAAACGTAAAACATTCAAGCCGGCAAGCTGGGCAGCATCACGGGTTGCCTGACGTTGGGCTTCATCAAAGTATGCCGGAACAGTAATCACTGCACCATTGACCGGGTTTTGCAGACTGGCTTCAGCGCGGTCTTTCAACTGCTTTAAAATTTCTGCAGAAATCTCAACCGGAGTCTTACGGCCTTGCGCGGTTTCAAAAGCCGGCATTTCATTCGCTTCACCAACCAACGCATAAGGGTGCTGGAATTTGATGTCAGCTTTCGAACGACCCATAAAACGTTTTACAGAAACGATGGTGTTTTTAGGGTCAGAAGTAATGAAAGGCGCAGCTTCATTGCCGTATTGAGTCTGTTGTTCTGCATAATGCACGATAGAAGGAAGTAGCACACGACCTTGTTCGTCATTAAGTACTTTGGCTTTACCTGAAAGAACCGTGGCAACCAAAGAGTGGGTGGTGCCTAAATCGATACCAATCGCAATGCGGTGTTCATGTGGTGCACTTGATTGACCTGGTTCTGCAATTTGCAAGAGAGCCATAGTGTTACATCCTTTGCACGTTAAATATTAAATACTAAAAATTAGAAATCATCATCAAGATCAAAGCTGTCATCGTCCAGGAAGCGGTCTTCCGCTTTGTCGATATCGGCCATGACTTTAACGAAGAAGCGTAGTTTGCGCACTGTATCGCGTGCTTCGGCCCAGTCTTCATCCGCATAATCAATTTTGAACTCGCGAACCAAGCCCTCAATCCATTGCTGGACTTCGACTTTCAGTGAAGTTAAATCTTCAGCAGAAGTTGCATCGTCAAGTTGTTCACGAATTTCCAGAGCGTCCTGCAAGAATTCAAAATCACTGATCGACTGATCTAAGTGATAATCCTGTTTCTTGAGAGTCAGTAAATACGCTGCACGGCTATCGACCGCTGACAAGGCTTTAAATGCCTGATTGATATCACTTGATTTAATCAGAGCTTGATCTTTGTCTTCAGCTTTATCTGGGTGATATTGTTGCTGCAACTTTAAAAATTCAGTCTTTAAAGCCGCTAAATCAATATCGAGTGCTACAGGAAGGTTAAACAACTCAAAATGATTCATGGGAGATGGGATCCGCGATTAATGTGCAAAAATAACTGTATAAATGCAATTAAAACAGTGTGAAACACACTGTTTTAATGTCAAAAGAGAATAACTGCCGGGTTTATACAGTGAAGGATTCACCACAACCGCATTCGCCTTTTTTGTTGGGGTTGTTAAATTCGAAGCCTTCGTTCAAGCCGTTTTTAACATAGTCCATCTCCATACCTTCAAGATAAACCAGACTTTTCGGGTCAACGAATATTTTAACCCCAAACTGCTCAAAGGCTTGGTCATGTGCATCGACTTCATCGACGAACTCGAGCACATAGGCCAGACCAGAACAGCCTGAAGTTTTCACACCAACGCGAATGCCTTCACCCTTACCGCGATTTTTTAAATAATTGCTGATATGAGTTGCAGCATTTTCAGTTAAATGGATCATGAAAACTCCGTTAAAATTTCAAAACGTGGAACAATTAAGCTTTAACTTTCTTGCTACGGTAGTCTTCTACAGCTGCTTTGATTGCATCTTCAGCAAGAACAGAGCAGTGTACTTTTACTGGTGGAAGTGCAAGTTCAGTTGCAATATCAATGTTCTTGATTGCTTGAGCTTGATCTAAAGTTTTGCCTTTGAGCCATTCGGTCACAAGTGAACTTGATGCAATGGCAGAACCACAACCATAAGTTTTGAAACGTGCTTCTTCAATCACACCTTCGTCGTTTACCTGAATCTGTAAACGCATCACGTCACCACATGCTGGCGCACCAACCATACCAGTACCAACGTTTTCAGCATTTTTGTCTAAAACGCCAACATTACGAGGGTTTTCGTAATGATCAA
>JADHEF010000498.1_pt1 | contig 39477 bp, 30 predicted proteins | sample 8952391 | NCBI WGS metagenome assembly JADHEF01 (sample SAMN16124439, study PRJNA663245) | bioreactor sludge metagenome | isolation source: sludge (nitrite) | place: India:Bengaluru | collected 2019-02-28 | reverse complement strand
GAAATTGACGGCAGGCTACTTGTGGACGGAGGGTTTTCCAGAAACCTTCCTGTGTCAGATGTAAAGGCGATGGGAGCTGATATTGTCATTGCGGTTGACGCCAGCACACCGCTTTATACCAAAGATGAGCTTGATACCTTTGCCAAAGTCCTTGATCAGGTTACAAGGATTGTTGTTGTCGTAACAATGGATGATGAGAAAAAAAAAGCTGACAAGGTTATAACCCCTGACCTGAAAAAATTCAGCACCTATAATTTCAATGACAGCAGAAACATAATAATGGCAGGGGAAGAGGCTGCCTTGTCTGAAGAAAGTTATTTCGCGAACCTGTCAAAACTGTTTATAAATGATGAAAAAAATGGACCCGGCCTTTACCGCAAAAACATCGCCCCTGCCGGCATGAACGAAGCAGTCATGATTGATGAAATTACAATATCAGGAAATGAAAAGATCACAGACGAGAAGATACTGAATGAAATGAATATCAGGGAAGGAGATATTGTAACTGCAGAGGCGCTTTACAACTCGGTAGAAAGGCTTTACGGAACAATGGATTTCTCGCTTATCAGGTATTCGTTTGAAAAAACAAACGGAATTAACACCCTGAACATAATGACTGAAGAGGCAGCGGAACGGGTGCTTTATCTGGCAATGAATTACAACACGAATGACAGCGCCAATCTTTTTCTGGGAACGACTTTCAAGGATATTCTGGCAGACGATACACGCCTTGAGTTCAGGGGAAAACTGGGGAAGAATTTCCTGTTTGACCTGAAATACTATTTAAGGCTTTCCTCTTTCGGGAATATCGATACAGGTGTCTGTACAGGCTTTTCGAGGAGGGATTTTTATATCTATGATGATGACGGAAGCAGGGAAAGCAGACTCTATTCAGACTATTTTGATATATCTTTTTTCGTGGAAAAGGAGTTTGTCAGCAGTTTTTTCGCAGGCACAGTGGCAGAAAAAGATTACATAACATACAGGGACGACATATCAGTTTATGACATTGAGGATTCGCTTGATTATTACAGGCTAAGGCTTTATCTGACCTATGATAACCTTGACAGGTGTGTTTATCCTTCCAGGGGTGTCAGGGTCTGGAGTTCCGGGGAAAGGATATTCATCTCTGATTCCTTTACGGCAGGATTCGTCGCAGAAAATACTGATATTGAAAGCTATAACCAGGTAAAATGCGAAGCTGATTTATATATACCTTTTTACGGTTTTCTGACATTCCATCCATCGCTGGTTTACTGTGGAACAGACACGGATGATTATGAAGCCGGAGTTGGTTTTTTTACTGGCGGTTTCAACAGCAGTATTGAAAGGGATTTCATAAGGTTCAGGGGGCTTTTACCTGGCGACATAATTGCCAAAAATCTTGTCTCCTATGATCTTTCACTGAATATCAGATTTCTCAGGTACTTTGTCTTTACCCCTTTTTACGGAAGGCTTTACTACGATTTTGACAGTAACGGAGAAGGAGAAAAGGATATCTATAATTACGGCGCAGTGCTTGCTTTTGTAAACGCTTTTACAGGACCGGTGGAAATATCGCTCGCAAAAGCCGAAAGCCGTGATTTCCCTGTTTTTTATTTCAATTTCGGGTTTAATTTCTGAAATTGTTTCCAGCGGTCCAAAAAATTATAAATTGACTACTTGTCGGGTAGCGGTGTATCATTGATATACACTTGGGACTAATAGTGGTCTTGTACGTGAAAAACTCATCATCAGCATCTCTTGAAACATGAACCTGTCTTTTGAAGTTAACAAACAACATTAAGTGTTTTTTAAATTTCAAGGAGTGTAATTAGATGAAAAAAAGGGTTTTTTTGCCTGCCTTTTTTGTGTCAGTCCTTTTGTTCCTGCCCCTTGCGGGAGCGAAAGCTGACGCGAAACCAGGAGCAGTTTTCAGTACGGCGGACAAGCACATGCCTGATAATCTTGCCTTTAAGCTCCCCTTTGAAGGCTTTGAGGAAGAGGTGCTGCTTAACCTCGGGATAGGCTACGCAATGCCGCTTTCATTTTTTGACAGCGGCTTAAGCAACGCCGGGTTTTCGCTTTCCGCAGGGATAATGAACATGAACGAGCATTTTGTTCACGTGGGACTTGATTTCTCCCCGATCCTTCTTATCGGAAATGATGATAAATATAACCTTATTGAATATGCCCTCTTTTTCCCCCTTACCTTTGAGCTTGGATTCAACATCTATGTGAAGGAACTTGTCATAATCCAGCCTTTCACAGGCGCGGGGGTGAGCTTTGATATATTAAAGACAGAAAAGGATGACCTCTACCTTGCGGGCGAACCTGTGCGTGACGGTGATGACAAGGTGAGACTTTATCTTGACCCCTGTTTTTCTGCCGGGCTAAGGGTGACAATCCTGAAGGTAAAATACAACCTCACCCCGTTCTGCACTGTTTATTTCTACCCCGGACAGGACATGGACGGGGAGTGGGAACACGGAAGCCTGCTTCTCGCAGGACTCCGGGTCTCGATATGAAGGGGAGGGAAAAAATATGAAAAAGAAAACAATCCTTATGACAATACTTGCTGTACTTGCGCTGGGGCTTCTCCTTTCCTGCGGGGAGCTTCTCGAGGACTTTGAAGAGTACTCTGACCCCGGAATTAATGTGGAAAACCTTCTATATGTCCAGACAAACAATGGGCTTTATGTTTCAAGGGACAACGGGGTGAGCTTCACTCAGCTTACATCACTTATATACTCATTTGCGGCAGACCCGCTTGGAAACATACTGCTCGTAAACCCAGGTTTGGCAATATACATGAGGGACAACCTGGGTGATTTCATCAACATCGGGACGTACGCGGGCGCATCAATACCTGTCGCGAAAGGCGACGGAACGTTCTACATGGGCGGGAGCGGAATGTTCAGGTGGAGGTATAAAAACGATGTCATAAGCAACGCTGACATGATTGACCAGATGACGCCGCCAGCTAATGTTATCAGTTACATGTTTATGCTTACCTACGGGGATGAAAAATATCTGCTCTATCAGGATAGTGCTCCGTATAATTATGTAAGCTATGATATTGGTAATATTTACGAGAATGTGGGAACCGGATATATATATGACGCTGTAAACCTTGATGATGACACTATCCTAATTACAAGGGGTACGGGTAACTATATACACAGGTCGGACGACGGGGGAAGGACATTCACGGACTGTACTGTCTCAAACCTCGGAGGATATCCTGCCAACAATATTGCTGTATCGGAGGCCGGAAAGGTATATGTTTCAAGCAATTCGATTGGCTCTGTTTTTTACTCGGACGGCCAGGACCTCAATACCTGGACAACATCATCTTATGCTTTTCCCTTTGCGCTCTATTACCTTGAGGCAGGAACAGACGGCCGCCTGTTTGTAGGGGCAACCGGATATTATGATCTTTACTATACTGATGATGACGGGGATTCGTTTAACATTATTTATACATTCCCGGGCACAATAACCGGAATGCAGGTTGTAAAAGGGCTCTACCCGGAGTAACCGGGAAAAAGGTGCAGAAAATGGCGTGCCCTGCCTGCAAAAAATCCTGCTGACAAAAAGGCTGCCCCTCCTCCGGTTTGTTTCTGCCAGCGCCGGAGAGGGGCAGCTCCATATTGCGTCAACCAAAAATAACGGCCAGGCCTCTTGTCAGATCTTTACTTCCCCGTTCACCTTCCGGAAATCAGATTCTATAAGCGCCCTCAGGTCGCTGAGAGCTGCATCCTCATCTTCGCCTTCCGCCGCAATAATGATTGAATCATTTTTACAGATGTTGAGAAGAATGACTTTCAGTATGTTCTTCGCATCTATTGTCTGCCCCCTGAAAGAGACAGAAATTTTCGATTTATACAGTTTGCATGTCCTGACAAAATAATCGGCAGGCCGTGAATGCAGTCCTGTATCGTTCTTTACAGTTATCTCCAATTGCTTCATTTTAAAGTCTCCGCGTGTTTGCTAAACTGTTATCACTTCTATGCCGAGCTGTGTAAACTGCTCTTTTATCGCAGGGCTTAAATTGCTGTCCGTGATTATCTTTTTGACCTTTTCGAGCCCTGAAACAAAATAAAACCCTGTTTTCTCGAATTTCCTTGAATTTCCCACAAGGATGATCTCACTTGAAACCTCAATCAGCTGCTTAAGCAGTCCCACACACTGCGGCTGAAACACAGTAAGGCCGTTTTTTATATCAATACCGTCGACTGATATAAATGTTTTGTGGTCTTTCCTGTATTTCTCAAAAAAATCAGGATAGCCTTCGAATGTGACAGTCAGTTTCTCAACAACAATTCCGCCCGGAACCACTACCTGGATATTGTTTATACCGGAAAGCTCAATAGCCAGTTCAAGCGAGTTCGTTATTATGCGGAAGTTCCTGTCTGTTATACCGGAAAGTATCTTGCCGACAAGATATGTTGTTGTTCCGGGGCCTATCACAATGTCGTCATATTCATTGACAAGCCCGATGCAGTACTCGGCTATTCTGATTTTTTCATTTATGTATGATGTAGCTTCTTCCTGCCGTCCGGGGTTCTGTGCCGCTGATTTGAATACGACCCCCCCCCCGACAGTCTGAAGTATAATACCCTCATCCTCAAGCTGTTTGAGGTCGCGCCTTATTGTCGCGCCTGATACCCCGAAATAGCCTGAAAGCTCATCAATCGAGGTTGTCCGCAACAGCTTTATCTTGTTGAGTATGTTTTCAATTCGCTTTTTTCTGTTATTTATCATTGTATGTTGTTCTTTTCTATTATTTCTACAATTTTATTCATGTCTCTTTCAATACCTATTCCGGTGAGAAAGGAAACAGGGTGTATCACCGGGATATTGATGGTTTTATCATCAAATGGAGCTGTGGTAATGAGAATTGTGTAATCCTTTACACGCGACGCAACCTCATCGGTTTTGCATGTATCTATTATGATTGAAATATTGCGTCTTGAAAGCTCTTCCTCAAGCTTTCGCGCAACAACCACCGATGTTGCAAGCGCGGCCCCGCATGCGACAAGAATTTTTTTCAGTTTCATGACAACCTCTGCGCGAAATTTACCAGCAGTTTTTTTACGTCTTCCTGTGTGTCTGCTTTCAGTACCTCATCTGCCAGTTTTTTGCACTCATTATAATACATTTTCCTGATTTTATAAATATTTTCAGGTAAAAGCTGAGGTGTCATGCTTAGCTCTTTAACACCAAGGCCAGCCAGGACAGGGAGGGCAAGGCCCATACCGCCGAGTTCCCCGCATATACCGCACCACTTGCCAGCCTTTTCAGCAGCGTCCGCGACAGCCTTGATTGCCCTGAAGAGGGCGGGGTGGAAAGGCCTGTAGTATTCAGAGACGTTTTCGTTAAGCCTGTCAGCTGCGAAAAGGTACTGGGTAAGATCGTTTGTCCCTATGCTGAAAAAAGAGCACTCTTTTATGAGGGAATCTGCGGAAAAGACCGCGGATGGTATCTCTACCATGATTCCTGTCTCTATATCTTCATTGAACCTGATTTTTTTTGCGCGAAGCTCATCTTTTGCTCCTTCAAGGAGCGCTTTTGCCTCCCTTAGCTCTGAAACGCAGCTTATCATCGGGAACATTATCCTTACATCCCCGTAAGAGGAAGACCTCAGGATTGCCCTGAGCTGTGTTTTGAACATCTCCTTTTCCCTCAGGCATATCCTGAGCGCCCTGTAGCCTAGAAACGGGTTTTCCTCTTTAGGGATATTGAACGACTTTATTGATTTGTCGCCGCCGATATCAAGGGTCCTTATTATGACCATTCCGCCTGAAAGTTTTTCCGCGACACTCCTGTACGCGTTAAACTGGGTTTCCTCATCAGGAAGGGATGGGGAACCCATAAAAAGGAATTCGCTCCTGAAAAGGCCGATGCTCTTTGTCCCGAAAGAAAGCGCGCTTTCCATATCTGAAGGTGAGCCAATATTGCCTGAGAAAATCATTTTATGCTTATCAAGCGTCTCGGGCGGGAGGTCTTTAGAATTCGCGAGAATCAGCTTCAGCTCATTGTATTTTTTCTGCCTGATAGTGTATTTCTCAATTGTTTCATTGTCAGGAGAGGCGATGATCTCTCCCTTTTCAGGATCAGACGCGTCAAGAATTACTGCCTCGCCTGTTTTTAGGGTCTTAAGCGCCTCTTTTACCTTTACGGATGCGGGTATTCCCATTGTTTTGGCCAGGATCGCGACATGGGATGTTATCCCCCCTTTTTCGGTAATGAAACAGGCTATGTTTTTTTTGTCCATCACAGCTGTGTCAGAGGGGAGAAGGTCTTCCGATACTATCGCGGTGTTCTCAGGGATAGTGCCGAGGTCAAACCCTGTTTTTCCGGTAAGGTTATTGATTATCCTGCCGTATACATCCTCAAGGTCAGCGATCCTTGCCTTGTTGTAGTTATCATCCGGCATGTCGCTGAAAAGCGTAATGTAGTTTTTGAATATCTGGTCTACCGCAGACTCAGCAGAGAGTTTAGCCTCATTTATGATAGTGGTAATTTCCTCAAGTATTGATTCATCTTCCGTTATGGTCTGCTGTGAACGGAAGATGTGGGCAAATTCCTCTCCATATTCGATGTTTACCCTTGCCTTAAGTGATTCAAGCTGGATGAAACTGGTGCTGATAGCTTCCCTTAGCCGCGTTATCTCAGAGGCAGGCTTTTCCGTGTGCTTTTTTGTTATTAATGGTTTTTCCCTGCTGTAGATCAAGGCTTTTCCGAAAGCGATTCCCGGAGATGCTGCAAGGCCAGAGAGTATTTTCATTATTTTGCCCCGTATTTTTCGATATTTTCAGAGAGAATAGCGTAAATTTCATCGACAGATGACGAATTCCAGATTGCCCTCAGAATTTCCTCCTGCTGATAAACAGTAAGGAGGGTTGTCAGCATTGCCCCTATATCATTGGCCTCTTTCAGCGCGAACATTGATATCATCGGCACATCTATGGTTTCTTCAGGGCTTCCCATCACCCGAAAGGTTACAGGCTTTTTGAGTTTCGCGAAAAGTATTACAGACTTGTTTACATGCTCCGAGTCTGTGTGCGGGATCGCTATCTTGAGGTCTGACATTGGAAGCGCTGAAGGATTTGTCTCCTCCCTTTTCAGGATCGCTTCCGTAAAGCTTTTTTTACAGTAACCCTTCCTTATAAGGTATTCAGTCATATATGTAAGCGCTTCCTCTTTTGTGGAAGCCTCAAGATTGTTTATTATCATTTCCTTTTTAATCATCTCACTGAAAAATTTATTCATAACATCTCCTCAAACAGGAATAAAGCGACTTTCAATTATTTAATAATACAACAGAATGACGTGTTGTCAATATTTATTATAAAAATATTTCATAAAAATGAAAAATAATTGCATAATGAAAATGCAATATGGCAAAACCTTCTGCCGCCGGGAACAACCTAAAGGGCGTAAATATTGTTCTGATGGCATATAAATATAACATAACGGGATAAAAAGCGGTGAAAAAGGATACTTTGACAGATTTGAAGAGAAATAAAATGAAAAATAATAACAAAAACATGAAAAAAATTTTAAATAAAATAGTAAATAAAAATTGACAATATGGCATTATGGTGTATCATTGATAATTATACCGGAAAGCATAAACAAAGTGATAAAAGGAGGGAGCAGTTAATTTAATGAAAACGGATTTTGTTTACAGGGATAAAGTGAATCAGAGGATTTTTGATGTCCCTGATTATGACCAGAAACATGTGACCCAGTGTTGGGAAAACCCCGGAATAAAGAGGCTGATGTCAAATGAATCTTCCTTTCCGCCTCTTGAGTCGGTTAAGAAAGCTGTAATTGACATATCGGGGTATCTTAATTTTTATGCTGAAGATCCTTCTTATGCCCTTGCCCTCAGGGGAAAGCTTGCTGAATACTGCGGTGTCCAAAAGGAAAACATTACACTTGGAAACGGATCAATTGAACTTCTTGACCTTTTGTTCCAGACTTTTATCGGCAAACCCGGTATTGATGAAGCAATACTTGTAAACCCTGATTATTCAGCATATACACCAAGGATAAAATTTTTCGGTGGAGTGATAAAATACGCTGAGGCAGATATTGATAATAAAAAAACAGCTGATGCTATAATAGAAAAGATCACTGACAAAACGAAATTTATCCTGTTTTCAAGACCCAATAATCCTGTAGGCACTTTAATGCCGGAAAAAGATGTTATAAAGGTGCTTGAGAAAGGGGTGCCTGTGTTTGTTGATGAGGCTTATGTCGAAATGGCAGCACCCGGCACTTCAATGGTGAAACATTTTGCTGAATACAAAAACATGATTATACCCAGGACTTTCAGCAAAGGTTTCGGCCTTGCAGGCGCAAGGCTGGGTTATATCGTGGCTGACAAGGAGCTTATCGGCTACATCAACAGGGCAAGGCATATATTCAATGTTAACCTTGTTGCCATGGCTGCGGGGCTTGCTGCCTTCAAAGATCTGGATAATGTAAAGAAAAGGTTCCAGGAAATCATTGATATCAGGGAATGGATGTCATCGGGCATAGAAAAGATCAAGGGTCTTAAGCCGATAAAGTCTCATGCCAATTTTATCATGATTGATGTTGGAGGAAGCGGACGCAAGGCTGCCGAGTTTGTGGACTTTCTCGCTGGCAGGGGATTCCTGACACGTGATTTTTCTTCCAAGAAAGGGCTTGCTGCTGACAGATACTTCAGAATAACTGTCGGCTTGAAAGAGGATATGGAAAAACTTCTCGGAGAGTTAAAAAACTTTTCAGAGAAATAAATATGGAGGAATATATTAATGACTAGGCCAGCAGTAATTCTTGTAATGTGCGGATCTTCAATTGCGACTTCGTCGGTAGCCGCGGTCAAGATTGAGGATGAGGCAAAGAAAAGAAAAATCAAGGTTAGTGTCAAAAAGGGAAAGGTTTCAGACACCAATTCCCTGATGGAGATGTTCAGGCCTGATTTTATTGTAGCCACTTCCCAGATCAAGGAAAGGGATGATATCAAGGTTTTCAGCGGAGTGCCGCTGATCTCCGGAATAGGGCAGGAAAAACTTCTGGATGACCTGTTCACGGCAATTCAGGCAAAGGCTGACTGATTTTTTAAGGGAATAATCAGTTGATCGCAGTTAAGAGAGACTGAATATTATTTTCGTGCTTTATTGCACAGAAAAACGGAGGAATTTTAAAGTATGGGAAATTTTAACGAAATTTTTAAAGTCGTGATGGACCCTGTTATTGCAGCAGGTCCGCTCTTCATGATTTTTATTGTCTTTTCACTTATTGGTATGGTAGTAAGGATAGGATTTGTTAAAGCTCTGAGAAACGGACTTATGATATCAGTTGGTTTTTCAGGAGTTTATATAATCGTTGATTACTTTCTTGCCAAGGTAGCGCCTGCTGCGACAGCGCTAGCTGAGAGGTTCGGAGGTGTATTTACATATACTGATATCGGATGGGCTGCTTTTGCTTCATTTGCATGGAGCTCCCCGTTTGCTTACGGTGTTGTTGCGATAAGCCTTCTTGTAAACCTTGTAATGATTTTCACAAACATGACTGATACCCTTAACCTTAATATCTGGGACACATGGGAAGCTACAATCGCAACCCTCGTTGTTTACGGCATAACAGGTAATGCGGCAGCAGCCCTTATTTTTTCAGGAATGCTCGCGTGGATCAACCTCATGGTTTCTGACTGGTATTCACACAAGGGCTATGCAGCGGCTTACGGTTTTGAGGGGCTCTCATTCTATCAGGGAACCAACGTTTCCTGGGGTATATTCGCCCATTACATCGCAAGGCTTCTCGATAAAATCCCGGGCACATCAAACGCGAAATTCACACCTGAATATGTACAGGAAAAGTTCGGAGCTGTAGGCGAACCCGCTGTTCTCGGAGGCATAATCGGTCTTCTCATGGGACTCGGCGCAGGCTTTTTCTGGACTGATATAGTAATGCTCATGATAAGCCTTGCGACAGCGCTTATTCTTCTTCCTATGATGTCAGGTATTGTTATGCAGGCTCTCGTTCCTGTTTCCGAGGCGGCAGGCAAATTCATGAAATCAAGAACCAAGGGGAAGGAACTTTTTATAGGTGTTGACCCGGCTATCGCTGTAGGAAACACAACAGTTCTTGCTGTTACAGTTCTTATGGTTCCAATCCTTCTCATAATGGCTTTCGTTATCCCGGGCGCTGTCAATGTTCCACTCGCAGACCTTCCCGCGCTTCTTTTCTTCTGGGTATTTGTTGCGGCTCCGAACAGGTTTGACATGCTCCGGACTTTTGTGACAACAATCCTTATGGGTATATTCGGTACACTGGCTGCAATTCTTGTTGCCCCCTGGATGACAATGGTTGCCAAGAACCAGGGCCTTGAAGTTGCGGCAGGTACAGGCGTTACAAGCTGGTTCTGCCATCTTACTCCTGAGCTTCTTTTCTCAGGTCTTTACGGGGAAAATTTCGGTACAATCGGAATACCTGGATTATTTGTAATTTTCGCGGCTGTAATTGTTATTTCAGGATATTTCAGAGTAAAATTCATACGGAAAAGAAGGGCTGCTCTGGCCAGCGGAAAATAGGATATTTTGCCCTGGCTTGTGAGGGCACTTTGCCCGGCGACAGGCCGAAAGGCAGTACCATAAGCGCGGTGATTAATATGCATGTTGAGTGATTTGCTGTATCATACAGTCCTGCGCTTTTTGTTTGAGATTTTTATTTCGTATCACGGAACCCTGCCAAGAGGCAGGGTTCTTTTTAGTGAGCAAAAAAGTTTACCGCGTTGTGTCCGGATTGTATGATACAATGCAGACGGAGAGGCAGATGATCTACTTAAGAAGCGAAAAGCAGAGTCCCAAAAGAATTGTACCGCAGGAAAAAAGAAATACATTGCAGTTTAAGATAATGCTTGCCGGGATAGCTGTGTGTGCTGCCGGAACTGGCGGTTTTTTTCTTGCATATTTCGCAAGGCACGTGATTGGTAATTTCAGGGATGTGCAGACCTATTCAATGGCTGCCGCGTTTATCGGGGTTTTCCTCTACTCAACAGCGGCAAGGCAGCTTAATGTTGAAATAAAAAAGACAACATTCTATAAAATACTCACAATAGTTACAGATATTCCTTTTGATCCGCCTGAGAAAGGAGACAGGACAAAAAGCCTGATTAAATACGCTGATGAAACAGGTGATGACTGGAGAATATTCAGGAACGTCAAACCTGAAGGAAGTGATTTCGCACTGCCGAATGTAGTTATTGGCCCCAAAGGAATATTTGCGGTTTATCCGACTGCGGATAATCCATCTTCAAAAAAATTCAGGGACCCGGCAGGGAAACTTAAGGAGCTTTCGGATAAACTTGCCAAAAGCCTGGATGCAGAGGTAAAGCCGCTCATAGTTTTTGCGCGTCATGGAGAGGAATTCCGGAGCACGGAAGTTTATTCATGCAGACTCAGGGACTTTTCTGATTTTCTTCTTGAAAAGGGCAGTTGCAATTTTTCTGAAAAAGAGCTCGAAAAAATTGAAAAGAAATTGCTTGAATTGGTAATTAGTTAAAATTTAAAAATGAAAATATTTGCAATTTCTGAAATTGTAATGCTATAATTTTAGACCAGGAGGGGTTGCAGATTATGAAAAAGGTCCTGATAGCGGATGATTCAGTAACTACAAGGGCAATTCTGAAAATGACGCTTGACAGGCATTTTTCAGTATCAGAAGCAGGTAATGGAGAAGAAGCGCTTGTAATGGCCAGGGAAGGGGATATAAGTTATTTTCTGATGGATGTTTACATGCCTGTAATGGGCGGGATTGAAACGATTATGGAAATCAGAAAAATAGACGGTTATGAAAAAACACCGATAATTGTTTTAACGACAGATGACAGTGAAGATGTTATCAGGAAAGGAAGAGAGGCAGGCGCAACTGCCTGGATAAGAAAACCGTTTGATCCTGAAATGCTGATAAATACACTCTCTCAGCTTTCATGATTTTTTAAAGTAAAGACAATGTAAAAAATGATTACTGCTGCATGAATTATGGATGATTAAATAAAAAGATCCCCGCAGTTTATAAAACTGCGGGGTGACGCGAAAAATGAAAAAAATGAGTATCTTTTTTTAAAACTCCCTGAATCCGTCATCAACAGATATATTATCTTCCGGCAGCCTTTTGGCTGGTGCTTTGTTTTCGGCTTTTTGTTTGTCCGGTACTGCAGGTACTGTATTCAAAGAATCTTTATGAGGCTGGCTGGTTGCTGCCGGAGAAGATTTGTACTCGGTTTTTTTCTGCTGCGGGATGATTTTTTTGGGCTGTTCCTTTTTTTGAGCTATTTTTTCAGTCTCGGCATGTTCCGTTTTTGCCTGTACAGACGCAATGCTTTTTTCATGGTGCCTGAGGCTGAAGAAATCAACGCTTGTTTTAACCTCTTCTGACTGGGCAGTGAGTTCCCTTGACATGCTGGCAAGTTCTTCGGAAGCTGAAGCGTTGGACTGCGTGACGCTGTCAAGCTGCATCAGCGCTGTATTGATCTGCTGTGCGCCGTTGTTCTGCTCGGCGCTGGCATTCGCTATCTCCTGCATAAGGTCCGCGGTCTTGTGTATATCAGGAATAATATCACCAATAATCTTTCCGGCTTTTTCAGCTGTTTCAACGCTTGTCTTCGCGATTACAGAAATATCGCTGGCTGCTTTCTGGCTGTTTTCCGCAAGCTTCCTGATTTCCGACGCTACAACTGCAAACCCTTTCCCCGCATCACCCGCCCTTGCAGCTTCAATGGCTGCATTGAGCGCGAGCATGTTTGTATTTCTTGCAATTTCGTCAATTACGACTATCTTTTCCGCTATTTCACGCATTGCCTCAACTGTGTTTTTAACAGATGATTCGCCTTCTTTGGCGTCCTTTGCCAGTTTCTTTGCAATGCTGTCGGCTGTGGATGCATTGTCAGTGTTCTGCTCAATATTTGAAACAAGCTCTTCCATGCTGGAAGATACCTCTTCCATGCTGGCCGCCTGCTCGCTTGCTCCGGCTGACAGCTGCTGCGAACTTTCCGCAATCTGTTCACTGCCGGTTGTTACCTGCGCGGTTGCGTTCTGCATAACAGTTATTACTTCCCGGAGTTTTTCGAGAAGGACCATTATGCCTCTTGCGGCATCCCCGATCTCATCTTTTGCCGCGAGGTCCTTTTCCTGAATTTCAGCCGAGAGGTCGCCTTTCGCGAGGTTGTCTGTAATAATGCCGATGAAGCGGCGCAGCGGGACAGTAATACTGTTTGTTATGGTTAATGAAATGAAAATGGAAAGTACTATTATTACAAGGACAAAGATTATGACAAACAGTATTGATTTTTCTGTTGTGCTCTTTACTGAACTGTCTATGCCGTTTTTTACCTGAACAGCGATATCAACTGTTTTGATTATCCCTTCCCTCAGGGCGCCTACCAACTGTGTATATTGAGAATCAAATCCGATAAAAAGGTCATAGTTCTTTTTATATGATGTGATTTCAAGAAGGGAATCATCTATCAGTTTTCTGCTTTCTGCCATTGTCATCTGGCTGTGCAGGGCGGTAAAGTTTTTTTCTATTATGCCAAGTTCATTCCGCAATTGTTTTTCCAAATCCTTTTTTGCTTCGGCAGAGGTGGAAACCTGGAACTGCTCAAAAAGCAGCGAGATGGCGCATATCCTGGTTTTGATATCAAGAATATCAGCATATCTTTCAAAACCGCCTTTATTTACCATTCCCCCCCTTTCAGAATTTTTCAAAAAGGATGTACCTGTCTTTTCAAGAGATGCAGTGTCAGCGTATAATTTCTGGGCTGACTTAACTATGGCGGAAATTGATGCCTGTTTCTCGTCAAAGACTGAAAGAAGTGCTGTTGTATTGTCAATGAGTGTTTTTGTGTTGTCTGATATCAATGAGAAATTGCCGCTGTCAGCTTTTGATATTTTTATTGCACTGGCAGATTCCTCAAGGATCTTTAAAATTTTCTGCTGTTCTCCGCGCGCATCTTCTCCGTATTTTTTATCCCTGTAGTATACAAACCTGAGGTTCGCGGCCTGGGCGCTGTTAGCGAATTCAACAACGCTGTTGGCTACTGTATTCAGCTTCAGGAAATTGTTGATCCTTGTTATGCTGGTAATTGAAACAATCCCGATAATGACTGAAAGAATAAGTATAACTGAAAATGAAAATAAAAGTTTTGTCCTGATTTTAAGATTATCCATCAGCATAATTCATACTCCCCTGGAGAGCTCCAGTTATAACAAGAATTTGTAATAAAAAATTAAATAATATACTTACAATAAGTATAGATTGAGAAATTTCATTAATCAATAAAGATGGAATTATCAAAAAATAAATTATTTAATGATCATAATAATCAGAGATTATCTATATATAATATATATTATTCTCCGATTATTATGATCTCAATTGCTTCAGGATCAGGCTGGCTTAAGGTAATCCTGAAGTTGCTTGAGGAAAGCGAGCTTTTCCTTTTTTCATTACCCGGCAGGTCTTTCCATGCCTGGACCTCAAAACGGAAAGAACCTATATCGAGTTTTTCAAGGTCAGTAAAACGGAATTCAGTTCCCTGGAATTTACTATCGGAAGCAATTGTTTTGCCGAGAATACCTTCCTGCAAAAAAGCGTATGAATAGTAATCAGCTTCAGGAGAACTGTGCCATTTGAAAACAAGTGAGTTGCTCAGGTCCATGTTGATATTTTCCCCATTGGATGGAGAAATGATTGTAGGAGAAACCAGTGGTTTTATTTCCTCGATAATGAAACTATTGACGGATGAAAGGGGAGACTCATAGTTTCTGGCATCGTATCCTTTTACTTTCCAGAAATATTTACCCGGTTTGATTTCCGCAAGCCTGTAGCCTGAACCATCGGCCGAGAAGACTGAAAGGTTTCGGTCAAAGTTTATTGAATCAGATATGCTTATATCATATCTTTTTAGCATTGGTTTGTGCTGCCATTCGAATATCAGGTTGCCGGCAAGTGCTTCCTCGCGGCTGAGTATTTTTTTATCAGACGGGGCAGTAAGAACAGGCGGATCATAGACAACTACTTCGGAAATTCTGAAAGAATCTGTTCCCTCTGGGCTTTCAGATATGCCCCATTTCCCGGATGCCTTTTTGTATGATTTAAGTTTTACCGAATGAATCCCTTCGGAGAGTTCTCTGGTCTTGTTAAAGCTTATTGTGGTTTCAGCTGTTTCAGTCCTTGGAAGAACAGTTTTTCCTGTTGACTGGTTTGTTATCTCAACTGAATAATAATCCGCATCAAAAACCTTTTCCCACGATATTTCAAGAGGCTCTTCCCCGATAATTTTCACATCTTCACTTGTACCCGGAGATGCCAGCCTGGGTGGATCAAGCGGTATCCTGGTGCTGAACCTCGATACGCTGCTGTCAATTACTGGTCTGTTGTTCTCATCAATAACTGATACCTGCCAGAAATAGTCACCTGATGCAGGGATTAATGTTTTGCGTGATTTTCCTTTCAGATTATCCTCAATAATTGGCTGTGAATTAAGCGAGTCCTTGAAAAGGGTGAATTTGAAATTTTCACCGATTGAGCTGTCCCATGTAAAAGTACGGCTTCCGAACTGGGGGATCTCGAAGCACTCGTCAAAAGGGGGATTTGTGAGAGCTATTTCGCCGGTAGCCTGTTTGACAACAATTGTTCTTGCCTCTGAATGGGGAAGAACTTCATTATCGGAAGTTACACCGCCGATTTTCCAGTAATATGTCCCCTGTTTTATTTCTTCATTTATAGAGAATGAAGATACAGGAAGCGGCTCATTGTACAGTGTGCTCGCGAAGGAAGGGTTATCGGAAAAATAGAACTGGTATGAGGATATTTCAGTGTCTTCCTTCCATTTGAATTTTATTCCCTTCGCTGTTTCAATTGTGGTAAGCTCAATCCTGTCCGGCGGATAAACAAGTGAAACCGGGAATAGTTCAGTATTTCTTATTATTGAAAAAAACTGCGGTTTCCCCTTTGTTGAAAACCCGATTCCCCCAAGCGAGTAATGCGGCGTTACTCTCCAGAAATAGTTGCCTTCTGTAAGGTTGTTTATAATCTGAAAATTTCCACGCACTTTTTCGGACAATACGGCAGACTCAAATTTATCGGATTTTGAAACTTCAAGAAGATAGTAATCAGCGAAGATGCCCTGATTCCAGAGGAAGCGTATTTTCGGGAGCTGGCTCCTGTACTTGATTTCAATATCAGGGGCAGGGCTTACAGGGTGGGGGAAGTTGTCATTGATTACAACAAACCGTCTCGTCTGGCTTTCACTTTCGCCTGATACCCCTGAGATAAGGCGCCAGTAATAGGTGCCTTCCTGCATTGTCTTGATAGCGTTCCTTTCTGTGCCCAGAGTTGTGGAATCAACTATTTTTTTGAAATCAAGGTCACTGGCAATCTGGAGAATAAGGTTATCGGTTGACTTGATAACCTCCCATGTGAAGAAGACCTCCTGACTGTTGTTAAAAGTCAGAAAGTAACTGTTGTCATCCGGCTTGTCAGGCTGTATTGAAAAATCGTCAACAGTAAAGCGGTCAAGATTCCTGTCAATAAGGGCTTTCTGGTTTGCCTTTACCTCCTGGGTAACATTGCCTTTACTTACACCGATGTTACCTTCAACTACGGAAAGGCCGAGTTTGCCTTCTGCTGCCTGTTCGAGTTTTACAGTAGCGTCTGCAAGCGATATGACTGTGTCCGCAGATTTAATCTGGACCGCTGCGTTATCTGCTATCATATTCTTGGCTGAAATATTACCGCCAAGGAATTCTATGTTTTTAGCCTCTTCTCCCCATTCAAGGACAATCAGCGAACTGTCCTGAAGTGTTATTTCTGTTCCGTCATTCATGAGAATCACAGCTTCGGAATCAACGCTTGTCCTTATTGTGTCATAGTTATAGAGGGTCTCTGCAGTGTCGATGTTTTCCCACACGGTGCGCCCTGTATATTTTCGCTGCGCAGTGTTTTTCTTGAATATTATCACACCGATCTGTTCACCACCCTCGTTTTTAAGGGTTGAATTGATGTCATTATAGAAAAGCCATCCTGATGAAAGGAATATCGCACCGGCGGCAAGAACTGCTATCGCATCCTTAATTAATGATCTCATATTTGACTTCTTTTTCCTCTACTTCTGCTATTGAATCAAAGTTGCCGATAATCCCGACACGCTGCCGCAGTTCCTTCAGCGACCTTGGCCTTGAATCATCATCAAGCCTGCCGAGGACTGCGTAGATCTGCTGTGGTTCAGCTTTCCCTTTTACCTTTATTTTATTCATGGGGACAGTTTCAAAAATCCCTTTTACAAGTTTTTCAGTATTCTCTGAGATAAGGATATCTGTTCCCATCGGCTTGTTTAGCCCTTCAATACGGGAGGCCAGGTTTACAGGGTCTCCTATTACTGTGTATTCCATTCTCTCATTGGAGCCGATCTGCCCGACAAGGACGTCTCCGCTGTTGATTCCGCATCCTATCCTGATAAGCGGTTTTTTCTCGCTTCCCCTGTCAAGGTTGAACCTTAAAAGTGCGACCCTCATCCTGAGCGCTCCATTGACAGCATTTTCAGCGTCGTTGCCGTGCGATATCGGAGTTCCCCATACCGCCATAATCGCATCTCCAATATACTTGTCAACAACTCCGTGCGTTTCGTTTACGCAGTTTACCATGAGTGTCATGTATTCATTCAGAAACTCTACAACCTCTGATGGAGTAAGCTTTTCTGATATTGCAGTAAAAGACCTGATATCTGAAAAAAAGATTGTCGCTGGCTTGATTTCACCCCCGAGCTGTATTTCTCCTTTCATGGCAAGCTCTGCTATCTCCTGGTTTACAAACCGGCCGAAGGCGTCCTTCATCCTTTCCTTTTCTTCAAGCCCCTTGCCCATTTCCACGAATGCGTTTGTAAGAACTCCTATTTCATCCTTTGCCTTTGCCTTGAGGCTTATCTTGAAATCTCCCCCCTCAATCATTTTTGTGGCAATTACAAGGTTTTTTACCGGCGATGTAAGGGTTTTTGAGAAGAAATAGACAATAAGGACTGTGATTGAAAGAACCATTACCATAAGATAGATATTGCGCCGCTGTATATTGTATACAGCTTCGAAAGCCACGTTCTCCTCTACCTGTGTAATTATTCCAAGCCTTCCGGTAGGTATCTTGCGGTAGGACCCAAGGTAGGTTTTATCTGTTTCATCAGAAAACCTTATCTGCCCTGAGCTTACAGGGCTTGCGAGCATATCCTTGACAACCCTGAGCCCTGACAGGTTTTTGGCGTCTACCACAAAGCTTTCCTCAGGATGCGCGATGATTTCTCCCTTTTCATTTACAATATATGTAAGTGTTATACCTCTTGTTTCTATCAGCTTCATAAAGCTTTTTCTTACATCAATAAGCATAACCATTGAAAGCAGGTCTCTTCCCTGCCTGTAGGGAATCGCAAGCGCCATTACCGGAACTCCCAGGTATGGGGAAACATTTATGACAGCTGTTATTCCCTGCTTTGCCTGGTTAATCTCATCAGCGTTTTCTGTAATTATATTATTGATAAAATCCTCATTAATATTGTAATCAAGAAGTATATCCTTGTTGTAAAAGTTGGCGCCAATCTCATGGAGCCCTACAAAGATAACTCCCGGCTCATTCCTGAAAAAGTAGCGGACAAAATCTTCCCTCTCTTCTCCTGCCTGATTTGCCCCAAGCATGAGAAGCGATGCGGCGTTTCCGAATGCCTTTATATCTTCCTCAATTTTCATTGAAACAATTTCAGAAACCTTGAGATTGTTTTCCTCAACCCTTATACGGCTGTCCTGCAGGAAAAACCATGTGGCAAGGAAAATCATTCCTGACAATGCCATTATTATTACCATGGAGATAATCGAGATCATCTTGAACCCGATGGAAAACCTGATCTGCCCTGCCTTTATTGCTTTTTTATACTGTTCATGGCTGAACTTTGTATTTTTTTCTGTCCCTTCTGCCTGAACCTGTGACTGCTCTCCTGCGCCCTTTTCCGGGACCTTTGAAACTGCCTCAATTGAGCCGCTGTTGAGTGACTTTATGACATTCTGTTTTGCCTCTTCAGTGTAGTCTTCCGGTCTGTGGAGAGTTCTTATGAGTTTGCCTTTCAGGTTGCTGCTTTTAAGGAATTTTTCCGGCTCCTGCGGTGTCTTGAGAAGGAGGTAGTAGGGGAGCTTTGCCTCGCTCTCAAGAGCTGATTTAAGCGGAATCTGCAGGGGACCGTGGATGATGGAATAATTGTTGGAATCAATCTGCTTGAGGATTCCGATAAAATCATCAATGGTTTTATATTCGGATACATCAGTATATATAAGGGAAATATAGTATTTGCCCCTGTTTTCACGCACAATTCCGCCCGGAAGATTGATTGCGTACGCGAAATCCGCGTCTTTTTTGAATGAAAGCTTTCTGAAACGGTTAACCCTGTTTATGTTTATCTGCCTTTTTCTGTAAGCCTTGAAGATATCTTCCATGTCGGGAGGGTTTTTAAAGAAAGAGTTGACTATTACTGTCGAAGAATCAATGTAAACTCCGTTATCATCTGGTATTTCTATTGTTTTGGCGAGAGCATGCAGGGATTTGAGCACTTCCTTAATAAAACGGAGTGACTCTGTCGTTATTTTTCTGCCTGATGTTTTAAGTTCCCTTACATAGTACGCAGAAGGATTGAGAAGCAGTGATATTTCAGGGAGGGATATTACCGAAGCCTTGTAGCTTGCATACTGCAGAAGGTTTTCGATCTCCTCAAGTTCCACTGTCCCAAAAGTCTTTGATTTTCCCAGAATATCAAGAATCTTTTTGATAATAGTCCTGATTTCTGTCCTGAAATTGTTTATCTGATCCTTTAATACTGTTTGCATTTATTATACTTCCCCATATATATTTTCGGCTTTTATCCCTTTAACTTCATTGTAATTCATTTCGGAAAATATAATCTTTGTGTATATGGAAAAAAAGTTGTTAACTATCCTCTATTGGGTTAAAATGATATAATTGTTATATGTTGTGAGCATGAATGTATATTCAGAAACAAATGAGGTTAATAAAGGAGTTTTTTAAATGGACAAAGATGCTGGAATTATAGAGTCTGATAAAATAAAGACATCTGATAAAAAATTACAGCAAGTTAAAACTAAAAAAGTCAAAAAAAGCCTTAAGGAAAGGTCAAAATCCATCGGCTTCAAGATATCCTTTGTGATAGCGGTAATAATTACACTTTCATTTGGAATTCAGTCAATTATTCTGAAGAACGATTTTAAAAAAAGTATTATAGCGTTAAATGGCAATTTTCTCTACCTGCAGGCCAAAACCATACAGAAGTCTTTTGAAGGGACACTGATGGCTGATCTTGAAAACGTAAAATCGTTTTCCTATAATTCTGTTTTTACAGAAGCGCTTTCAGGCGAAAAAATACTTGAAGCAAAGACACTGCTTTACAAGATAATGGCGACAAAGACCTATTTTGACCAGATGTTTGTTGTTGATGCAGAGGGTATATGTCAGTTTTCCACATCCGGCCCATTTGTCGGTCAGAACGTACGTGATTCCGATTATTTCAAACGGATAATCAATAACGGGGAGAGCATTGTAATAACCAACAAGGCTGTAAAGATGGAATCATCAGGAAGCAATTTAATATATATGGCAGCCGAGCTCAGGGAAGGGCATGTTGTGAAAGGGCTTATTGCAGCGGCCATTAACCTTGATCTTCTGGCAACCGAGTTTGCCTCAAACAGGATTGGTGAAACAGGTTATCCGATGATTTTCAATGCTGAAGGGATAATAATGATACATCCTGACACCAGTTATCTTACGGGAAACCTCTCGGGAATACCGATGTTCAGCAAGATTTTAATGCGTGAAGATGGTTTTGACAAACCGGAGACATTTCTTGGGTTCTTTAAATTTCTTGATGAAAAAAACTATTATTTTGCATACAGTCCGATGAGCATTGTCCCCTGGTATATAGGATGCGTTTTAAGCCAGAAAGAGGTTGAAGCAATGCCCAACCTGATTGCGATGGACCTGTTCAGAAGCATAGCACTTACAATTGCAATCATAATCATATTCATATCTTTCATAATGAAAATCCTTATAGCGAAAAGAATTGAAAATCTGCAGGAAAAGATGCTGGTTGTGGAAAAGGGAGACCTTGGTTTTAAGGTCGCGGACAAATACAACGATGAAATATCACGAATTATAAAGAGTTTTTCAACCCTGTTGTCATCACTGCAGGATTTCTTCAGGAAAATGTCCCAGTCCATGGCAAACCTTGAAGACGGAGGAATTGAACTAGCGGTAAACATGGAAGAGGCAGCTTCAGCTGTACATCAGATAAGCGCCAACATGACAAGCGTTAAAAAGCAGATAGACATGCACGAGGACAATATTTCTGTGGCTGTCTCAGCTGTTGAGGAAATGTCGCGCAATATTGAAAACCTTAACGGGTCAATAGAGAAGCAGACCGGCAGCATTAACACCTCTTCTACGGCTGTAGAGGAGATGATAGCACAGATCAAGGATATCAGCGCTTCCACGGAAAGGGCAAATACAAAGATAACAGAACTGATAAATGTCTCGGATCAGGGTTCATCGACTGTCTCAAACCTTGTAAACATGATCAGCGAAATATCTGAAAAATCCAAGGCTCTTGAGGACGCGAACAAGCTGATTTCAGGTATTGCCGCTCAGACAAACCTTCTTTCCATGAATGCTGCCATTGAGGCCGCACACGCAGGCGACGCGGGGAGGGGATTTGCTGTAGTTGCTGACGAGATACGAAAACTGGCCGAACAGTCAACCCTTCAATCAAGAAATGTTCAGGATACAAATAAGGAAATAAGAAAAATGATTGATTCCGTTGTAAGCGGGTCAAAAAATACAAGTGAGGCATTCAGCAAGGTCAAGGATACAATTGAGTCAGTGAATAATCTTATGAGTGAGCTGGGGTCGGCCATGACTGAGCAGGACAGTGGAGGCAGGCAGATACTTACAGCGCTGAAGGAAATGCTTGATATTACATCAGAAGTAAAAATTGGTTCCAACGAAATGACTGAGGGGAATGCTGAAATAATAAAGTCTGTAACAGTCATAAGCAGCATTGGCGCGCAGCTTAATCAGGCCATGAGCGAGATAACGACAGGGCTTGAAGAGATAAGCAAGGCTGTTGTAAGCATAAATGAGCTTTCTGCCAAGAACAAGGAAAACATCAATGCTGTAAAGCAGCAGGCATCACTGTTCAAGTATGATGAATAAGTCTTCCCTGGTTGACTATGGAAATAAGTTAATGGATAATTATATTATTGGCGTATCTAAAAGCTCAATAATTTTAGCTTGAGAAAAATTATTTCTTTGCGCTATAATCGGTTAGGTGCCTTGTATGTCCTTTTGGATCTGACGGACCGAACCGAAGGGATAGAGGTTCCCTTATCTGATTTATTGATAATTTTGGAGGAAAAATGAAGAATAAAACTTCTGCCATGTTTCTGATTCAGCTTTTCATTGGTATATTTTTCGCCGCATCCGCAGTAATAATTCTTTCAGGATACAATTCCGCAGGAAACCAGTTTATGAGGGGTGTGAGCAAACTGTTTGGGAAAAACAATTACTGGGGCCTTGCCATCGCCATAGTTCAGCTTTTGGCTGGCGTCATTCTGATCCTGGGGCTTTTCATCTCTGTTCAGCAGAAATCGATGTTTCTTGCAGGACTTGCCATCATGATACTATGGGGAATAAATATTGCTGTACTTTATTTCTTTGACGGATTCATGAAACCCAACTTCCTCGTATGGATAAAAGAGGTTTCACTTCAGCTTGTGATTCTTTCAGGGTTATGGGGTGTTACCCGACAGGCAGACTGAAAATATTATCAGGGTATTTAAAGGGGCTTTTTAAGCCCCTTTTTTATTGTTTTATATTAATATCCTGCTGGGGAAATGGTATTGTGAGCCCTGCCTGCTCGATTTTTTCCTTTACAATTTTATTCTGTTCCCATTTTACATTCCAGAAATCATCAATTGATGTCCATGCCCTTAACTGTATATTTACAGAACTATCGGCGATGGAATGGACCATTATCTGCGGCGGAGGATCAGGTAGAAACCTCTTCTCAGTCGTGACTACTTCACGCATAACATCGAAAGCCTTATCAATTGAGTCGCTGTAAGATATGCCCACCAGTATATCAATGCGCCTTTTTCCGTTTCTTGTATAGTTTTTAAGAGGTACACCCCATAATGAGGAATTAGGGGCTGATATATATATTCCGTCAGGAGTTTCCAGAATTGTGGAGAAAAGTCCAATTTCATTTACTGTTCCTGCGATGGAGCCAAATTCAATAAAATCATTCTTCCTGAAAGGCCTCAGGAGAAGCAGCATTATGCCTGAAGCGATATTGCTCAGTGTATCTTTCAGCGCAAGACCAACTGCTATTCCAGCTGCTCCAAGAAGCGCAATTATGCTTGCTGTATTTACCCCGAAAATGTCCAGTATAATTACAGCGCATACAGTATATATCGAGTATGAAACTGTAGCATTGATCACAGGTACCAGTGTTTCATCAAAACTTTTAATAGTGGAACAGGCTTTTTCTATTATTTTTCTTGTAATTTTAGCTGTTATTCTGCCGGCCACTATGACTGCGATGGTGTAGAGTAATTTTAACATTATAGTGGAAATCATTTCGTGGTTAGTCTGCCAGAATAAAGCAATTGCTTCTTTCATTGTTAATACACCTCCTTCCTGAATGCCTGTGTAATAGTTATACCATTGCTGAACAGGATTTAAATCATCGGGATTCAAAAAAGATAATTATAAATGATAATATGATTTCTGGGAATATTAATATCATTATAAAAAAAGCCGGAGTTAACTACTGTTTTACTCCGGCCTCTGTGGATTCCAGCACACGCATATCTGTTACTTTACTGATATACTTATTTTCCTGGGTTTTTCTGATTCCTTAATGCCCATTGAAATAGTTGCTATGCCGTTTTTCAGGGAAGCTTCAATCTTGTTTCTGTCAATTGTATCATCTATTGAATATTCATGGTGATAATCCCCCTCCCTTATTTCTTTTACAAGAAAGGAGCCTTTTTCCTGGGCTATATGTTTTCTGCCATGAATAATCAGCATATCATCAGCTACTTTTATATCCAGATTCTCCTGACTCACACCAGGCATCTCAAGCTCAAGGAAAACTTTTCCTCCATACTCATATATATCACAGCATGCCTTAAAATATTTAATTGTGTTTTCAGCAGAAATATCTTTGCTGTTCATAAACTCACCTCACTGTTATTTTACGCTTACGTTAATGCTTTTTGGTTTTGAATCCTCTTTTTTGGGCAGAGTTATTTTCAGTATCCCATCTTTCAGCTCAGCATTTATTTTTTCAGTGTTGACTGAAACCGGAAGAGGCAAAGTCCTCTGAAAACTTCCTGACCAGGATTCCTTTCTGTAGTATTTCCCCTTCTTTTCTTCCTTCTCATCCTTCTTGGTTCCCTTGATTGTAAGAACATTTGACGCAATTGACAGATCAATATCTTTCTGCTCAATCCCAGGCAATTCGCATATTACTGAGTATTCATTTTCGGATTCAGTAACATCAAGAGCTGGTGAAAAATTTCTGTCAAAAAGACCTGTGTAGCCCTGAAACCTGTCAGCATCGAAAAGCTCATTGATTTCATTCTGAAGTGATCTGAAATCGTTCCATGGATCATAAAGACTTTTGTTTTTCCATTTTACCAATCCCATAGTTCTGTCCTCCTGAAATAAATATTCTATAAAAATTATTGCAATTTCCGTGCCAAAATATAAACCATGATTATGGTGTAAACATGTATTGATAATATAAGGAATTAAATGTGTACTGAAAGGACTTGGCATTATTGTTGAGATAACGAAAACACCCAGATGCTATCCATTGATGCAGGTAAATGTGTAAAAATGATACATGAAGAATAAATATCCCTTATATGAAAGTGTGTAAAAATGATACAGCAATGAGTGCCGCTGTTTCTGTAATGTCAGGATTCGGAAATGCTGCCTGATACATAGACCTTTCTTACTAAAAATGAGGCAGAGCACCAGAGCATTGTAAGGATTGAAGCTGAAAGGAGGCAGCACGAGAGCTGCCACAAAATGCTGACCAGTTCATAATGCTCAAGCATAAACGCGCTGGTTGAGCTGTTGAACACGATCTTTCTCAGAAGTTTAATGGAAAAACCTGATGCCTTGTACGTAAGGAAAAGCGACAGTGAGTAAATTAAAACTACAAATACCCTTAGAAAATGTTTTCTTGCGTTTGCCATAAAATACCTGCTTTGACTTAACTGGTGAAAAAAATAACACCAGCCTCGTTCCAGAGAATCTGGCATAAAGTATTCTCTGAATCTGACAGGCTGGATCTCTATGGCATAATGATTCTAACATATATTTGCTTATTAAACAAGAAAATAGGTAAAAAAAGAGGCCAGCCGGGATATGGGTAATCTAACCGGAAGGCCTCTACGCTGACCAATAACAAACAGGGAGTTGGTATTGGCTTGCTATTTGGAAAATAGATAAATCTTATTTTATATCCTTAGTTGGAATTCCCGCAAGTATTAAATTATGGAACATCATAAAAAAATATTTTGAATGGCTATAATCATTCATTTTTCTATACAAATATTAAGGTCTAAATATTAACTTTTTTTTGACATAAATCACTTGTCAGGATCAGCAGCTAATTACCTGCCTGAAAAGAATGAATTTCAGGCATCAGTTGTGGGATATGCCTGTTTTTTGGAATGTATCAGTATAAACTGATGCCATCAAGAATTTCCCTTACCTTGGAAGCAAATGTCTTGACCGAAAAAGGTTTCTGGATAAAATTCACACCTTCATTGAGCACCCCATGGTGCGCAATTACATTGGCGGTGTACCCTGACATAAAGAGGCATTTAAGCCCGGGGTGAATCTGCAGTATCTTCTCCTTAAGTTCACGGCCGTTCATTCCAGGCATAACAACATCAGTAACAAGAAGATTGATATCGTAAGGATGTTTCCCCGCGATTTCAAGTGCGTTTTCCGGCGATGGGGCTGCGAGAACGCGGTAACCTGACAGTTCAAGCATTGATTTTGCCATCTCAAGAATTGCAGGTTCATCCTCAACAAGAAGTATTGTTTCACTCCGATGAGCTGGCTTTGATGAGTGATCTTCCTTTCTTTCAGTATCCTGACTTTCGGTGCCGCAGCAGCGTGGAAGGTATATCTTGAATGTAGTGCCCATCCCGGGTTCGCTGTATATGCTTATATATCCGTTATTCTGCCGTATGATTCCGTATGATGTTGCAAGCCCAAGCCCTGTCCCTTTTCCCATCTCCTTTGTCGTAAAAAAGGGCTCAAAAACCTTTTCCTGGATTTCCTTTGGTATCCCGGCCCCGTTGTCGCTTATTCCTGTTAAAACATACTCGCCAGGTTTGAATTCAGGATGCTCCCGGCAGTAAGTCTCATCAAAAAAGACATTTTCTGTCTCAATTGTAATCTTCCCGAAACCTGATATGGCATCACGTGCGTTTACGCAAAAATTAGCCAGAATCTGGTCAATCTGGGAGGGATCAGCCTTGACTGTCCACAGATCCCTGCCGGGTTTCCATACAAGATTGATATCATCCCCGATAAGCCTTTCAAGCATCCTGATCATACCCTCAATTATTGAATTCAGGTTAAGTATTTTTGGTGAAAGCGGCTGTTTTCTGGCAAAAGCAAGAAGCTGCCTTGTAAGGTCAGCGGAACGGCTTGCTGCCTTGCGTGTTTCAAGGAGATTGTTGTATACAGGATTATCAGGGCTTACTTTCTCAAGCGCAAGTTCTGTGTGACCCAGGATTACCCCCAGCATGTTGTTGAAATCATGTGCCACGCCCCCGGCAAGGCGGCCTACTGATTCCATTTTCACAGCGTGATGCAGCTGGTCCTGGATTTTTTTCCGTTCTTCTATCGCTGCCTCTTTTTCTTTTTCCGCAAGCTTTCTGTCTGTAATGTTTTTGATCGTAAGCAGGCTGCCGTGCCCGCGGTCTGTAACATAACTAATCCCGTTTACCTCTCCTATAAAGGTTGTTCCATCTTTTCTTTTCATTACAAGCTCAAGGTTTGCCGTATTTTGCCTATTTCTGAGTGTCCGGTCGAACGCGGCCATTGCTGGCTCTATTGAGTCTGTGTCAAGAAAGTCGGTAAAGAGGCAACCCTTCATTTCCTCCGCGCTTATTCCGAATAACTGCTCGGAAGCAGGGGAGGAGTATGTCACAATCCCATTCTCGTCTGTCAATGCTATAAGGTCATTCAGCTGCTCTGTTATGGAGCGGAATTTACTCTCGCTTTCCTTCAGTTCCAGTGTGCGCATTTCAAGCAGCCGCTGCGCGCGCAGGAGGGATCTTTCCCTCCGTGACAGGGTAAAAAGCTCGACAAGGTATTCTGGATCAAAAGGCTTGCGCACATACGCGGCGGCGCCCTGTTTCAGGCAGTTTAACGCAATTCCCCCTTCTGTTGAGCCTGTTATTACAATACAGATACAGTTGGGCTGATTTTTTCTGCAGTGTTCAAGCAGGGTTAAGGCAATGCCGTCAGGCAGGTGGTAGTCCAGTACTGCCATGTCGTAAGTATTGCTGCTTAATTGGTTAAGGGCTGAAAGTAGCGTAAAGGCTGTATCAACCAGATAGCCGTTTGATTCAAGGTAGTTTTTCAGTTTTCCTGACAACCCGGTATCGTCTTCTGCGAAGAGAAACTTTTTGGGTATTCTTGCAATACACCCTTTAAGGAGGTTTCTCACCTGTGCGGAAAACTGGCTGCTTTCAACCGGCGTAGGAAGAAACGCCTCAACCCCAAGATCTCCTTCGATGCGTCCAGGTTCGCTTTCTGCAAGCGTGGCAGAGACTACCATGATCGGGACCTTGTTGAACTCTGCGTATTGCGGAGAATGGAGCATTCGGCAGAAGTGCCATCCGTCAATTCCTGGCATATAGAGGCATGTTATGATAAGGTCAGGGGGCTTTTTCCTTTCAAGCGATTCAAGCGCTTTTTCCGCGCTTGTAAAAGGAGAGGAAATGATCCCTTCCCTGTCAAGAAGGGCTGCAAGCAGTTCAAGCTGGGCCAGATCATCATTTACAATGACAGCTGTAATGTTATCCGCTCCCGAAACATCTTTTGCCATTAAATACTCTCCGCGTTCATCTGAGAACTGCTGAATCAATGACACGCATCAAACAATGAAATTCAGAAAAAGCAGATATTTATGATGCGGCAGTGAAAAAAATAACAGGCAGCGGTTTTAGCAGCTGCCTGAAAATGCAATAATGACAATTTTACAACCTGCTCAGCGTTTCCCGCAAGTGGTAAATATAAACGGCACCTCTAAAAAAACAATAAAATTACGCCAGAGAACAAATATTCCTTTGTTCTGTAAGTTATCAGGCATCTTGTGTGCCTTTTGGGACCGGCAGCAGGCAATGGAGGGCCTTAAAGGTTTTCAGTGTTAAGAAAAGGGCAATTAGGTCATTTGGTTTAAGGCCATGATGGAGATCCCCTAAAGGTCTTTTGTATAAAGAAAAGGGCAGCAGGGGAAAATCAGGTAAAAAATATGTGACAGAAATAATTGTCAGTTGTCAGGGTTTTCCGCGAAAAATTTAAGCTCCCATGTGTGTTGTTCAGGCGGGGATGTCATCATTTTTCCTGCTTTTTCCATAAAAACCTTAAAAACACCGGTTTCCATAAAATCCATGGCATATTCCCTGTCAAGCCAGGTGCCGGCAGCCATTGCCTTTGGTTTTGATGCAAAAAACTGAATTCTCACCAGTCCATGCCTGCCTGCTGCTTTTTTAAATACTTCATCATGCCAGATCCGGCATCCTGACTCAAAAGCATCTTCCCTGAAACTGAAAGTAATAGTGGAAGTAAACATATGATCCCCCTGCTTTTCTTGGTCCTGCTTGAGGATGTACCTTTAAACCTGAAAACTTCAGATTTACCCTATTTTTTCACAAGTATAACGCCTGCCAGAAGAAGCACAATTCCGGCAATCCTTGGAAGGTTTATTTTTATTACAGGAAAGTTGAACAGCCCGAAGTGGTCAATCACTGCGGAAAGAAGAAGCTGTCCCACAATCATTGCGGCAATTGTAAGCGTTACGCCGATACGGGGAATAAGGAATACCGGGGTTGATATTATGACAATCCCGCAGAGGCCGCCCAGGTAGAGATACCATTGTTTTAATCCCGGAAGGTTCTGAAAATTCGAATACGCCGGAAATACAGAGAGCAGCATGAGCATGACAAGAGCGCTGACCGATGTTACAATAAATACGGAACCGACAAAACCGGTTTTGCTTTCAAGGCCTGTATTGATGACACCCTGAAGTGTCGTTGTTATTCCTGCGGCAATGCCTGCCAATATAAATAATATTAATTTCATACAAATACGGTAAATAAGTGATTTCCTGCAAATTCAGAAATTTCCGGAAGTCCCGGGAAGTCATTGCAGATAAAAAAACCTTCCATTTTCGGTGGAAGGTTTATGAATCTCCCCCGGACAGACTCGAACTGCCGACCTAGTGGTTAACAGCCACCCGCTCTACCGGCTGAGCTACAGGGGAATGCTCAAATATGACTTACATTACAAAAATTAAAAAAAATTGTCAACAGTTTTCAGCTAATTCAGCTCTGTTATGATCTCTGCGCGGTTGCCGCACTTTGCGCATTTGTTGTTTATTATTCCTGTAACAGCGGCATTGTATCCGTATCTTTTTACAAGTATTTCACCGCAGGAAGGGCATTTTGTGTCGCACTCACGCATTCCTGTATTTCCGGGGTATACATAATCAAGGAATTCAGAGGCAATATCTGCAAGGCGAAATACTTTTTCCTGTTTAGTCGGGGGGATCGAGTATTTATAGACAGGGTAATAGCATGAAAGGTGCAGGGGAATGGTTTTTTTGATTGAGGCCATAAATGCCGCGATGCCTCTGATTTCATCTGCTGAGTCATTTTTTCCCGGAATTACAAGTGTAGTAACCTCAACATGCGTTTTGTCAGATGCAAATTCAATAAACCTTTTTACAGGCTCAAGCTTTCCCTTAAGTTCGTTTCTGTAAAAATCATCATTGAAGGATTTCAGATCGATATTTACCCCGTCCATGTTTTCAAGCAAAAGTCTGGCAGGGGCCGGGTTGATATATCCGTTTGTGACAAGAACATTTTTAAGCCTTTTGGCCCGAATGAGTTTTGTTGTTTCTGTAATCCACTCAATATGGATAAGCGGCTCGGAATATGTATACGCGAGCCCGATTGTCCCTGACTTTACTGCCATTTCTGCCGCGTTTTCAGGGCTTACTGTTTCCGCTCTTGAGTCTGTTACCGTGGAAATCGCATAATTCTGGCAGAAAGGGCATTTAAGGTTACAGCCGAAAAAGCCTGCCGACAGTATCTCTGAGCCGGGGTAAAAATGGTAAAGCGGTTTTTTTTCTATGGGATCAGAAGCAAGTGCCGAAAGCCGGCCTGCATGGAGGATAAGGGGTGTGTTCCCGTCTGCCGAATTTCCCCTGACACCGCACAAACCGGTTTTTCCTGGTTTTATCACGCAGAAATTGGGGCAAAGTGTGCATTTAAGTGATTTTTTATCCCCTGCGGGCTCAAAAAAAAGAGGCTGAAGCTGATTCATGCCGAACCTGAGGTCAGACATTTTTCTGGAGTTCCCTGACCGCCCTTTCTTCGAAATATTTCTTTATATAATTGATGTCTTCATCGTCTATGTCGTCAAATAAAAGTGTTGTATAGAAATCACTTCTGTAGACGGTACAGTCTGTGGTTATGATTCTATCCTCTATTTTTACAGAGGCGTAATTTATGCGGCTCCCCTTGACAAGGGCAGCTGAAAGTTTTTCAGGGATAAGTATTGTAGTTCCCCTCGGCGATATTTCCACAACCTTTCCTGTTACAAGCTCCATGGTTTCCGGGTGATTGAAAATAAAATCAACCTTGTCGGAAGATGCGACAAAATACCTTCTGTATCTTCTTGCTTCCCTTGGAAGCAGGTAGCGTGAAAATATCGCCTTGAGGCGGTCAACAAGCATATATTCTTCAAGATCTTCGTCAATAAGCCCGTTTACCTCAAGGTATGCTGCTTTTTCAGCATCCTCGAGAGAAAAAAAGGAGGTTTTAAGGAGAATAAAAACGCTTTCCTCATGGGTGAAACTCTCCCTCAAAACTGTGAGAAATGTTTTCCAGTGCCTTGGATAGTCTTCGGCGCTGAAAAGTACAAGCTCAGGCGCGATTTCAGAGATATTGTCCATCGCTTTAACAGGGTTTGAGTAAAATATGAAATCAAACCCGAGCGGAGGCAGGTGTTTTTTAATTATGTCGGTAGTTCTTTCTTTTTCAGCTACTACTAAGATCTTCATTCCGTTCCTTTGTTGATTACGGTATAGTCGTGTATAAACCAGATGCCGTCAGTTTTTCTTAGTTTGTAAGTATATTCCTTTATTTCAATGAGCTGTTCGTATTTGAATTTCTGCATAACAATAACTTCAGCATTTGCCTCAGTATACCATGTTTTGATTATTTTGTAAGTAAAAGGGCGGTATATTATCGCTTCAGCCCCTGCAGTCCTTGAGTCAGCCTGCATGTCTTTCATCAGCATTAGTCTGTAATCATCTGTAAGCTTTTTTCTTTCTGTATCAGAAAGCCTCACAAACCTTTCCCTTCTGTCCTGCGACTTGAGCATTATGCTTTCTAGGTCAAGGTAGAGGAAATACTTTTCAAATTCGCTTTTCTGGAGCGCTTTTATTGTGTATTCAACAACCTCATCAGGCGATTTTTTCTCTTTTTTGAGTATTTCTCCTGTTTCGTAGTCTATTATTTTCTGTACTTCACTTATTCCCAGGTTAGGCCTGAGCGAAAAATCAATGATGTTTGAGTTTATTGAATTATAGCTGCCTGCAATGCCGGGGAAAAATTCAAGCTGAATAAAATAAAGGCCAGGCTCTGTGATATCAACAACATCGTTCAGGTAAAAATTGAACGCGAACACCTCACCAGGCTGAATTGTCATGTTCCGGTAGTAAACATGCTGAACAGCCTCTGTTTCTCTCGTGAATTTATATTTGTCCTTCAGCTCTCTGCCGGTGATGTCTTTCATTGTTATTTTTGTGTTAAAATATTTGGGGTCTGCTGTCTGAAAATAAAAATTTTCCGGACTGTTATTGAATAATTCAACGCGCAGTTCTACAGTATCCCCTGCGTAGTAGATTTTTTTATTAAAATACCTGATTGAACAGGTTACATCTCCTGATGCCGGGAAAACAGGGGAAGACAACAGGAAAAGTAAAAGATATAGATATAAGGCAGATTTTTTCAAAATATTTCTCCTGATACTATTATAATTTTCGGAAAAAAAAATGATAACATTATTCTTAAATAAAATATCGGAAAGTCTGAAAAAGACAAAAGAGCATAAAGACCTTGTAAACAGTTTTACGGAAAAGAAATTTCCCCTCATTCTTGGCAGTGTAAGGGGTGTTGTGCTTGCCGGAATCGCTTCCGACCTTCTGAGGTATTCAAAAGGCCCATTCCTGTTTGTTTTCCCGACCGACAGGGAGGCACAGAACTTCCTGAGCGATTACACTCTCTGGAACAGCGAAGCGTTCTATTTCCCCTCATGGGAGACTCTTCCCTACAGCTCCGATATACCTTCATCCTATGTCTCAGGTTCAAGAATCAATGTTCTGGGACATTTTTTGTCTTCACGCAAGGCTGTTGTGGCAATGTCAAGGAAGGCATTTCTTTCCTATCTGCCGGATAAGGATTTTCTTTCATCCTGTTTTATAAGGCTCAAAAAAGGCAATCCAATCGCATCAGTGGATATTGGGGCAAAACTTGAGCAGGCAGGCTATCTGCGGGTCCCGAGGGTCAGCATAAATGGCGAGTTCGCACTGAGGGGTGAGGTCCTTGACATATTCATGCCTGGGATGGAAGAGGCGGTAAGGATTGTATTCGGCTTTAACGAGATTGAGGAGATCAAGTATTTCGATCCCGCTGGCCAGCAGTCGACAGGAAGGACTGATGAGATTGTAGTTTACCCTAACCGTGAAATAATATGGACAGATCCGCTTATAGAAAGCGCTTTCATGAAAAAGCTTATAACGGAAGAACAAAGGGAAGAGCTTTCCAGTTTCAGAACGATAAAGGGAGAGGAGTATATATACCCGCATGCTTTTGAGAGAAAGTCGCGTATAACTGATTACGCCGGAGCTGACGCTGCCCTTTTTCTGGTAGAGAACGAAATGCTTGAACAGGCCTCTGAAACAGGGATAAAAGAGCTTGAAGAGCTTTACCGCACGCGCGACAAGGTCTCTTCTTCATCCTCACTTCCGCCGATGCAGCTTTTGCCTGACTACAGTACATTAACGGATGCTTTTGCGAGGAAAGTCTTTCTACCCGTGCTTGGGAACAATATAGCGGGGTCACAGATACGCTACAGCTTTGAGCAGGGAAGGTCTTTTTTCGGTAATTTCAATTATCTTAAGGAAGAAATAGGCAAGCTTCTGGAATCAGGTTATTCTGTTTTTATTTTTTCAGCATCCGATTCCCAGCGCGCGAGAATAGAAAACATACTGAAAGACCTTGCGGTCAATGTTATCTCAGCCTCTGTCTCCTCCGGTTTTGTCCTGCCTGCCCAGAAAATAATCGCGATACATGAAAATGAGATATTCGGCCGTAAAAAGCGCATCCCCGCATCAGTGAAAAAATCACGGAGCCAGGCCATTGATTCCTTTGTCGAGCTTAATCCCGGTGATTATGTGGTGCACGTGAATTACGGCATCGGAAGGTATCTTGGGATTGACAGGATAAAGGCTGCAAATACCGAGAGGGACTACATACAGATTGAATACGCTGATGAGGAAAAGATTTTTATCCCTATCGAACAGGTAAACCTTATCCAGCGTTACATAGGAAGCGAAGGAGGCTCACCGCGCCTTGACAGGCTTGGCGGAAAATCATGGGAAAACCGCAAGAACAAGGTCAAAAAAGCGGCGGAAGATATCGCTGAAAAGCTTATCGAGATATACTCAAGGCGCAAACACGCCAAGGGATATGCCTTTCAGAAAGACACCGAGTGGCAGAACGAGTTTGAGGCATCATTTCCGTTTGAGGAGACTGACGACCAGCTGAGGTCGATTGAGGAGATAAAACAGGATATGGAAAATCCGACTCCGATGGACAGGCTGCTCTGCGGCGATGTCGGTTACGGCAAGACAGAGGTCGCGATGAGGGCCGCGTTCAAGGCCGCGTCAGGAGGAAAACAGGTTGCGTATCTTGCTCCGACCACAATTCTTGTGGAACAGCACTTTGACAATTTCAGGGAACGTTTTGCCAACTATCCGATCAATATAGGGATGCTCTCAAGGTTTGTCTCAAAACATGACCAGAAGGAGCTGCTTAAAAAAATCAGGGAAGGCGATGTTGATATCGTTATCGGAACCCACAGGCTTATACAGAAGGATGTGGAGTTCAAAAACCTTGGGCTGATGATAATTGACGAGGAGCAGAGGTTCGGGGTAAAGGACAAGGAGAGGATGAAGGAGATGAAGGCCTCTGTGGACTGCCTCACCCTTTCAGCGACACCGATACCGAGGACTCTTCACATGTCGCTTCTGAAGATAAGGGACATGTCTGTCCTCAAAACACCGCCGTACAACAGAAGGCCGATCGAGACATTTGTCCAGGAGTTTACGGAGGAAGCAGTTGTTAACGCGATCAGAAAGGAAATAGAGCGGGGCGGGCAGGTTTATTATCTCCACAACAGGGTAGACAGCCTCGATAATGTCAGGCTTTTCCTGCAGAAGCTGATGCCTGAGCTGCTTGTTGAGACAGCCCACGGCAGGATGGACGCATCCGAGATCGAGGACGTCATGAGGCGGTTTGTCCACCACGGGGTGCATGTGCTTGTCTCGACAACAATTATCGAGAACGGCCTTGATATTCCAAACGTAAACACAATTATCATTGACAGGGCTGACATGTACGGAATATCACAGCTTTATCAGCTTCGCGGAAGGGTGGGGAGATCGGACAGGCTTGCCTATGCATATCTTCTTTATCCTGAGAAAAGGGCTCTTTCAGAGCTTGCCATGAAAAGACTGCAGATAATTTCGGATAACACCGAGCTCGGCTCCGGTTTCAAGATCGCGCTTAAGGACCTTGAGGTCAGGGGTGCCGGAAACCTGCTTGGGAAGCAGCAGAGCGGCGAGATTGCCTCTGTCGGGTTTGACATGTACCTGCGGCTGATTGACGAGGCTGTGCGCGAGCTTGATAAAAAGGACGGGGAGGAAGAACCGCCCGAGGTATACCTTGAACTTGAGTACAGCGGATATATCCCGGACTCTTATATCAGGGACCAGCTTGAAAAAATGGAGATATACAAGGCTATTGCCGCGATATCATCCCAGGATGAGCTTGACAGGCTTTACGGCGAGCTTGTGGACAGGTTTGGCCCTCTTCCTGATGAGGTCGAAAGCCTGATGTCGCTTGCGGAAATAAGGATTATCTGCCGCAGGCTTTATATCAGTTCCATGAAGGAGAGAAAGGGAGTCCTCGAGATCGAGTTCGCGAAGGTTTCCCTTATTTCCGCAGACAAGATTATAATCCTGATCCGCGAGGGAAAGGGAAGGGTCAGACTTGATCCTTACAGGCCGAATGTTCTTGTCATGGAGACCGGGATAATAGGACTCAAGGAAAAATCAGCGTTTCTCCGCGAAAAACTCATGAGGCTTTTCTGACATAAAGACTTGATGCGCTTTTAAATGAATGAGATTGATTTGCAGCGATTATTCCTTTATTATTCCGCACATGACTGACGGGAATTTCAGAAGGATTAAAAGCTTTGTACTGAGGACAGGGCGGCTTACAAAAGCCAGGCAGGATGCGATCTCGGAATTGGGCCCGCTTTACCTGATACCTTTTGATAAAGAAATGTTTGACAAAACTGATCTCCTTAAACTGCTTGGGGAAACGCAAGAGAGGGGCGGAAAAGTAATTGTTGAAATAGGGTTCGGTAACGGGGAAGCTACAGCTTCCATTGCCGAAAGGAACAGTGAGAACCTCTATATCTGCATTGAGGTCTATCCGCCTGGTGTCGGAAACCTTTTAAAACTGATTGGCTATAAAAAGCTTGAGAATATAAGGATCATCAATCATGACGCATTTGAGGTAATTGAATGCATGAAAGGAAAAGCTGAGGCAGATGGTTTTCATATTTTTTTCCCTGACCCATGGCAGAAAAAAAAGCACAACAAAAGAAGAATCATGAACAGAGAGTTTACATTATCCCTTGCGGATTGTCTTTCGGAAGGCGGCTATATCTACGCGGTGACTGACTGGAAGGACTACGGCATGCAGATGCAGGAGGTTTTCCGCTCCATTTCTGCGCTTTGTTCCCCATACAGCGGGTTTGCGCAAAAAAATGATGAAAAGCCCCTTCTGCCCTGGAGACCGGAGACGAATTTTGAACGGAAAGGGCTTAAACAAAACCACCTGGTTTATGAATCATACTTCATAAAAAAAGGCAGATTGTTTTAAGGTTTTCTCAATCTGCCTTTTGGATTTCCGGTTTCCGGCGCGCATTTTTAAAAAACGCGCTTTTCAGCAACCTGAAAAACTACTCTTCGACTGCCGCGGCTTTCCGGGATTTTGCCTCTGCGATTACTGTTTCAGCTATCTTGCCGGATATCGGGTTATAATGGCCGAATTCAACCTCAAAAGAGCCGGTCCCTGACGTTATTGACCTCAGGTCAATTGCGTATTTAAGAAGCTCCGCCTCCGGTACTTCTGCTTTTACCTGCTGGACTCCGCCTCCAATTGTATCCTGCCCAAGCACCTTGCCGCGCCTTGAGCTAAGGTCTGAAAGCACATCTCCAAGGTACTGGTCATCAACATAAACTGTAAGTTTCATGACAGGTTCAAGCAGGCAGGGGCTTGCCATTTCAAGCACAGACTTGAGGCACCCCTTGGCGGCAAGTTTGAACGCCATTTCCGATGAATCAACCGGATGTTCCTTTCCGTCAAAAAGATTTACTTCGATATCGACAACAGGGTAACCGGCAAGGACTCCTTCCTGCATTCCCTCCGCTATACCTTTTTCTATACCTGGTATATAGCCTTTTGAGACAGCACCTCCCTTTATTGTGTTTATAAAGCTAAGGTGTTTTCCCCTTTCGATCGGAGAAACCTCAAAGTGTACTTCGCCGAACTGCCCATGGCCTCCAGACTGTTTCTTGTGCCTGTAACTGCCGGATGCCTTTTTGGATATAGTTTCCCTGTACGCTACCTGAGGCGGTTTTGTATGGACAGCTATCTTCTGCTTTTCCTTTATCCTGTCAAGGATCATGTTTATGTGCAGTTCACCCATTCCTGATATAATTGACTCCTTTGTCTCTGCGTTGAATTTTATCTGGAAAGTCAGATCCTCTTCCGCTGCCCTGTGAAGGAACTGGTTCAGTTTGTCTTCCTCTTTTTTACTTTCAGCGCTTACACATATTGAGTAAACAGGATGGGGAAGCCTGAGGTGAGTATAGGATATGATATTTTCATGCTGGCAAAGGGTATCGTTTGTTATAGCCTCAGGCAGTTTTATGGCTATGCCCAAGTCTCCCGCTTCAAGGCCCTTGCATTCTTCAATTTTCTTGCCCATCGCCGTGTATAGCTTTCCTATTTTTTCTTTCTTGCCGTCCCGTACGTTGAAAAGCTCGGTATCAGGCTTTAGGGAACCTGTAATAACCTTGATATAGGAAAGTTTCCCGGAGAACTGATCAATGCTTGTCTTGAAAACAAAAACCGAAGTTCCGGCTGAAGGGTCTATCTGCACTTCAGTGTCACTTCCGTCCTGTTTTTTGCCCTTTTCTTTTATGCCAAGCGGGGTGGGGGAAATTGATTCAATAAAATTTATGAGCCCTGTAATCCCGGAGTTATGCAGCGCGGAGCCGCAGAGAACCGGCACAATTTTATTGTCGCGAAGCCCTTCTACAAGGCCTGTCCTGATTTCGTCAGGCGAGAGGGTACCTTTTTCGAGGTATTTTTCCGTTAGTGAATCATCGCCTTCTGCTGCCGCTTCAGTCATTATCCCCATGTACTCGGCGACAGTTGCCGCCATGTCGGCGGGAATTGGGGATGGTTCCTCTTTTTTACCCTGTCCAGGCGTGAGGTATGCTTTCCCGTCAATAAGGTTTATGACTCCCTTGTATGAAGGGCCTGCGCCTATAGGAATTGATACAGGGACAAATGTTTTCTGGAATTTTGTCTTTAAATCCTGAAGGGCAGCCTTGAAATCCGCCCTTTCCTTGTCGCATTTATTTATGAATATAAAACGCGGTTTGCTGCGCTTTTCGAGGTTCCTCCACAGCTTCATTGTCTCAATCTGAACCCCTGTGTCGCACCCTGCAACTATGAGACCTGTTTCACATGCCCTGAAGCCTGAGATAACTTCACCGATAAAATCCGAGGAGCCTGGAGTGTCAATAAAATTGAGCTTTTTGCTGTTCCATTCGATGTGTGTCAATGAAGAATGGATTGATATCTTTTTCTCAATTTCCTCTTCCGAATAATCGCTTACAGTTTTTCCGCTTTCCACAGTTTCGGCTTTTGTTAATTTTCCCCCGGTAAGGAGGATGTTCTCAATAAGGGTTGTTTTCCCGGTGCCTACATGCCCAGCAATGACTGTGTTCTTAATAGCATCTGTTGCAAAACTCATACAAGACTCCTGTTATATCAGTATTAACTTGTCAGTTGTTCAATGATAACTTTGAGTCCTGCGGTTGTCAACAAAAAATAGTAACAATACAATGTTGTGACGGTATTGTGCAATATGGTTTCGGAAAAAAAAGAAAAAAAATTGGGCGCCTCAGAAATAACCCGGCGACTTTCCGCCTGAGAGAATATAATTCTTTGCGCTATAAGCGATTAGTCATCTTCTGTGCTACTTATAAGGCGGGATGAACCGCGGGGGGGTAGAGGTCCACTCATTTCAGGCATTGAAACCTTTTTGTGGTACCAGCGGATCAGTTAATGGCCCGTGTGAGTTGGTTTCCGGGCCCTGGGATTGGTTTGATGCAGTTTCCCGCCTTCAGCCTTCTTTTTTGGCGAAATGCGAGAACTCCATGGAGAAAGTTCCCCTTCCCTGTGTTGAGCTCCTTAGCGATGTTGAATAGCCGAACATTTTTACAAGCGGAGAATGGGATTTTATATGTTCGACATTAGCCCTGCTCTCAAGGCTTTCAACAATACCGCCCCGCATTGTTATCTGGCTTATGACTTCACCGACATATTCCTTTGGCGTCATCACATCAACAGTCATTATTGGTTCCAGCAGGACAGGGGCAGCCTTGTTGCAGGCCGCGTCAAAACCCATTGCTGCTGC
>JADHEF010000497.1_pt1 | contig 39544 bp, 37 predicted proteins | sample 8952391 | NCBI WGS metagenome assembly JADHEF01 (sample SAMN16124439, study PRJNA663245) | bioreactor sludge metagenome | isolation source: sludge (nitrite) | place: India:Bengaluru | collected 2019-02-28 | reverse complement strand
AAGAATTTTGGTGGAGGTGGCGGGAGTTGAACCCGCGTCCGCCAGCACTACGCTCGAGAATACTACATGCTTAGATATCGTCTATTGTTTTAACTCTTTGTGACCCGACGAACAGGGTACAAATCGCGATCCTCTAAGTTTAGTACAAAGCCCCGAGGCTTGGCTTTATACGGACTTGTGTGCGTGCGCTTCAGTCGGACTCTCTAACCACAAGTATTCGGAGAGGCGGACAAGCTGCCCTTAGGCAGCTAGAGCGTATGATTCGTCGTTTGCGACTAAAAAATGCAAATTTGATTTACGAGAGAAAATGCGCTCTCGGCATGCATCTATGAGTTTCATCACCAGCGTCGAAGCCAGAAACACCCCCAAAGTACAAGGCAATCATAGCATAAATGTCAAAAATTACGATGTATTTTCTGAACATTTACACAACTTGATGCGCTTAATTACATTATTGCGCTAATATTTTACTTTTCAAGCCAAATAACAGAAAAATTATGAGCTATTTACTGGCACTAGATCAGGGAACTACGTCAAGTCGGGCCATTATTTTTAATGAACATGGACAAGTTCAGGCAACGGCTCAACGTGAAACGCATATCCACACCCCACATTCGGGCTGGGTGGAACAGGATGCTCAAGAAATCTGGAGCTCACAGATTGCCGTGGTACAACAAGCTTTGGCGACTGCAGGTATTCTGGCAAAAGATATTAAAGCCCTTGGCCTGACTAACCAGCGCGAAACGACCGTAGTCTGGGATCGTAGAAACGGCAAACCGCTCGCTCCGGCAATCGTCTGGCAGGACCGTCGTACATCTGACTGGTGTAACCGGCTGATTGAACAAGGCCTGATGTCCAAAATTCAGCAAAAAACCGGCCTACGGATTGATCCTTATTTTAGTGCGGGAAAACTGGTCTGGTTTTTAGAGCATGTCGAGGGGGTACGGGCACTTGCTGAACAGGGCCATGTGGCATTTGGCACTATCGATAGCTGGCTGATCTGGAATCTGACCCAAGGTGCAGAGCACGTCATTGAAGCCAGTAACGCTTCTCGTACCATGTTAATGAATCTGCAGCAACAATCGTGGGATGAAGAGCTACTCGAGCTGTTTAATATCCCGGTTTCGGTCTTACCGAAAATTATCTCTTCTGACTGTTATGTCGCTGACACGGCTTCTGGCTTACTGGGGGCCAATATTCCCATTACCGGAATTTTGGGGGATCAGCAGTCTGCACTCTTTGGCCAGTCCTGTTTTGAGGTGGGCAGTGCTAAAAACACCTATGGTACTGGCTGCTTTATGCTGTTCAATACCGGACATAACATTCAGCTTAGCCAGAACAAGCTGCTTTCTACTCTCGCCTGGCAAGCCCAGGGCCAAACTACCTATGCGCTCGAAGGCAGCGTATTTATGGCTGGTGCTGTAGTGCAATGGTTACGCGATGGCCTCGGAATTATTCAAAAAAGCAGTGATGTGGAAAAACTGGCGCATCAGGTCGAGCATAGTGACGGCGTGGTTCTGGTTCCGGCATTTACCGGACTGGGCGCGCCGCATTGGGATAGTGAAGCACGTGCCCTACTCTGTGGCATGTCACGCGGTACGACCAAAGCGCATATCGCTCGTGCAGCCCTTGAATCTATTGCCTTTCAGGTATCGGATGTGCTCAGTGCGATGCAGTCTGATATTGCACATCCACTTAAAGAACTGCGGGTTGATGGTGGTGCCAGCAGCAATGACATGCTAATGCAATTTCAGGCCGATATTCTGAATGTACCGGTACTGCGTCCGAAAATGCTGGAAGCCACTGCCTGGGGCGCAGCCGCTATGGCCGGATTAAAAGCTGGGGTATTTTCAAACCTGGATGAAATTTCCCAGTCCTGGCAGCTGAACCGTGCTTTTGAACCCAAAATGCAAAATGACGAAAGAGAAATGCATTTAGCCAAATGGCAAAATGCCTTGAAACGGGCTAAATCTGATCTCTAAATCCTCTAGGTTCATATTTGATCATTATAAAAAAAGCACTGTTAAACAGTGCTTTTTAATTTCCTCATTTCACGATTTTATTAATAGGCATAAGACGCAATTGCAGTTGCAATCGCCTTATCTTCATCATTGACCATGGTCATGCGCATGGTGCAGCCCTTACGCCCCAAACGTAAGGTTTCTGCACGTGCAATAAAATATTTGCCACGTCCAGGCGCCAGATAATCCACCCGCATATCGACCGTCGCCAGACGCGACACTTTTTTAATGGTATCTGCAATCGTTTCCGGTTCAGCTTTTTTATACAGTTCGCCCATGGCCACAATACCACCGACGCTATCCAGTACAGTTGCAGCCAGACCGCCATGCAGAATCTGGAAAGCCACATTACCAATCATGAAATCCTGCATTTCTACATAGGCCTCAATCTGGCCCTCAACCACCCGCATGGTCATACCGTTATGCTTAAAAAAAGGAGAGCTATTAAAAGCATGTACCAGCTGGTTCAGGACTACATCAATATCCACTTTCGAGCCCAGATGTATATTACCGGTCCAGTTTCTCTCTGTCTTACTCATCACTCTGCCCGAATCCACCACAATAAAAAACCGCTAATTTATGCCCAAAAATTTGAGTTAGGGCTACAATAGAGGCCTAGTTTAATACTGATTACTGAGATTTTTATGACTTATACGTTCAATCGTCCCGCGTTTCCTGCAACTCGCATGCGTCGTATTCGTAAAAATGAACATTTACGTTCGATGGTTCGTGAAACCCATCTCGCGGCAGATCATCTCATTTATCCAGTATTTGTCCTGCCAGGACAAAACCAGACCCAAGATATTCCAAGTATGCCGAATATCCAGCGTCTGTCAGCGGACTTGTTGTTAAAAAAATCAGAACGTCTACTGAAACTCGGTGTCAATAAACTGGCGCTATTTCCGGTCACCCCACAAGAAGATAAAAGCCTGACTGCAGAAGCTGCGTGGCGTGAAGATGGTCTGGTACAAAACACCTTGCGTTTATTGAAAAAAGAACTGCCAGAAATGGTGCTGATTACTGACGGCGCATTAGACCCGTATACCACACATGGTCAGGATGGCATTATTGATGAGAACGGTTATGTCTTAAATGATGAAACGGTCGAGTGCCTGATTAAACAGGGCTTGAGCCATGCCGAAGCCGGTGCAGATGTGTTTGCTCCAAGTGACATGATGGATGGCCGGATCGGTGCGATTCGTCAGGCCTTTGAAAAAAATGGTCATATCTATACCTCCATCATGGCCTATTCAGCCAAATATGCATCAAGTTTCTATGGCCCGTTCCGTGATGCAGTTGGTTCTGCCAGTAACTTAAAAGGCGGTAATAAATACAATTACCAGATGGATGTCGGTAACCGTGCTGAAGCCCTGCATGAAATTGCGCTGGATATTCAGGAAGGTGCAGACATGGTGATTGTTAAACCGGGCATGCCTTATCTGGATATCGTCCGCGAAGTCAAAGACACTTTTGGCGTACCAACCTTTGTCTATCAGGTCAGTGGCGAATACGCGATGCTGGCTGCGGCAATTCAAAATGGCTGGTTATCTGATAGCGTCATTTTAGAATCATTGATGAGCTGTCGTCGTGCCGGTGCAGATGGTATCTGGACCTATTTTGCTGAAGAAGCTGCGCTTAAACTGAAAGACATGAAGTAAAAGGATTTCGGCGCAATGCATATTGCCATTGTCGGCGCTGGCATCACCGGTTTGATGTCGGCGCTGGAACTGCTTGAACAGGGATGTTCTGTTACCCTTTTTGATCAACAGGCCGCCGGACAGGCTGCATCCTGGGCTGGAGGAGGAATCCTTTCCCCGATGTATCCGTGGCGTTATCCCGCTGCTGTAAATGCTCTGGCTCGACATGCCAAACCCATGTATCAGGACTGGAATCAAAAACTGCAACCTTTCACTGGCATCGATTTCCAGATTCATGAAACAGGTATGCTGATTTTTGATGAATCCGATTTTGAAATCGGTTTAAGTTATGCCAAAACACATCAGGATCCGCAGCAACAGGCAGAATTGCTTGATCAGGCTAAACTGCAACAGATCAATCCAAGAATTAATCAGAGCAAATTCAAGCAGGCGATTTATTTCCCTGAACTGGCGAATATCCGTAATCCACGGTTATTACAGTCGATCATTCACTATTTGAAGCAGCATCCTCGTGTCACCTGGCAAGAAGACTGTAAAATCACTCGGCTCAATATTCAGCAAGGCTGTGTAAAAAGTATCTCAGATGAACATAGCCAGGTTTTTCAGGCAGATCAATATGTGTTCACAACCGGAGCATGGTCGCAACACTGGTCACAGCAACTTGGTTTGGAAATTCCGGTACAGCCGGTTCAGGGCCAGATGCTGCTGTTTAAAACGCCTGAAAACTGGCTGCCGACCATGTGCATGCATAAGGTGATGTACCTGATTCCACGTCAGGATGGACATGTTTTATGTGGTTCCAGTATGCGTCAGGTCGGTTTTGACACCTCGCCTTCTGCCGAAATTCGGCAGGATATTTTACAGGCGTGCATCGAGATGGTACCGGAACTGGCAGATTTTCCGCTGGTCAAGCAATGGGCCGGATTAAGACCCAGCTCACCCGATGGTATTCCCTATATTGGCAAAATTCCCAAGCTACATAATGCCTGGGCCAATTTTGGACATTTCCGGAATGGTTTATGCATGGGGCCGGCATCAGGCAAACTACTCGCTCAACTCATCCTTAAACAAATGCCAATCGTTGATCCAGCTCCTTATGATCCTGTCCGTTTATTAGAGCCCAGTCGTTTAGTGCTTTAGGATATTATCCAGTGCTTCTTTCAGAGTTGGATAATGAAACTGGAATCCAGCCTCCTGCAAGGCTTTGGACTGTACATACTGACCGTTTAAGACCAGTTGTGACTGTTCTCCCAGCATCATTTTCAGACTGCATGCGGGTAGTGGAAGTAAGGGTTTGCGCTTCAGAATCTGGGCCGCAGTTCGTGCAAACTGGGCCTGACTACTTTTTTCTGGCGCGACCACATTAAAGATCTGCTCGGCTGTATCCTCAAGTATCAAGAATTCAATCGCACGCAGCACATCCTCTAGATGCACCCAGGTCACTGGCTGACGTCCATGACCAATCCGCCCAAACAGATTCAGCTTAATCGGCAATAGCATCTGCGGAAGAATCCCACCACCTTTGCCAAACACCACCGCAAAGCGAACAATCTTGGTGTTCTGGTTAGTATAGGACAAGGCCAGCTGCTCCCACTTCGCACAGAGTTCGGACATAAAAATATCTTGTGGCGGACTTTGCTCCGTGCAGACCTGTTCCCAGCGCTCATTGGGGTCAATGCCATAATAGCCAACGGCCGATGTTGAAATAATCCGTTTCGGTCTAATCTGATTTTTTTCTAAATAATCAAATAAATGTCTGGTGGGATCTAAACGGCTATTCAGCAATTTCTTTTTACGCGCTGCCGTCCAGCGGCCTTGACCAATACTTTCGCCAGCCAGATTGACCACATAATCAATCTGATGCTGTTTTAATTCATCCAGCTGGTTAATCCAATGAAAGTCCGGATGTGGTTCACGTTTATTTTTCTGACGGGTCAGACCAACCACCCGATAATCCCGTTCCAGTAAAAAATGCACGAGATGACTGCCAATAAAACCACTCGCTCCCGTCAACAGCACTACAGGTTTATACATTCGTCATTCTTCGCCTTATTATTTTCTTGGTTTAAATTATACGCCACTCATCTTCAGCTTTTTAAACCAAGAAGATCTTTGTAGTGGAGAATTTGTATCTTTCATCATTCAATCAATTTATGAAGATCAGCCGTCACACAATGATTCATCTATATTCACTGAGGTGAATGGCCAAACATTTTCTCTGCCATACGCTGGGCTTGCTTGCCATAAAACCAGTACGTCAGCAGATACAGCGGAATCGCAATCATCAAAAACATGATCAGCACAATACTCATAAACTGTGGTTGCTGTAGATACAGCAGAAAGTCCTGCCAGGCATTTGGATTGGAACGGGTGGCGATCACAATACCGAGCAAAAGAAATAATAAATTATAGCCCCAATAAATCAGGCTAAAACCGAGCGTGAATTTTTTACGTTCTGCCTGAGTCGGCGCACGTTTTTGCTGTTTTAGAAATTTAAAAAGCACCCAAATCATGGCTACCAGATAGGGAACAATCGTCAAGATTGCCCCCATACCCATCGGTAATAGGGCTGCCACCACACCACAAATACAGGTAAAAATAAAACATATAAAGAAAAACCAGGTAAAATAACGACTTAGTGGCAGCATGTACATGACTCGGTGCTCTTCAACAGGTTAGTATAAAAAAAATTAAATTTTTTTTCATTTTATTGTCAACCATCCACTAGAGGGTGACGTTATATAGAGTACAAGGGGCAAAAATTTGGACTGGCATCCACGAATTTTTGCTGACCTTTAGAGCTAAAGCAATAAGTCTAGTGTACAGGAAAATTTTGAATAGCAGCCAAAATCTTCATGTAACACAAATTTGACCGACGATTTCATCATCACTCGAATCGTCGGTTTTTATTTTTTAAAATCCCTATTTTTAAAATCTCAGGGCTTGCAGAGCCTTCGATATCTGATGATCTGGATATAACCGTCCATTAATATCCATACTGATCAAAATAAATTCAGCTTGAACATCACCAACAATTCACTGAAATATCGTTTTACAAGTAGATTTTTACCTGTGCTTTTTCCTATAGTAGCAAGGCAGATATCTTGGGGTTCATTACATGGCAGTTCATTTTCTTCACACTTCCGATTGGCATCTGGGACAATTTTTCCATAACCATGACCGTGAATTTGAACATGCACAGTTTTTGACTTGGCTACTTGAGCAAATTAAAACAAAGCAGCCGCATGCTCTGCTGATTGCCGGCGATATTTTTGATGTGATCAATCCCGCTTCCAGTGCGCAAAGACAGCTGTACCAGTTTCTGGCCGATGCTCATGACTTGGCGCCGCATATGCAAACCCTAATGATTGCAGGCAATCATGATTCCGGTTACCGGATCGAACAGGTTGAACCCTTGCTGTCCAAATTTAATGCCAAAGCAGTGGGAATTGTAGGCCGCACGGCAGAAAATACCCTGAACCTGGATCGTCTGCTGATTCCTATTTATGATCAGGATAAAAATATCATCGCTTGGTGTCTGACCCTGCCTTATTTACGCAGTGCTGAAATTACCGGACTGAATGAACATACCAGTACTAGCCAGAACGCGATCAGTTATCTGCATCAACAACTGATTGCCGAAGCCAAAGCACGCAAACAGCCACATCAGGCACTGATTTTAATGTCACATGCGCACATGCAAGGTGGTGAGACCTCAGACTCCGAACGTCCAATTATTGTTGGCAATGAAGAGGCCCTGTCGACGGCGCTGTTTGATGACGTGATTGATTATGTCGCGCTGGGGCATTTGCATAAACCACAAAAAGTCGGTCAGCCGCATATTCGTTATAGTGGTTCCCCAATCCCTTTGTCATTTAGTGAGATTAATTATAAGCATCAAATAGTTGAAGTCAGAATTGACCCTCAATTAGAAGATGAGGCACGTTTTCAGTTTGAAGCTTTGCTTATTCCACGCAGTGTAAGCCTGCATCGACTTCGTGGTGAACTCAATGAAATCTTTGAGCAGATTCGAACCCTTGAACATGGGGAAATTGAAGCAATTGATCAACGTGAATATATCGATATTGAATATCATACGGCAACGCCACCTCCACCCAATTTAAGACAAACTTTTGAAGATGCACTTCCGCCGAACCGCTATCGACTGGTGCGCATTTCACGTCAATATCAAGCTATTAATCTTGATGATGCACAAGCTCAGAAGATCCATTTAGAGCCGCCAACACCCAAAAGACTATTTGAACAGCTTTGGCTCAAACAGGGTTACAGCGCCGATGATTCGGTGCTGAAAGATTTCCTCAGCCTGATTATTGAGGCGGAAAAAAGTATTGATGCTAATGAAACACCATAAGGATATGCCATGAAAATTTTATCTATTCGTATAAAAAATTTGGCATCGCTTGCAGGTGAACATTTTATTGATTTTGAAAGCAATCCACTTGCCAGTGCAGGCTTAATTGCAATTGTCGGTAAAACAGGTGCCGGAAAGTCCACGATTCTGGATGCAATGTGTTTGGCACTGTTCAATCGTGTACCTCGTTTAAAAGATAGCGATGGCAAACTGACTGATATCGATGGTTCTGAACTTCTCACCAATTCCCCATTAACTGTTTTGCGTCGCGGTACAGGCATTGGTTTTGCCGAACTAAGTTTTGTTGCACAAGATCAAAAAGTATATTCAGCTCGCTGGGAAATTAAACGTGCACGTGAAAATCCCACAGGCAAATTGCAAAGTGTGCAACGTTCACTGAAATGTCTGAGTGATGGCAATATTCTTGCCGATAAAGCCAAAGCGGTAGAAGCTAAAATTCTGCAAATTACTCAGCTGAGTTTTGAGCAATTTACCCGTGCCGTTTTATTGGCTCAATCTGAAGTGACCGCATTTTTAAAATCACGGGATACTGAACGTGGTGAACTGCTCGAATATCTGACCAACTCCAGTATTTTTGGCAAAATTGGTCAATTGGCATATGAAAAAACCAAGGAAATCGCCAATCAGCGCAAAGCTTTAGAAGTCAGACTCGGTGATATCGAGACTTTGTCGGAAGAAGATTTAGCGACTATAAGCGATCAATTCAATACAATCTGTACTGAATACAAAAAATTAGAACAAGAAAAATCGGCACTCGAAAAAAACCAGCGATGGTTTGAACAAAAGCAAAAGCTGAAAAATGATGTTCAGCAACGACAGCGTCAGCATGTGGAGCAACAACAAAAATTTGATTTACTGAATACAGAACGTGGCCGTCTAAAACAACTCGAAGTTTTTGCATCCATCCGTCCAAGTATGATCCAGCAAGAAAAAACACAAACAGAATTAGCTCGGTTAAAATCTCAAATTCAAAGTACTGAACTACAGTTTCATACCATTCAGCAAGTTTTTGAGCAAAAACAGACTGCATTTAAACAGATTGATGAACAACTCAAAGCGCTACAGCATTTTGAACACACCCATCAGCACCGTATTGACCAAGTCCGTCACTGTATTCAAGAACGTGAATTCATTGGTAAACAGTTTGTTAAAGCAAAATCTGTATTGGACGAGTTTCAAAAAGAGTTACAGCCCTTAATCCTTGTACAAACTCAGCTACACAAGGAATTAGCGCAATTCAAGTCAGATCAGCAAAAACAAACCGAACAGTTGAATCAAACGATGCAACTAAGCAGTTTAGATGATGGACTTTCCGCGCATCTCACACAGTTACAACGATTTATTCAGCATTACCAAAGTTTTGAAAAACAATATGGCGATATTGCTTCTGCTAGAACTGATTTAAGTCAGAAAAAGCAGCAATTGGAATCACTACAACAACAGTATGGCGATGACCAAAAAATTGATCACCAACTATTAGAACTTCGCCGCGATCAGGCAAAAAATTTGGAGCAACAACATCAATTTAGTTTAATTCAAAATCAATTTAAACAATGGCTACAACAACGCTCTGAACAGCATCAACTGCAAACAACGTGCAATGCGCTCGCACAGCAGAGTGCCCAAAGTAAAATCCAAGTTGATTTGCAAGAACAGCAATACCAAACCCATAAACTTGAACGTGAAAACTTACAACGCATGCTGCAACAACAGCGCTTATTACATGCTGAAAATATTGAGAAATTACGCGAGCAATTGATTGATGGAGAAGCATGTTTAGTCTGTGGCAGTGCACATCATCCATTTAAAACTGATCTTTCTGCACTATCGAGTGAACTCGTCAATTTGCAAGAGCAACAAGAGCAGCAAGCGATTCAAATCGAACAAGACAGTTTTAATGCTTGGCAAAAGATTCAGCAATTACACACACAGCAAACAGCATCTTTGAGCGAACAGCAAAAACGTCTCGATGATTTAAATATTCAACATCAACAGCATGAACAGGCGCTTTATCAAAGCTTCAAAAATACCCAAATTCAAATAGACTTAACCCAACAATCTGAACAGATTGAACAACAACTGCTTCAAGTCAATCAAATCCTGCAACAAGAAAAAATAACACTTGAGGAAAATATCAAACAACTCGATGAGGTTGAAAAAACACAACGGAATTTAACCCAAAATATTCAGCAAATCTCACAACAACTGTCGATTGTTCAACAAGCTGAACAGAATATTCAATACCTTCTAGACCTGCTCACTGCTGATCAACGAAATGCTTGGCATAAGCAAACCTTAACTGTTGCACAACACATTGTGCAACAATTGCATGAGCGTCAGCATCTGTTGCAGAATCTTGAGACTTTAAATCAGCAACTGAATGAGAAAGCTCAACTACTCGCTCAAAAAAATAACGAGATTCAAGCCAAAAATAATCAGATTGAACTCGCTGAAAAAGATAAAGTTGAATTTGAGCGTCAAGGACAAGAGAACAAGGAACTTGCCGTTCAGCTTATTTTTGAGATGACTCAAACTTGGGTCGATAAACCACATGAATGGCTGACTCAACACGATGAACAGCGTAAAAATTTACAGCTGCAATATCAGAAAATACAACAAAGTTTCGAAACAGCTCGTCAACAATTTGATAGCCAACAACGGCAGCTTGATCAACTCAAAATTCAGTTGGCTCAACTTGAAACACAGCATCATGCTTGTGTTTTAGAAATCGAACACTGGTTAAATCAAAATTTAGATTTTAATCATGCTTTGATTTCACAATTAAGCCTCATTTCAACTGAAGAAACTCAAAAACTACGTCAACATATTAAAGATATCGAACATGCCTTGGTCGATGCAGCATCCGCCCTGAAAACCACACAACATCTGCTCGCACAACATTTACAAACTCAACCTGAAGTACAAATCTTACAGATTGAGCGTGCCATTGAACTGAACCTTAAAGCTTTAGCAGAGCGACAAGAACAGCGTGACCAACTTAAGACCAAGTTAGATGTTCACTACTCGAACCTAGATAAGCAAAAACAATTTGCTGAACAAATTCAGCAAATTCAAACTGAAGAATATCGCTGGAATAAAATTTCCAGTCTTATGGGGGATGCCACAGGCAAAAAATTCCGTGATTATGCGCAGCAATATAACCTTGATATTTTGCTTGAATTTGCCAATCAGCAACTCGCGATGCTGTCTCAGCGTTACACCTTAAAACGTTTAGACAACTCACTCAGTCTTTCCATTATTGACCATGATATGGATGGTGAAACCCGTTCTGTTTCATCGCTTTCTGGGGGTGAGTCATTCTTGACCGCCCTTGCCTTGTCTTTAGCAATTGCCAATATGGCTTCAGGCTCCATGAAAATAGAATCCCTTTTTATCGATGAAGGTTTTGGCACCCTTGATGCATCTTCATTACATATGGTGATGAATGCACTTGATCAGTTACAAAGTCAGGGACGTAAAGTGGTCGTAATCTCACATATTCAGGAAATGCATGAACGGATTCCAGTACAGATCCAGGTCAAGCCTGTTGGTGCAGGCGCCAGTACCATTCAGATTATAGGTTAGCGATGATTCACCCTGCCCCGAACACGCTCTCGCCCTATTTCAGCTTACAGCTTGAGAGCCTACGGGGTATCAGTGCCATTGTGGTGTTATTCAGTCATTGCTTTCAGGCATTTATTGCGCCTTTCGATACCAGCATTTATTCATGGATACGCCTGCTTGGACAGGCTGCAGTCATGATTTTCTTTGCCTTAAGTGGCTATCTGATCGGCTATTCGATCCAGCACAACATTCATCAGCATGGTCAGTTCAATCTGCACCGTTATGCTCGACAGCGTTGCAGCAGAATTTTACCACCCTTTCTGTTTGCCATGGGGTTGACCCTGGTTCTCTATCTACTCGCTCCACTATTATTTGCCAGCCATACTCATGCTTTTCAACACAGTTTTGGCATGATGATCCGGACTGACTATAATGTAGACATGATGGAATTTTTTGGTTCGCTGCTATTTTTGAATGGCTTTGTAACACCAACGGTTTCAGCCAATGCTGCACTCTGGAGCCTGAGCTATGAAGTGTGGTTTTATGTGCTGGCCGGATTCCTACCTTTTTTAAAAAATTCGGAAATCGCCAAAATCGGATTTTTTATGGTTCTGGCTATACTGTCATTACTGAACATCCAGTTTTTTATTTATTTTCTGGTCTGGCTTAGTGCCTTTGCCTGTTCATTTCGATATATCCAGCTACGTTTTTTAAACCGCTTACAATCGGTCAAATTAGCCCTAGTCGGCTTGGCATTTCTAATCGCCTGTTTTGATGCTTACCAGTTTCAGCTGATTGATGAGGCCCAGCAATACCGTGCTGCGAATTTTGCCCCTTTTAATTTCTGTGTGGGTTTGGCCTTTAGCTGCTGGCTGGTACAGCTCCAGCATCAACGTAGTCACTACCATCCGGTCTGGGTTCAATCCGCAGACTTTTCCTATACCTTGTATGTGACCCATTTCCCCTTACTTTTATTTATTTTGGGCTGTATTCCGGCAACTTTGGCCTATGGTCTGGGCGGAGCAGTTTTAGCCTTGCTTGCGAGCATGTGCAGCTTAATAGTTTTTGCCTGGTTAATGGCCAAATGGCTCGAACCAGCCAGAAAAAAAGCGTTATCCAATACCCTGCGATAACACTTTGCTGCAAAAAACTGACATTAGTAGTTTATACATCTTTTTTAGGCCGTGCGCCAAACAAGGCCGTACCAACACGAACCATGGTAGAACCCGCAGCAATCGCGTCGGTCATATCCGCAGACATGCCCATACTTAAAGTATCCCAATCTTCAGGATGTGCATGCTGAACTTTGACTGCATCAAATAAAACTTTGGCATCAGCAAAGGCTTGAGGATTATTCGGTGCTGGAATCACCATCAAACCACGTAAACGCACATTTGGCAGTTGGCTGATCTGTACGACCAAATCTGCAACCGCATCTGGTCGACAACCATCTTTGGTATCCTGACCATCAATATTCACCTGAATACAGATATTCAGTGCAGGCTGATCATCTCCACGCTGATTGGATAAGCGCTCGGCAATAATCAGACGATCCACCCCATGCACCCAGGCAAAATTTTCTGCCAGATGCTTGGTCTTGTTACGCTGCACATGTCCAATAAAATGCCATTCAATGTCCAGCTCTTTCAGGGCCGTGATTTTTTCCAGTGCTTCCTGCAAATAGTTTTCACCAAAAGCACGTTGCCCTGCCTGATACATATCTGCCAGCACGCTACTCGGCTGGGTCTTGGAAACGGCAAGCAGTTGCACCGCATCTGCTTCGCGGCCGGCCTGAATACAGGCAGTTTCAATTTGCACTAAGACCTGATTTCGTGACTGTTGCAACATATTCATTGATGGGGTTCTCATTTCATTCATCTTTTTTTCCCTTGCCCATGAACTAAGTGTTGGTTAAGCTGTGGGAAAGCCTTATTATTCTATCAAAATAATTAACATTTTAATGAACTCGGGGACCTTATGGATATCACAGAATTGTTGGCATTTTCTGCTAAAAATGGTGCGTCGGATTTACACTTGTCTGCGGGCTTACCGCCAATGATTCGTGTCGATGGGGAAGTTCGTCGCATCAACCTGCCAGCATTAGAACACAAAGAAGTGCATAAACTCGTTTATGACATCATGAACGATAAACAGCGCCGTGATTTTGAAGAAAATCTGGAAACTGACTTTTCTTTTGAAGTGCCTGGCGTGGCACGTTTCCGTGTCAACGCATTTAACCAGAACCGCGGTGCCGGTGCGGTATTCCGTACCATTCCCTCTAAAGTACTGACCCTTGAAGATCTGGGCATGGGACAGATTTTTAAAGATATCTGTGAATATCCACGTGGTCTGGTACTAGTCACAGGTCCAACCGGTTCGGGTAAATCAACTACCTTGGCGGCGATGCTGGATTATATTAATGACAACCGCTATGACCATATTCTGACCGTCGAAGATCCGATCGAATTTGTGCATCAGTCCAAGAAATGTTTGATTAACCAGCGTGAAGTACATCGTGATACGCATGGCTTTAATGAAGCATTACGTTCTGCATTACGTGAAGATCCGGATATTATTCTGGTCGGTGAGATGCGTGACCTTGAAACCATTCGTCTGGCTTTAACTGCGGCAGAAACGGGTCACCTTGTTTTCGGCACCCTGCATACCACCTCAGCGGCCAAAACCATTGACCGTGTGATCGACGTATTTCCTGCTGAAGAAAAAGACATGGTACGTGCCATGTTGTCTGAATCCCTACAAGCCGTAGTTTCACAGGCTCTGCTGAAGAAAAATGGCGGTGGGCGTGTGGCGGCGCATGAAATCATGATTGGTATTCCGGCGATTCGTAACCTAATTCGTGAAAACAAAGTCGCACAAATGTACTCAGCAATTCAGACCGGTGCCAACTATGGCATGACCACACTGGACCAGACCCTGAAAACACTGGTGTCCAAAGGTTTGATCAGCCCGCAAGTTGCACGTACTGCAGCCAAACAGCCAGAAGCATTTTTATAAGAAAATTGAATTGTATTGGGGTTTATATACATGGATTTTAACGGCTTACTCGATTATATGGTGGAGAAAAAAGCATCGGATCTGTTCATTACTGCCGATGTCGAACCATCCATCAAGATTAATGGTCAGATTTTACCGATTGGCTCAGTAAAATTACCGGGTGCGGCAGTAGGACAACTGCTCAATTCCATCATGACCGAAAAGCAGCGTAAAGAATTTGCTGACAGTCGTGAATGTAACTTTGCCATCAGCACACCAGACAAAAGTGCCCGCTTCCGTGTCAGTGCCTTTCAGCAACGCGATCAACCGGGGATGGTGCTGCGTCGGATTGAAACTGTTATTCCCACGATGGATGAACTCAAGTTACCGCCGATTCTAAAAGAACTGGCGATGACCAAACGTGGCATCATTATTTTTGTCGGGGCAACGGGTACCGGTAAATCAACCTCGCTGGCGTCTTTGGTCGGTTATCGTAATGAAAATTCCAAAGGTCATATCATTACCATTGAAGATCCGATCGAATTTATTCACCAGCATAAGGGCTGTATTATCACCCAGCGTGAAGTCGGCATCGATACGGATTCATTTGAAATTGCCCTGAAAAATACCCTGCGTCAGGCACCAGACGTGATTCTGATCGGTGAGATCCGTTCACGTGAAACCATGGATTATGCGATTGCCTTTGCCGAAACCGGTCATCTGGTCTTTGCTACCCTGCACGCCAACAACGCCAACCAAGCGATTGACCGGATTATCCATTTCTTCGAAGCAGACCGACATAATCAGCTGTTCATGGACTTGTCCCTGAACATGAAAGCCATTGTGGCACAGCAACTGATTCCAACCATCGATGGTAATGGTCGCCGTGCAGCGATTGAGATTCTGATTAACTCACCACTGATTGCCGACTTGATTCGTAAAGGTGATGTGCATGAGATCAAGGATCTGATGAAGCGTTCCCGTGAACTGGGCATGCAGACCTTCGATCAGGCGCTCTATGATCTGTATAAAGCCAAACAGATCAGCTATAAAGATGCGCTGAAACATGCGGATTCACCTAATGATTTGCGTCTGCAAATCAAGCTGTCAGAAGAAGGTGGCAGCCACTTATTACGTGCGCATTCCAATATTACCTTTGATGGTCAGTCCTGATCATCTTGAAGGCATAAAAAAACAGGCTTCGCATGAAGCCTGTTTTTTTATGTTTGAACCAAAGCTCAAATTATTTTTTACGGAACACTTCCTGACAGGCAGGCGCATCGCAATAACCATACAGATTCAGTGAGTGACCGGTTAATTCAAAACCAAATTTTTCAGCAACATCATGCTGCTCTTTTTCAATCGTGTCATTAATAAATTCAACAACTTTGCTGCAATTTAAACATACTAGGTGATCGTGGTGATCTTCCTGCATAATTTCAAAAACTGAATGATTATTTTCAAAATTATGACGTTCGATGATGCCCGCTGCTTCAAACTGCGTTAACACACGATACACAGTTGCTAAACCTACATCTTCGCCCTGATCGAGTAAAGTCTTGTAAATATCTTCCGCACTTAAATGATGTTGTTTTGAATTTTCTAGTAATTCTAATATTTTAATTCGTGGAAGGGTAACTTTCAGCCCAGCTTTTCGTAAATCTTGGTTTGAAATAGTCATGTAAAAAGGTCTCTCAACAAAATCAAAGTTGGAATATGCAACAAAGTTTAGATGCAGTATGATCTATCCTTGGATCAAATGCATCATAATTAATTTGGGATAGTGTAGCAAAATGCAAAAAATCATGTTGACGTTATTCGTCACTTCATTGCTCGTCGGCTGTTCGACATTAGGTGTTTATAAAGTAGATATTCCACAAGGAACCCCTTTAACCCAAGCACAAGCCGCTAAAATTCAGGTAGGAATGAGCCATCAACAGGTGCGTTTCTTACTGGGCAGTCCAACAGTAAGCGATCCACTGAATCCTTTACGTTGGGACTACATCTATAACTATACCCCAGGAACCTACGCTAAAAAAGCCAAGATCCCGGCAGCCCAAGGCCAGCATTTGAAAATCTACTTTAACCAGTCTGGTATCGTAGAACGTGTTGAAGGTCTGGAGACGATTCCAGAATCTCAACCCGGCTTACCAGGATCAAAAGAAGCAATTTTAAATGCTCCTCCACTATAGTCGGTTTCTCATGAAAAAGCCCCTGAATCATCAGGGGCTTTTTTGATTAAGCTGATTGATTGAGCAGATCATTGAGGCTACTGCTCATTCAAGCCGCTTTCTATTCGGAAGACGGTTTCAGCTTTCTTAAAAGATTGCCTCTGGCATAACGACCCACCGGATTTTTTTCGGCACGTCTACGTCGAATATCCTTAGGATTGATGGTCAGTGCTCGGTAAATTTCCACCCGATCCCCTGCTGCCAATAGCTGCTGATGATCTTGCAAACGCACGCCAAAAATGCCCAGAGATAACGGTTCAGGCAATTCGACCTGCTCACGGATTCTACTTTGCTGAATCGCATCCAGTGCCGTCATGCCAGGCTGAAATGGCACGGCTAGATGAAATTGTTTTTCTGACGTCGCATACGCTACCCAGATCATCGCCTCACTCATCAGACGAATTGTCCTAAGACAGCAATGATTGCCAGAATAATCCCGACCGGCAACACCACACGTACTGCAATACGCCAGATGTTATAAAACGCTTCAGAGCTAAAATTCATTGATTTACGCAAATGACTGATCTTCATGATCCAGCCGGCAAACAGTGCATAGATCAAACAAATCAATAGGCCCCAGACTAACAAGACCACATTGAAAATTGGGCTTAGATTTGGAATAGCCCAGATCAGTGTAACCGCCGCCACAATCGCCCATTGAATCGCACGATGAAGCTGGCGTTGCTGTAACTGTTCACGTGCCATTTGCAGAATTAATGCAGCAGCTGCGACCATCGCTACGACCAGAGTAAATGCAGGGATTTGCGCTTGTATAGCAAAGAAAGCAAATGCAATGACAGCAACTAGCTGCGCAATCCAGATCGGCAATACCGTCTTGCTGGCGACATCCTGTTGTTGTACAGCGCTCAGACTAGATTGCCAGTACAAGCCCATGCCCAGACCACTTGCGACCAAAGCCAATACGGTGGCATTGCCCCATTCCGAGAACTCGACTGGTGTGACTTGCCATGCAGGTAGCGCCGTTCCCATCACATTGGCTAGAACCAGAGACGCCAGTACGCCAATCGTGGTAACAGCCAATAAAATTTGACGCGGTAGCAGTGACAGGGCCAACGCTACTATTGCCAATCCAATCAACAGAAGATTGGGTGCAAGATCAAGTGCAGCAATCGCCAGAACATTGCTGGCATTGTTCAGCATGGCACCTGCCAAAAACGGAATAAAGATCACACTTAACCAGCCGACAATACGCCATTTCTGTGACGCATCCGCTTCACGGGTCAGCGTCGACAGCGCCTGTAATGGCGTTGTTTTAGAGCGCTTGGCCAAAGCAATTTCCAAGTAGCAGACTGGAAGCGCCAGAATCAGCATGGTGGCCAACCAGAGCATCCAGAAATCCAGCTGACGATCAATCTGGATACCGGTTATCGGTGCGAGCGTCGCGATGATAATAAACGATAAACAGAAAGCCATCAGCGGCGATAACCATTTTGACATAGCATTGTCCTGCATGATGCATTCCTATAAAAATCTAGCGCTATTTTGCCTTGTGAAGCGGTGAAAATCAAAAACAAAAAGCAAACCACCATGACAGTGATTTGCTGCGCAAAAATTATAATTAGATTTTAATTTTTGTTATCTCGTTACGTCTTTTATTATGAGAAGAAACGAGCGAACCAGTTTTTACCTGTTTTCTTTTCTTTTTCCTTGATGATGCCCATCATATTTTCTTTTACGGCACCGACATAATCGGCGTCATCGTGCTGAATATGGTTAATCAGCCATTTCGATAATACTTCGTGCAGTTCATGTTCAATCGACTGCCCCAGTTCAAAACGGTCACGATAAGATTCAATTTTCTTAATAAACAGGTCATGCACACGTTTATGCGGCACCCGATATTTATAGCCGGCTTCTTCCTGAAGAGATTCCTCAAAGGTGAAATGCGACTGGGTATAATCAATAATATTATCAAGAATCTGTTTAATACGGGCACGCTCGGTATTGGCATCAATTCCATCAATTTCGTTGATATAATCGAGAATTCGTTTGTGCTGATCGTCAATCACATCGATACCAGTATTATAATCTGGAACCCATTTCATTTTCATTACGACCACCTATAAATATTAAGGACTTATAACGTGAAAATGAGCATATAGCGTATTGATTCAAATAAAAATGAAGCAAATTAGTCGGCTTTCCGCCTAAATCCGGCTTTTTCATTTTAAGTTTCTGTTATATATAATTAAAAATAATTTATCCTGAGTAAAAGGCTAAGATATTAATTAACCAAAATCCACAATAAGCCTTTATTTATTCTTAGATTTTCTCCTATTTGAAAATATAAAAAAACGGAGTTTAAACTCCGTCTTTGATCGCATTTCAATATTGATCAGCTCGCGTGACGCGTTTTAAGGAAGGATCAAGACGTTCACGTTCCAGACGTTCAACATGCGTCAACTGAGAACGCAATTTTTCCCCATGCTGAAACAGGATCATTTCACCCGGCTGGAAAGCAGTCCATTCTTCATTCTGGGTCAATGGTTCGGTAGTAATCACCGCCACACGATCCTCAGGGGTTGTGACCTGACTAAAGTCCACTTCGACGTCAATATCAATCAGCTGAGCCGGTCTAAACGGGTATTCACGTACCAGCCAGTGGAGTTTAGTAATCGCATAGCTAAACAGTGCCTGACCATTCGACAGGCAGAAATTAAAGGTGCCATGCTCTGCGATTGCAGGTGAAATTTCAGCTAGAAGATCGAAAACCTGATTTAGTTTCGGCTCATGATAGCCAAAGCGTTTCACCAGTTGATCCAGCAGGTAACAGAAGGCACGCTCACTGTCGGTATTTCCGACTGGGGTAAAGCGCCCTGATAGCTCAGGAAAATAATCATGTAAATCGCCATTATGGGCAAAAATCCATTGCCGCCCCCAAAGTTCACGACTAAAAGGATGCGAGTTTTCCAGATTAATTTTACCTTGGGTAGCTTTGCGTATATGCGCAATCACATTACGTGATTTGATTGGATAGTTACGCACTAGCTCGGCAATCGGCGATTCAACCGCGGACTGGTTATCGACGAACAGACGGCAGGCTTTATCTTCAAAGAAAGCAATCCCGAAACCATCCGCATGATCAGAGGTAATGCCCGCCCGCTGGGAAAATCCGCGGAAAGAAAAAGTAATATCCGTCGGGGTGGCACAATTCATTCCGAGCAGTTGGCACATGGTCTGGTTTCAGCTCTCTATTTACTTAGAAGCTTATTGTGCATGACTGTTCCTGTCATTTCAAATATCTGGGTTTGATAAATCCAAATAAAAAAGAGCCTCTATTGAGACTCTTTTTGGCAAAAAATGGATTAAGAACGATGTGGATTGGCACGATTGGTAATGAGGGTTCCAACACCATGATCGGTAAAAATTTCTAGTAAGCTGGCATGTGGTACACGACCATCCACGATATGCGCACTCACGACACCGCCTTTTACTGCATCCAGGGCACAACCCACTTTCGGAATCATGCCACCATAAATCACGCCGGTTTCAATTAAACGATCGACTTCTTGAGTGGTCAAACCAGTCAAAAGATTTTTATTTTCATCCAGTACACCCGTGATGTTAGTCAGCAGAATCAGTTTTTCTGCCCCCAAAGCTTCAGCGACTTTACCAGCGACCAGATCGGCATTGATATTATAGGTATTGCCTTCTTCGTCGACGCCTAGCGGGGCAATGACTGGAATAAAGTCACTATTGGTGAACATTTCCAGAACATCGGTTTTCACACCGACAACTTCACCGACCAGACCCAGATCAATTTGCTCAACTGAACCATCTTCAGCCACTTTTTCCATCAGCAGCTTTTGCGCACGAATCAGGTTGCCGTCTTTACCGGTAAGACCAATCGCACGACCACCATGCTGGTTAATCAGGTTCACGATAGATTTGTTAACGCTACCGCCAAGTACCATCTCGACTACTTCCATGGTCGCAGGATCAGTCACGCGCATGCCGTCAATACGGTCTGATTCGCGGCCCAGCTGTTTCAGCATGGAATCGACTTGCGGGCCACCACCATGTACCACGATCGGATTAATACCGACTGTTTTTAATAATACGATATCACGTGCAAATGAACTTTCCAGCTCAGGATCGGTCATCGCGTTACCGCCGTATTTTACCACTAGGGTTTTACCCGCAAAGCGTTGAATATACGGCAAAGCTTCTGTCAAAATCTGTGCTTTGTCGATGCCTGTTTGTTGATTTGGCATTCGCCTCTCCTTATTGAGCATCTAAAATGTCTTGAGCGATCTCTGGATAACGGTCACGCAACATGGCTACAAACAGATGACGAATTTCATTCAGACCTTGGGCATTATTGGCATCAAAGCGCACCGTGAAATACTCACCTGTATTGGATGCTCGAATGATGCCAAAACCATCCTCAAAATCAAGACGTATCCCATCAATTTTACTGATTTGCGCATGAATTCTTGCGGATTGCTGTTCAACGAAGTTTAAAAGCTCAACTGGACGCACTTGGCGCGTTGAAATATAAAGATCTTCAGTACCATACCGTTTTGGATAAGCCGCCAAGGCCTGCGCCAAACTTAGACCAGTTTGATCCAGATATTCCATGACTCTGAGCGCTGCATAGAGTCCATCATCATAGCCCCAACCGCGACCATCATTAAAGACATAATGTCCGGCATATTCCCCACCAAAAATCGCCTGATGCTGAGACTGGTTCAGATAAGTTCTGAGAAATGAACTGCCGGTACGAATCATCACCGGCTCTCCACCTAAACGTTGCACCGTATCACGAACTAAGGTTGAACATTTCACATCATAAACAAATTGGCATGGCGCTGAATCATTGAGACAAATTTCAGCAAACAGACATAATAACTGATCGGCTGTGATAATCTGACCCTGTTCATCAACCAGAACCAGGCGATCGCCATCACCGTCCAGGGCAATACCGAGATCAGCCTGCTGTTGCATGACAGTTTGGCGTAAAGTCTCAAGATGTTTGTCCTGCGAAGGATCCGGCGCATGATCCGGAAAATGTCCATTGGCCTCACAACGTAAAGCAGTCACTTCACAGCCCATTTTTCTGAGTACCAAGTCGGCACAACGTCCGGCGGAGCCATGCAGACCATCCAGAATCACTTTAAATGAGCGCTTTAATTGAATATCTTCTAATATTCCCTGCTGATACTGCAGGCAAAACTCTGGAATAATCTGATGCGGCAGTTCGGCTAAACCAAGTAGCTGGCTATCGCAATGCGACTTTGCCAGTTGGGCCACCTGTTGAATCATCTCAGGACAAGGTGGTTCACCATCAATAATCCATTTAATCCCATTATCTTCTTTAGGATTATGACTGGCGGTGACCATAATGCCATTGCCATCAAACTGGCGTGCGGTGAAATACAGCATCGGGCTGGAACAACAGCCTATAATAGTGGCTTCCAGCGAATAGTCTTTAAAAATACGGGCAATGATGTCGGCAAAAGCCGGACTACTGATGCGTGCATCATAACCAATGGCGACACGTGTCTGTCCCGCAGCCTGATACTGCTGGGCTAAACCGTGGGCAATTGCATCAATGATCCCGGCACCTAATAGACTGACTTTACCGCGTATGTCATAGGCACGAAAGATATGCATGGGGAATGGATGATTCATAGATCCCATAAAACTGTCTTTTCACTATTCGTTAAAATAAGGAGATTTAAAATGATGATTTCATCATAATGACTTTAAACATTTGTTTTTGTTTTAAGACTCGCTATTTTTAAACGATTTCAATGTAACAATCAATTATAAAAATATAATCTACAACTTTAGAATTATAGGGTTCTTGTAATTAAACAATGATTATTTAATTATATTTATTTTGAGTTTCATCTGATTAGATATTTGATCACTATATAAATTTTAGATTTAAATAATTCTACTTGGCCGAAAAATAAGGTTTTATTTTTTAAATATATTTCAACCAACTCATTTTTTTTAATATTTAATCTAATCAACTAAAAATGGCTTACATCCAGTTAATGAATGTAAGCCATTATTAAAACTTAGTTTTTACCCGTATGACCAAAACCGCCAGCACCGCGTTCAGTCGCTTCAAATTCATTCACTAGATCGAATTCAGCCTGCACCACAGGAACCAACACATACTGTGCCAAACGTTCACCTGGCTCTAAACTGAATGCAGTCTGACTACGGTTCCAAACGGATACCATCAATTCACCCTGATAATCAGAATCGATTAAACCGACCAGGTTACCCAACACGATCCCGTGTTTATGCCCCAAACCCGAACGTGGCAAAATCAGACCAGCAAATGCAGGATCTTCAATATAGATTGCTAAACCAGTTTTTACCAAAACAGTCTGGCCTGGTTCAATGATCGTAGTTTCTGTAACACACGCACGCAAATCCAGCCCCGCTGAACCTGTCGTAGCATAAGTCGGTAATGGCCATTCCTGACCAAGACGCGAGTCAAGGACTTTCACCTGAACTTTCATGTATTCATTCCTGTTGTTTCATTTAAAATAAGAGCAAGCCTTGCGCCTTATCGTTTGATAAGATTACGCAAATTATCCAGATAATGTTGGGCTTGTAATTTCGGATCGATGTTGCCTGCCAGCTTTTTCTTACGACCTAACCATTCCAGCTCATCTTCTGGTAATTCATCCAGAAAACGGCTTGGGATCATCTGCTTCATCTGCCCACCGGCCTTGCGCTGTTCTGCCAGAGTAATGGTCAGTCCCTGACGTGCACGGGTAATCCCCACATACATCAGACGGCGTTCCTCTTCGACCGTTTCTGCAGCGATCGAGTTTTTATGTGGCAGAATTTCTTCTTCCAGCCCGATCAGATAGACATAAGGAAATTCCAGACCTTTAGACGCATGCAAAGTCAATAAATTGACTTTATCGGTGTCCTCTTCTTCCTGCTGCTGCTCGAGCATGTCCAGCAGCACCATTTTACGAATCACACTTTCAATATTTTTTTCATCAACATCTTCAGTGCGGTTAATCAGGCTTTGAATGCTGCTATAGAGCACTTCGATATTGTCGAGCTTGGTCTTTTCCTGCGCTGGTGTGGCTGCAGTTTCCTTGATGTAATCGATATAACCGGCTTCAATCATCATCTGGCGGATAATTGGCACTGGTTCATCATCATCCAGTAAATTGCGGGTAAAACCCTCAATAAAATCGGCAAACTCAGCCAATTGAGTCGTGGCCTTTTTCGGAATCGCCATGGTCAGACGCTGATCCGCAGCCGCAGCCAGAAGCGACAGATTATTTTCCTGAGCAAATAGACCGAGCTTTTCCAGCGTTACCGGACCAATTGCCCGTTTTGGCGTATTGATAATTCGTAAAAATGCACTGTCATCTTCAGGGTTAATGATCAAGCGTAAATAGCTCATCATGTCCTTGATTTCGGCACGTGCGAAGAAGGACTGTCCGCCAGATAATTTATACGGAATCTGCATCTGGCGCAGATGGGTTTCTAAAATACGCGCTTGGAAATTGCCGCGGTACAACACCGCATAATCTTTCCAGCTTTTACCGTTCATCAATTTATGCGTGATCAGGTCTTTAACCACGCGTTCTGCTTCATCATCATCATTGCGGCAGGTAATCACACGGATCACTTCACCATGGCCTTTGTCCGACCAAAGCTTTTTATCAAAAATATGCGGATTATTACCAATCACGGTGTTGGCTGCTTTGAGAATACGACTGGTCGAACGATAGTTCTGTTCCAGTTTAATCACTTTTAAATTAGGAAAATCCTGCTGCAGCAAGGCCATATTTTCCGGTTTAGCACCACGCCAGGCATAAATCGACTGGTCATCATCGCCTACGGCGGTGAACTGTCCCATCACGCCAACCAGTAATTTCACCAGAATATACTGCGCCGTATTGGTATCCTGATATTCATCGACCAGCAAATAACGCACGCGATTTTGCCATTTGTCACGAACTTCGGCATTTTCCTGCAGCAAGCGCGTTGGCATCACAATCAGGTCATCAAAATCCACGGCGTTATAGGCACGCAAATTACGTTCATATAATTGATATAAATGCGCAAACTGCACATCTTCGGCAGTTTCACAGGTGGTATGTGCCTGCTCGGGTGGAATCAGATCATTTTTCCAGTCCGAGATCATTTTCATGGCTTTGGCAATCAGTTCTTTGCTTTCTGCACCGGATAAATTGTCACGCTGCATCAGATCCATCAGAATGCGTTTACAGTCGTCAGCATCCAGAATCGAGAAATTATTTTTCAGTGGGGTATGTTTCAACTCCAGGCGCAGCATATTCAGGCCAAAAGTATGGAAGGTCGAAACTGAAACGCCTTTACTTTCTTCACGCGTCAACAATTTGCTGACACGCTCTTTCATCTCACGTGCTGCCTTGTTGGTAAAAGTCATCGCAGTAATACGATGTGCGGGAATCCCGCAATGCTTGACTAAATACGCGATTTTTCGCGTGATCACTGAAGTCTTGCCTGAACCCGCTCCTGCAAGTACTAACAAGGGTCCTTGAGTGTATTTCATGGCTTCAAGTTGCTTGTCATTTAACTGACTGGCGAGTGACATATGGTTTCCTCTTCTAGATTCGGCTCCGATTATAGTCATCTCTGCGTCAGTTGCCTAATTTAAAATACGATTAATCAGATCAATATTCAGATATAAAAAAACCACCCGAAGGTGGTTTTTTCTTAAGCGTTCAAGAATTATTGAACTGCATATACCGCGATTTCTACACGACGGTTTTGCTCTTTACCTGCGGCAGTTGTATTGTCTGCAATTGGGTTCGCTGAACCTAAACCTTGAGCATTAATACGTGTACGTGAAACACCTTGGCCTGCCAAGTAAGTCGCTACAGAGTTTGCGCGTGCTTGAGACAATGGCAAGTTAATTGAGTCATTACCCGTGCTGTCTGTATAACCAGTTACAAGAATACCGCTCTTGTTATCTTCAGTTAATACTTGCGCTACTTTGTTCAAAGTGCCATAAAAGTTTGGTTTGATATTTGACTTGTTCGTGTCAAATGTAATGCTGCCCGGCATCACAAGGTTAATCGAACCATCTGCATTACGGTTAACGTCTACACCAGTACCAGCTGTTGCTTGACGTAATTTTTTCTCTTTGTTATCAAGATACACACCCGCTGCACCACCAACAACAGCACCAATCGCTGCTGCACGGTTATTTTGACGGCTGGTATTCGCATTGCCTTTAGAAACACCGTAACCTGCTGCAGCACCAATTAAAGTACCTAGAGCAGCTTTATCATATTCCACACCACCGATGTTATTACCAGTTGATTGACAACCTGTAAGTGCTACGGCCCCTGCTACAGCTGCTGAAATGACTAGTGCACGCATCGCATGACTCCTTGTTGTATGCTTTGTTGTTAAGCGAGATAATGATTTAAATTGAATGGGCTAACCATTGAATTTTTGTTAATAATAAATCGTTTAGTAATATTTTGTAATGTTTATATGTAACTAAAACCAAGTAGTTCGTCACAATATCTTCATAGTTTCCTGTTTAGGCTTTTTTATTTGCCTAACTGTCTCTATATTACTCAAAATATGAAAAAATTTAAGTGATTAATCTGTGGGGACTGTTTGGATATGTCATCGAATAGCAACAAGCAACCGACTTTAAAAAAACTGGCGCGTGGCCTGACGGTCACATCCGTCATGACGGGCAGTACTTTTTTTCATGGCCCCCCGGTGCTGGCCTTGGGTTTAACCAAACTTTTTAAAAAATCCGCAAAAGTGGATGAAACCAATATCAAGATTACCAACAGCTGGTTAGGGGTCAACAACTGGCTAATTGAGCATGTGCTGAAAAATACCGAATGGCAAATCAGTGTAGATGAATCACTGGATTTGAATATGCAGGGCCGTTATTTGATGACCTGTAATCATCAAAGCTGGGTCGATACCACGGTCAACCAGTACTTCGGTCTGACCCGTATGCCCCTGACGCGTTTCTTTACCAAATGGGAGCTTATTTTTATTCCTTTTGTGGGTCAGGCCTTTAAAATCTTAGGCTTCCCGATGATGAAGCGGCATAGCAAGGAACAGATTGCCAAAAATCCTGCGCTGAAATACCGGGATATGGAAGAAGCACGCAAATCTTGTGAACAGCTGATCAGTCAGCCTTTTACCCTGTTAAATTATCTGGAAGGCACGCGTTTTACCCAAGAAAAGCATGATCAGCAGCAGTCTCCCTATACACATTTACTGAAACCTAAAGCCGGTGGTCTGGCATTGGCACTGAGTATTCTCGGCGATAAAATTGATGCGCTGGTCGACATGACCATTGTTTATCCTGACGGTATTCCGGGCTATGGTGAATTTTGGTTAGGTGAAGTGCCACGTATTGCGGTAAATTTAAGAAAAATTGATATTCCAGACTGGGTACTGGGCGGCAATTATGAAGATGATGCTGAATATCGTGCACGTTTTCAAAAATGGATTGGTCAAATCTGGACTGAAAAAGATCAGCTCATCGCACAAATGCAGCAGAACTTTGCCCAAGCCCCGGTCGGATCTGTAACCGAGTAATTATGAAGAACGACAACCCGGACATTACGTCCAGCTCATTTAAATTTGTTCGTAAAGGAACCTGGGGCTGGAAAATTGCACTGATTTACGACATTTTCATGATGGTTTTGATCGTCATCAATCTGTTCTGTCTCAGTGCCAACGCCATTTTAATGAGCGATTTTGGTCAGTGGTTGTTTGACTTCATTCGTTTACCCGAAGTGTTGCAGTTTTATAAAAGTGATTTACGCCCTTGGGTCATTATTACCGAGGGCTGGTTTACCACCTTCTTGGTCTGTGAATTACTGGCACGCTGGGTCATCGCGATTGTTCTGCGTCATCATCGACGCTGGTGGTTCTTCCCTTTTGTGCACTGGTATGAAATTTTATCCATTATCCCTCAACTACGTTTCCTGCGCCTGCTGCGTGCGGTCGCGATTGGCTACAACCTGCATAGCCATGGTTATAAAGTAATTCCTAACCGCTGGTATCGCCAAGGTAACTTTTATTACAACATGCTAATGGAAGAGCTTTCTAGCCGGGTGGTACTGACCGTACTGGACGGTATTAAGCGTGAACTGACCACGAGCACATCACATAAACAGTTAATTGATGATTTGGTAGAACATCACCGTAAATTACTGGCGATTGCCTTGGCAGATATCTTGCAGGAATCTTTAGGCAAGGAATTACAGGCACAACGTTCCATGATCGCTAAAAATGTAGGGCAAGTAGTGAATCAGGCGATTGAAGATACTCCAGAACTAACCCAATTATTACGTTTGATTCCAATTGTTGGCAGCCGGATTGAACAGCAAATTCAAAGTATTGGTCAACGTTTGGGCGAAAATATCACGCAAGGACTGATTGAACCATTTACCCACACAGGTCAAAAAGAAAATCCGACTTTTGCCCTAATTTCAGATAAAATCAGCCAGATTCAGATTGAACATAATCCACATATTGATAAATTGGTCGAATCGGCTGTTTTTGAAACACTTGAAGCAATCCGGAAACAGGTGAAAGTCAAACAATGGCAACAGATTTTAGAAGAACATGAGCAAAATCAGAGCTCAATAGATAAGTAAAGTTTAAAGTACAGAATCAGACTAATCCGTCCGGTCCTATTCGCATAAAAAAATAACTGAGATCGCTAGAGAATTACTGCAATTTGTTCTAGGATTTGCACTATTTACAACATTGCTTCGACACAAAACCAGCAGGTCAGAAGTATTTAAGGAAGAATTATGGCTGATATACGGATAAAAGGCAGAATGGTCAATGCGATACGCATTAGCCTAGATACCAATGATCATGATGCAATCCGCCAGCAACTTAGCCCAAAATTACAAGCAGCATTTCCACCCGGCACTTTGGCAGTCATTGAAAGTTCAGTTGAACAGGAACTCATTGCGCTGATCCAACTGTTAATCAGTCTGGATGTACAGCCTATGGCTGTTACTGAAGGCTTACTTGGAGATCAGGCGCGCGCCATTCAGTTCCCGGTACTGCCACCTGATCGACAGTTAGAAGAAATTAAAGCCACCAAAGAACAGGTCGTGGAAGTTAAACCAGAACCTACAGCGGTAAATGATGATCAAGCCCCTGCTGCCCCGATCGTTGCGCATATCACCTCATATCATGATGAAATCCTGCGTACCGGCCAATGTATCGTGCAGCATAATGGCGACATTATTATTAATGCCGGCATCAATAGTGGTTCAGAAGTGATTGCTTCGGGCAATATTCATGTCTATGGCAGCGCGCGTGGCCGGGTCATTGCAGGTGCGGGTGGCAATACTGCAGCACGTATTTTCTGTCATAGCCTCGAAGCAGAACTGATTTCGATTGCAGGAACCTATTGTGTGGCGGATGATATTCCACCACACGTAGTTAAAAAATCCGTGCATATTTACTTGAATGATCAACTAGAGCTTGTATTTGAAGCTCTACAATTTTAATGTATAAATAAACACCAAAAACCCCATTTTAAACAGGGGATTTGAACCATAACAGGAGTGGATTCGGTGGCGAAAATTGTTGTCGTAACGTCAGGCAAAGGTGGTGTAGGTAAAACTACAACGAGTGCATCTTTTGCAACAGGTTTAGCCCTACGCGGTCACAAAACTGTTGTTATTGATTTTGATGTAGGTTTACGTAACCTTGATTTGATTATGGGCTGTGAACGCCGTGTAGTTTATGATTTTGTGAATGTTTTAAATAACGAAGCACGATTACAACAAGCACTGATTCGCGATAAAGATATTGAAAATTTATATATTTTACCTGCATCACAAACACGTGATAAAGATGCCTTAACCGATGAAGGTGTTGCTCGTGTAATGGATGAGCTTTCGCAGGAATTTGATTATATTATCTGTGATTCACCTGCTGGTATTGAACGTGGTGCTATTTTGGCTATGTATCATGCGGATGAAGCCATCATTGTGACCAACCCTGAGATTTCTTCAGTACGTGACTCTGACCGTATCATTGGTATGCTCGACAGTAAAACTAAAAAAGTAGAACAAAACGAAGGTCGCATTCGTAAGCATCTGTGTATTACCCGTTTCAATCCGGAACGTGCCGATAAACAGGAAATGCTGACGATTGACGATATTTCTAAAGATATTTTACGTGTACCGACCTTAGGCGTTATTCCTGAGTGTCCAAGCGTTCTACAGGCATCGAATGAAGGTAAGCCAGTGATCAATTTCACTGAAGCTGCAGCAGGTCAGGCCTATGATGATCTGGTTGCACGTTTCCTTGGCGAAGAACGACCTTATCGTCATATCGAGGTAAAACCTAAGGGCTGGTTAGCACGACTATTTGGAGCGTAGACATGGCAGGATTCTGGAGTAAACTTTTTAGTGGCGAGGATAAACCATCAAGCGCACGGACTGCTAAAGACCGTTTGAAGGTGATCGTTGCATCCGAACAAGGCTTGGGTCGTCGCTTGAGCCAGGACAAAATTGACCAGATGAAAACTGAAATCATGCAGGTGGTCAATCGTTATGTTCGCGGTGTCGATGAACAGCATATTCAAATGCAGGTTCGTTCTGAAGCCAATATTGAAATGCTTGAAATGAATATCAATTTACCTGAAGAACGATAATCTGATTTTTGATTGGTCAAGTAAATTGATTCAAGGCAAAATATGAGAGTGGTAGAAATAGTAGTTTAGCTATATTCCGCCCACTTGAAGCATAGCTTCAAGTCTTGCGACTAGGCAAAGCAGTGCTTTGCTAATCTAGTCTCATATTTTGCCTTTTTTCATGCCGAAAAAACTACATTAGATCAAGGAAATTGCGATGGCATTATCTCAACCAGCGACCTTTAACGAAGAATGGTCAGATGAGCGTGTATTTGCCTACTTGAATCAGCTTCCTCCTGCAGGTGTTAATGCTGATTTTCACGTGCTGTATCATGCTTTCAAGCATATGCGTCCATTCGATTATGAACGCCTGTTGACGAAATTTGTCGCTGATGGCCGTGATGTCAATGCAACCAATCCGGAAGGACAACGCATTCATGACGTGATTGCCACTTTCCCGCGTCAAAGTGCCGAGTTCCTGGATGTATTGGCAAAATTTGCCTGAGTCAAAAATACATAAAAAAGCCTGCTTTGAAAGCAGGCTTTTTTAATATCAAAACTTATTTCAGAGATTATATATGTTAGATGCTTATGAAAAACTATTTGAACTTATTGATAAAGAAATATTTTTTAAATCAAGTATAAATAATATTATTTATATCCAAGATATAGAAATTGATCGAAGATGGAATAATTTAAAACAGGATCTTTTAAATAATACACCTATGACTATACGAAGTTATGGACGTAACGGTATAAATTCAAATCTATTTCAAGAACTTTATAAAATTCTTTTTAATCATCAGAATATTCATATTGACCGTACTAATAATGATATTCCCGCTAAAATTCTGAAAGATTTAACACCATATTGTAAAAAAACTAAGCGCGTAGATGGTCCAAAAATAAGAATTATGAATTATCAAATCTCACATTTGTTTGGCCGTACTAAAAACCCGCTTTTATTTACTGCACCATAGAATATTGCCTATATACCAAAATACTTAGATCCCTTTACTGGTCATGAATCACAAGGTACTACAAGTCGAGAATTTAAGCAGATTTTTAATCGTCTTTTATCTGAAAAGTTCAAGGAATATATCCAAGACTATAATCAATTCATTGCTGTTTATGCTCATCAAGAAAAATTAAATGATGCAATTGAGCAAGTTCGCCGAAATATAAATAAACCGCTTGAAGAAAAGACCTTAATTAATTTTAAGAAAGATGTTTATTTACAGTGGTCTAAAATTGAATAACTCCTTTACAAAAAAGGCCTGCATCATGCAGGCCTTTTTATTGCAAAGATTGTGAAACTAAACCAGAATTTCGCGTTTGCCATTAGCACCCATACCGCTGACAATGCCATTTTCTTCCATCTGGTCAATGATTCGTGCAGCACGGTTATAACCCAGACTAAATTTTCGCTGTAAGGATGAAGTGGAAGCCTTACGGGTTTCTAGTACAAAAGCCACACACTGGTCATACAGTGCATCGCGGTCTGATCCACCGTCGCCACCATCTTCAAAACCGCGACCCGATGGCTCTTCATCAAACGGTGTCAGGATCTCGTCGACATAGTTTGGTGAACCACGTTCACGCCATGCATCACAGATCCGGTTTACTTCATCATCGGCAATAAATGCACCATGCACACGCTCAGGTTCAATTTTACCCGGGCCGAGGAATAGCATGTCACCATGACCAAGTAAGTCTTCAGCACCACCCGCATCCAGAATGGTACGCGAATCGATCTTGGAGTTGACCCGCAATGCAACACGCGTCGGAATATTGGCTTTGATCAAACCGGTGATTACGTCTACTGATGGACGCTGGGTCGCAAGCAACAGGTGAATACCGGCCGCACGTGATTTTTGTGCCAGACGGGTAATCATTTCTTCGGCTTTTTTACCGACCTGCATGATCATATCCGCGAACTCATCCGCGACAATCACAATGGATGGCAACGGCTTCAAACGCGGCGCACGCTCACCCACAACAGAATCGCTGGCTTTCCAAGTAGGATCGATCAGGTCTTCACCATTGGCAATCGCCTCTTCCACCTTGCGGTTATAGTCGCTCAGTTTACGGATTTTCAGGAAAGACATCAGTTTATAACGACGTTCCATTTCATTGACACACCAGTTCAATGCGCTGACCGCATCTTTCATATCGGTAACTACAGGCGTCAACAAATGTGGAATATCATTATAGTTCGCCAGTTCTAGCTGCTTCGGATCGATCAGAATAAGACGCAATTCATCTGGGGTATATTTCAGCAACATCGATAGAATCATCGAGTTGACCGCCACCGATTTACCCGAACCTGTGGTCCCTGCCACCAGCATATGCGGCGCTTTCCCCAGATCAGCAATTACCGGATTACCGGAAATATCCTTACCCATTGCCATGGAGAGAATACTATTCGGATCAGTGAAAGCAGGAATAGTCAAAAGTTCGATCAAACGGACCATTTCACGGGTACTGTTCGGCACTTCGATCCCGATATACGGCTTGCCTGGAATGACTTCAACCACACGCACCGATGCCATCGACATCGAACGTGCCAGATCTCGGGAAATATTGGTCACTTTAGAAGCTTTCACCCCTGGCGCCAGATCCAGTTCAAAACGTGTTACGACTGGGCCTGGCTGTGCTTCTACCACTTTGGCTTTGACATTAAATTCTTGCAGCTTGATTTCAAGCAATTCAGATAAACGTGCCAGCTGCTCTTCGGTAAAATTCACTTTTTTATTCGGATCGACTTCATCCAGTAAATCTAGCCCTGGAAGTGGTGATAAATCTTTACGGCGCTCCACCACCTGCATGGCACGTGACATCGGACGGCCTGAAGCATCAGTTAAAGGAGCATCAAAATCAAACTCGTCTTCATCTTGTGGTTTACCAGCCGTTTCTTGCCAGGCTTCTACAAATTCTTCTTTAGATAAAGCCTCGCGTACTGCTGCATGAGTTGCAGAAGGAGGAGATACTGGTTGCTCTATACCCTGATGCTGAATTGGTGCCTGAACAAAAGCAGAAGATTGGGCATAGCTTGATGCACGTACTGGTTGGCTTGGCTCATCTTCTTCAATCAGTAAATCACCCAGGTCATCCAGATCGGCCTGTAATGCGCTATTTTTCACGACATGTGCCGTTGTCATAGACGCCATGACAGGTGCAACATTGGTCATGTCTTCTACAATTCTTGCCGTCTTTTCGGCTGGCGCTGTATTGAATGGACTATGCACATCGGTCGCAGTTTTGCCTTGCGGAACTGCAGCCAGAAGTTCATCAAAGATTTCATCATCATCCCAGTCCAGGCCTGTATGCGGAGCCGATGCGGTTCTGGTGTGAGCATGAGTCTGTGCTGAAACAGGTTGAGGAGCGGTTATATGTGAGACTGGAGAATTAAGCTGTTCTTCTTCGGCTGCTTTGAGTAAGGCATCAATATCCTGTTTATGGCGCTGATCTTCATTTGAATGTAAGGCACGCCACACCTCGCCTGTCGCTACCACACGATCCGGCTGTTGAGGCACTTGCTGTACTTGCTTAAATGTCTCGACTGGCTCAGGAGCCTGCTGCTCAGCCTCAGGAATATCCTCATAAAACTGCGGTTGTTGTGATTCTTTATCGGCAAAATCATCAAATAAGCGTTCAGCCACCTGATCGCGCACCACCGGATCTATTTCTACCAGTTGATGCTCAGGCGCAGGTGTTACTGCAACCGCTACTTTTTTTGCACTAATGACTGGCTCTTTTTTGGCGACAGGTGCAGTCCGGTCAAAATCAGACATGCCTTCAGGCACATTGCGGTAGAACAGGTCTTGTAAATAAGCAGGGGTTGCTTTGAGGCTGCTCCAGGTCTTGTTCCACTTCACCCCAAACGCCAAGGTAAATAGCACCACCCAAAGCACCAGCAGGAAGAATGCTGCACCGTATACTGTCAGCAATTGTTCCAGACTCTGGCCTAATTCATAGCCAATAATACCGCCGGAAGAATTATCCAGCGTATCAGCAGGAACTTGCCAGAATAAAAACAATAGCGCTGAGGTGGTCAGTAACAGGAAGAATTGCGCAGCATAGCGAAATGGCCGGTTCAGGAAGCTGCGCGGCCACCAGACCTGAATTGCTTCCATAAACAGATAGACAGGAATCAGCAGACTTGCCCAACCAAGGAAGCCAAACAAAAGGTCTGCAATCCAGGCACCCGCTACCCCACTGGCATTCGAAACGGTCTGCGTATCACTGGAGATATGCATCCACCCCGGATCAAATGGCGTATAGGTCACTGTTGCAAGAAACAGATAAATCCCAAATGAGACTAAAAATAATGTCATTACTAAGCGCTGTGCATAGGCACTCGACACCGCTGTCATATACTGTCCTGTAACCAATTCTTCATGAATATTCTTTTGCTTCAATGCTTGAAAAAAGCGACGCAATAAAATGTATATTATGCACCTGTTCTGTGAAAAAAGATGCACTATTGTGCAAGCACAATGTTACTTATGCTATATAGCCCAAATCGATTTCAATGATCAATAATATCGACTTTAATCTCACACCACTGTTATACAGTTTCACGTATAATTCAATAAATTTCTAAATAAAAAAGGATACAGCTGATGAGCGCACGTCACTCACGACTGATTATTTTAGGTTCTGGCCCTGCAGGCTATAGCGCAGCAGTATATGCAGCGCGTGCAAACTTGAAACCTACCCTGATTGCAGGCTTGCAACTGGGCGGTCAGCTGACCACGACGACTGACGTCGATAACTGGCCGGGTGATCCCGAAGGTTTGACTGGTCCAGCATTGATGGAACGTATGCAGGCACATGCAGAGCGTTTTGGCACTGAAATCGTGTATGACCATATCAATGAAGTGGATCTTAGCCAGCGCCCGTTCGTATTAAAAGGCGATATGGAAGAGTTCACCTGTGATGCCCTGATCATCTGTACCGGTGCAACTGCCCAATACCTCGGTCTGGAATCTGAAGCAGCCTATATGGGTCAAGGTGTCAGTGCTTGCGCGACTTGTGATGGTTTCTTCTATAAAAACCAGAAAGTCATGGTTGTAGGTGGTGGTAATACCGCTGTTGAAGAAGCGTTGTACTTATCCAATATTGCGTCTCACGTGACTCTGGTTCACCGTCGTGATTCATTACGTTCTGAAAAAATCTTGCAAGATCATTTATTTGCCAAAGAAAAAGAAGGCAAGATCAGCATTATCTGGAACCATCAAGTCGATGAAGTACTCGGTGACGCACAATCTGGCGTGACCTCGGTTCGTCTTAAATCAACTCAAGATGACTCTACTCAAAACGTCGATGTGACGGGTATGTTTGTGGCGATTGGTCACAAGCCAAATAGCACCATGTTTGAAGGTCAGTTAGAGCTTCGTGACGGTTATATCCAGGTACAAAGCGGTACTGCAGGTAATGCAACCCAAACTTCGGTACCGGGTGTATTTGCAGCCGGTGATATTGCGGACAGCATTTACCGTCAGGCCATTACTTCTGCCGGTTCAGGCTGTATGGCTGCGCTTGATGCAGAAAAATATCTTGATGCGATGGGCAAACTAGACTAAGCAGCAAGAATAAAAAAGCCGTCCATTATGGACGGCTTTTTTATTGCTAGAATGAGATGATGATTTATCTATAGATTTATGTCGGGTCTGCCATGTCTTTACTTCCTCCCTCAGAATTCATTTTTCCCAATCCGGTCGAGGTTGATCCTGAAGGTGAAGGATTGATTTGTATTGGTGCAGACCTCTCCCCTTCCACACTTTATGAAGCCTATACGCATGGATTATTTCCATGGTTTTCAGAAGGTGATCCGATTTGCTGGTGGAGTCCGGAACCACGCTGCATTATTCGCCCCGAAGATTATCATCCAAGCAAATCCCTGCTACGCAATATGAAAAAGCAGGACTATAAAATTACGGTCAATCATGCTTTTGAAAGAGTGATTCGTTCCTGCTCCCTACCCCGTGCTTATGCAGACGATACCTGGATCAGTGAAGATATTATCGCAGGCTATTGCGACATGTTCGACGCAGGATATGGCTATAGCATTGAGGTCTGGGATGAAGATCGCGTCGTCGGTGGACTTTATGGTGTGACCATCGGTCAAGGCTGTTTTGGTGAATCCATGTTTAGTACGCAAACCGATGTTTCTAAAATGGCTTTCTATACTTTAATGCTGATTGGACAGGAAAATAAACTACCCTGGATCGACTGCCAACTGGTCAACGATCATCTTTTAAGCCTGGGTGCCTGCACACTTTCTCGCCAAGCTTATCTTAATTCTTTACAAGATATTGTAAAAAAGCCTGCTATCGATTGGAAAAAGTATCAGGAAGGTGTATTTTCAAGTAAAACAATAGCGCAAAACGCGCGCTTAAGTGAATGAAAATAACAGAGGGTAGTTGTTATGAACTCTTATCAGCCAAAGGCCCTACTGAACGATTTACAGTATTATATTACGCCGCCGCATGATTGTAGCTATTTGCCCAACAAGTCGGCGCGCATGGTTTTTCTGGATCCTGCACATCGTATTGATGTCGTAACTTTATCGGAACTGTCACGTACCGGTTTCCGCCGCAGTGGTGATTTCGTCTATCGACCCGAATGTCATCTGTGTCGTCAATGTCTGTCTTCGCGTGTACCCGTTGCTGAATTCCGCATGAACAGTTCACAAAAAAAAGCCTGGAAACGGAATCAGGATCTGGTGATGAAAATTACCAGTCCAGAGCACGCCGGTGATCTACATTATGCGCTGTATGAACGCTATATTAATGAACGCCACTCAGATGGCGACATGTTCCCACCCACCCGGGATCAGTTCGAAAAATTTTTATTACAAAGCTGTGCCGACAGCTTCTTTCTAGAATTATGGCAAAGTGAGCGTCTAATCAGCGTTTCCACTTGCGATCTGCTGGATGATGGCATCTCTGCCGTCTATACCTTCTTTGATCCGGATGAAAATCGTCGTTCACTCGGTGCTTTTGCAATCTTGAAACAGATTGAACATGCACAAAAGCTGGGCTTACAATTTATCTATCTGGGATATTGGGTGCCGCATTCTAGCAAAATGAATTACAAATCTCAGTATCTGCCACTGGAACTCTTGATCGATGGACAATGGCGACGCTTAAATCATGCCCTAAGTGCCACGGAGATTCAGCACTTGGGAAACTCATTAATGACGACCTTACCCAGCGGATGGAATCACCAGATTATTAAATAAGGTCGTCAGCTTTTATGATTTAAACAGACTAGCAAAATCATCCGTACATGCTTTCACCATAATGATGGCATGTTCACGGCTTCCGTTGGCATTTGGATAATAGTTCTTACGCAGATCAATCTGATGAAAGCCTGATTTTTCATATAGCTTGATCGCAGCCTGATTACTCTCGCGCACTTCCAGGAAAATCTGTACCGGATTGTTTTTTAGCATCACCACTGAAGCCTCCAGCAACTGATAGCCCAAGCCCTGACCTTGCTGTGCCGGATCAATTGCCATGAGCAATAAATTGGCTTCATCCAGCACTGGTTGTAAAATACAAAATCCGGCCACCTGCCCTTGCACTTCAATCACGGTACTTTGATAAGCCGTTACAGCATCTTCGAACTGTTTTAAAGTCCAGGGATGTGATTGAACTGATTTTTCAATCTTTGCAACGACTTCTACATCCGCTGCTTGCATTAAACGAATCATCTTCGTTCATCTTATATAGAATCAACCTCCGCATTATAGAAACTTCATCCAAAAAATCGAGCAAAAAAAAGAGCGATTTTAGTCGCTCTCCAATCTTCAGTTCTGTCACAAACCCAATTTGGCTTTCCAGGTCGCCAACAGTTGATCTGTATAATGATCATTCGGATGGAATCCCGGTTTAAAATACATCAGCATTTCTTTCGCCATACCCGTAATGATACCTTTAGAAGGACTATAGGCATAGGTATAAATGGCTTTTAAGGACTCAAGATTAAACTGCTGATCTTGTTTAAGCAAACGGGCGAGGAAATAGCTTTGCACCACAAATAAGGTTGCCATTGCGATGACCAAGGATGAAGTACGCAGTGCATAGGCTTTTAATCCTTTGCCAAAAACCCCTTCGAAGACATCATAAGCCACTGCCTTATGTTCATTTTCCTCGATGGCGTGCCATAACCACATGGTTTTCATAGTTTCATCTGTCATCAATTCCTGAATGTGGCTATTGGTCAAAAGCTGTGAGGCAATGGTTGCAGTGAAATGCTCAAGTGCCGTGGTTGCAGTCAAATCTACCATTTCTTGGGTAATTCCCACAGGCTTACCCAGTTTAGCCATGACTTTACGTGTCGTTTGAATGACTTTATCGGTATAACGATCAAGCGTCTCGACATCATGCCCATGTTTTTGTGCAGAAGCATTAAAGCCGATATGCTCGTGAGTATGCATGGCTTCCTGACCAATAAAAGCGGAAATTTCTTTTTGTAATGCTTCATTATTGGCAATTGCAGGATGGTTACGTACCGCACGGACTGAATCTATAAAAAACTTTTCACCTGCTGGAAATAGCGCAGATAATGCCGTCATAAAATGAGTGAGACCTGCTGAACCATTCATCCAATATTCCGGTACAGCATCAAAATCAAAGTTCATACGACGAACTGGAAAACTTGCACCCGCACGATTTGTAATATTTACTTTCGCATTCATGTGACCACTCCCATCGGGCCAATCCAGGCCCGAAAATGTAATATTCATATTCTTATCTGTATATTACGTGGTAATTTTTTTTACATAAGTGCAGTTTAGGTCAAGCCAATATCAGATAAGGACAGCTTTTAAAATCATTGTCCGACAATCTATTTTTAGTTTTATAAAAAGTTTGAATCAAAAAAAAGCGCCTCAAAGAGGCGCTTTTCTTACACAATCAGCGATTATGCAGTTACTTTAGCAACTACACCAGCACCAACTGTACGACCGCCTTCACGGATCGCAAAACGTAGACCTGGGTCCATTGCGATCGGGTGGATTAGCT
>JADHEF010000491.1_pt1 | contig 39544 bp, 49 predicted proteins | sample 8952391 | NCBI WGS metagenome assembly JADHEF01 (sample SAMN16124439, study PRJNA663245) | bioreactor sludge metagenome | isolation source: sludge (nitrite) | place: India:Bengaluru | collected 2019-02-28 | reverse complement strand
CCGTGAAGGCGGTCGTACCGTCGGCGCCGGCGTCGTCGCCAAGATCATCGAGTAACACCGCTACACGCTGCTGGCGGGGCCGAGCAAACCGGTCCCGCCGTCGTTCTTTACCAGGGGATTCCCATGCAGAACCAGAAGATCCGTATCCGCCTCAAGGCTTTCGACTATCGCCTCATCGACCAGTCGGCGCTCGAGATCGTGGATACCGCCAAGCGCACCGGCGCGGTGGTCAAGGGCCCGGTGCCCCTGCCCACGCGTATCCAGCGCTTCGACGTCCTGCGCTCGCCGCACGTCAACAAGACGTCGCGCGACCAGTTCGAAATCCGCACCCATCAACGCTTGATGGACATCGTCGATCCGACCGACAAGACGGTCGATGCGCTGATGAAGCTCGATCTGCCGGCGGGTGTCGACGTCGAGATCAAGTTGCAGTGACTTGCGCAGCGGCCCGGTGGGCCGCTATAATCGCGCGCTTTTCAACGGCCGCCTCAATTTGAAGGCGGCCGCGATTTCAGGTCCGGCCAATCGTAGCCGGGATTGGAGATAACAATGAGTCTTGGCCTTGTCGGTCGCAAGGTCGGCATGACCCGCATTTTCACGGACGATGGCGATACCATCCCCGTGACCGTGCTGGACGTGTCGAACAACCGTGTGACCCAAATCAAGTCCGCCGACACGGATGGCTACAGCGGGGTGCAGGTCACCTTCGGTAGCCGCCGCGCGTCGCGCGTCAACAAGGCGCTTGCCGGTCACCTCGCCAAGGCGGGTGTGGAAGCTGGTGAGCTGCTGAAAGAATTCCGGGTCGATGCCGAGCAGGTCGCCAGCCTCAAGGCGGGTGCGACCGTGGGTGTCGATCTGTTCGCCGTGGGCCAGAAGGTTGACGTGCAAGGCACGACGATCGGTAAGGGCTACGCCGGCACCATCAAGCGCCACCACTTCTCGTCCAACCGTGCGTCGCACGGCAACTCGCGTTCGCACAACGTGCCGGGTTCGATTGGTATGGCGCAGGATCCGGGCCGCGTGTTCCCTGGCAAGCGCATGACCGGTCACCTCGGTGATGTCACGCGCACGGTCCAGAACCTCGAGATTGCGCGCATCGATGCCGCGCGCCAGCTGCTGCTGGTCAAGGGGGCGGTGCCGGGTGCCAAGGGTGGTCAAGTGTTCGTCACGCCGGCGGTCAAGACGCCGAGCAAGGGGGCTTAAGCATGGAACTCAAGCTCCTGGGTACCAATGGTGAGGCCGGCCACATCGATGCGCCCGACACCATTTTCGGTCGTGATTTCAACGAGCCGCTGATCCACCAAATCGTGGTGGCCTACCAAGCCAATGCGCGCAGCGGCAATCGCGCGCAAAAGGGCCGCGCGGAAATCGCGAAGTCCACGCACAAGCCGTTCCGTCAAAAGGGTACGGGGCGTGCGCGTGCCGGTATGGCGTCGAGCCCGTTGTGGCGCGGCGGCGGCAAGATCTTCCCGAACTCGCCGGACGAGAACTTCTCGCAGAAGGTCAACAAGAAGATGTATCGCGCGGGTGTCTGCTCGATCCTCTCGCAGTTGGCGCGCGAAGGTCGTTTGGCCGTGGTCGATGGCTTCTCGATCGAGGCGCCGAAGACCAAGTTGCTGGCCACCAAGCTCAAGTCGCTCGGTCTCGAGCATGTGCTGGTGATCACCGACGCGCTCGACGAAAACCTCGAACTGGCCTCGCGCAATCTGGCGAATGTGCTGGTCGTCGAGCCGCGTTACGCCGATCCGCTCTCGCTGGTGCACTACAAGAACGTGGTGCTGACCAAGGGTGCGCTGGCCAAGTTTCAGGAGCTGCTGGCATGAGCAACTTCAGTGATGAACGTCTGTTGAAGGTGCTGCTCGCGCCGCTCGTCTCCGAAAAGGCGACGTTCGTGGCCGAGAAGCACGAGCAGGTCGTGTTCCGCGTGCTGCGCGATGCGACCAAGCCCGAGATTCGTGCCGCCGTTGAAAAGCTGTTCAACGTGCAGGTCGAGTCGGTGCAAGTCTCGAATGCCCAAGGCAAGCAAAAGCGTTTCGGTCGTTTCGTCGGCCGCCGCGATCACACGAAGAAGGCTTTCGTGTCGCTGAAGCCGGGCCAAGAAATCAATTTCGAAGCGACGGAGGCGAAGTAACATGGCTCTCGTCAAAGTCAAGCCGACCTCGCCCGGTCGTCGTGCGGTCGTCAAGGTCGTCAACCCCGATCTGTACAAGGGTCGTCCGGTTGCCGGTCTGGTCGAGCCGCAATCGAAGACCGCCGGTCGCAACAATCTGGGCCGCATCACCACCCGTCATAAGGGCGGCGGCCATCGCCAGCACTATCGCCTGGTCGATTTCAAGCGTCTGAAGGACGGCATCACGGCCAAGGTCGAGCGTCTCGAATACGATCCGAACCGCAGTGCGAACATCGCCTTGCTGTGCTACGCCGACGGTGAACGCAGCTACATCATCGCCCCCAAGGGGTTGACGGTGGGCATGCAGGTCGTCAGCGGTCCGCAAGCGCCGATCAAGGTGGGCAACACCCTGCCGATCCGCAACATCCCGGTCGGTTCGACGATCCATTGCATCGAGATGCTGCCTGGCAAGGGTGCGCAGTTGGCGCGTTCGGCCGGTGCCGGCGTCCAGTTGCTGGCCCGCGAAGGCGTCTACGCCCAGTTGCGTCTGCGGTCCGGTGAAATCCGCAAGGTGCACATCGACTGCCGCGCGACCATCGGCGAAGTGGGCAACGAAGAACACAGCCTGCGCCAGATCGGCAAGGCCGGTGCGCAGCGTTGGCGCGGTATCCGCCCGACGGTGCGTGGCGTCGCGATGAATCCGGTCGATCACCCGCACGGTGGTGGTGAAGGTCGTACGGGCGAAGGTCGCGTGCCGGTCAGTCCCTGGGGTCAGCCGACCAAGGGTTACAAGACGCGCAGCAACAAGCGCACGACGACCATGATCGTCCAGCGTCGCAAGAAGAAATAAGCGGAGCCGAACATGTCACGTTCAATCAAGAAGGGGCCGTTCGTCGACGCGCATCTGGTGAATAAGGTCGACACCGCCCGCGCCAGCAACGACAAGCGTCCGATCAAGACCTGGTCCCGTCGTTCGACGATCCTGCCCGACTTCGTCGGTCTGACGATCGCCGTCCACAACGGTCGCCAGCACGTTCCGGTCTATGTGTCCGAGAACATGGTCGGCCACAAACTTGGCGAGTTCGCGCTGACCCGTACGTTCAAGGGTCACGCGGCCGACAAGAAGGCCAAGAAGTAAGGAGCGCACATGGAAACCACAGCAACTCTCCGCGGCGTGCACCTTTCCGAGCAGAAGGGTCGCCTCGTCGCCGATCAGATCCGTGGCTTGAAGGTCGATCGTGCGCTCAACGTGTTGACGTTCAGCCCGAAGAAGGCCGCCGTCATCATCAAGAAGGTGCTCGAATCGGCCATCGCCAACGCCGAGCACAACGATGGCGCCGACATCGATGAGCTGAAAGTCAAGACCATCTATGTCGAGCAAGGCACGCCGCTCAAGCGCTTCACAGCGCGGGCCAAGGGACGCGGAAATCGCATCCTGAAGCGTACCTGCCACATCTACCTGACCGTTGGCGACTGAGGATAACCATGGGACAGAAGATTCATCCGACCGGGTTCCGTCTTTCGGTCACGCGCAACTGGTCTTCGCGCTGGTATGCGGGCAACAAGGATTACGCGGCGATGCTCGCCGATGATGTCCGGGTGCGCGAATACCTGAAGAAGAAGCTGAAGAACGCATCGGTCGGCCGCGTGCTGATCGAGCGTCCGGCGAAGAACGCGCGCATCACGATTTTCAGCTCGCGTCCGGGCGTGGTCATCGGCAAGAAGGGCGAGGACATCGAAACCCTGAAGGCCGATCTGCAAAAGCTGCTGAACGTGCCGGTGCATGTGAACATCGAAGAAATCCGCAAGCCGGAAGTCGATGCGCAACTGATCGCGAACAGCATCGCCCAGCAGCTCGAAAAGCGGATCATGTTCCGCCGCGCGATGAAGCGTGCGATGCAAAACGCCATGCGTCTGGGTGCCCAAGGCATCAAGATCATGAGCTCGGGCCGTCTGAACGGTGCGGAAATCGCGCGTACCGAGTGGTATCGCGAAGGCCGCGTGCCGCTTCATACGCTGCGCGCCGACATCGACTACGGTTTCGACGAAGCCAGCACGACTTATGGCGTGATCGGCATCAAGGTCTGGGTCTACAAGGGCGAAATGCTTGCCCGCGGCGAAACCCCGACCGTCGTCGAGGCCGAAGAAGACAAGAAGCCCCGCCGTGGCGCGAAGCCTGGTGCCCGTGACGGCAAGCCGCCGCGCGGACGCACCGGCCGCAAGCCCGAGGGCGAACAAAGTGCCGCGCCCGCGCCGAGCGAGGGTGATGCCGCCGCGAAGACCACTGTCAAGCGTGTCCGCAAGGCGGTAGCGCCGACTGAAGGAGATAAGGATGCTGCAGCCAGCTAGAAGGAAATACCGCAAGGAGCAAAAGGGCCGTAACAAGGGTATTGCGACCCGCGGCGCTGCTGTCTCCTTCGGTGAATACGGTTTGAAGGCGGTGGTGCGCGGTCGTCTGACGGCGCGCCAGATCGAAGCCGCACGTCGTGCGATGACGCGTCATATCAAGCGCGGCGGCCGGATCTGGATCCGCATCTTCCCGGACAAGCCCATTTCGCAAAAGCCCGCCGAAGTCCGGATGGGTAACGGCAAGGGCAATCCGGAGTACTACGTTGCCGAGATCCAGCCCGGCAAGGTGCTCTATGAGATGGACGGCGTGGACGAGACGCTGGCCCGCGAAGCCTTCAAGCTCGCGGCCGCCAAGCTGCCGCTGCAAACCGTCTTCGTCGTGCGCCAGATCGGCGCTTGACGCAAGGAGATACAGATGAAGGCCAGCGAACTGCGCACGAAGGACGAGGCCGCGCTCAAGCAGGAGTTGACTGACCTGCAAAAGGCGCATTTCGGCCTGCGCATGCAAAAGGCGACCCAGCAACTCGCGAACACGAGCCAACTGGGCAAGGTGCGGCGCGATATCGCCCGCGTGAAGACGGTGCTCCGCGAGAAGGCGGGTGGGAAATGAGCAATCAAGCTGCTGAGAAGCCGCAGCGCGTGCTGACCGGCCGGGTCGTGAGCGACAAGATGGACAAGACCGTGACGGTCCTGATCGAGCGTCGCGTGAAGCATCCGCTGTACGGCAAGTTCGTCACCAAGTCGGCGAAGTATCACGCGCACGACGAAAACAACGAATGCCGCGAAGGCGATACGGTCGAGATCGCCGAATCGCGTCCGCTGTCCAAGACCAAGTCTTGGGTGGTGACGAAGCGCGTTGCCGTCGCACAAGTGGCTTGACCTTCGGTCGAGTCACAAGCTAGAATCGCAAGCTTTTCCGCTCCCCCGTTGCATTGCGCTTCGGGGGCCAACCCAATCAGGGCAACCTGACGGGACCAAGACTGACCGCGAAGTCGGCTGCAGATGCAGGCGATCCAGTGGCTTAAGTTGGGATAGACATCATGATTCAGATGCAGTCGGCCCTCGAGGTCGCCGACAACACCGGTGCACGTCGCGTCATGTGCATCAAGGTGCTCGGTGGCTCCAAGCGTCGCTACGCCGGTATCGGCGACATCATCAAGGTCAGCGTCAAGGAAGCGGCGCCGCGTGGTCGTGTGAAGAAGGGCGAGGTGTACAACGCCGTCGTCGTTCGCACCGCCAAGGGCGTGCGTCGCCAGGATGGCTCGCTGATCCGCTTCGACGGCAATGCCGCCGTTCTCCTCAACAACAAGCTCGAGCCGATCGGCACCCGTATTTTTGGGCCGGTGACGCGTGAGCTGCGCACGGAACGATTCATGAAGATCGTTTCGCTGGCGCCCGAGGTGCTGTAAGGGGTTCTCCATGAACAAGATCCGCAAGGGCGACGAAGTCGTGGTGCTCGCCGGCAAGGACAAGGGCAAGCGTGGCGTCGTGTTGTCGCGCAAGTCCGAGAGCCATGTCGTGGTCGAGGGCGTCAACGTCGCGAAGAAGCATGTACGTCCGAATCCGATGAAGGGCGTGCAGGGCGGTATCGTCGACAAGGCGATGCCGATCCATGTTTCGAACGTCGCTTTGTTCGACGCCAAGACGGGCAAGCCGTCGCGCGTCGCGATTCGTGCCGAGGGCGGCAAGAGCATTCGCGTGCTCAAGGCCACGGGCGAAGCGGTCAAGGCATAACGAGCGAGGGCGACGGCAATGTCCAGACTGCAAGAGTTCTACAAAGAAAAAGTGATGCCTGAACTGAAAACCAAGTTCGGGTACAAGTCGGTCATGGAGATCCCCCGGATCACCAAGATCACCTTGAACATGGGCGTCGGCGAAGCCGTCGCCGACAAGAAGGTCATCGAGCACGCCACCGGCGACATGGTGAAGATCGCGGGCCAAAAACCCGTCGTCACCAAGGCGCGCAAGGCCATCGCGGGTTTCAAGATCCGCCAGGGCTACCCGATCGGCTGCATGGTGACGCTGCGCGGCGCGCGCATGTACGAATTCCTCGACCGCTTCGTCACCATCGCGCTGCCGCGCGTGCGCGACTTCCGCGGCATCTCGGGTCGTGCGTTCGATGGTCGCGGCAACTACAACATCGGCATCAAAGAACAAATCATCTTCCCGGAAATCGAGTACGAGAAGGTCGATGCGATTCGCGGCATGAACATCAGCATCACGACGACCGCGAAGTCCGACGAGGAGGCCAAGGCCTTGCTCGCCGCGTTCAAGTTCCCCTTCCGGAATTGAGGTTGGAATGGCCAAACTTTCAATGATCAATCGCGACCTCAAGCGCGCCAAGCTCGCTCAGAAGTATGAGAAGAAGCGCGTCGAGCTCAAGGCGATCATCGACGACCAGTCGAAGTCCGAGGAAGAGCGTTACGCCGCGCGGCTGAAGTTGCAGCAGTTGCCGCGCAATTCGAACCCCACGCGTCAGCGCAATCGCTGCACGATCACGGGCCGTCCGCGCGGAACCTTCCGCAAGTTCGGTCTGGCGCGCAACAAGTTGCGCGAAATCGCGATGCGCGGCGAAGTGCCGGGCATGGTCAAGGCGAGCTGGTAAACGGAGAGTTGCAATGAGCATGAGCGATCCTATCGCCGATATGCTGACCCGCATCCGCAACGGTCAGCAGGTCGAGCGCGAGTTCGTCGAGATGCCGTCTTCGAAGCTGAAGGTCGCGATCGCCCAAGTCCTCAAGGACGAGGGTTACATCGACGACTTCAACGTGAACGAAGAGGGCGGTAAGTCCAGCCTGCGCGTCGCGCTGAAGTACTACGCCGGGCGTCCGGTCATCGACCGCATCGAACGCGTGTCGAAGCCGGGGCTGCGCATCTACAAGGGCCGTGACGCCATCCCCCAAGTCATGAACGGGCTGGGTGTCGCGATCGTGTCGACCAGCAAGGGCGTGATGACCGACCGCAAGGCGCGCGCGACCGGCGTGGGCGGCGAAGTCCTGTGCTACGTCGCTTGACGTCGCGGTCCAACGAGAGGTCAAGAAAATGTCTCGAGTAGGCAAGTCCCCCGTGGTGATCCCGAAGGGCGCCGAGGTTTCCCTCAGCGACGCCGCGATCACCGTCAAGGGTCCGCTGGGTACGTTGACGCAGGCGCGTCACCGTCTGGTGGGCGTGAAGATCGAAGACGGCAAGGTGCTGTTCTCGGTGATCGACGACAGCCGCGAAGCCAATGCCATGTCCGGCACGCTGCGCGCGATCGTCAACAACATGGTCAACGGCGTGACCCAGGGCTTCCAAAAGAAGTTGACCCTGGTCGGCGTGGGCTACAAGGCGCAGACGCAAGGCGACGCGTTGAATCTGTCGCTCGGCTTCTCGCATCCGGTCGTGCACAAGTTGCCCGCCGGTGTGAAGGCCGAAACGCCGACGCCCACCGAAATCATCATCAAGGGTGCGAACAAGCAGGTGGTCGGCCAAGTGGCCGCCGAAGTGCGCGCCTACCGTCCGCCGGAGCCCTACAAGGGCAAGGGCGTGCGCTACGCGACCGAACGCGTGGTGCTCAAGGAAACCAAGAAGAAGTAACGGGAGCCGCGTATGACTACGAAGAAGGAATCCCGGCTGCGCCGCGCGACGCAAACGCGCGCCAAGATTGCCGAGTTGAAGGTCACCCGGTTGACCGTGCATCGCACGAATCTGCACATCTACGCGAGCGTGATCTCGGCCGAGGGCGGCAAGGTGTTGGCCAGCGCGTCGACGCTCGAAAAAGAAGTGCGCGAACAGCTTGCGGGCAAGACCGGCAGCAATGTCGATGCGGCTTCGATCGTCGGCAAGCGGGTCGCCGAGAAGGCGCAAAAGGCTGGCGTGACCCAGGTGGCGTTCGATCGCTCTGGTTTCCGCTATCACGGTCGCGTCAAGGCGCTGGCCGAGGCGGCGCGTGAAGCCGGCCTGAAGTTCTAAGGAATCTGATCATGGCGAAAGTGCAAGCAAAGGGTGTGGCGTCGGACGAACGCGACGACGGTCTGCGCGAGAAGATGATCTCGGTGAACCGCGTGACCAAGGTGGTCAAGGGCGGTCGGATCCTCGGTTTCGCTGCGTTGACCGTGGTCGGCGATGGCGACGGCCGCATCGGCATGGGCAAGGGCAAGGCGCGTGAAGTGCCGGTCGCCGTGCAAAAGGCGATGGACGAAGCCCGCCGCAAGATGGTCAAGGTTCCGCTCAAGGGCGGCACGCTCCAGCACAACGTCGTCGGCCATCATGGCGCTTCGACCGTGCTGATCTCGCCCGCCAAGGACGGTACCGGCGTCATCGCCGGCGGTCCGATGCGCGCGATCTTCGAAGTGATGGGCGTGACCAACGTGGTGGCCAAGAGCATCGGCTCGACCAACCCGTACAACATGGTGCGCGCGACCCTCGACGGTCTGAAGAAGATGCGTACGCCGTCCGAGATCGCCGCCAAGCGCGGCAAGTCGGTCGAAGAAATCCTGGGGTGATGCGATGAGCGACAAGAAGATCAAGGTGACGCTGGTCAAGAGCGTGATCGGTACCCGCGAATCCCACCGCGCCACCGTGCGCGGTCTGGGCCTGGGCCGCACGAACAGCTCGCGCGAACTTGTCGACACGCCCGCGGTGCGCGGCATGATCAACAAGATTTCGTATCTGCTCAAGGTCGAATGACCTGGCACAAGGACACGAGATGAAGCTCAACGAACTCAAGCCCGCCGAGGGCTCCAAGAAGGCTCGCCGCCGCGTCGGACGCGGTATCGGTTCGGGCCTGGGCAAGACCGCGGGCCGCGGTCACAAGGGTCAGAAGTCGCGGTCGGGCGGCTTCCACAAGGTCGGCTTCGAAGGCGGCCAAATGCCGCTGCAACGCCGTCTGCCCAAGCGCGGCTTCACGTCGCTGACCGGTGAATTCAATGCCGAGATCCGCCTGGTGGATCTCGAGAAGCTGGGCGCGGCCGAAGTGGACGTGCTCGCGCTCAAGGCTGCGGGCTTGGTGCCCCAGTTGGCCAAGGCGGTCAAGGTCGTGGCATCGGGCACGCTGACCAAGAAGGTCACGCTGCGCGGTATCGGCGCGACCGCGGGTGCCAAGGCGGCGATCGAAGCGGCCGGCGGCTCGCTGGCCTGATTCGGCTCTAGACGAAAGGCAAGATCTTGGCGACTGCAGCCGCAGCACAAAAGGGACGATTCGGCGACCTCAAGCGCCGGGTCATCTTCTTGCTGCTCGCACTGGTCGTGTATCGGATCGGTGCGCATATTCCTGTGCCCGGTATCGATCCCGAGCAGATCAAGCAATTGTTCGGCAAGGGCGGCATCCTGGACATGCTCAACATGTTCTCGGGTGGCGCGTTGTCGCGGTTCACCGTGTTCGCGCTCGGGATCACGCCCTACATCTCGGCATCGATCGTGATGCAGTTGATGGCCGTGGTGGTGCCGGCGCTCGAACAGCTGAAGAAGGAAGGCGAGTCGGGCCGTCGCAAGATCACGCAATACACGCGTTACGGCACGGTGGTGCTCGCGACCTTCCAGGCGCTGGGCATCGCGATCGCGCTCGAATCACAGCCGGGCTTGGTCATCGATCCGGGCATGGCGTTCCGGTTCACGACGGTGGTCTCGCTGCTGACCGGCACCATGTTCCTGATGTGGCTCGGCGAGCAGATCACCGAGCGCGGTCTGGGCAATGGCATTTCGATCATCATCTTCGCGGGTATCGCTGCGGGGTTGCCGAATGCGTTGGTCAGTTCGTTCGACCTGGTGCGCAACGGCTCGATCGGCCCGTTGGCGGCGATCATCATCGTGGCGCTGGTGGCGCTCGTGACGATGTTCGTGGTCTTCGTCGAGAAGGGCCAGCGCAAGATCGTCGTGAACTACGCCAAGCGCCAAGTGGGCAACCGCGTGTACGGCGGGCAGAGTTCGCATCTGCCGCTCAAGCTGAACATGTCGGGCGTGATTCCGCCGATCTTCGCGTCGTCGATCATCCTGTTCCCGGCCACGATCGCGAGCTGGTTCACCTCGGGTCAGTCGATGGGCTGGCTCAAGGACATCGCCGCGACCTTGTCGCCCGGCCAGCCGCCGTATGTGATGCTGTATGCGATCGCGATCATCTTCTTTTGCTTCTTCTACACGGCGCTCGTGTTCAACAGCAAAGAGACCGCGGACAACTTGAAGAAGAGCGGCGCCTTCGTTCCGGGCATTCGTCCGGGCGAGCAGACCGCGCGCTATATCGACAAGATCCTGCTGCGCCTGACCCTGGCCGGCGCGATCTATATCACCGCGGTGTGCTTGCTGCCGGAGTTCCTGATCCTCTGGAAGAATGTTCCGTTCCAGTTCGGGGGCACGTCCTTGCTGATCATCGTGGTGGTGACCATGGACTTCATGTCGCAGGTGCAGGCTTACATCATGTCGCACCAGTATGAAAGCCTGCTCAAGAAAGCCAACTTTAAGACTGGCCTTCCGATGCGTTGAACGAGACATGGCTAAGGACGACGTCATCCAGATGCAAGGGGAGGTGCAGGAAAACCTCCCGAACGCGACGTTTCGCGTGAAGCTTGAGAACGGGCACGTGGTACTCGGACATATTTCAGGAAAAATGCGCATGAACTACATCCGGATTCTTCCCGGAGACAAGGTGACGGTGGAGCTCACGCCGTACGACCTGTCGCGGGCCCGGATCGTCTTTCGCGCCAAGTAACGGGTTATTGAGGAGCACAACATGAAAGTACTCGCCTCCGTGAAGCGGATCTGCAGAAACTGCAAGATCATCAAACGCCACGGCGTGGTTCGTGTGATCTGCACGGACCCGCGGCATAAACAGCGTCAGGGCTAAGCCCTCCGGCACTGCGAATCACACGAAGGAAATCACATGGCACGTATTGCTGGCGTCAACATTCCGAACCATCAGCATGCCGAGATCGGTCTGACGGCGATTTTTGGCATTGGCCGTTCGCGCGCTCGCGAGATTTGCGAAGCGGCGGGCGTCCCGATGAACAAGAAGGTCAAGGATTTGTCGGACGCTGATCTGGAAAAGCTGCGCGACGAGATCGCCAAGTTCACCGTCGAAGGCGATTTGCGCCGCGAGGTGTCGATCTCGATCAAGCGTCTGATGGACCTGGGCTGCTATCGCGGTGTGCGCCACAAGCGTGGCCTGCCGGTGCGCGGTCAACGCACGCGCACGAATGCCCGTACCCGCAAGGGTCCGCGCAAGGCGCCCCAGTCGCTCAAGAAGTGATTCACTGAAGGAATTCGAATATGGCGAAAGCACCGAACGCGCAAGCCTCGCAACGCGTGCGCAAGAAGGTCCGCAAGAACGTGGCCGAGGGCATTGCCCACGTCCACGCGTCGTTCAACAACACGATCATCACGATCACCGACCGCCAAGGCAACGCCTTGTCGTGGGCGACCTCGGGCGGCCAAGGCTTCAAGGGCTCGCGCAAGTCGACCCCGTTCGCCGCCCAGGTGGCTGCGGAATCGGCCGGCCGTGCCGCGATCGAATGCGGGATCAAGAATCTCGAAGTGCGCATCAAGGGCCCCGGCCCGGGCCGCGAATCGGCCGTGCGCGCGTTGAACGCGCTGGGAATCAAGATCACCCAGATCGCCGACGTCACGCCGGTGCCGCACAACGGCTGCCGTCCGCCGAAGCGTCGTCGCATCTGAGGTTTTGCAGGATGGGCCAAAGCGTGCATGCGCGCTTTGGCCGTTGTTTTTGTGATGGCGTCATCACCTGACCTTGCCGGAGCAGAACTCCGGCTGACGCGGGGAGCGATCTGAAGCGATCGCAGCCAGCCGCGAACATCGACACTCTGAAAGGGAATCACCATGGCCCGTTATATTGGCCCCAAGTGCAAGCTCTCGCGCCGCGAGGGTACCGACCTGTTCCTGAAGTCGGCGCGCCGTTCGCTCGACTCCAAGTGCAAGCTCGACAGCAAACCCGGCCAGCATGGCCGCACCTCGGGCTCGCGCACCTCCGACTTCGGCACGCAATTGCGTGAGAAGCAGAAGGTCAAGCGCATGTACGGCGTGCTCGAGCGCCAATTCCGCCGTTACTTTGCCGAAGCCGAACGCCGCAAGGGCAACACCGGTGAAAACCTGATCGCCCTGCTCGAATCGCGCCTTGACAACGTCGTCTATCGCATCGGTTTCGGCTCGACCCGCGCTGAAGCGCGTCAGCTCGTCAGCCACAAGTCGATCACCGTCAACGGCGAAGCGGTCAATGTGCCCTCGTTGGTGGTCAAGCCCGGCGATGTGATCGCCGTGCGTGAAAAGTCGAAGAAGCAAGCGCGCATCCTCGAAGGCCTGTCGCTCGCCGAGCAGAACGGCTTTCCGAGCTGGGTGTCGGTCGACAAGAACAAGTTCGAAGCCACCTTCAAGGCGGTGCCGGATCGTTCCGAAGTCGCCCAGGACGTCAACGAATCGCTGATCGTCGAGTTGTACTCGCGCTGATCGCTCGGGCGCGCCGGCTGGCGCGCCTTTGGTATTTCTGGGTTGGCGCGGCCGGTGGCCCGACGCGCGCAATCTGCTTCAACAAGACGGGCCGCCCATCAGCCTTATCGGCGTAACGTGCCGAGGGTATTCGATAGGACAGTACCTACATGCAAACCGCCATTTTCAAGCCGCGTGCGATCGAAGTCGAAACGATTGCGCCGAATTCCGCCAAGATCACGATGGAGCCGTTCGAGCGCGGCTACGGCCATACGCTGGGCAACGCGCTGCGTCGCGTGCTGCTCTCGTCGATGGTCGGTTACGCGCCCACCGAAGTCTCGATCGCCGGCGTGGTGCACGAATATTCGACGATCGACGGTGCGCAGGAAGACGTCGTCGACATCCTGTTGAACCTCAAGGGCGTGGTCTTCAAGCTGCATAACCGCGATGAAGCCATCGTGACCCTGAAGAAGGACCAGCCGGGCCAGGTCACCGCCGCCGACATCGATGTCTCGCACGAAGTCGAGATCATCAACCCGAACCATGTGATCGCGCATCTGACCGCGGGCGGCAAGCTCGACATGCAGATCAAGATCGAAAAGGGCCGCGGCTATGTGCCGGGCAACCTGCGCAATCTGCGCGACGAACACAAGCAGATCGGCCGCATCGTGCTCGACGCTTCGTTCTCGCCGGTCAAGAAGGTCAGCTACGCGGTGGAATCGGCGCGCGTCGAACAACGCACCGACCTCGACAAGCTGGTCATGCACATCGACACCAACGGCGTGATCTCGCCCGAAGAAGCGATCCGTCAATCGGCGCGCATCCTGGTCGATCAGTTGTCGGTGTTCGCCGCCCTCGAAGGCACCGGCGAAACGCTGGAAACCCGCACCTCGGGCCCGGCGATCGATCCGATCCTGCTGCGTCCGGTCGACGATCTCGAACTCACGGTGCGTTCGGCCAACTGCCTGAAGGCCGAGAACATCTATTACATCGGCGATCTGATCCAGCGCACCGAAAACGAACTGCTCAAGACGCCGAACCTGGGCCGCAAGTCGCTCAACGAGATCAAGGAAGTCCTGGCCTCGCGCGGTCTGTCACTCGGCATGAAGATCGACGATTGGCCCCCGGTCGGTCTCGATAAGTAATCCACCCGGCCTGTGGACGCCAAGCGTGCACGGGCCGGATCGCCACGAGGCGGGTGAACTGCAAGGCATTGAGTTGCCCGGTGCCCGCCGATAACAGCGCCCCACACGGGCACGACAACGAAAGGAAGCACCATGCGTCACGGAAACGGTCTTCGTAAGCTCAACCGCACCTCCAGCCACCGGATCGCGATGTTCCGCAACATGGCGAACTCGCTGATCCTGCACGAAGCCATCAAGACCACGCTGCCCAAGGCCAAGGATCTGCGCAAGTTCGTCGAACCGCTGATCAACCTCGGCAAGACCCCGTCGCTGGCCAATCGCCGTCTGGCCTTCGACCGTCTGCGCGATCGCGATTCGGTCACCAAGATCTTCGGCGAACTGGGCCCGCGCTTCGCGAACCGTCCGGGCGGCTATCTGCGCATCCTCAAGATGGGTTTCCGTCAAGGCGACAACGCGCCGATGGCCTACATCGAATTGCTCGACCGTCCGGAAGTGACGGAAGAAGACAGCGCGGCGACCGAAGCGGCTTAAGACGCTTTTGGGGGCAGCAAGCAACAAGGCCGGGCATGCCCGGCCTTTTGTTTTGCGGTGCGGGCACGGTCGTTCCCGTGGGGGCGGCCCGTACGTTCGTGCGGAGCTTGTGCTCGCCCGAAAGGGGCTCAGTCGGCGCGCTTGAGGGTCATGTAGCGGCGCGCGAGCATCACGCCGATCATGACCAGTGAGATCGCCGCCATGGCCGCCACCAAGACCCAGAAACCCCAGGCATCCTTGAGCAAAGGCATGACTTCGAAATTCATGCCGAAGATGCCGGTGATCAAGGTCAGGGGCGCGAAGATCGCGGTGATCACGGTCAGGGTCTGCATGTTGCGGTTGGTGCGGTGGCTGATCGCACTGAAATGCAATTGCACCGCGCTCTCGATCGAAATTTCGAGGCGGCGCGAATGATTGAGCACGCGCGTGATGTGTTCCATCACATCGGCGATGCGCACCAGATGCGCGTCGTTCTTGGCGGCGTCGGGCGTGGTCTCGAGATAGTGATCGCGCAATTCCTGCAATGCGTCGAATTGCTCTTCGCACAGGTATTCGAGCTTGCGCACTTCGTTGCGCGATTCGAGCAGCGCGGCCCAATTGTCGAACGGCCGGCGCGGATCGAGCAGTTCACGTTGCCAGCGATCGAGCTGCGCGGTCAGCGGTTGGCGCAACTCGAGATAGCGATCGACCATCGCATTGAGTAGCCGCAGCATCAGTTCCTCGGGCCGCGCCGGCAGGCGTTGCTTGTCGCTGCCGCCGCCGTTCTCGCGATTGCGGAATTCGAGCAGACGCGTGCGCACCACGTCGATGGTGCGGCTGGCCGCGCCATGCACCGTCACCAAGACACGATCGAAGACGAAGAAGGTGATCGGCCCGGTCGGAACGCCGCGCAGCATGCGGCGGTCGTTGGCCTTGCCGACACTGTTGCCGGCCGGCGCACCCGTGCCCGTGTCGTTGAGCAGTTTGCGGAACACCACCATCTCGTAGTCCTGGGTGCTGTCGAAGAACGAGGGATGGGCGATGTTCATCGCGTCCTGCAAATGCAGATCGAACACCCGCACCCCGGTCAGCGCCTGGATCGCATCGCGCAAGGCCTGGGGATCGTTCTCCAGTTCCTCATGCAGTACATCGAGCCAGAGCCAGCCATTGGCCGGCGTTTGCGCCGGCACTTCGGCGAGGCGCTGCGCGCTGTCGGGCAGGAGGTGCAGGGCGATCATGCGTGCGGGTTCAATCCTTGAGCCAGCGTGCGACGTCGCGCGCGAAGTAAGTCAGGACCCCGTCGGCACCCGCGCGTTTGAAGGCGACCATCGCTTCGAGGACGACCTTGCGTTCGTCGAGCCAGCCGTTGAGCGCGGCGGCCTTGAGCATGGCGTACTCGCCGCTGACCTGGTAGGCAAAGGTCGGTACGCCGAAGCCGTCCTTCACGCGCCGGACGATGTCGAGGTAAGGCATGCCGGGCTTGACCATGACCATATCGGCACCTTCTTCGATGTCGAGGCGCACTTCGCGCAAAGCCTCATCGGAATTGGCCGGGTCCATCTGGTAGGTCATCTTGTTGCCCTTGCCCAGATTCGCGGCCGAGCCGACGGCATCGCGAAACGGGCCGTAGTAGGCGCTCGCGTACTTGGCGCTGTAGGCCATGATGCGTGTATGGATGTGCTTGGCCGATTCCAGCGCGGAGCGGACGCTGCCGATGCGCCCGTCCATCATGTCGCTCGGGGCGACCACATCGACCCCGGCCTCGGCTTGCGCGAGCGCCTGCTGGGTGAGGATGGCCACGGTCGGGTCGTTGAGCACATACCCATCGTTGTCCAGCACGCCGTCCTGGCCATGCGAGGTGTACGGGTCGAGGGCCACATCGGTCAGGATGCCAAGCTCGGGAAACTGGCGCTTGAGCTCGCGCACCGCGCGCGGCACCAACCCTTTGGGATTCATCGCTTCGCGCCCGTCGGGCGTCTTCAAAGACGTATCGATGACCGGAAACAGGGCGAGGCACGGAATGCCGAGCGTCAGACTCTCCTCGGCGATGGGCAGCAATTCATCGATGCTCAGGCGTTCGACGCCCGGCATCGACTTGACCGCCTCGCGCTGCCGGCTGCCTTCGGTGATGAAGACCGGGTAGATCAGATCGTCGGCGGTCACGACGGTTTCGCGCATCATCCGGCGCGAGAAGTCGTCGCGTCGCATGCGCCGCATGCGAAGGGAAGGGAAGGCTGGTTTGTTCATGGCGGAAACATTTCAAAAGCGTGGACTCTACGCCTCGCGGCACACAGTCGGATGCGATTGTGATGCAACTTTTCAGCGCCGGCATACTCGTACCAGTCAGGCGGCGCGAGCTGTCTCCCGCTTTTTCCTCCCTGAGCGGGCGCCTGATCTGTTGGAGGCGAACTTCGCCCCGGCCAGTTGGCCGGGGCTATTTTTTTGCGGGTTCGGGTGCCGGCGCATCGAGCCAGGTCAGCACACGCCGGTCGGCCTCTTCGAGGCCGACGCGCTTGAGCGCCGAGAAGGCTTGCACCGTATGCGGGCTGTTTTCGAATGCCGCGCGCACGGTTTGCAGCGCTTGCGCGATCTCGCTACGGTTGAGCTTGTCCGATTTCGACAGCAAGGCATGGATGGGCTTGCCGGCCAGACCCAGCCAATCGATCAGTTGCCGATCGAGATCGGTCAGCGGACGCCGGGCGTCCATGATCAGCACGACCCCGCGCAACTCGGCGCGGTCGCGCAGATAGCCACCCAGGAACGCGTCCCAATGGGCGCGCGATTCGGCGCCCGACGCGGCCGCGTATCCGTAGCCAGGCAGATCGACCAGATACCCGTAGTCGCGATCGCGGTCGCCGACCGCAAAGAAGTTCAAATGCTGGGTGCGCCCCGGTGTCTTCGAGGCGAATGCCAAGCGCTTCTGATTGCACAACAGATTGACCGCGGTCGACTTCCCGGCATTCGACCGGCCGACGAAGGCGACCTCGGGCAGGCCGCGCAATTGATCGTCGGCGAGGCGCAATTGTTCGACGGAAGCGATGGTGGTCAGGAAACGGGCGCGGTGCAGTAGGCTCATGCGGGAGGCGGCGGCGAACGCGTGCGACCGGGGTGTGGACCGGAAGTCACAACGCGCGCCCAACCGAAACTAGGACTGGCGGTCTCAAATTGTATAATGAGGAGTTTGCTTGGTCGGATTCCCCCTTTCACCCAGTTTCGGCAGTTCGCGGCGGGCCTCGCCTGGTTCGCGGTGAACTCAGCGTTCGTTCGGATTAGCGCGAGGAAAACCATGAAGTTCACGAAGTTGACGATGCTTGCCATCATCGCCGCGGCGGGCGCAAGCGCCTACGCCCAGCAGGCCCCTGCGACCCCCGATCCGGTCAAGGGTCAAGCGATGGGCTCCACCGTCTGTGCGGCGTGCCACGGGGCCGATGGCAACGCTTTGGCGCCCACCTTCCCGAAACTGGCCGGCCAGCATTACGACTACCTCGTCAAGCAGCTCAACAACTTCAAGGTTCAACCCGGCGCTCAGGCGCAAGAGCGTGAAAACGGCCAGATGCTCGGCTTCGCTTCGATGCTGACCGATGAGCAGGTGCGCGATGTCGCCGCCTACTTCGCCTCGCAAAAATTGGCCCCCGCCGCAGCGGCGAACAAGGACACCTTCGCGCTCGGCCAGAAGATCTACCGTGCCGGCATTCCGGCCAAGGGCGTGGCCGCCTGCGCCGGCTGCCATGGCCCGACCGGTGCCGGCATTCCGGGGCAGTATCCGCATTTGGCCGGCCAATGGCCCGAATACGCCGAAGCGCAACTGATCGCCTTCCGCCAAGGCGTGCGCAAGAACAATGCGACCATGGCCGATGTCGCCGGCCGCTTGTCCGATGCCGAGATCAAGGCGGTGTCGGATTACGTCGCTGGTTTGCGCTGATTCGCGCGGCTCAGGCCGCTGCTTCGCGCCCGGCGGCGCACGGCAAAAGGCAGCCTCGGCTGCCTTTTGCCATTTCTGGGCCCGCGCATCTGGGTCCTTGTCGCGGTCGTCGGCGCCGTGCAAAAGCCCGGACGCCTGGCAAGGGCAAGGCCCCATGCGAGGAACTGCGCGTCGTTTGATCTGCCCATGTGTAAGGTTGGCATCGGTCGCGCCGACCAAGACACAAGAGCGCCGCGCATTTCGTTGCGGCCCGGGAGAATGGCATGTTGATACGCACGGACGCACAGGCGCAACGCAGCGGCACCTCGATCGCGCCTTCGGAAATCACGCCGCGGCCGATCTACGAACAGCGTCGTCGTTGGCTGGCGGCCGCAGGAGCGTTCGGCGCGTTGGCCGCATTGCCCCAGGCGGCAGCGGCCGCAGGCTTGAATGCGCGGCCGTCGCCCTTGTCGGTGCCTGACAAGCCGGCGCCGCAGAAGGATGCGACGACCTACAACAATTTCTACGAATTCGGCACCGACAAATCCGATCCGCACGAGCTGGCCGGCCGGCTGCGGACGCGGCCATGGACAGTCAGGCTCGAAGGCGCATGTGCCAAGCCGCAGACCATCGGCATCGACGAATTGCTGACCCTGGCGCCGCTCGAAGAACGGGTGTATCGGCTGCGCTGCGTCGAAGGCTGGAGCATGGTGATTCCATGGGTCGGTTATCCGCTGGCCGAACTGCTCAAACGCGCCCAGCCGACCGCCGCCGCGAAGTTCGTCGAGTTCACGAGCGCGCAGCAAGCCGACACCATGCCTGGCCTGCGGTCACGGGTCCTCGATTGGCCCTATATCGAAGGCTTGCGCATCGACGAAGCCATGCACCCGTTGACCCTGTTGGTACTGGGCATGTACGGCGACTTGCTGCCTAACCAGAATGGCGCACCATTGCGGCTGGCGCTGCCCTGGAAGTATGGATTCAAGAGCGCCAAATCGATTGTGCGCATCCGGTTCCTGGAACAAGCGCCGATGACGAGCTGGATGAAAGCCGCCGCGCATGAATACGGCTTTTATTCGAATGTGAATCCGACCGTCGATCATCCGCGCTGGAGCCAAGCCACCGAACGGCGCATCCCCGACGACGGATTCTTGAGCCCCAAGCGCAAGACCTTGATGTTCAACGGCTATGAAGCCCAGGTCGCAAGCATGTACACCGGCATGGATTTGAGGAAATTTTTTTGATGACGAACCCTTCGGCGCGGCGCGCCTTCGATCCGCGACTGCTGACCCCGCGCATCATCGGCGCTCTGAAGCTGGCGGTCTGGGTCCTTGCCCTGGTGCCGCTCGCGCGTCTGGTCCATGGCGCGGTCGTCGGCGATCTCGGCGCGAATCCGGTTGAAACGATCACGCGCACGACCGGGTGGTATGCGCTGGTGTTGTTGTGCGCCACGCTGGCCGTCACGCCATTGCGCCGGCTGGCTCAATGGCCTTGGCTGGCGCGGCTGCGTCGCAGCCTCGGGCTCTTGTCATTTGTCTACGCGGCCCTGCATTTCACGGCCTGGCTTTGGTTCGAGCATTTTTTCGAGATCGAGGCCATGTGGCGCGATGTGATCAAGCGTCCGTTCATCACCGCGGGCTTCATCGCCTTCGTGCTCATGTTGCCGCTGGCCGCCACCAGCGCCAATGCGATGGTGCGTTTGCTGGGCGGGCGCCAATGGCAGATGCTGCACCGGCTGGTCTATCTGATCGCGGTCTTGGGCGTGTTGCACTTTTGGTGGATGCGCGCGGGCAAGAACGATCTGGCCGATCCGGCCGGCTTCGCGTTGCTGGTGTCGATCCTGCTTGGCCTGCGCATCTGGTGGCGCTGGGGCCAGGACTGGTTCTTGCGCATGGCGACGCGCTCGCGCGGATGAAGCGCCGGGTGTGATGGGCGGGGCGCCCGCGATCAAGCCCGGCGCGCGCCAGCATCAGTGCGCCGCCGCGCTTGGAGGAGCAACACGATGCCGGCGCCGCAGATCGCGGCGAACAGGCATGCGAATCCCCAGCGCGGCAGATGATCGATCGCGAATCCGCCCAACGGTGGCGCGATGATGCCGCCCAAGGTATAGGCCATCACCAGGATCGCGGCCCGATCGACCAAGGTTGCCCCGGTGTAGCGCATGCCCAGATCGACCATCGCGACCGTGTACAGCGCGCCGCCGGCGCCGCCCCAGACGAACACCAAGGGCCAGATCACGGCGCGATGGGCGCCGATCCATGGCAAGGCAAAACAACTGAGCAGCAGGATCACGGCGCACACCATCGCGATGCGCCGCAGATCCAAGCGATCGGCCAGCGCGCCGGCCGGCAGCATGAGCAAGGCGCTGCCGATGCCGCTGACCGAGACCAGCAGCGCGGCGGATTGATGGTCGAGTCCGATCGATAGACCGAGGATCGGGAGGATGCCGGTCAGGCCCACCTCGAAGATGCCGCCGATCGCGCCCGCGGCCATGATGGCCGGCGCCGCGCGCACCGCCGCGCGTAGGCCGAAACCGTGTGCGGTTGGCGCGCGGTCGTCGTCGGCATGAACGAGCTGCGGCAGCGCGAACGAGCAAGCGACGCCGAGCGCGAGCAAGGCGATCACCCACCAGAACGCGCGTTCGCCCGCAACGCCGACCCAGGCCAGCAAGACCGGCCCCAGCATGAAGGTGACCCCGATCATGGTCTGGAACAGGCCGACCACGCGCCCGCGCGAGGCCGCGGGCGCCCATTGCGCGACCAGCGCCTCGCCGACGATCCAGCGCAGACCCGAGGCCAGGCCCGCGATGAAGAACAGCAGGCACCAGAGCCAGAGCGTCCGGGTCAGCAAAAAGCCGAAGGCACAGGCAAGTGGCAGCGCCCCCGAGAGCCAGAAGCACAAGCGTTCGCCGAGCGCGCGCGCCAGGCGACCCGCCAGCGGCGTGACGACGAAGACCCCGGCCCATTCCAAGGCGGTGAACATACCGATGCCGCTCGCGCTGATGCCGCGTGTGGCCAGCGTGAGCTGAAGCAGCGGCATCAGCATGAAAAAGCCCACCAACTCGAAGAAGGTGGAGCCGAAAGCGGCAACCAAGCCGCGCGCCGACGCCGCGTGGCTGGTCATCGTGCGGGATCAGTCGGCGAGCGGAAGCTCGGCGGCGAGCGGAAGCTCGGCGGCGAACAGTTCTTGCGGCGTTTCGCGGCGCCGGATCGGCGAGCGGAAGCTCGGCGGCGAACAGTTCTTGCGGCGTTTCGCGGCGCCGGATCTCGATCGCCCGGTCGCCATCGACCATGACTTCGGCGGCGCGTCCGCGCGAGTTGTAGTTGCTCGCCATGCTCATGCCGTAAGCCCCGGCACTCATGACGACCAGCAGGTCACCCTCGGCGACCGCGAGGTCGCGATCGCGGGCGAGCCAATCGCCCGATTCGCAGATCGGGCCGACCACATCGTAGGTTTGCGTGGTGCCGGGGCGCGGCGCGACCGGGCGCACGTCCATCCACGCTTCATACATGGCCGGGCGAGCCATGTCGTTCATCGCGGCATCGACGATGGCGAAATTCTTGGTCTCGCCATGCTTGAGGAACTCGATGCGGGTCAGCAGCACGCCCGCGTTGCCGACGATGCTGCGGCCGGGTTCGAACAGCAGGGTCTTGTCGCCATGGCCGCGCGCATCGATGCGCGCCAGCAGCGCGGCGATCAAGGCCTCGGTCTGCGGCGGGGTCTCGTCGCGATAGGTGATGCCGAGCCCGCCGCCCAAGTCGAGGTGATGCAAGGCGATGCCATCCGCGGCGAGTTGATCCACCAAGTCGAGCAGCCGATCCACGGCATCGACATAAGGCGAGATTTCGGTGATCTGCGAGCCGATGTGGAAATCGATGCCGACGATGTCCACATGGGCGCGTTGCGCCGCCGCTTGGTACAGGGCGCGCGTGTCGGCATAGGCGACGCCGAACTTGTTGCCTTTGAGACCGGTCGAGATGTAGGGATGCGTCTTGGCATCGACATCCGGATTGACGCGGATCGAAATCGGCGCGCGCTGGCCCAGACGCGCGGCCACGGCGTCGATGCGGCCGAGTTCATTCGTCGACTCGATGTTGAAGCACAAGATGCCCGCCTGCAGCGCTTGCTCGATCTCGGCCTCGGTCTTGCCGACGCCCGAGAACACGACCTTGCGCGCATCGCCGCCTGCGGCGAGCACGCGCGCGAGTTCGCCGCCCGACACGATGTCGAAGCCGGCACCCGCCTGGGCGAGCGTGCGCAGCACGCTCAGATTGCTGTTCGCCTTCATGGCGTAACAGACCAGCGATCGGCGTCCTTGCAACCCGCGTCCGTAGGCGGCAAACGCCTCCAGGATCGCGTTGCGAGAATAGACATAGGTCGGCGTGCCGTAACGTGCGGCGATCTCGGGCAGCGCAAGGCCTTCGGCGTGCAGGACGCCGTGGTGCAAAGCGAACGGGTTCATCGGCGTGAATTCGTGGATTCGGACGGCGCGACTTCGGGACTGGGCGTCGCGGTCGGCGGGGGCGCGGCAGGGCGGGTCACGGTGGGCTTTTGCGGGGCCGGGGGCATGACGAGCGGACCGCGTTGGCCGCAGGCCATCAGGCTTCCCGATAGAATCAAGACCAGCAGCGCACGCATCCTTCCCACCTCCCGATCGAGTCTAGCATGACCCCTAGCGAATTCCTGAGCCGCGCCGACGCCGTTCTGCGCGCGATCGAAGATGCCGTGAGCGCCATCGGCGACGACGGCGACATCGACATCGAGGCCAGCCGCGCCGGCAATGTCGTGACCATCGAGTTCGACGGCGGCTCGAAGATCATCGTCAACAGCCAGGAGCCGATGCAGGAAATGTGGATGGCCGCGCGCGCCGGCGGTTTCCATTTCCGCTGGGACGGCGCGCGCTGGGTCGATACCAAGAACGGCGCCGAATTGTTCACCGCCTTGTCGGAGTACGCCAGCCAGCAGGCCGGCGCGCCCTTGTTCCTCAAGCCCTAGAACAACTCGTTCTTGATCGCTTCTTGTTTCTTTTGCTGTTGCTCGGGCGCGCCGTCGACCAAGCCCAATGAGCCGGTGGCTTCGCCGGGTTTGTTTTCGGCGTAGTAGTAGTCGCCGTTCATCGAAATCACGCCGGGCGGGACCGTACGGTCCATCACCGGGATTTGCGGCAGTACCTTGCCCATGTAATTGATCCAGATCGGCAGCGCTGCGCCGCCGCCGGTTTCGCGGCCGCCCAGACTCTTGGGTTGGTCAAAGCCGATCCAGGCGATCGCGACGAGCGAAGGCTGGTAGCCGTTGAACCAGGCATCGACCGCGTCGTTGGTGGTTCCGGTCTTGCCGGCGATGTCGGAACGTTTGAGTGAAGAGGCGCGTGCGGCGGTGCCGTAACGCGCCACGTCGCGCATCATGCTGTCCATGATGAAGGCGTTGCGCGCGTCGATGACCCGATTGGCCTCATCGCCCGCGACGACGGGCTTGGCCTGGGCCAGCACCCGGCCGTTGGCGTCGGTGATCTTGCCGACGATGTAAGGATTGATGCGATAGCCGCCATTCGCGAACACCGAGTAGGCGGTCGCCATTTGCCAGGGCGTCACCGATCCGGCGCCCAATGCCATCGTCAGATAGGGCGGATGCTTGTCGGCATCGAAGCCGAAGCGCGTGATGTAATCCTGGGCGTACTTCGGCGTGATCGCCTGGATGATGCGCACCGAGACCAGGTTCTTCGATTTGGTCAGGGCGGTGCGCATCGACATCGGCCCTTCATAGGTGCCGTCGTAATTCTTGGGCTCCCAGGCTTGGCCGCCGGTCAGCGCCGCGTCCACCGTCAAGGGCTCGTCATTGATGATGGTGCTCGGCGAAAAGCCCTTTTCGAGCGCCGCCGAGTACACGAAAGGCTTGAAACCCGAGCCGGGCTGGCGCCAGGCCTGGGTCACATGGTTGAACTTGTTGCGGTTGAAATCGAAGCCGCCCACCAAGGCCCGCACCCCGCCGTCTTGGGTGTTGACCGAGACGAACGCGGTTTCGACCTCGGGCACCTGGGAGATTTCAAAGCCCGTGCCCAAGGGCGAGATCCGCACCACCGCGCCCGGCCGAATCTTGCGTTTGGGCTGGGCATTGGCGGCCAGCGAGGCGGCTGCGAATTTCAATCCGGCATCGCTGATCGCGATGGTCTCGCCGGCCCGCATCACCTTGACCAGCTTCGGGCCCGCTTCGACCACGACCGCCGGCGCCATGCCTTCGACATCGGGGTAGTTCTCCAGCACCTCATCGACCCAGTCTTCGGTGATCGCGGGCGGGACATCGGCGAAGCCTTCGGGCCCGCGATAGCCGTGCCGGCGATCGTAGTCGATGACGCCTCGCCGCACCGCGTCGTAGGCGGCGTCCTGGTCGGCCTTGAGCACCGTCGTGTAGATGTTCAGGCCGCGCGTATAGGCGTCTTCGCCCCAGATCGAGTAGGCCGAAAGGCGCGCCATTTCCGCGACATCGTCGGCATGGGTCGCATAGGCATTCGGCGTCGGGCGCACGCGCAATTGCTCGTCGAGCGCGGCGCTGTACTGCGCATCGGTGATGTAGCCGAGATCGCGCATGCGTCCGAGCACATACTTCTGCCGGATCGCGGCACGTTTCGGGTTGACCACCGGATTGAAGGTGGACGGGGCCTTGGGCAGGCCGGCCAGCATCGCGGCCTCGGCGATGGTGATGTCTTTGACGTTCTTGCCGAAATACGCTTGCGCGGCCTGGCCGAAGCCGAACGCGCGCTGGCCCAGATAGATCTGGTTCATGTAGATCTCGAGGATCTGATCCTTGCTCAGATTCGCCTCGATCTTGAACGACAACAGGATCTCGTAGACCTTGCGGACATAGGCGCGCCAGCCCGAGCGGTCGGAGGTCAGGAAGAAGTTGCGGGCGACCTGCTGGGTGATCGTCGAGGCACCTTGCCGGGTGCCGCCCGCAGCCACGTTGGCGAACATGGCGCGCGCAATACCCGACAAATCGATCCCGGAATGCTGGTAGAAGCGATCGTCTTCTGCAGCCAGAATGGCTTGCTTCATGTGCGCCGGGAACTCGCTGATGCGCACGATGTTGCGGCGCTCCTCGCCGAATTCGCCGATCAGGAAGCCGTCCGCGGTGAAGACCCGCATTGGCACTTTTGGGCGATAGTCCGTCAGGCTGTCGAGCGACGGCAGGTTCGGCCAGGCTAGGGCCAGCGCGAGCGTGAAGACGAGCAGCCCGCACAATGCCGCGGCGCCGGACAGCCCGGCCACCCAGGCCAGCAGGCGCGCGATCCAGCGTAGTCGTTCGGTGTTGCGGTTGGGTTTGCTTGGTTCGGCGGGGGCAGCGGTCATGTCGTGGCGGATGGTTGTCGTTGCGCGGGACCAGTCGAAGTTTCAATCACGAAGGCGCGAACTGGACCGTGAAATACGTCGCATTTTTGGCCTTCGGCCCGTGTTGCGAGGCGGCAGAATAACCGCTCATGAAGGGCCTTGCATTCGTGGGTTCCTGGCAACGCGCCAGCGAGGTGACGCCAGTCATTTCCTTTACTTCTGACGAACCTTGTTGCTAGCATCTGACGTACTTTCTGCGTATTGCCTCATAAACCCGCGGTTTGCAACAACTTTTTTGCACGGTGCTGGCGTTGCTTTCAGGTGTGCGCCAGGCTGTAACCTGACCTTTCTTCTTTCGCTGAGGAGTGCGCGTGGCATTCGATTTCGGGTCGCTGCTGTCGTCGAAGAGCCCACCCGTGGTCGGGCTCGATATCAGCACGACCAGCGTAAAGCTCGTCGAACTGGGCGAGGCGGGCAAAGGGAATTACCGGTTGAATCGGTATGCGATCGAGGCGCTCCCCAAGGGCTCGGTCGTGGACGGCAACATCGAAAACATGGAAGCCGTCAGCGAAGCCGTGCGCCGGGTCTACAAAAAGAGCGGCACCAAAATCCGCAATGTCGCGATGGCATTGCCGAGCGCCGCGGTCATCACCAAGCGCATCTTCCTGCCCGACGGGCTGTCGGAAGAGGCGTTGGAAGTCCAGGTCGAATCCGAGGCGAATCAGTACATTCCGTTCGCGCTCGATGAGGTGAGCCTCGATTTCCAAGTCATCGGGCCGGCGGCCAGTTCGCCGGGCGATGTCGAGGTGCTGATCGCCGCGTCGCGCAAGGAAAAGGTCGAGGACCGCGTCGCCGCCGCGCAAGCGGCTGGGTTGAAGCCGCTCGTGATGGATGTCGAGTCGTACGCGGCGCGTTCGGCCGTGGAGCGGCTGCGCGCCATGATGCCCAATGGCGGCGACAACATGATTGTGGCCGTGTTCAACATCGGGGCGAACACCACGGCGATTTCGGTGCTGCTGAACGGCCAATCGATCTATGAGCGCGAACAGGCTTTCGGCGGCAATCAATTGACGCAGGATATTTCGCGCGCCTTCGGCCTGTCGTTCGACGAGGCCGAAGCCAAGAAGCGATCGATGGATCTGCCTGAGAACTATGCGCGCGATGTGCTGCAGCCGTTCATCGAGAACGTCGCGCTCGAAGTCACGCGCGCGCTGCAGTTCTTCTTCACGTCCACGCCGTACGGTCGGGTCGACCAGATCATGCTGGCCGGCGGCTGCGCGGTGATCGACGGTCTGGCCGACGTGGTGGCCAATCGGGCCCAGACGCCCACCAGCATCGTGAATCCGTTCAAAGGCATGGAAATCGATTCCGATGTACGCGAAAAGCAATTGCGCGCTGACGCGCCGGCGTTGCTGACCTGTACCGGGCTGGCAATGCGGAGGTTCATCGGATGACCACGATCGCCATCAATCTATTGCCGCACCGCGCGCTCAAGCGCGCGCAGCGACGCCGGGATTTCTTCGTTCTGGTCGGGCTCGTGGTGGGCGCCGCCGTCCTGCTGGTCGTGCTGATCGGCGGCGTGATCCAGGGCTATGTGGTTGCCCAGCAGGCCAAGAACGAGTACATCAAACAAAAGAACACGGAACTCGACAAGCAGATCGCCGAAGTCGCCTCGCTGCGGCAGGAAATCGACGCCTTGCGTGCGCGCCAGACCGCAGTCGAAGATCTGCAAAGCGATCGCAACCAACCGGTGCATTTGCTTGATGAACTCGTGACCCAGACGCCGGAAGGCATCTATCTGAAGTCGATCAAGCAGGACGGGCAGAAGGTCACGCTGAACGGATTCGCGCAATCGAACGAGCGTGTTTCGGAGTTGCTGCGCAATCTCGCGAACAATTCGGCATGGCTCGAAAAGCCGAATCTCATCGAGATCAAGGCGTCGCAGCAGACGCCGACCCGCGGTCCGAGATTGTTCGAGTTCTCGATGGATGTGCTGCTCAAGCGCGCCCAACCGCCCAAGGACGCGCCCGGCGCCGCAACCGCCAAGCCCGCCGCAACCACCAAGCCCGCTGCGCCGGCCGCGCCGGCGACGAAGTAAGCCGAGGCAACCATGGCGAACGCAAACCTCGATTTTCAGCAGATTTCCGCGCAGTTCCAGAATCTGAACATGCGCGACGTTGGCACCTGGCCGCCGTTGCCGAAGTTCAGCGCGCTGGTGGCGATTTTGGTCGTGATCCTCGGCTTGGGCTGGTTCCTCGACTGGAACGGCCGCATCGAAACGCTCGACGGGGCCAAGCAGGAAGAGGCCCGACTCAAAGACGAATACAAGAAGAAGCTGCAACAAGCCATCAATCTGGATGCCTTGCGCAAGCAGAAGGAGTTGGTCGCGCAATATGTGCAGGCGCTCGAAAAGCAGTTGCCCAGTCGTGCCGAAATGGACGCTTTGCTGTCCGACATCAACCAAGCCGGACTCGGGCGAGGCCTGCAATTCGAATTGTTCAAACCGGGGCAACTCGTCGCGAAGCAGTATTACGCCGAGCTCCCGATCGATGTGCGCGTCGTGGGCGGCTATCATGACATCGGGTCGTTCACGTCCGATATCGCAAATCTGCCGCGCATCGTGACGCTGAACAACCTCGACATCAAGGCCGACGACAAGAACCCCGGCCGTTTGACCCTCAACGCGGTCGCTAAGACCTTCCGCTATCTCGACGCAGAAGAGATCGAGGCGCAGCGCAAAGCCGCTGCCGATGCGAAGAAGGGAGGGGCGAAGCAATGAAAGCCACCCGTTTTCTGAGCGCATTGAGCGCGGTGGGCGTCGTCATGGTCATCGCCGGCTGTGATGCCGCCGATCAGGGCGAGGTCGACAACTGGATGTCCCAGGTGCGTCGCGATATGAAGCCGATGGTGCAGGAGATTCCGGAGCCGAAGAAATTCGAGCCTTTCCTGTATCAGCAGCAAAAGGCTGTCGATCCGTTCAGTCCGGTAAAGATCGAGGCCGCGTTGCAGAAACTTGCAGCAAAATCCAGTTCGGGTTTGCGCCCGGACATGGATCGCCGACGCGAACCGTTGGAAGCTTTCCCGCTGGATACCATACACATGGTCGGCGTGCTGCGCCGACCGGACGCCGTGGCCGCGCTTTTGCAGGTGGACCGCGTCGTGTATCAGGCGCGGGTCGGCAACTACATCGGCCAAAACTTCGGTGTCATCACCAAGATCACCGAAGGCGAAGTGACCTTGAAGGAAACCGTGCAGGATTCGTCCGGCGATTGGGTCGAGCGGATCACGACGCTGCAACTCCAGGAGAGCAAGAAATGACGAGCCAGACCAAATCGGACAAGCCTGTGGTCGGGCGCCTGCACACATGGGCTGCGAGATTGCTTTGCTCGCTGGGCGTGTTTGCGTTCGCCATCACCTCAGCATCGGCGCAAGAGAATTCGATCGAATCGGTGACCGCGAGCGAGTCGGGTTCCAATGTCGTGGTTCGGATCGAAATGAAGGCGACGCCCAAGAATCCTCCCGCGAGTTTTGCGGTCGCGAATCCGGCCCGGGTCGCGCTCGATTTTCCGGCGACGGCCAATAACACCGGCAAGAACGTCATCGACGTGAGTCAGGGCGATCTGCGTTCGGTGAACGTGGTGACGGTCGGCGATCGTTCGCGGCTGGTGCTGAATCTCAAGCGCAGCGTTTCGTATACCACCACGATCGAGGGCAGCACCGTCGTGGTGACGCTCGACGGCGGATCGGCATCTGCGGCCGCCGCTTCTGCGGGAGCGGCCGCCGCGACCACCGACGCTGCGCCGGTACGGTTTGCCGAGCCGGCCGGCGCCGGGCATAGCGTACGCGGTATCGATTTCCGCCGTGGGCGCAATGGCGAAGGCCGTGTGGTGGTCGACTTGTCCGACACCCAGACCGGCGTCGACATTCGTCAACAAGGGCAGACAATCGTTGTCGAGTTCTTGAAATCGGCGCTGCCGAACAACCTGCGCCGCAAGCTCGACGTGACCGATTTCGGCACGCCGGTCCAATCGGTGACCACCAGCACGGTGGGCGACAACGTTCGCATGGTCATCGAGCCGCGCGGCCTGTGGGAGCACAACGCCTACCAAAGCGACACCCAATTCGTCGTCGAAGTCCGGCCGGTCAAGGAAGATCCGAACAAGCTGATCCAAGGCTCGCAGCAAGGCTACAAGGGTGAAAAGCTCTCGCTGAACTTCCAGAACATCGAAGTGCGCGCGGTACTGCAAGTCATCGCCGACTTCACCAATCTCAACATCATCACGAGCGAAACGGTGTCAGGCAATCTGACCTTGCGTTTGCGCGATGTGCCGTGGGATCAGGCGCTGGACATCGTGTTGCAGGCCAAGGGATTGGACATGCGCAAGAACGGCAATGTGATCTGGGTGGCGCCGCGCGAGGAACTCGCCGCCAAGGAAAAGCTCGATCTCGAAGCCAAGCAATCCATCGCCGAACTTGAGCCGCTGCGTACCGAGAGCTACCAGCTCAATTACCAGAAGGCTGCCGATGTGATGAAGCTGATCTCGGACGACAAGCAACGTATGTTGTCCAAGCGCGGCAGCGCGGTGCCCGATACGCGTACGAACCAGTTGTTCGTGCAAGACATCGCGTCGAAGCTCGAGGACATCCGTCGCCTGATTCGCCAGATCGACATTCCGACGCGGCAAGTGCTGATCGAAGCGCGCATCGTCGAGGCGACCGATGGGTTCAGCCGCAACCTGGGCGTGCGTTTGAGCGGTACCAGTGGCGTGCCGCGCGAGGTTGGCGGTAGTGGTGTTTATGGGTCAATCACCGGTGGCAATGTCGCGGTCAATAACGAAAGCACCTCTGATACGACGACCACGACGGTCACCGCAGGCGACTTCACGTTGTCGAGTTCCGATTTCGTGAATATGCCGGCTGCTTCGCTGAACGGCTTCAGTTCTGGCGCTTTGGGCATCACCTTGTTCAACGCAAGCTTGTCGCGCTTCATTAGCTTGGAGTTGTCTGCGCTCGAATCCGACGGCAAAGGTCGCATCATTTCCAGCCCGCGTGTCATCACGGCGGATCAGGTGCGTGCCACCATCGAAGACGGCGAAGAAATCCCGTATGAACAATCGACGTCGAGCGGCGCGACCAGCATCGCGTTCCGCAAGGCGGTGCTGAAGCTGGATGTCACGCCACAGATCACCCCGGAAGGGGGCGTCATCCTGACCGTGAATGTCAACAAGGACAGCCGCGGCGTCGAGACGCGTTCCGGGCCCGCCATCAACACCAAGAATGTGCAGACGCAAGTATTGGTCGAGAATGGCGGAACGGTCGTGATCGGCGGCATCTATACGATGACCGAAAGCACGACGGTCACGAAGATCCCGTTGCTGGGTGACATTCCTTACCTCGGCGCGCTGTTCCGCAACACCGCGCGGATCAATAACAAGAGCGAACTGCTGATCTTCCTCACGCCGCGGATCATCTCCGGCACGGCGTTCGTCGCACGATAATTAGGAGCTCCTATGAGCTGGGTAACCGAATTTCCTGGGTTGAAATCACTAGGCGGATGTTTGTCCATCGTTGCGGTGGCGCTTTCATTGACCGCATGTGGCGGTTCAGCGCCCGGAGCGAGTTCGACCGATACGAGCAGTGCGGCCTCTCGAATCGATATTGCGTTGGACAAAACGGCGATCTCAAATACCGGGCTCGAGACTGTCGCGGTGACCATCACGGCGGTCAACCAGAGCGGGAATGCGGTCTCCGGCGCTCCGATTTCGGTTTCTGTAGACGGCGGTGGGATCTATGCTGGTTCGGCGACGACCACGGATTCGAATGGGCAAGTGACCGGGACCGTCGGCAGCGGCTCTGACCGCTCGAATCGGATGATCACGATCACGGTGAAGTCGGGCAACGCTTCAGCCTCGACTGCCGTGCGTGTGACAGGGGCACAACTCGCGGTGACAGGTACGTCGAATGTCAGCGCCGGCGCGGCGACGACGATCACCTTCAAGCTCACGGATTCGGCAGGTGCCGCCATCTCCGGACAAGCAATCTCTGTTTCCGCGACAGGCTTCTCGCCTTCAAGTGCGACCGGCACCACCAATACGTCTGGCGAATACGTCTTCAACGTCACGGCGCCATCAACACTTGGGACGTTCACCGTCTCGGGCGCTGCCGCGGGTGCCACTGCATCGTACAGCGTCCTCGTGGGTTCTGGTTCGGTGCCCGCGCAAACCGCAACGATCAAATCCGTCAGCATTCAGGCCAATCCGGCGACGATTAAGCCGAATCTGTCTGGAAGCGACAGTCTGGCCAGCATTCGGGTGCTCGTGCAGGGCGACAACAATGCCCCGTTACAGAACGTTCGCATCATCTTTGATCTGCCCGATCCCAACGGGGTTGGCGGTACGCTGAGTTCTGGCTCCAACATTGTCTACACCGATGCAACGGGGGTCGCTCAGACCAACTATATTGCAGGGGTCAGAACGAGTCCGACTGATGGGGTTCTGGTCCGCGCCTGCTATTCCGGCTCGGATTTCACCGCGCCGGCATGCCCCGCGTCGGTGACTGGTACGTTGACCGTATCGCAACAAGCATTGTCCGTTGTCGTCGGTTCGAATGGCCTGATATCCACTGGTACCGACAACCTCACCTATATCAAGAAGTACGTGGTGGTAGTTTCGGATGCGGCCGGCAATGCGGTTTCGAACGCGCAAATCTCGGCGAGTGTATTCCCGACCTATTACTACAAGGGCACCTGGAATGTGGTTGGCGATGCGTGGGCCAGCAGCAATGCGCTCGGCAACCGCAGCCTTGCCTGCCCGAATGAGGATCTGAACAAGAATGGCGTCTTGGATGCAGGTGAAGACTCGAATCTCAATGGCAGACTGGACCCGCGCATTCCTCTGACTTTGACCCGTCTTAACAGTGGCGTGACGGATGCGAACGGCATGGGGCAACTACAGATCGAATATCCGAAGAGCTTTGGCAGTTGGGTCGATGTCGACTTGACGGTTTCGGTTCTTGTCTCTGGGAGCGAAGGCAGGTGGATTCAGTCCATCGCGCATCTTCCCGTGGCCGCGGATGAGGTCAATGCTGTCGACGCTGATCCAGCATTTGTCGAGAGCCCGTATGGCACCACGCCGTCGTGCCCGTAACGGGGTGACGCGGATCCGTCAAACACAGGGGGCGCAAGCCCCCTTGTTTTTATTGTCATGCGCACTCGCAATGTCGTCCTGATCGGGCCTATGGGCGCCGGCAAGAGCACCATCGGCCGATGCTTGGCGTCGAGGCTCGATCGCGAGTTCGTCGATAGCGATGTCTTCATCACCCAGCGCTGCGGGGTACAGATCCCTGTCATCTTTGCGCACGAAGGTGAGACTGGTTTTCGCGCCCGCGAGAAACAGGCCTTGAGCGATCTATGCGAGCGGGAGAACCTGGTGATCGCCACCGGCGGCGGTGCGGTCCTCGATCCGGGCAATCGCGCTTTGTTGCGCGCATCGGGCTTCGTCATCTATCTTCATGCGCCGCCCAATGTCCTATGGCATCGCACGCGGGCCGACAAGAATCGGCCCTTGTTGCAGACCGCCGATCCGCGTGGTGAGGTGAACCGGCTGTATGCGGCGCGCGACCCGATTTATCGCGAGGTCGCGCATGCCGTGGTCGAAACCGGACGCCCGTCGCCTGCGACGGTTGCCGAGCAGATCGCGCGGCTGGTCGAGGCCGAACGCGATGCCACGGGCACTGCGGATTTGTCCTGACGGCGGTCCTCACGCACAATCGTGCGTTCATCGTTGCCGGCCGCCGCATGATCTCTCTCACCGTCGATCTCGATTCTCGCGCCTATCCGATTCATATCGGGCGCGGCCTCCTTCCTGACCTCACGCATTGCGCCGACCTTGTCCGGGGGCGGCGCGTCGCGATCGTCACCAATGACCGGGTCGGGCCCTTGTACGCGCCGACGCTCTTGCGTGCCCTGGCGGCGCTTGGGGTTGAAGCATTCACGATCGAATTGCCCGATGGCGAGCAATACAAGACCGCGCAAACGCTCGATCGCATCTATTCCGGGCTGCTCGAAGCCCAATGCGACCGCAAGACGATCCTGTTCGCGCTTGGCGGCGGGGTCGTCGGCGACATGACCGGGTTCGCGGCCGCGACCTATATGCGCGGCATCGATTTCATTCAGGTGCCGACCACGCTGCTGGCCCAGGTCGATTCTTCGGTCGGCGGCAAGACCGGCATCAACCATGCGTTGGGCAAGAACATGATCGGCGCCTTCCATCAGCCGCGCGCCGTGATTGCCGATCTTGCGACGCTCGATACTTTGCCCGAGCGCGAATTGTCCGCAGGGCTGGCCGAGGTCGTGAAGCACGGCGCCATCATCGATGCCGAATTCTTCGCTTGGTGCGAATCGCACATGGCCGCCTTGCGCACACGCGATGCCGACGCGCTCATGCACGCGGTGCGACGTTCTTGCGAGATCAAAGCCGACGTCGTCCGGGCCGACGAGCGCGAGGGCGGCGTGCGCGCCTGGCTCAATTTCGGCCACACCTTCGGCCATGCGATCGAAGCCGGTCTGGGCTACGGCAACTGGTTGCATGGCGAGGCGGTCGGCGCCGGCATGGTCATCGCCGCGCGGTTGTCGGAACGCCTGGGCTACCTGCCGGCCGGCGACGTGGCGCGTCTCGAAGACCTGGTGCGCGCCGCGGGTCTGCCCGTCGAGGCGCCCGAGCTGGGCGTCGGCCGCTTCATGGAATTGATGGCCATCGACAAGAAGGCCGAAGGCGGCGACATCCGCTATATCGTCCTGCGCGCCATGGGCGAGGCCGCCATCGAGCGCGTACCTGAGCGCGCGGTGCGCGATTGTCTTATGGCCTTGGGGCAGCCGGGGTAACGCGCGATGCGAGCGCCCTGGGCCGCCGATCCGGCGCGTACGCGCGGGCGCGTGCATGTCGAACCGCCGGCCGCGGAGCGCACCGAGTTCGGCCGCGATCGCGATCGCATCATCCATAGTGCGGCGTTTCGCCGGCTCGAATACAAGACCCAGGTCTTCGTGAATCACGAAGGCGATCTGTTTCGTACCCGGCTCACGCATTCGATCGAAGTCGCGCAGATCGCGCGATCGATCGCGCGTGCGCTGGGCGCGGACGAAGATCTGACCGAAGCGATCGCGCTCGCGCACGACCTGGGCCATACGCCTTTCGGGCACGCGGGCCAGGATGCGCTGAACGAATGCATGGCGCCGCATGGCGGATTCGAGCACAACCTGCAAAGCCTGCGTGTCGTCGATCTGCTCGAAGAGCGCTATGGCGGCTTCGACGGCCTGAACCTCACTTATGAGACTCGCGAAGGCATTCTCAAGCATTGCTCGCCGGCCAATGCGCGCGTCTTGGGGGCATTGGGCGAGCGCTTTCTGACCCAGCATCAGCCGACGCTCGAAGCGCAGATCGCCAATCTCGCCGACGAGATCGCCTACAACAATCACGATGTCGATGACGGGCTGCGCTCTGAACTCATCGAGTTCGCGCAATTGCGCACCGTGCCTTTGTATGCCGAACACGAGGCGATGGCGCTGGCGCAATACGCGGGCATCAGCGGCCGGCGCCTGGTGCACGAGACCATCCGGCGCATGATCAACAGCCTGATCGTCGACCTCATCGAAACCACGCGTGCCCGCCTGCGCGAACACGCGCCGCAAACCGTTGAGGAGGTGCGCTCGGCACCGCCGCTGGTCGGCTTTTCGCCGTCGATGCAAGCGCGTTCGCAGGCCCTCAAAGCCTTCTTGTTGCACGCGCTTTATCGCCATTACCGCGTCGTGCGCATGACGACCAAGGCGCGGCGCATCATCGCCGATCTGTTCAGCGCCTTCGAAAGCGAGCCGCGCCTGCTGCCCAGCCAATACCAGGACCGCGCACAGACCCAGGGCCTGGCGCGGACGATCGCGGATTACATCGCCGGCATGACCGATCGCTATGCGATCCGCGAGCACCGGCGCCTGTTCGATATCGAAGCGGCATAAGCCATGGCCAGACTCGCGCGCCTGTACGTGCCGGGCATGCCGCAACTGGTGGTCCAGCGCGGCATCAATCGTCAGGTCCTTTTCAACGACCCCGCGGACTTTCAGGCCTTTCGCCTGTGGTTGCGCGACGCCGCGCGCGAGCACGGGGTCGCCTTACACGCCTATGTGTTGATGCCCGATCATTTTCATTTGCTGGCGACGCCGCCGGACGAGCGTGCGACCGGGCGGATGCTGCAATCGGTGGGGCGCCGCTACGTTGCGTATTTCAATCGCCGTAACGTTCGCACCGGCACCTTGTGGGAAGGCCGCTACCGATCGACGGTGGTGGACCCGGCCCGCTATCTGATCGCGGTCATGCGCTACCTCGAACTCAATCCGGTGCGTGCGGGTTTGGCGGCAGAGGCCGCCAAATATCCGTGGTCGAGCTGCGCCCATCATGTCGGGATCGCCCCCGATCTCTTGATCACCGACCACGCGGTCTATTGGGCGTTGGGCAACACGCCGTTCGAGCGCCAGGCCCAATACCGGCAGGCGCTCGACGAACCTTTGGTGGCACCGGTACTCGCGCGCATCCGTGCGGCCGGCCACAAAGGATGGATGCTCGGCGATCAAGACTTCATTGCGGCCCAGGCGCCCAACGCCTCGCGCCGGCCGGCCATTGCCGCGCGTGGCCGGCCGGCAAGATCCTTGGCATAAGAGTGTCCCTATATATTTTGGTAGGTCCGCTCTCAAATCCTTAATACGTGTCTGACCCTATTTAATTTCCGTTGGCGACGCTGATGCGTTGCACTATAGTCCCCCGACACATTTGGATATTCGGGGAACTGTCATGGATCAGGGCCAGGTGCCGCATTCGGCGCACGACATCGATCAGCAACGCGCGCTCGCCGAGCTTCAAGGCCTGTATCGCGCCGAGAACGAACATGACGCTTGCGGCGTCGGCTTCATTGCGAACATCAAGGGGCGCAAGAGCCACGCGATCATCGAGCAAGGCCTGCTGATCCTGCAAAACCTCGACCATCGCGGCGCGGTTGGCGCCGACAAGCTGATGGGCGATGGCGCGGGCATCCTGATCCAGATCCCCGACGAGTTCTATCGCGAAGAAATGGCCAAGCAGGGCGTCACCCTGCCGCCGGCCGGCGAATACGGCGTGGGCATGATCTTCCTGCCCAAGGAACATGCCTCGCGCATGGCCTGCGAACAAGAGATCGAACGCGCGATCCGCGACGAAGGCCAGGTGCTGCTCGGTTGGCGCGATGTGCCGATCAACCGCGACATGCCCATGTCGCCGACGGTGCGCGACAAGGAACCGGTGATCCGCCAAGTCTTCATCGGCCGCGGCCCCGATGTGATGGTGACCGATGCGCTCGAGCGCAAGCTTTTTCTCATCCGCAAGACCTCGAGCCACCGCGTGCTGCGCCTGAAGCTCAAGCACGGCAAGGAGTATTACGCGGTCTCGTTCTCGGCGCGCACCGTGGTCTACAAGGGCCTGTTGCTCGCCGACCAGGTCGGCATGTACTACAAAGACTTGCAGGACGCGCGCGTGATTTCCGCGCTGGCGCTCGTGCATCAGCGCTTCTCGACCAACACCTTCCCCGAATGGCAGTTGGCCCACCCCTACCGCATGATCGCGCACAACGGCGAAATCAACACGGTCAAGGGCAACTTCAACTGGATGCGGGCGCGCGAAGGCGTGATGAAATCGCCTGTGATCGGCGAGGATCTGCCCAAGCTCTGGCCGCTGATTTATGCCGGCCAATCCGACACTGCCTGCTTCGACAACTGCCTCGAGTTGTTGACCATGGCCGGTTACCCGCTCGCCCAGGCGGTCATGATGATGATCCCGGAAGCCTGGGAACAGCACACCCTGATGGACGACAACCGCCGCGCGTTCTACGAGTACCACGCCGCGATGATGGAGCCCTGGGACGGCCCGGCCGCGATCGCCTTCACCGATGGTCGCCAGATCGGCGCCACCCTTGATCGCAACGGCCTGCGTCCGGCGCGCTACATCGTGACCGACGACGACCACGTCATCATGGCTTCGGAATCGGGCGTGCTGCCCATCCCCGACCACAAGATCGTCAAGAAATGGCGTTTGCAGCCGGGCAAGATGTTCCTGATCGACATGGATCAGGGCCGCATCATCGACGACAAGGAAGTCAAGGACGCGCTCGCCAACGCCAAGCCTTACAAGGAGTGGATCAAGCGCATCGCGATCAAGCTCGACGACATGGAGAACGCGGGCGCGCCCGAAGCCTTCGCGGCCAGCCTCCTCGATCGCCAGCAAGCCTTCGGCTATTCGCAGGAAGACCTCAAGGTCATCCTCGGGCCGATGCTCGCCAACGGCGAAGAGCCCACGGGCTCGATGGGCAACGATTCGCCGCTCGCGGTCATGAGCAACAAGCTCAAGCCGTTGTACAACTATTTCCGCCAGTTGTTCGCGCAGGTGACCAATCCGCCGATCGACCCGATCCGCGAAATGATGGTCATGTCGCTGGTGTCCTTCATCGGACCCAAGCCCAATCTGCTCGACCTGAACAACACCAACCCGCCGATGCGTCTCGAAGTCAGCCAGCCGGTGCTGAATTTCGACGACATGGCCAAGATCCGCAACATCGCCAAGCTGTCGTCGGGCAAGTTCAAGAGTTATGAACTCGACATCACCTATCCGGTGGTCTGGGGCAAGGCTGGCATCGAAGCGCGTCTGGCTTCGTTGTGCGCCGAAGCCGTGGACGCGGTGCGCGATGGGCACAACATCCTGGTGATCTCGGATCGCCATCTCGATCGCGAACAAGTCGCGATCCCGGCGCTGCTCGCCACTTCGGCGATTCATCATCATCTGGTCAAGAAGGGCCTGCGCACGAGCACGGGTCTGGTGGTCGAGACCGGTTCGGCGCGCGAAGTCCATCATTTCGCCTTGCTCGCCGGTTACGGCGCCGAAGCGGTTCATCCGTATCTCGCGCTCGAAACCTTGATCGACCTCGCGGCCAAGGGTGCCAACGGTGTCGATCCGCAAAAGGCGATCTACAACTTCACCAAGGCGATCGGCAAGGGCCTGCAGAAGGTGATGTCCAAGATGGGCATCAGCACCTACATGTCGTATTGCGGCGCGCAGATCTTCGAAGCCGTGGGCTTGTCGAAGGAACTCGTCGATCGCTACTTCTTCGGCACGCCGAGCAATGTCGAAGGCATCAGCGTTTTCGATGTGGCCGATGAGGCCATCCGTCTGCATCTCGGCGCGTTCGGCAACGATCCGGTGCTGGCCAACATGCTCGACGCGGGCGGCGAATATGCGTTCCGCATTCGCGGCGAAGAGCACATGTGGACGCCCGATGCGATCGCCAAGCTCCAGCACAGCACGCGCCAGAACAATTACCAGACCTACAAGGAATACGCGCGCGTCATCAACGACCAGAGCAAGCGCCACATGACCTTGCGCGGCCTGTTCGAATTCAAGCTCGATCCAACCAAGGCGATCCCGCTCGACGAAGTCGAACCGGCCAAGGAAATCGTCAAGCGCTTCGCCACCGGCGCGATGTCGCTCGGTTCGATCAGCACGGAAGCGCACGCCACGCTCGCGGTCGCGATGAACCGCATCGGCGGCAAGAGCAATACCGGCGAAGGCGGCGAAGACCCGTTGCGTTATCAGACCGAGCTGCGCTCACCCGAGCGCAAGTCGGGCATCAAGCAGGGCGATACGCTCGCGAGCGTGATCGGCCGCGACCGCGTGGCTGCCGACATCCCGCTCCAGGAAGGCGATTCGCTGCGCTCCAAGATCAAGCAGGTGGC